>OGEG01000071.1_pt1 | contig 122064 bp, 121 predicted proteins | sample 1570621 | NCBI WGS metagenome assembly OGEG01 (sample SAMEA2582130, study PRJEB24529) | metagenome | biome: Human gut stool | place: China | collected 2011 | reverse complement strand
CGAGCCTCTTACACCGCTGACGCGGGAAAGGGGCTCCGTTTATCCGAAATGTGCATTTTGACACCAAGAAACATATACAATATCTGGAGGCGACTAAAAAAACTGCCACCAGATAAATCTGATGGCAGAAAATTTTTAATTTTTTAATTGTCTACTTGACGAGTAACAGTTCAGATTAGATTTTATCATAGAAGAACCTTTTATTTACAGAAAAGGTTTTACACTGTCATCCTCTTATTAACTCGACTGAGGGAACGGGGGCTAATTCCCCCGCATGTTCAATTAGTAGCAATTACATTAAGAATATCGCATAATTGCTTTCTACATATGGGATTATATTGTTTAAGAGTTTCTCTACCACTAGACGCAATCGAGTAGTATTTGCGAAGCTTACCCTTGATAACCACGAATTGACATGTAACAAGTTTTTCTTCAGAGAGCTCTCTTAGTGCGGTATAAACACTACTTTCATTAATAGGATATAGTGAACGTATTGTATTTGTTATTTCATATCCATAAGAACTGTTTTGACATAATATGTTTAAAATCATAAGCCGCAGTAGAGGAGCAGTTAGTCTTAAAAATGATTGATTATCGAACAATTATAGTACCTTCATCACTAGAGACAGCAAGTATGTAGTTACCGTCCCCAATAATCCCTTTCTTGTTAGAAGGTATATTCGTTGTGTATTCTATATTATTCAGTTTGCAGCTGATATCATCAGAATTCGTAGCAATATTAACTGATAAATCTTTAGGAGAAGTTTTAAAGGAAATCGTTATATCACCAGATGAATTTTCAATATAGGCATTACATAATTCTGGCAAACCACTAATGTTTATTTCTCCAGAGGCACTACATATTTTTACGTCTGATGCTTCATTATCTGTACAAAAAATGTAAGCTGACTCCGTATCTATATTCATATTACCTATGGTAGAATCTTTTAATTTAATATCACCAGAATCCGATTTAAATATCCCTTTATCAGCTTTAACACTTTCAACACTTAAATAACCCGAATTATTTGATATTGTCAATCCTGAAAGTATAAGTGAGCTTAACTCTGCTTCACCACTTCCATTAGAAATATCTAAATCTTTTCCATATGATTCAGGTATATAGATATCTATTTCTCCGGTTTTACCAAAAGATAAACCACTAAAAAGTGTATCATTATCTGATGAATCTTTCTGAGAAATGTTCAATTCCGAATTAGATAATTCTACAGAAACCTTTTGTTGTTCCTTTTTTGCTCCATTATATTTGACATGTATTTGATCGTCAGTAGATTCTCTAATTATTAATTGGTATGATTGAACTTTAACAGAAATATTTTCCACTTCGTTAATAGAATAGCTGTCTGTAACTTTTGTGTCATTGTTAGAACATCCCATAAGCATTAGTGATAATAAGAATAAAAGAAAATATTTATAATGTCTCAACTAATTATCCTCCAGTTCCATCAAATATCTTTAGATTCAATGTTTTGTACGGATAGATAAGCAAAAAGGAATGAAATTGCTGTTAATATAATAGGCAGAAGAACATTGTTTGCCAAAGTAACTCCGCCGATATTACCTTGCATTAAGACAATAAGCAAAAATGATGCAACAATAGCAGCTTTAGAAGATTTGACTATAAGTCCTATAAAAAGAGCAATTAGACTAATACTTATAGTCATAATTGATTTTAAAAGTAAAATCAGATAAAAGTCTATTGACAAAAAGCTAAAATCGATAGTAAAGGCAGGTTTAAAAAAATTGCTACTAAATAAAATCACTCCATATACTATCAGTTTTGTAAGAACTAATGCAATTACATTAAAAATCCATACAGCTGACATTTGAGCAACAACAATCAATTGCCTTTTTATTGGATATGAAAACATAAGGTTCATTGTATGATTTTTATATGATGAAATTGTAAATGAAGAATGCATTACAGTTGCAAAAATCATATATGCAATACCTGTTATTAATTCAACATTTACAGTAACTCCGGTAGCACCTACTGCAGCATCAGGAACTCCAGTGTCAGGGTCATTAGCAATTCCCAAATATACAAATGCGAATAAAAATAGCAATATGATACCAGACATGATTGTAGCATTACGTATATATTTAGAAATATTATTCTTTTTATATTCAAGTTTTATTAGTTTTAACATACATAATCACCTACTTTCTTAGAAATACGAGGAATTAAAATCATATTTAAGTAATGCAATTTCTTATATTTCATCTCATTTTCCCTCCTCTGTCAATTTTAAGAAGAAATCTTCCAAAGATTCTGATTTTCTTCCAAGTGCTTCAATGGATACGTCATTCATAGAAAGTGTTCTTGAAATATCTTGAGGGGATACTTTATTTTCATACACGCGGATTGTATTATTTCCGGTAATTTTGAAATTGTTAATTTTCATTTTGTCAGCCAGAATATAGGAGGCTTTACTTGTATTATCTACAGTTAATTCAATATAAGATAAATTCATATCCGAAATATCTTGCATTGAAATTTCTTTGATTAATCTGCCATGATTTAAAACACCAATGGTATCAGCTATGCTTTCTACTTCTGATAATATATGACTTGAAATCATGATTGTAATACCGTATTCTTGACAAAGTATCTTCAATAAATCACGAATTGATTTCATACCAGAAGGATCAAGACCATTAGTTGGTTCATCCAAAATAATAAGTTCAGGTTTGGTTAAAATTGCACGTGCAATACCTAATCGTTGCTTCATGCCGAGAGAATACTTATCTACGGTGATATTTGTAGCATCTGTTAAATCCAGCATTTTTAGTGCATTGCTTACGCTGTCAGGACTGTAATAACCCATGTATTCGCAATGTAATTGTAGATTTTCAGCTCCAGTTAAGTGTTCATAAAAAACAGGAAACTCGATAATATTTCCCATTCGTTTCTGAATCCCATACGAAGTTGGAGTTAATATTTCTCCAAAAATTTCAATGATACCAGAAGTGGGTTTCCAAAGATTAGTAATCATTTTCATGATAGTGGTTTTCCCGGCACCATTTGGCCCTAAGAAACCGTAAATTTTACCGCGTTCGATGTGGATGTTAACATCAGTAACAATTTGTTTGTTTCCAATTGATTTGGATAAAGACTCTGTTCTTAGTACATATGTCATATGAATACACTCCTTTCATACTCATATGATATCAAATAAGCTTTTCAAATCTCTTGAATAAATCTTAAAAAAGTCTGTCGTCAAGAATTAATAAGTCAAGAGTGGCAGTTTCAAGGTGAAAATCGTTTCTGTATATGGAATACTTAACAATTCCAAAGAACCATTTTGCTTTTGAGCTAAACTCTTAGCGATTGCAAGCCCTAGACCATTACCACCGAGATTAGGATTTCTTGAATCGTCTAATGTGTATAAACGATCAAAAACATTAGATACATTTTTTTTATCAATTCCTTTGCCTTTGTCTTTTATTTCTACAAACGCAGTATCACAGTCGGTATATAATTTTATTCCGATATATTTTCCTTCATAACCGTACCGAATTGCATTAGATATTAGATTATTTAAGATGCGGTAAATTGCATCTTCATTTCCACTTATAATGATATCTTCTTCTGGGATTTGTATATCAACTGTAAAGTTCTTTTCTGTTAAAATTTGATAGTAGTCAATAGTAGCTTTTCTACAGAGTTCGGCCAAATTAATTTTTTCCAATGTTAATTGAATATCACCAGATTCTATTTTAGATAAAGTGAAGAATTTATTGATTAGGTTAATTACTTCTGTGGTTTTTTCATACACTTTTTTAATAGTATCTTTTTCAGAAGAGTTTGATAGAAGCAATATTTCTAAGTATCCTAAAATAACTGTTAATGGTGTTTTCAAATCATGTGAGATATTGGATAGCATCCGCTTAGAAGATAGTTCGGATTTGCGGAAGTTTGCCTTAACTTTTTGGTGCTTATTCAATATAATATTTATGTTTTCCATCAATCCGATTATACACTTGTTTTCAGAAAAAGACATGACTTTTTCGTCAGTATTGTATGTTACTATGTGGTGTATAGTATTTGAAATATCTTTTAGGGTTTTATCATTTTTTTTAATTGTATATATTAAGAAAAGAATAATAGTAAACTCTATAATCACCAATAGAGATAGTAAAACAGGTATTATATCTTGATTCATAATAGTTATTTCCCTTCTGAAGAAAAATCACCTAACTTATACCCTATTCCCCAAACTGTAAGTATATACTGAGGCACCTTAGGGTCATCTTCAATTTTATTACGCAATCGACTTATATGAACGTTAACGGCATTTTCATCACTCATATATGTTTCATTCCAAATGAGAGTGTATATCTGTGCTTTCGTATAAACTTTATGAGGATTTTCAGCCAACAGTTTAAGTATTTGGAATTCTTTATTGGTTAAATCAAGTTTTGCTTTCTTTTTATAAACTGTATAATTTTCTAAATTTATTACTATATCTTTGATTTTTATTAGTTCATTACCAGGTATTGTTGTCCCACCTTTTTGTGCGTATTGTGTTGTTCTTCGAATTTGCGCTTTAATTCGTGCTAAGACCTCCGTCATAGAAAATGGCTTGGTAATATAATCATCTGCTCCAAATCCTAACCCAATGGTTTTATCAGAATCACTGTCTTTAGCGGAAATAATAATGATAGGAATAACGCTATAACTACGGATTTGTTTCATAACGGAAATTCCATTTATCAGGGGGATCATTAAATCCAGAAGAAGCAAGTCGAATTGTTCTTTTTGAAATATTTCTAAAGCGGTTTTTCCGTTATATGCGACTGAGACACTAAATCCTTCAGATTCTAAATAACTTTTTAATAATTCACTTATTTCCAAATCGTCCTCAACAATTAATAATTTCATAGCTTTCTCCTTTTGCCATAGGCTTTAGATAGTAATTATTATATTTCTTTTTAAGTCATAATACAAGTAATATTTAGGTACCATTACGGCACGTTGAAGTAGTATTAAGGTTACTATTAAATATGACAAATAACTTAATGATTATTACATATTAAGCGTATACAGTGCAAAGTATGATATTTTTATATATTTTACATCTATAAAAATCGTTATAATTATTTTCTAAATAAGTATATATATGACTTAAAATGAGAAATATATATGTATTAATTACAGCGTGCGATATGTGTATTATATAAGTATATATTTTGAGAAGAGGTAATATTTATGGCAAAGGAAATTATCCATACAACCAAACAGCTTTATATTGATATGGGCTCAAGATTAAGGCAGGAGAGAGTTAGATTAAACTATACACAGGAACAAATAGCGGAAGTTTTAAATATGAGTACGGCATATTACGGAAAAATAGAACGTGGAGTGCATGGTCTCTCATTGCAGAAATTATTGCTGATTAACCAAAAACTGAAGATAGATATCACATATTTAATTACTGGACAAGAGAAAGCAGACTTTCCATTTGAATATTATTTAAATAAGTGTCCACAAGAGAAACGTTATGATTTAGAACAAATTCTCAGATATGCACTTAATTTAGCAACCGATTTGAATAAATAGGAGGGGGGATATTATGATTCAAATAGCAATTTGTGACGACGAAGTATATGTGACTACTGAAATTGAAGATATGACTCGGAATATGTGTGAATCGTATAATGTAGAATCTGAAATTGATGTATTCTATGATGGCTCAACATTAGTTGATTATATAGAAAAAGGAACATGTTATGATATCATTTATTTAGATATTGAAATGAAAGGGAAAAATGGGGTAGATGCTGCAAGAAGAATTCGCAAAATAGACACTAATGTATTAATAATATATGTTACTAGTCATGAAAGCTTTGCCAAAGAAGTTTTCGAGGTATCTGCATACAGATTTATTACAAAGCCAATTGACAAGAAAATATTTGAAAAATATTTTGTTAGTGCAGTTAAAAATATTCGTACTTTACCAGTGTATTATAGATATCAGTATAATAAGATACATTACAAATTACTTATTGATGATATCATCTATTTTAGAAGCGATAAAAGGATTACATACATAGTTACGCAAAATAGAGAAGAAAAATGTTATGAAAAGCTGAATGACATCGAAAAGAGATTAAATGATTATAATGTGATGTTTTATCGAACTCATCAATCATTTTTGGTAAACCCTAAATATGTTAAGGTTTATATGTATGACTCAATGACGCTCTATAATGGTAGTGTTATTAGTATTAGTATAAAACGACGTAAAGATATAAATAAGAAATATTGTACATACATAGGAGACAAAATAATTGGATGATATAAGAAATATAATAATAACTGAAATTTTTGATATAGTATTATCAGCGATTATTTTAAAAATCTATTTTAAAACATTTTTTACAGAAAAAGAAGTAAAATATATACGAGTGTATATTCCAACGATTATGTATATTGGATGGCAAATACTGCTAATGCGTGGAATAGAACTTCCAGTTTATTGTAAAATGTTAATCAGTACTATATTAATTACAATAATTTGCTTATCAGCTTTCATAGGTAGCTTTGCTCTCAAATTAGTTTTTTCCCTTCTTATTTGTGTCATATGGACAATGATGGAATTTATTGTTGGGTGTTTTGTTGGCTTAATAAGTGTTAATTATGTTGTCCCACAAATTGTTGGAATAATTGTTTCAAAATTATTGACATTGTTTCTTATAATTTTAGTGCGGTCTGTATTTAAAAATGAAAATATACAAAATCTCTCTAAAGAATATAGTGTTTTATTGCTACTTATACCAATTGGAAGTATGTATGTCGTATATAATTTATTTATGCTTAGTGGCAATTCTGAACATCAAATTTTCACGTCTTTAGTTGGTTTAGGAATTATGTTACTAATAAATGTGATAATTTTTAGGGTGATATTAAAATTGTCAGATGAAAGTGAATTAAGAAGAGAAAATACCGTATATGCTCAACAATTAGAGTTATGTAACAATCATATGAAAGAAAAAGAGTCAGTTATGCTTGAGTTTAGAAACGCCAGACATGATATGAAGCATCATTTTATCGTTATGTTGAAAATGATTGAGAAAAAAGAATTTAATAATTTAAGTGATTATTTAGCTGCTTTGGTACAAGAAAATAGATATGAAAAGTTAGGAATCTCAAGAACAGATAATATAGTTATAGATGCTTTGATTAATGCAAAATATATATATGCACAAAAAAATGGTATTCATTTCGACGTTCAAATTAATGTTCCAATTCAACTACCATTTGAAAATGCGGATATAAGCATTCTGCTGGGTAATATATTGGATAATGCATTTGAAGCTTCAATACAACTGCCTGTGAGTGAACGATTTGTAGAATTATTAATGCGGCTTGAGAATAATACGCTTTGTATTGCCTTGAAAAATAGATACAATGGATTTGTAGTTAGGGATAAAAACGGTAATATGCTAACAACCAAGGGAGATGCTCAAAATCATGGAATTGGTTTAAAGTCGGTATATAGAATTACAAACAAATATCATGGATCGATCGTAATTGATGATTCAGTTAATATGTTTACTGTTAAAATCATGCTATGTGATATTTAAATCTAAGGTGTTCCAATAGAAAATATGGTTCTTTCTGACGTTTGGGTAATTCCGTTACTTTTAATTTTGCATCTCAAGCTAATTTGATAGCTTTTTGCAAATACTGATAATATACGGATACCCAAAATGCAGAAAGAACCGAAAATATTGGCAACACCTTTTTTAATGTGCGCCTTGCGGCGCACGTTTCTAATGGGTGAAAGTCGTGTGTTCTGCAAGCTGTTATCAGCTTGCCAGTGAAAGTTTGGTCAAGGTAATCGCCAGTGAGCCTTGTAGCAAGCCTCCAATGATTTTGGGTGACCGATTGTGCTGAAGCGAAGCATGCCTGTGAGAAACAGGTGCAAAATAGCAGTCCGTAACATAAAGTGAATCCTGTAGCATCGTTACGTTAGCCCTATGAGTATTCCGATGCAATAGGGTTCTTCCGCAATTATCCGTAGTTGCTTTTTGACATGTATATTAACTTTGCGGATAATAACTCCTTACTACAGCGGCCATAGATGGTGCGTTTTATCATTTTCAACTTACTGTTTGTGCCCTCAACGAAACCATTGGATAAAGAGCTTGCTACAGCATTTTCTACGGCAGATAAATCTCTTTCAATACCAGAAACAAAACGGGATACTTCTTTCAAATCACTGTTTTTATATTTTTCAATAAACAGATATAAGCAAGGCATGCTTTTCTTTTGAAAAATCTCCCGAAATTCACGAATACAGGACATCAGAATCCTAAGCTGCGGATAAGTATCCATCAAATATGATTTATGACTATTAGTTATCTCCAGATTCATCCACAGAAAACGGAAGATACCATTTCTTGATATGTGGTCATATTTCTGAAGCTTTTTCTTTTCTCGAACAGCATCAGCCGAAGAACTTCTGTATACCGCAATATCAATATGGAAACGCTCTATGATCTTATTCATGTAATCATAAGCCGCTGTTTGGCCACCTTTGTAATCTTTTTGGATGAGGCTCCGGAAAACATCTTTTCTGCTCACGCCAGACGATAATTCTTTAATGATATAATCATAAAATTGATCCATTCCGCTGTGAAAATTTTTGCGGCATAATGAATCATAGTCATCTTCAAGATATTTGGTCACTGTATTTCTGCTGCAATGAAGCATTTTAGATATTGCGCGCTTGCTGTACCCAGCTTTTGAGTATTAATGGATTGCATTATATAATTGTACACTTTTTTCGTTGTAATCTAAAAAGTTATCCGCATTGCAAGGCATTTTTTACAAGGTTTCTCAGTGTCTGCAGTTATTTCATTTTTTTCATACTCTATAGGAATACGGATATCTACTGGAATAGTAGAATTCACTGTATTCTTAATAGCTTCCAGAAGGTTTTGATGGAGATGAAATCTATCCGCTATCTGCATAGCATCCGGTAATATTTCCTGGATAGCAGTCGAATACGCACTTGCCCTGTCCCGTGTGACTGTTTTAATGTGCTTATTATTAAGCCATTCTTTGAGGGTATTTCCATCACGTCCATCAAGGATTGCAACCGGTCTATGGGGAGCCTGGTCGACAATTATTGTTCCATAGGTATGCCGCTTTTTAAATGCAAAATCATCAACACCGATGGCACTGCCACATTTTGGGGTTGACTGAAGACGATAACGTTTGGTTAAAAGGCGGATTACGCTATCTCCGCTGATTTGAAGATTCATTGCACGACAGATACGGGAACATCCTTCACAGCTTGTTTCCATTGCCAGCGTACAGATAAAATCAGCACATCGTTCTGTCATGCGTCCATAATAACTGAGAAAACCATCAAAATCTTCAACAAATGTAACTTTTGAACAAGATTCATTCTTACAAACATATTCATGGGCTGTTATATGGAGTCGGGTTGTTTTTCCAAGGATCGGAAGATCCTGAACCTTGCGTAAATATGTCCCATGATAGGTTTCGGTTTACTGAGTGCACTCTGGACATTTAGAAGAATGTGTCTTTGAACGCATTTTAATATAAACAGAGCTGTCATTGTGATCAACAGCAACTCACTTGGAAAAAACATATTCATCTTTAACATATCATTCATTATCATATCCCGCCTTTATTTAATATCAACATTTTACCACGGAAATAAATTTATTGAAAGACAAAGAACGGATAATTGCGGAAGAACCCTATTGCATCGGAATACCCAATTATGGAAAATGCCCTTCCAAAAAAGAAACCTATTTTGGTTACAAGGTTCATGTCATGATTACACTGGAAGGATACATTACTACTTTTGAAATTACTCCGGCATCTACGGATGACTGGGAAAGACTGAGAGATATCATGGATGGTAAATCCGGTCTTGTAGTCATCGGTGACAAAGGGGATGTCGGAGAGTCCCTTGCAAGGGAAATGGAAAATTAAGGGAACTGTCTTATGGCACTCAAACGATCAAACAGTAAAACAGACTGGTCAAAACCGGTACGGCAGTTGATTTTCAAACTAGGAAGGCGTGTAGAAACTGTATTTTCTCAATTGAGCAAACAGTTAAATGCAGAAAGAGTGTTGGCAAAAAGTTTTTAGGGTCTGTGTACCAGACTTACCAATAAGATTCTGGCATATAATCTTTGCCTGGCATTAAACAGTATTTTCACAAAACTTGTGAACTTGGAAAAATAAAACAACTTATTTTCTGAGATTTAAAAATCAAGTCCTTTTATTTCAGGGGATTCTTTGGGCTTTTATAGGGGGTTCAATAAATTTAAATTGAATTAGCACAACGGGTTAATTTATTTCAAATATATAATTTGACATAAAACTTTTTAAAAATTACAAGATGATTTTTTCAAAAAAAATACATGCTAAAATAAATTAAAATTATATTAGGGAGGTTTTACAATGAAAAAAATTAAAAATTTAATAAGTAAGAACATAAGTATAGCGAATGGATTAGCTTCTATTGCTCTAGTCTTCAGTGTTTTTGCAGCTAATAGTAAATGTATGTGCATTTACCATGACCCAGAAAAGCCTGAAGAATTAAAAAAATTAAGAAAATTTTAGTATGAAAAAAATTGCTGACTATTTGACAGATTATATACGTCAAAGGGGAATTATTACTGATGAAGATTACCCAATCTATAACTATGGATTCCAATCAGGTATGGAAATAAGTATCTGTTTAGGTATTTGCTTTTTAATTGCCGGTATATTGGATTCATTTTATGAAGGAATTATTCTTGTAATAGTATTTTTTTGCATAAGAAGTTATGCAGGAGGAGTCCATTTAAAAAAATATACGCATTGTTTACTTTGTTCCTGTACTGTTTATAGTTCTCTACTTATGCTAAATAGATTGGTAACGTTAAATAGTAATATGTCACTATTTCTATCTGGCGTTTGTTCATTGGTTATTATAATATGTTCGGTTACACAGAAAAACGGTTATAATAGCAAAGAGCAATGTTATTATATCAAAAAGTTATTTGCACGTTTGGTATTGATTGGTTTTATCTCGCTCGTATTTTTTTTATGTAGATTTTCAATTATGTTATCAATGATATCATATTCCTTATCTGCAATATCTGTTTCTGCAATTCTGCAATATAATAAGGAAATTTACAATAAGTTATGAGGGATAAATACTAATATGAATATTCTTTTTGTGTATGATGATAAATCTGTAATATACCAAACTCAAAGGGTAATTGGTGAACATAATCTGATTCTATGTAAGTATCGTGATTTAGACAAATTGAGGGATGAAGTAATTGATATCATCATCATGGACTTTAATTTTAAACGTATAGCTGAAAGAAAATATGTACCAATTCTAACTGCTAAAGGTAGGTGGCATTCTCCAATATTAGCAATACTTGAAGATAAAAGTGTTGAGAATCATCTAGCAATTCTAGCAATGGGAGCGTTAGAATACATTGAAAGACCAATGTTAGATGAAGAGTACAAAAAGAAAATAGAGGAAATGATCAGATGGAAGTGGTTTTTTGAAAAAACTGTTTGATTAAGAAGAGGAATAAAATGGAAAAAAAGAGAGAGGGATTTAAATCAAATATAGGGTTTATATTAGCTTGTATCGGTTCAGCTGTTGGAATGGGAAATATTTGGTTGTTTCCATACCGTGCTGGCGAATTTGGTGGTGCTGCATTTCTAATTCCATACATTTTTTTTGTTGCCCTACTAGGAATTTCTGGTATGGCTGGCGAAATGGCATTTGGAAGATCAATGAAATCAGGTCCGTATGGTGCCTTTGTTAAGAGCTTTAGACAGCGAAATATAAAAGGAGGAAAAATAATAGGTTGCATACCAGTTGTAGGATCTTTTGGAATAGCAATAGGATATTCAGTTGTTGTTGGTTGGTTTATTAAATATTTGATTGCTTCGTGCTCTGGTGTCTTAATGAATATCACAAATATAGAAGCATATTTTGAGAAAATAAGTGCACCATTGAAGAATATTCCATTTCATATATTGGGAATGGTTATAACTTTTATAATAATGGCATTAGGTGTGTCTAAAGGAATTGAACAAGTAAACAAATATTTAATGCCTTGCTTTTATGGCATCTTTTTCTTATTGATGATATATGTTGCATTTCTTCCAGGTTCAGTCCGCGGATATAAATATTTATTTGTCCCACGATGGGATTCACTAAAAAATGTAAAAACATGGGTATATGCTTTAGGGCAGGCATTTTTTTCTCTTTCGATTGGTGGGTCTGGTACAGTAGTATATGGAAGTTATTTGAAAGATAATGTTGACGTAATAAAATGTGCAAAGAAAGTTGCTTTATTTGATACTTTAGCCGCGGTTCTTGCTAGTGTTGTCATTATTCCAGCTATTTTTTCGTTTCAAGGCAATGTAACATCTGGTCCGGCACTAATGTTTATTTCACTTCCGTCTGTGTTTCAGAAAATGCCATTTGGCAGAATAATAGCTATTGTATTGTTTCTTGCAGTTCTTGTTGCTGCCATAACATCCTTGATAAATTTATTTGAAACCCCCATTGAAACTATGCAAAGCAATTTTGGATTAAGTAGAAAGAATTCTGTTTTAATAATAGCCTTTGTTGCAATACCAATTTCTATATTAATTGAAGATGTGAATATTGTAGGATTATGGATGGATTTTGTTTCAATTTATATAATACCTTTAGGTGCATTATTGGCTGCCATAACATTTTTCTGGATTTGTCCGAAAAATTTTGCTAGAAGGGAAATACAGAAGGGACGAATGAAAACAATAGGTCCTTGGTTTGAGTTTATAACAAAATATTGGTTTGTATTTACGATATTTTTGGTATATATATTAGGCATTTTTTATGGTGGGATTGGGTAATATTTTGTTTAAAAATAACTTTATGAATACTTTCATTAGGTAAAAAAATTCTCGTCATGTTATTGTAAGAGATTTGCAATTTGTCGGGTGTTCACATAGATGGATTCCATATTTTCTCTTCGTATTTTAAAAAGAGAAAATATGGGGATTTTATGACAATATGTCTCTCTCTATATATTTGTATAAACGATAAACTAATGAAGTGTTCTGTTTTTCAGAACAAATTCTTTACTAATAAAAGGTGGACAAAAAAATAATTAAAATGCATGATGTAACAATTGCCATAAATCCAGAAAAATGATATATTATACTCATAATATAGATTTTTTTATGGTGTCTGCTATGAGTAGATAACAGTAGCTTAATTCCTGGTAACAGGTTATTGGCATGTAAGCCCTTCACAGCTTCGTGAAGGGCTATTTTGATATAAAAGGGAGGGAAGAGAATAATCTATATTGTAAGAATGGAAAATACAGTAGTAAGTAAAACGCACCCGTTTGTGGTGCTTTTTTTATTTGCAAAAATAAGGAGGAAATAGGTTGAAAAATCGAGCAGAGGAATTGCAAAAGGAACAATCACTAATTCATGGTACAGAGAATTGCTATGGAATTTATCAGCTTTCAGATGGAAGAGGAAGTGAATATCGGTTCATGGGATTGGATTTTGTGGAAAGTAGAGGATTACAAATAAAAGGGAGCGATTACCAGTTTGTATATGGAAACAGATTATCCGAAAATGAGACCCTTGATACATTATTTTATCAATTTAATGTAGAGCATCCAAAAGATTTTTATGGACATTCATTATCGGTGAGCGATGTAATCGTATTACGAAGAGACGGAACTATAGCAGCATATTATGTGAATGATGTGGGATTCCGACAGCTGCCGGAATTCATATTGGAAAGAGAAGACTATATTCAGAAAAATTTGTAAGTAGTATTTTGAGGTATTCAATATAACATTGGAATGGGAACAGTGTATGCAAATGAGATGTAGGTAGATAAAAGACAGGTCATTTATAAAAGGAGGATTTATATGTATAACGAGTTACGAAAGATGGGATATAAACCTATGAGTGAAAGGAGCAAGATGAGGTTCCGTTGTGATGGCTGTGGCGAATGTTGCAAAAACAGGGAAGATATTATATTGAACGGTTATGATGTGGTTCGGCTTAGAAAAAAGCTGGATATTACATTAGAAGAATTGATTCAGAAGTATGCGGAAGTATATATTGGAGCAAGCAGTAAAATGCCATTGATTCGTCTTCTTCCAGTAGGAGAAGAACAACGGTGTCCATTTCTTTTTTTTAACAAATGTATTGTTCATGAAGCAAAGCCGACAATTTGTGGATTGTTCCCATTAGGAAAGGCATATACTGAGAAAACAGAAGTTCAATATTTCTTACAGGATGTGCCATGTGGGGAAAGAGATAATACACAAACGGTAGGTGAGTGGGTATCAGAGTTTTTTGGCGAAGAAGGAATTCAGTGCGGAAAGTACTGGAATTACATGGTGACGAGACTTTGTAACTGGATCCATCAAAATGAGGATAAATGTACGGAAGAGCTTTATAATATTCTTTTTGTTCTGCTTTATGCGAATTATAATTTGCAGCATAATATTAAGCAACAGATGCAGATTGCATGTAAATGTATTGATCGATATGTTGAGTTACTAGATGAACATGATGCAGGAGAAGCTCTTAAATTGCTTTTTGAGGATATGGGTGAAAAGAAAAATAGCGTGGAACAAAGTTAAGGAAATATCATAAGAATTTGATATTACTTATGGAATGTAAGGATATGGATTTGGGAAACTGTTTATGCCCCAAATCCATAATTGCTATATAGTGAAAAGAAGGAGGAAAGATTCAGTGGTTCAGGACATCATTCGGGGAATAGAAGAAATAAGCGGATGTCATCCACGCTGGGAAGTATGGTCCGACTTTATTAATATTTGTGCAATATCCATTTCAAATTGTTGGAACCATGAAGATAAAGAGCCCAGAGAGCGAGAATATCTTCGGATAATTCAAAAATACCAGCGAAATGAACAAGAGAAATTTAGCAAAATGTTTGCAATGGTTGTCAGTGGCATGGAGCGTAATCCAGAAAACGATTTATTAGGAGAAATATATATGCAACTGCGGATATCAGATAACCAGAAAGGACAATTTTTTACACCCTATCCGATTTCAAAATTTATGGCACAAATTGCGATAGAAGAAAAAGAAAATATTTCAGCCCCTTTTCTATTTAACGAACCTGCTTGCGGATCTGGAGTAAATGTGATAGCGGCGGTCAATACCATGAAAGAGCGTGGAATAGACTATCAGAGAAATGCGTATTTTATTGCTCAGGATATTGATTCTTTGGTAGCAAAAATGTGCTATATTCAAATGTCACTTATGGGCTGTCCAGGTGTAGTGATTATAGGAGATACGCTTGTAGGAAATACCGAAGATATGGAAAAATGGTATACGCCGTTTCATTACATATTTGGAGTGGGTATTCTGTATCGGAAAAAAATGAAACAGAGTGATATACAGGTGTTTGAAAAAGAAGAGAACGTACCTGTTTATGTACAACATACATATGAAAATGAGGAGCTGGAATGGCTATTTCAAAGTGCAGGTGTGATTTAAAGGAGAAGAAGGATGAAGCGAGCAATAGCAGTACAGGAAATTTTAAGGAGAATACTCATTGTAGAGGACAATGGCAATTTAGAAGAAGCATTAACAGATGTTAGAAAGAGTTATAAAAAAGAAAGGATTGTGCTGGACGATTCCGATCTTATTCCAAATCCAATGACTGGAGAAAGTGCAGAAATATTTGAGGCGGACTGGATTGATTTAGAAGAAGTACAGCACATGGAGTTATCAAGTATATTATAAAACAAGTTTCCGGAGTATGTGATTATATTCCGGGAACTCTTTCTGAGTGAAAATTAGATTGCTATGCAGCTGTTAAAATGTTATAGTATGATATATACAAGTAACATTTCAGTATTGTTCCGCTTACGCGGAAATTTACAAACAAGGGGGTAGCGGCATGTCAAATTTTATATTTGCAGATAAAAAGATGCAAGACATCTGGCGGGATTTTATTGCACATTTTAAAAGTGAATCCACAATTTTATCATATCAGACGGATATTTTAGAGTTTATAAATTTTATTGATAAAGGAATGGATCAGATAACTTCGGAAGATGTTGCATCTTATTATGTTTTTATGCAGCAAAAGGTGTCGGCCAAAATCCTGCAGCCCTCAACATTGGCGAAGAAGATGCGAGAATTGAATTCTTTTTCTTCATATCTATTTGATAATAGGGGATTATACGATATTGATGAAGAGTATAGAAATTACTTTGAGCCATATCTGAAACTTATTGAAAAAGTAAGTAAACAAGCAAATGCAATTCCTATTGAGGATATAGATGCAATATTTGTGGCAGCACAGCAAGATAGTATGGCTTATTGTATGCTTACATTTTTATATAGAATGGGACTTTCTACAACAGAAATAGGAGAACTGCAAAGAAATGACATTTCCCTATATGACAACGGGGCGTATTTGTTTGTTCCCGGAAGACAGGATGCCTGTTTTATTCCAGAAGACGTCTATCACATTTTAGAGGATTATCTTTCAAAATCTGAGGAGAAAACTTACTTGTTTTATAACAAACGTGGGAATAAAATAAATAGTATGTATTTTAGCCGGTTAATGAAAAAGTACACTTTATTAGCCGGGGTTCCTTCCTATAGTGCAGAGGCGCTTAGAAATTCATGTGCCTATACGATGTTTGCGTATCATGCAAAACCAGAAGAAGTGGCGCAGGAGATGGGCGTTACAGAAACACAGATTCGGAGATATAAAAATCTAAATTACCTGAATATATCTTCAAGGGAAACAAGAAATCTTGTGAAAATCAGGGTAGAACCGCCAAGTTAGGGATAGGTGTGTATAGGAGATTATTTCTTTCTAACCACTAAATAGAAAATTTGCTTAGATTATATCTTGAAATTTTTGAATCAGCTTGAAAGCAGATCGCATAAGACGCATAATTCCCGTTTCCGTTCTTTTTCTATTTCGCTTACTGTTTTTCTAACCATTATTCTAACCATTATTCTAACCAGAAATTGACAAGAATGGTTAGAATGTGGGTAGAATATTAATCGGAGGCGATGAGATGATTTTTCAAGAGAGCGAAACTGTGGAACTGAAGTCTATTGTAGTAGATGATATTAAAAAGGAAATTATTGCATTTGCAAATTGTGAAGGCGGAAAATTGTATATTGGGGTTCAGGATGATGGAACCATAATAGGCGTCGAGGATCCAGATGGGACTGCCTTGCAGATCAGCAATATGGTTCGGGATGCTATCAAACCAGATCTTACAATGTTCTTGCATTATGAAACAGTAAAAGAAGGTGAAAAACAGATTGTTGTTGTTGATGTTCAGCAAGGAACAGAGTGACCGTATTATGTTTCGAAAAAAGGATTACGTCCAGAAGGTGTGTTTGTCCGTCAGGGATATTCGTCTGTACCAGCTACCAATACTGCAATTCGACGTATGATCAAGGAGACAGATGGAGATCATTTTGAGGAAATGCGGTCTTTGGAACAGAATTTGACTTTTGAAGCGGCTAAGAAAGAATTTTTCAAAAGAAATGTATTATTTGAGGAAGCTCAGATGAAAACATTAGGAATTATGACACATGACGGAGTTTATACAAATCTCGGACTTTTGCTGTCCGATCAGTGTGTACACACAATTAAGGTGGCTGCCTTTGAGGGCACAACACAAAATCAGTTTAAGGATCGAAAAGAATTTTCTGGCTCTTTGTTCCAACAGATGGGGGAAGTGTATGATTATATTGACTTCCGAAACCAGACATATTCTACTTTTCAAAAGTTATACCGCATTGATCAGAGAGATTACCCGGAAACTGCAGTCAGAGAAGCACTGCTGAACCTACTTGTGCATCGTGAATATTCTTTTCGGGCAAGCACCTTTATCAGTCTGTACGAAGATCGGCTTGAATTTACTTCAATCGGAGGACTTGTAAGCGGTGTAACATTGAATGATGTTTTTATGGGCATTTCAGTATGCCGGAATATGAAACTAGCAAATGTCTTTTACCGATTGGAACTGATTGAGGCATATGGAACTGGAATGTTGAAGATTAAAGAAGCTTATTTGGGAACCGGAAAGGAGCCTAAAATTGAGATTTCCGACAACGCTTTTAAAATTATTCTTCCAAATTTGAATGTGCATATTGGTTTGGAAAAGCTGGCTGTAAATAAATCCAAACAACACTTAGAGGAAGAAGCCGTAATCAATCTGGCAAAAAGACAAAGTACTTTCACGAGAAAAGATATAGAAAGAGAGCTGAAAATTAGTCAGACAGCATGTGGACGTCTATTAAGACAAATGATAGAAAGAAAACAGATTGTGCAGGAGGGTAAAGGTAGAAATACTCATTATCGTATTTTGGAGTAAATTTTGAACTTGAAAAAATGAGGAATGGGTTGCAGATATTTTCAATTTGGTTCGTCGGTAAAGATGTTACATGGGGGAGATACCGATGTTTCCGACAATATTCACTCAAAAGACTATAAAGAAACATTATCCAGGACAAGAGATGTGATTAAAAAGACTGCTTATGGAGTGGAATTTGTTGTCCTTGGAATTGAGAGCCAACAGCATATCCATTATGCTATGTCGCTGCGTCATATGGTATATGACGCAATGAGTTACCTGAAGGAATATAAGGAAATTACACGAAAATATAAAAAGGATACACAGAAAAAAAACAGAAGATGAATTTTTGTCAAAGATGAGGAAGGAAGACAGACTTCATTCTGTTATTACATTGACTGTGTATTATGGAGAAAAACAATGGGATGGACCGTATTGTCTGAAAGATATGATTGTAGAAATGCCGGAGGAAATCGCCGCTATTTTCTCCGATTATAAGATGAATCTTTTGGAAGTGCGGGATTCCGCTAAATATGTATTCAATAATGCAGATGTTCAAAGTGTTTTTGAGATTACAAGAGAAACATTTGCCGGACATTTCGATAAAATTCGAGAAAAATATGGAACTAAAGAACTGGGTGCAGACCTGCTAACAGCCATCGGGCAAATGACTGGATCAAAGGAACTGATTCGTATGAGTAGAAATATGGAGGTAAATAATATGTGCACAGCATTAGAGAAGTTAAAAGAAGAAGGAAAATTGGAAGGAATTGAAGTGGGAAGAGAAGAAGGTATAAGTTTTACAATTAAATGCTGCAGAATGATTATCCGATTTCTGAAATTTGTAAACTTTTGAATATTTCAGAAGAAGAGGTATTAGAAATAAGAGATAAAAAATAATACCATTTTTTAGAACATGTATTACAAGGAGTGATATTATGGCAGGATTAAGAGATGAAAGTGAATTATATAGAAAACTTGACGATATGTATAAAAACAAGAAATCTAAAGACATTACGCAAGTGTTTTTTAATGAGTGCATAGAGGTTGCTCTCAAATTTAGCAAACGAGACATTCAATTTGTGTTGTTTAAGTTAAAACTATTAAATGTAGATGTTGATTCTGGAATTGAGACTGTAAATAATATATCAAACAGCTTGCAAAAAGTTCTTGATGTGCTTACAGGAAAAAATATAGAAAGATCGCTTATAATTAATATTTTAGAAATTGCATTGGATGAAAAAATAGAGGAGGTTTAAATGATGGTCGAAAACTATTTTGATACATATAAAGAAGAATTGGAATTAGTAGACACACAAAATAGAGTGGAATTAGATTTGTACTCTATTATTGCCAATCTCATTAGAAGTGCAAAATCAGCTAAGCATATTTCCTTACGAGATGTATCTGGGCGCAGGGAAACTGATTTTTCAAGGAAATATATGGGAGATTCAGGTTTCCCAGATTTTGTTGTGCGCTCAAGAGAAAAAAGTAATACTGCTAAAATTTTTGGTGCAATAGAAATAAAATATATTTCTGAAAATCTTGATAAACAGGATCATCTCAATCAATTAAGTGGACATATCAGCTTTTATAAAAAAGTGATATATACAAACGGATTGGAATGGAGATTTTATAACAATTCATTTTTGCCAGAAAGTTGCCCGATTATCTTGGGGACATATGATAAAGGTATTTTCGTATGGAACACGAAAGAGGAATGGGATAAATTATTAATAAAGTTAGATGAGATATGCTGGAACTCATAAGGAAAATCTTTTATCTAAGAAAACGGAAGCCTGAATTTTATAATCCAAGCTCCCGTTTTTCTCACTGATCTTCTAACATAGAGACATATTTTGGGCGTTCTGATTCTGGGATTTTCAGAGCCGCCATAGCCTCTTCTATAGTCAAGTTTAGCGTTTCCATTAGATTGCGGATACTGTCTAAAGTATTTCGTTCGGTAGTGCTTTCAACAATTCCCTGACTTAAGTTACACATCAGCGACACCTCTCTTTCTAAATTCTGAGTCATTTCAATATCAAAATCGTCATGGAGAATTTTTTCTTTTTCGTCTGGAGCCTTCTCAGAAGAAAGCAAGACATTTAATAATTTTAAAACCCCATTATAATTTTCACTATTAGGTTTGCCTAGGCAAATCATAATAGCAGACATTAGATCATAATTTTCTACTTTTTCTGTGACATGTCCCACAAGTTGTTTTTCTGTAATGGAATATTTCGTAATAGTATTTTCTCTGTATTTTGGTGGGTTCATACAAATCCAAATGCTGTATACTTTTTTTATGTCTTCGTAGTGTGAGGCAGAAAATTCAGTTCCATACTGGGCAGAAATCATACGACTACAATAGTATATGCCACGTTTGATCAAGGGATAACCAGGATAGAAATTATTTTGTGCTTCTACATTGATAATTAAACGGATCAATTCACCGGATTTTGGTGCAGTTGCCATAAAACGAATGTCATAGGTAATAGTTCCTTCTGTAATTGTTTTGTCTTCTGTTTGTCCACCTCTAATTAAAGAATGGTTAACTGTGTTTGTCTGATCCGGTTGAATCGGAATTTCTGCAATTTGTGGTTCCCCTTCGATATAATTTTCAATAATTTCCGAAATGTTACAATCTCGGTATTCTTCCAAACAATTTTTCATAATCCAAGCAAGAATTATCTTTTCAGAAAGTAGCCGTTTACAAGCAGCATCATAATCTGAGTTATTTCCTGCGGTATAAAGTGTTTGGGAGAGCGTTGTTTCAAGCTTCACTAAATCACCACCTTCTATATCTTATCTTTAGTATAAAACAGGAGAAACAAGAATACAACAGAAAATTCGCTCTTAAAGCCTTTGACTTTCTATTTCAGATACCCTATAATCATTATATAAAAGTTTCTTTTTTATAATCTATTTCATAGGGAATAGATAAAGACAGAATCCCTGGTAACAGGTTTTAATCTTTACACAGTGGGTTATGCAAAAAGAAACTCTGCATCTGACCGAAAATGTCAGGTGCTTTTTTTATGCAAATTTTTATAAAAGGAGGTAGTCGTATGACGACAGATTAAAATGGAACAAGAAATTAAGAGGTTTATGGAAAATCATCAAATGATAGGAAATAGCGATGCCTGTAATTATCATATGGCATTGGGATTTTATTATGCTTATTCCGCAGATGCTTACCGGCTGGCAGAGATGCTGGAAAATGGTGAGTTGTTTGATGAAGTGGAAATCAGCATTGTAATTATGAATCTGTATGTAGCAGAAAATACGCTTCGCTATTTTCAAAAGAAGCTGGGACTTCCAACGGACCGTTTTCGTACTTCGGAAACTATTTGCTTTAACAAAGGAAAGTTGGAACTAGGGAAACTGACTGGTGATGTAGAGGATATTCTTGCAACTGCAAAAAAATGGCTGCCAAAGCAAAGAAAAAAGACAGACGATGTATATAGTCTGAGAGAAATTTTTCTATATGAGGCAGCATTGTGGATTTTTTACCTTGCCGGAAAGGAAGTTAATTATTATTTTCTCGATCACACATATTGGGAAAATAGAATGGAAGTTATGAGTGAAAAGGAGAAAAAAGATGAAGTTATCAGCAAGTAAATTATTGGATAATTTGAAGAAGATGAAGGAATTAGAAGTATCTGACATTAAGCAGGAACATCAAAAACTCATGATGATTACTTTAGGGGTCAAATCTGCAATGGAAAAAGTATCACTAGAGGAAATTGCTGAGCTGATGGAGAATGCAGAGGGAATATTAGAAGATATAAACTCATCGAGTATACCAGTATTTAATTTGACTGACTACTCGTCGATACCTTCAGCAGCTAGAAGAGTTCTTTAATAACAGAGGTGCGGAAATGATAGTGCATATTACAATGGATAGTAAAAATTTTGAAGGGCAGTATTTCAATGCGGCACATGTAGAAGCTATTGATGATAAGGAGATACATTATAGCAAATATATCTCCATTGAAGATCTGATAAAATTATTATCAAAGTCAAAGTATGAAGAAAAAAACAGAGAATATCATATTGGAACACTTCCACAATATTATTTTGATGGAATGATAAACAGGGATGATGATGAAAGACTGAGTGGTAAAATCGTACTTACCATACCAAAAAGGAAAGGAACCGTACAATTTGAAACTACCTCTTATGAAATTTGTTTCCCGGCATTTTTATTCTGTTTTTCACTTTGGAAAGGCAGGATTAACAACACGTATGTATTTGCATTAAAAGGAGAAAGATGGAATCGGAATAGTCGATTGTATAATTATCCATTTGGAAATGTAAATACATCGGATCATAGAGTTTGCTGGGGAAGAAACCAATTACCAGTTATAGATAGCCTTCATCAGCTAGATATGGTGTGTTCTCTATTTTTTGATAGTTCGACAAATAATGATCATTATACGCAAGGTGTTTCAACGAAATGGAAATATGACAATCTTCGAGGCGTTTTGGAGCGTTTGAAAAAGAAGGATAGCTTTCCAGAACGTATTTTGGTTCCAAGTCAATATAGTAATATAGGAACATATTTAGATTCAATTTTTAAATAAGTGGAGGAATGGTTTATGAACGATTTATTAGGTTTATTTGATCTTTTAGAAGAAGAAAAAGAAGAGAAAAGTGAGAAAAAGAAGACCAGAAAGAATGCAAATAAAAAGCAGGGGAAATCATCTAAGAAAGAAAAGAAATATGCATTGCCGCTTTATTTGGGAGCCGGACATCTTCGACATCTTTTTTTCGATGAATATGAAGAAGAGTGGTCTGAAGACGTGCTACGAATAAAACTAGGAGAGGTTTTTAGTGAATTGCAGAGTTTATCTTATGAGATAGATGTAATAGAAGAACCAAATCAAGATGTTGTCAGTGAAGAAGTAAATACTTTTATTACCATATATATAAATTATACGGAACTGACAGAGATAGAGAAGGTGCAGTTTCCAGCGGAAATAAGACTGGGGGAAATTGTCATTCCTTTAAGTCATGCAGAGAGTTTTGAAGAAATCCAAGAAATTCTTATATCGGAGTATCCGGAATACAAAGATTGCAAATTCCATTATCTAGAAAAAGAAAGGTATCTGTTGCCTTTTATGAAGGCAAATGCTCCACAGGGAAAGGTATATTCATTGCCAGTGACAGTTGGATATCTCAATTTGAAAGAAACTTATACAGAAGATATGTTTGCTGAGTCAGAAGATATTTCCGTTACGGAAGATAACATTAGGAAAATATTTTTAAAATCATATCCCGAATATAAAGATTGTGGATTTGCCTATCAGGAAGAAATGAATCTCCTTTTTCCGATTTTATCAAAAAAGAGCAATGAAAAACCAACTAAAATTTCACTTCCGGTTCTTGTACGTGCCGGCGGATTTCAGTTAAATATTGAGCCTGGTGATATAAAAGGACATTCATCTGCTACTTTGGATGAGATACGGAAGGTTTTAGAAGGAATTTATCCGGAATATTCAAAAGAACGGACAGAAATGATATATGATGAGAGACATTTTATTATTCCTGTTCTTAAAAGTTCGAGGAAGGGCGTTCAAATTCAGTCAATAAAACCTGGTTGGAAGCATGAACTCTATACAGATCAATACGGTGAACAGTGGAGGAAAGAGACAACACCTTTTGGTATCTTTTCAGCAAATCTATCACAAAAGGGAAGTACTCAATTTGAATTTTTGATTCCTAAGATCCCATATTATTTTTTAGAAAAAATAATAGAAATTTTTGAAGCTGAACCGCACAAAGAATGTGCGGTTCAAATTTTTTATAGTCTAGACAAGAAACAATACGAATTACATATCCCAGAACAATATGTTACTGCTGCATCAGTTGTGTTTTATAGAAATACAGAGAAAGAGTCAGAAAAGATTTTGGTTATGGATGTGCATAGTCATGGTCAATATCCTGCATTTTTTTCTATGATTGATGATGGAGATGAAAAAGGGATACGTTTATATATGGTTATCGGGAACATGGATAAGAAGAACCATACCTATAAAATCAGAGCTGGTATGGCGGGAATTTTTGGGGATTTAGAGATGGATGAAATTTTTGAGAAAGAAGGGAAACTATGTATCAAATAATTGTAGTTGGTTGTGGAGGAATAGGTGGAAACTATGTGAAAGAACTGGGGCGATTTCTATATAAAAACAATTTAGCCAAGCAATGTAAAATTATTATTGTTGATGGTGATTTGGTTGAAGAAAGCAATATTTCAAGACAGCCCTTTCTTCCAGAGGATATAGGCCGCAATAAAGCGGAAGTTATGGCAGAAATTCTAACAAATACATTCCATATAGAATGTGGTTTTTCCCCAGATTTTATTGACAATCATTTTCAATTAAAAAGGATGGAAGAGGAAAACATATGTACAGTATTAGTGGGAGCTGTTGATAACCATGCGTGTCGTAAAGTAATGCATAAATATTTTAGAGAAGCAAATACGTTATACTATTTCGATGCAGCAAATGAGTATTCTGCAGGAGAAGTTGTTGTGGGAGTTAAGATATCTGGCAATGAAATCTATCCGGACCGGGTACAATATTTTCCAGAAATATTGGAAGACAACGCTGTGCCCAAAAGTGAGGAGAGTTGCCAAACAGTTAATATCTCAGCACCTCAGCACATTCTTACGAATCTTGTTGCAGCAAATCTTTTGTTGAAATGTACAATTGATATTTTGATAGATGATTTCTGTAGCGGAGGTATTTATTATTTTGATGCATTTAAGGGATATTCACAATTTAGGGAGAAAAATATATGGTAACTTATAAGAATATGCGGATACCATTTATGCCTCAAAATTTTTTTAATGAGATGAAGGCTGATGTGAAAAGAAATTATGTTTATATTCAAATAATGGGACAGTTTTTAGAAAAACTGTTTCCTGAAGTTGAATTTGAATTTCCTCAATGCGCGTTCTCGTATTTTTATGAAGAAGATGCTATAGGATTTAAAAAATATTTATATGAATATCAAAAATGTCTTTGTAGTTATTGCGCATTGCATACGTCTTTTGGATTTGAAATCATCAAAGTTCAGGATATACAAAAGAAATATGGTATAAGTGATATAACGGAAGAAAATTTGCGTGGCGAAAAAAGACAGCAAACCATAGATGAAATTAGAAAATCAGGAATGTTGGAAAATGATATTATAAAGAATTTATTTTTCCATTTGCCAGATCCAGTTCTTCAAGGAGTACAGAGGAACGCTTTTTCGGTAGAAATATTATATGCCTATAGCTATCGTGTAGAGGAGTATTTGAAGTTTATGTCTCAACATAAATCCCTAATACAACATAAATTTTCTGCTGAGCATAAGCAGATATTACATTTGTTAAACTTTGTTTCTAATGCAATGATGGCAGATTCATATTATACGTACTGTTATACCCGTTCTGCAGAAATGTATATTATCGGTGCTGTGCGTAATGGCTTCCCACGTGAGTGTAGGTATAATTTTAATTTTTTTCTTGCGTTGTTTATTTTGGAAAAATTGTTAGATGATGCTTCAGATGAATTCCATTTTTAAAAGGAGGTTATATTTTGAATTTTCAACGGATACAGTCTATTGATAGCCAGCCATTTAATTTAGATGAATTTTATGCGGACTATTATGGAGTAATGAGTACAATATCCGCAAATAGGATATTTGAGAATATTCTATTTTATCGCTATATGGAAAAATTTTTAGAAGAATATCAAATTGATTTAATAAAAATATATCCTTTGGATATGGATATTGCAGACCTTGTTTTTAACTTAGCAGAAGAAGATAAAATGGCAGAATATTGGTGTGGTCTTAACTATGAAAATGAGAATTTTTTTATATCTACGGCAACTTCTTGTGGATTTGAAATGCTTATGTTTCCTTCCGATGCAACACTATGGGAAGAAGACCTCACGATTTCTAGTGTAGAAGAAAATGTAGCATATATTATGAAAAAGGTACATCAGGATATGCCGGAGTGGGGAAATATTGTTGAAGAATGTAAAGATGTTATAGAATATTCCTACTCTTATATGGAAGATGGAAGTATTTATATTATGCGCCAAAAGGATTTTGCAATATTTAAAAAGATTTGTAAGAAGCATGAATCTTTAGTTGCACAATATTTGGAGGAAGAAAGGAGGACAATCGAAAAGATTATCGCTCAATTAGATTATCCTTTGCATTTCTATAATTCTCATTTGTCAAGGTTTGATGAAAGCCATTTTTATATCTGTTTTGATACGGGATGTAATGGGTATGAGGAGCTCAATTTTATGGCACTCGATTGGAATTGGATTACAAGCTGTATTGTAGCAAAACTACTAATTGATGACTTTAAATTAAAATTAGAAAAGATAGTAAAAGGTAAAGGAGAGGAGGAGTTACGTTGAATCTGCAGCAATTGGGAGATTTACTACAATGTAGAAAAAAGTATGAAATGAGTTGCTTCATTCAAAGTAAGGAAATACAACAGGAACAAGTATTTCGAAACGCATTGGATCAATTGCTGGTATCTGTTATTGAGAAAACAGAAAAAAAATCATGGTGTAAAGCTATTGAACAGATATTTGTTGTACAACTGAAAGATGAATGGTTTGATTTAGTGTGGCAGAAGAAACAGACGATAAACCGCTATATGGATATCATTGAACGTTTATATGATTGGCTGATTTCTCATGTAAAAGGGGAGATACTGGCGATAAACCAAGCGTTTGTTGTGCAACCAGATATTATATGTAATGGGATTGAAGTACATGAAATTACTTTGAAAGCAGACTTTGTTATCCGAATGGATGAAGAAGTAATATGGGGAATTTTTCTATGCCAAAAATTCCCACGATTATGCGGCTCTAATTCCGGTAATGTTGAAAAAAGCTCATGGAACACAGTGGAAATGGTAAGTTTTTTAGCTGCTTTGCAACAAGAATATCCAAATAAAATAATTAAAGTTTCTTATATTCAAGCTGTATCACTTCGTGATACAGCTGATTTTTTGTCTACGTTTGAAGCTAGGCCAGGAGATAATATCATGACATTTACAAGTCACGATTTATTTTTGCAAGAACAGGGCTGTGCAGTTAATTTATTAACTCGTCTTCTCAATAGGATTAAGGGAAACGGGTGTAATGGTTGTAGATATTATAAAGAAATTTGTATACAAGAAGAACTTTCACCAGCGCTTCCATTAAAAAGAAAAGATAGATATTCATTAAAAGAGCCGACTGTAAATCAGAAAATGGCTATAGAGCGGTTTGACCAGGCGATGCTTGTGTGTGCAGGACCGGGGGCCGGAAAAACAGCAACATTAGTAGCCAGGGTTGACTATATGCTCACAAATGGGATTTCTCCTGAAAGAATTTTTGTGTTGACATTTACCAGAAAGGCAGCACAAGAAGTCGAAGAACGGATTTCACATGATATGAAACCCAATATATCAACAATACATGCGCTTGCATTTCAAATCATTCGACAACATGAATATATTTTGGGAAAAAGAAAACTTGTGAACCAGACCGATTGTCAACAGTTGCTGCTGCAGGTATTGAACTGCAGTCCGATTATTAAAAATGTAAATTATCAAAAGCTGACAGGAAAACAGGGACTGCTTGCTTTGCTTTTATCAGATTTTTGCTTCATACAAAAATTTGGAGTGGCAACCTATGCAGAGCAGTTCCCGAAAAAAGATATAGAAACAATAGTAGCAATAAAAAAATTGTATGATCAGAAATTTCAGGCAGGTGGTTATATCCGTTTTGATGAGCAAATCAGTTTGGCAGTCTGGTTATTGGAACAGTTTCCCGGTATACGAAAAAAATTACAAAATATGTATTCATACATATTAGTAGATGAGGCACAGGATATCGATGAAATGCAAGGAAAGCTGATACGATTACTAGTTGAAGAATCCAACCCCCAAATAGCAATTTTTGGAGATACCGATCAGGCAATATATGGTTTCCGGGGTGGAAGCAACAAATTTATGTTAGAATTTCTACAATTATATCCGGAAGCATTGGAGATTAAGCTAAATGATAATTTCCGATCATCGAAAGAAATACTGGATATGGCAAATAGGTTGATTAGTCATAATAAAACAAGAGTTCCGATGCAGATGGTATCCCACCTAAGTACAGGAAGAAAGCCAATGGTGTTATCAAACTTTCGTGCTAACCGTATTGGTCAACTGCTGCATGATCTATTAGAAGATGGTTATGAACAGGGTGATATTGCAGTTATAGCGAGAACCAATAAGGATTTGTTAGGCTTGGGCAAATTGATAGATGCATTTAACATGGAACACCAGAATTCGGAGAAGCTAAGATTTTTTAAACCTAAGTATTATTTGTATCAGGATTCCGTCTATCAGACAGTACTGGATCTGCTTAGTCTTCATCAAGGCATCTTAACAGATGATTATATATGGTACCGTTTACTGTCTAAACTCGGAGTATCTGTTCAAAAAGCACATTCCGATAAGTGTATTTATGAAAGCTATTTGGAAGATCAGGCAATTTATCCATTTACTGGTGAGGAAGCTGGAAGATATCTTTTAGTATCAGAAGGTGGATCTCAGCTTTTAAATGTTGTAGCAAAATTATATAAGGCAAGCCGTTTGTTTTCCCTGCCTGCTGCAGATGCCATCTCAAAGGTTTTAGATTTTTTCTATGAAGGAAGATGCAATGGAGAAGTACGGGAAATACTGGAAACCATGATACGGGAGAGACACATTCGTACAGCATCGGAATTATGGCATTATATGACAGCAATAAAGTTTTTTGATGATGAAACGCGAGTGTATATGGAGGGCGATAGCACCAATGCCATACACTTATTGACAGCACATGATTCTAAGGGAAAAGAATATAAGGCTGTGATTGTTTACGGCGTTGATGACTTTGAACTTGATAATTTGCAGGAAGATAGACGATTGCTTTATGTGGCAGTGACACGTGCAAAAGAACGTCTTTACTTGACTGAAGTTTGTAAAGGGAAAAGTATGTTTTTGAAAGAAATAAAATTACATGTAGAGGAAATAGGAGGGTTACGCTATGCCTAAGTGGTTAATTTACGGAACAGAACCGTTTCTGATTGATAAGTTTAAGAAAGAAATTCTCCAAAATGTAGAAGCGCCGGAATTTAATTATTTAGAAACCAATGAGTTTACAGAAGAGATAGGCAGTTTTTTATGCCAGCTTCCTCTTTTGGGGAATGCAAAAGTTCTTATATATCATGCGGAAACATTGAAAGATTGTTCTGAGCTCGTTGAATTTCTTTCTAAAAGAGGGAAAAAAGCAAAGGTCTATATTTTTGCTAAAACAGTAGATAAGCGAACAAAATTATATAAACAGTTTTCGAATGACGAAATTAAGATATTTGATAAAGTTCGGATGGATGTTTTACAAAAAACCATAATTCAGCATATTAAGAATGCCGGCTGTGAAATAACAGAAGATGCGTATCAACAATACCTACGGCAAATCAATTATTATTCTGAAGAAATAAATCTATATGATGTTCTATACTCTTTAGAACGTTTATGTACTTCCCAATCCATAACGATTGATGATGTAAAGAAAACAGTTGTCAATAATGAGAGTGAAAATGTTTTTTCTTTAATTCAATTAATTATGAATCAACAATATGATGAGATTTATCATCAGGTTGCTCTTATTCTACAAGGTCAATCCAATAATGCAATCAATGTATTGTCATTGCTTTTGCGGAATTACCGATTGGCATATAAAATAAGAACATGTAACTGTTCTCTAAAAGAAATTGGGGTATATGGGAATAGCTATGTTCCCAGGTTATCAGCGAAAACCTGTAGTAAATCGATGGATATCATTGATGATGCAATTCGAAAAATCAAAAGAGGATATTATCAACAAGAAATTGCATTGAAAGTTGTCCTTGCAAAATTATGTGCTTTAAGTAGGGAGGGGTAAAGGTATGAGAAATACAATTTTGTCACTAACGCAAAAACAACTTTCCGGTAAAACAATCGGCGAATTTTATGATCTGATAGGAATATTGTTGCATATAGAAGGAAAAGTAAAATATGATTGCCGAAAGATTTTGGTTTCTAACAATATAAAAGAGAGTATTTTCAATACATATCGTGAAAAGCTTCAGCAGCAATATGAAAGTAATTTGTATCAGATAGATGGGCAAATTGCGGCAACTTGGATTATTGCTGGACCTAAAGTGTCAGAGGATCTTAAAGATTATGAAGTAGAGATATTACCGGGTTTTATATGTGTACAGTAAATGAAGTTCAAACAAAAATATTGGAGAGTGTAATTTCGGGAAAATATGTTTTTGGAATGGATAATCAAATTTATATTGATGGTCCCAATATGTTGCATGGGAAATTTCTTATCCATGCAGCTAAACAGACTCGGATTTTCATAACCGGTCCAAGATATGTCAATCATTGTTTGTATTGGGATACATGGAAGGAATATCCAGCCAAACCAAAATATTATATGATAAGTTCCGTAGTATTAACGGATATAGAACTGGACCAATGCCCGAAATGGAAAGAAAAAGTAAGTGAAATCACAAGAGAGTATTATGAAAAAATCAGGATTCACCAAAGTGTATAAGGGAAGGAAGATATATGAATATTCAAAAGAAAGATATTGATTTGAAACAGGAAGAAGTGGCTTATTCTTTAGAGAAAGGATATTTTTATATTCAAGTATGTGAGACTGGATATGATTACACCGTATATGACTTAAATCTGAAAGAGATAGATGGCGGTCAATTAGATACTTTAGATCTCACAATTACACAGGCAGCCAAAGAATTAATGGAAGAGTATTTCCAAAATGCTGAGAGTAAAATCATGTCTGTAAACACACTACATGAACTGGTAGATATCATTTCATCTATTTAATCTTCACCCTCTTATTTGTAGTAAAATACAAGTAAGAGGGAATAGAAAATAAAAAAGAGCTTAGATTGTAACAATCATATATAGCTAATGAGAGTAAATGAATAGAAAAATACCAGTAATTTTGTTATAATATCAGCAATAGATATACTCTTATATCGGGAAAAGGAGTGTAGTGATTATGGAAAACATATTGAAAATATACCATGGTTCTCAAGATATTATTGATACCCCAGAATATGGAAAAGGGAAATCAACAAATGATTATGGGAAAGGATTTTATTGTACAGAAAATATAGAGCTTGCAAAAGAGTGGGCTTGCTCAAAAAATGAAGATGGATATGCAAATGCATACGAGTTGGACATGGGCGGACTGGAGGTACTTAGACTGAATTCCCACTCGTATAATGTCTTGCATTGGCTTGCAATATTGGCTGATAATAGGACATATTGGGAAAGGAATTCTATTTCTGAAAATGCAAAACGTTATCTTCGGGACAACTTTTTGATAGATATATCTGGATATGACGTAATTATAGGATATAGAGCAGACGATTCTTATTTTACATTTGCTAAAAATTTTGTATCAAATGCAATATCCTTACAGCAGTTACAAAGAGCGATGAAACTGGGAGAATTGGGAGAACAGGTTGTATTGAAAAGTAGAAAAGCTTTTAACCAATTGAAATTTTTGAGAGCAGAAGTGGCACCATCTTCCGTTTATTATTATAAGAAAGTAGCAAGAGATGATGGTGCAAGAACAGAATATAGAAGACAGGCCAGAAATGGTCCAGATCAGAATGATATTTTGATGATTGATATTATGAGGGAGGGAATGAAACATGACGATTCGCGCTTATTATGACGGTTACTTAGATGATGCACAAGATATATTGGGACAAATGATGGATTATGCAATCAATAACTGTAAAATGGATGGTGATGTGTATTTCCGAATGTTTTTGGCATCTGGCATCGCAGAGCAGTTTGAGCGTGGTAATCCGAAGTATATTGCCGGTATGACTGGTGGAGAGATTGTGAAAGAAGTTGTATTACAGCAAAAAGGTGTTGAATTAAGCCAAAAGGAAGAATATGATTTGGATAAATCACCGGCATATTGGTGTGGTTGGATTTTAGCATATTATCAGTGGAAAACTTGCAGAAGTTTTAAAAGGATTCATCAATTTCTTTCCATAAAAGATATTTTATGTATGTATCCAACACATCATGAAGCAGATGAAGAGTATTCCGTGGAGTCTTTTAATCAGATATATGAGAGAACACATTCTCATACGTATCTGAAAGATATAATGGATGCTTTAGGGATAACAATCGAAGAGTTATCAGAACGTACAGAAATATCAATGTCAGAGCTTAAAATGTTGGCGAATGATATTGAAAAAATGCGTTATGTAGATGCAACAAAGCTGTATATTCTTGCAACTGCATTAAGATGCTCTATGGATGAATTGATAGAGTTTTAGGAAATATGATGTGTTGTATCGGTATAAATCTTCAGTATTAGAAAAAATAGGAGTGTGAACTTAATTATGTTAAAAATTTATCTTGAAATGCTTCCAATCAGTGTGGATGAAATCTACGGTATTAGAAGTTCTGGAAAGTATGGTACTTTGACACCTGTAAATCATGAATTCTACCGAATTTATGATTTATGATTTTTGGAAAAAGAAATCTTGACAGTCATAACAAAAGCTGTATTATAATATTAACAGAACCCATCACGCCTCTGATTTTCATGCGCAACCCGATGGGACTTTTTCATTTATGAGGTGTTTTATGTATCGATACCCAAAACAAATATTAACAATCGAACAGCAGGTACAATCTTATGTTGATGCAGGAATGGAGACTACATCTCATGAAGAGGTAGAGAAAGCGTTAAAATCCGTGGGAGTTTGCTTGAAATTTATACAATTACATTATCTTTTAATTCTGCAATCATAATTTGTTCAAGGCGGTCAATATCTGGAAATACAACTTTTTTGCCTCTAGAATGAAGATGACGAAGTTTCTTCATTCGTGTTGTCACTTCTTTATGAATGGAATGTTTAACAGGAACAGGATTGTTGTTTCGAGTATGTACATGGTCAAGATAGTAGTCTCTAATCGGAAACATATTTTGTAGAAGAAAAGCGGCTTCTTTTCCATCAAATTCACCTAAAACAATCGTCAGACATTTTCCATATTTATTTACTTGCTTATCGTGGATTGCTTTAAACTTTTCTACACGTGAACTTAATGGAACCATCCAAAGCAGGGAGGTTTTAATGTCACGCAAACAGTAAAAAGTGGGACGATATGTACCGCCTTCTTTATTCTGCATTAAGTTGTTATCCTGTACTTTTTCAAAATATTCATCTTTAATATGGTAAACGTATCCTTCTTGATATATCATGCTTATCACCTATAAAATAAGCCCTGCCATGCGACAGGGCTGAAATTTTCGAGCCGGATATTTATTAGACGCTTCCGGTGAGCGAACAATATTTTCAAACCGATCACTTATAAGCCGCCAACGGTGGGCGAACAATATTTTCGATGACAGAATTCCTGTCTCTATAATTATTATATGATTGCAATGAAAATATGTCAATAAAAAATAAAAAGAAGTATTGAAAATAAATGTAATGTGTCATCTCCAACTATCGGACAAATGCTTGTTTTACCGATAGTTGAGAGTATAATGTCCTTAAGTTCCTTTAGACTTCTTAAGAATATGAATATAAAAAGTACTTGTTCCTCTTACATTTTCTAAAAAGTTATGTAGTATATTGCTATATTCATAGAACTGTTAGCTCCATTTTTATTTATGTAATAAGGTTTAATCCAGCATATTTTTAATCTCATCTGGTAGATCGTTTAAGGTTGCATTTTCGTCTAAGAACAGTAAATTAGTGTATTTTTTCTTATCATTCGGTGTTGAAAAAATATGAGTGACGGTATATGCTGTTCTACTTTTAGAGAAACAATCTTCATCTCGCAATGATTCTACTACAAAGCAATCGCCCTTTTGATGCCCATTGGCATCATACTCTTTATTTAAACATAGCGTAAAATTGAGATCTGTACCAAATTTATAGGTTCTTGTATCTGTCACAATTTCCTCCAGTATAAATTCTTCTGAGCTAGCCAATGTTGCAATCTGCCCGATATGCTTAATCTACGCTTGCACAATGAAAACAGGTGTTGCGGTGTAAAAAATATCTGCGAAGCCTGAAGCATCTTTTTTGTAGCAAAACTATAAAATTTTTTTGCTGAAAGATTCGTATCCACACCTGTTAAATGCCTAAAATTGGATGCTTTATAAAGCACTTCAATATATCTGCTTTCAAATACATATAAAAATCTTTTGCCTACTAAGTGTTTCCGATAGAGATCAGCAGTTGTCTTCATCTCCTGTACAATATTTTCTCTATCTTGTTGTTTTCCCCTCTATATTTTCTCAATCATAACTATAGTATTAAAAAAATAGCACCGGACAACTTTGGGGTTATCTGGTGCCAATAATCTTAAAAAGCGGTTTTATGCTGGCTGTCAGCCGTAACATCCTTCCGAATGTCTAAAAGTCGCCGGTATCATTGAGTCCCCGGCGCGGACTCACCGTATCTCCCTAGCGTGGGCGTAATACCCTTCCGAGTATCAGATAGTCCCAGTAGTTACTTTTTTCCAATGTATTATCTAATATCCAAAAAATCTAAACTTGTGATATTCACAAATAAAATTTCCCCTTTTTTCCCTTTGTTTAATTTCCCGTATAAATATACGTCATACTCTTTTTTACTATTAACTGCTTCTTTTAATTCTTCTGTTTTCCCATTCCGAAATAAGTAATTTTCAACCATTTCTTCAGGTATTACACACATTACGGTGTAATTTTCAAGAACAGAATTTTCAGATCCTATTTTTTCCGTAAAACACACCCTATACTTCTCATTTTTATGAAATAAACGCGCTTTTCCAAAATATATGTTTCGGAAACCCGAAATGTTGGTCATATCCACATTATCAATGGGAACAAATAGTTTACTATATAAAATAGTAGATTTTCCTATTCGCACATAATTTTCCCCTTCTGCAAATCTGTAATGTAAATATTTTGTAACAATCGGTGTGATGCTATAACACTCTGATATGTGGATATTTCTATCTACTTTCTTTGATTCTTGATTCCCATTTTCCTGAACATCTCTTTGTTGCTTGATTTCCGCTGTTCTTTGAATTTGCTTATGATTCTCAGGTCTTTCTAAAAGTAGATAGTCAATATTATTAGAATAGATAACATCTTTTTTATTTCCATTTTTTCTGGATGTTCCATTTGCTTCTTGATAATCATTTTTACATTTACATGTAGTGCTATGCTGGCTATAGCACTGAAAATATGGTGTTCTCTTCATTTCAGATTTTTTTTTATCCATGTTTGCACAAGTTATCTGTGCAACACAGTTTGGATCCTTACATTGAAAAGCAGTCTTGTCTTTTAAAATTCCTTCACACCATAGCTCATGTGCCCTTATTGCATCCATTTTTTCACCTAATTCTATACTGTATGCTTGTTCTATTTTTGCCATAATTTCTCCTTAATAATAATTTTTTTGAATGCAGCAAATTTTAAAACCTTGTTTTGATTGTTGATGTGTACCACGAAATATATCGGAATTAATTGTCTTCTTCAGGAATCTGAACATGGATAAATGACGAGATCTTTTTGAAATCATTGAATTTCATGATAACACTATGCCGATGCTTGGCTTGGCAGAATGACATCCAAGACCTATCGGTTGGAATTTCCAGGGTACGATCGACGTGTAAATCAAAGTAACTAATGAATCAACTGAGCTTTTCTCAGTTTCAAGAGGAATGGTGTTCCGTTCTTCTGAAGCGAATGCATAGATTTTTCAGAATATGCAAATAGTTGGAGATGTATAATACAGTCTCTAAAAATATTTTAGATTATAATTTTCTTAATTTTCGTTTCCCTTTAAAAGATTGCCTTTGAAAACATATCTTGTACTTTGAATGCCTCTTGAATGAGGCGTTCAACTTTCATGTCAAGATTGACAGTTTTTAAAGGAATGCCAGTATATGCAAAGGAAGTTAAATCTAATTCAGGAAAATCAAAAAATTTTGCTCTTTCATCCATTACTTTGAATAAAACCGTTTGTATTTTTTTAAATTTATCTCGGTTTTCTTTCCAATTTGGAGATAAAACAGCGAAATTATCTGAGACAACATCTTCTAATTCACGTACCAATGAAGATGGAATTTTCTCTGTTTTAATGAGTGGGAGATGGATTTCATTGAACTCACTAAAGGAGATATTGTATAATTCCAAAATTTTTAAAAGTACAGCCATTGTTATAATTTTTTGACATTCAGTACTTTTTTCTAATCGAAAATATGTTGCTTTACTTACTCCAATGTAATCGGCAACTTGCTGTTGGCTAAGTCCTGCTTCATGTCTTAATATTCTTAATTTGTTAGCAATGTCCACAAATATCGACTTCCCTTCTGAAACAATAATATTTTATGTAGAACATATTTTGTTTCATATCTGATGATATCACTGCTATTGTTTTATGTCAACTGATATTTCTATATAAACTTCCCATCCGTCCGAGGAGACTGTCCATTTAGTAAGCAATAAATTATCTATAATTTCATAGAATTGTTCTCATCTAGCTCCAAAAGTAGGAAGTTCTTTCCCTGCTTTCTACTTTCCATGTTCAGTTTCCAAAGGCATCATACCCATACCGGGTCTGCATCTGCCCGTCCTTTTGGATTTCTGACAGTCTGCCCAGAGGGTCATACGCATAGGTGATGATACTGTCCCCTTCTTTTAGTTCCGAAAGCCGGAGCTGTTCATCATAACCATAGAAGACCGTCTTGCCATCCGGATAGGTCATGCTTTTTCTTTCCCCTGCTTTTCCATAGGTATAGGATACTTCCTTTCCATCAGGGTATTGCACCTTTTGTGATCTTCCCAGTGCATCGGGTGTGATCTTTGTATTTCCTAACCAGTCCTGCACCTCCAAAAGCTGCCGGAGCGGGTTATAAGACAGTTTTACTTCTCTTCCGTCCGCATACTGGATACTGGATAAGTCTCCCTGTTTTGTATAAGCATACTTTGTCAGGTAACCTTCCTTATCCAGCTTGCTAAGGAGCTGTCCTTTCTTATTATAAGTATAAACGTCCTTCTGCCCCAGGGCATCCATGGGTTTCTGTGACCTGTCCCCGCAGATCACTTGTATAACGGGTGACCTGGCACAGCCGGTTTCTTCCATTCTGTTTCTCTGCTTCCAGAAGGTCTGCATCCATACCGGTTTCTTCTGTATCTTCCTTCAGGCTTCCCTCTGCACCATACTGGCGTATTTCAATGAGCCGGTCACAGACATCATACTGGTATTCGGTTTCATTTCCAAGGGCATCATAAGTATAGGATTTCTTATCCCCTTCACTTCCTGTGATCTCCGTGATCCGGTTCATGCTGTCACTGTTTAAGAACCCGCTATATATTATCTCCCTTATCAGCCTGCAAAGATATATTAAATCAATATACTCTAAATATTATCTGCCCCTACGGGAACGCTGCTTACCAGTTGGAACTGTCTATAAGTCCAAGGGATGAGCCTGCCCGAAAGAAGCCTATCGTGGCTACTCATTCCGCATTTAAAGGTCATCTGTGGATCTGCTCCGGAACAATCACAAGCACGGGGAACAGTATTACTGGATTCTCTACTACGCTTTTCTCTCCCCATAGGAAATGAAAAACACAGATGAGATACTGGACAAGCTGGCAGAACACATTGCAAATATCTCCTATCGCACTTACTACCGAAAACGCAGGGTTGCCATTGAATCACTCAGCACCATCCTTTGGGGATTTACAGCAAAAGAGACCTTGGATACACTCAACAAATTCTTCCCTAATTATGTCTTCCTTTTTCACCAACCTATAAGTTACACTTATAGCATCCATTCTATAATTTCTTTCTCCATAAAATTACACTACGCATCCATATCTAATGCAGACATTCTCCAATGTGTTACTTGTTAAGTTGATTGAACCGCCGTGTACTGAACGGTACGCACGGCGGTGTAAGAGATCAGGATTTCTCAAGTAAAAGAAATCCCTCCTACTCGGATCTCTCTTATCCTTATTTTATTTCTTTGTACAGGATTAATTTCACTTTACAATTCCCCCCTGCATTATAATATGATAATACCAAATTCTACTTTTTCACATGCTACGCATATAGAATATTATCGCTACAGATTACTTTTAATCACTTTTACGGCCGGAAGAGACATCCCTAATTTCTCTACTGAATATTGTCCTTTACCTACTTTTTTAATGCCCCTATATCCAAAAAACTCCAGATATTCTTCATGTGATATTCCTTGAAAATCAAATTTTCTTGTATCTATTTCAATTAAATACACCTTATAACCTCCTTTCCTAGTTCGCTTTTTTAATATGTTTATCTTCATGTAAAAGCAATCGTATACTGAAATAGTCGTAAAATAAAATCTACAATCATATGTTCTTGTTTTCTCTTATTGATTGCAATTCTTCTTCATATTCCCGGCAAACATGACGCAAACGTCTGATTTCAGCCTGGCATTGCTCAACTTGTTGTTCTAACTTTTCAAATTCCCTATTCTTTTGAAGAAGCTCTTCTTCTATATCGTATTCAAAAAACATATATATCCTCGTGTTTTATATTTCTGTCTGACGATCATAAATTTATATTCCAGATATCTTTTCATGAATTGTCATTTCAACTATCGGAAAAATGCTGTTCTATTTCCGATAGTTGTAGTCTTTCCCCTATTTTTATGCTATACTTAAAACAACTTTTAAATATGAGGTGACCTCTTTATGAATAATCAACTTTCTTATCACAAACAGCTAATTAAAGACAATACTGTCAAATTACGGAAATTGCTATCTGAACTGCCACCATATATTACTGATTATTTCCGGGCAAGAGATACAACGACTTCCTCTAAGACCAAATTGTCCTACGCTTATGATTTGCGGGTTTTCTTCAATTTTCTAAAAGCGAATAATCCTGAGTTATCTTCTGTAAAGATAAAAGATATTTCTTGTCTTGTTTTAGATCAACTTACCCCTTCAGATATAGAAGAATTTATGGAGTATTTGAAGTATTATGAAGATCCGGAAACAAACAGACAACAAACCAATAATGTTTTAGGCATTGCAAGAAAATTATCTTCTCTACGTGGTCTTTATAATTATCTATACAAACGCCAAATGATAAAAAACAAAGTTACGGATCTGGTTGATATGCCAAAGTTGCATGAAAAACCGATTGTACGGCTTGATCAGGAAGAAATAACTAATTTACTGGATTATATGGAAAGTTGCGGTGAAAATTTAACTTCTCATCAGAAAAGTTATTATAAGAAAACCATACTTCGCGATTTGGCCATTATCACTCTCCTGCTTGGAACCGGAATTCGTGTTTCAGAATGTGTAGGTCTTGATATCAGCGATATTGATTTCCGCAACGATGGTTTTCACATTACGCGAAAAGGAGGAGATGAATCCATCATTTATTTCGGTCCGGAAGTTGAAATAGCCCTTCTTAATTATTTGGAAGAGCGAGAGCAAATTGAGCCGCATACAGGACATGACAATGCGCTGTTTCTTTCTATGCAGAAAAAACGGATTAGTGTTGATGCTGTTGAAAATCTAGTTAAAAAATACACATCCCAAATTACTGCAAAAAAAATAACTCCCCATAAGCTCCGAAGTACTTATGGTACAAATTTATATCAGGAAACAAACGATATTTATCTTGTAGCAGATGTACTGGGACATAAAGATGTCAATACCACAAGAAAGCATTATGCTGCGATGCAGGATTCACGCCGGCGAGTAGCCGCCAAAGTCATCTCTTTAAGAGAAAATCCCATTGATGAGTAACCCTTTTTCATTACAAAAAGAAGAGCACATAACGTGCTCTTCTTCCACCATAATATTTTTTCATATCATTTCATATCTCATTTAAACAAAATAGACGAACTCACATTTTCATTTTATGTAATTGTTAATAAGTTATTATAAAATTACGCCCCTCCTTTTCTGAAAATTCATATTTAAATACCTCCTTCTGTTTTATTTGCATGCAATACCTGCAACCTCTTTTCCGAAATTATAACTCTCACTAATGTAAAGTAATTTGTGATTTTTCTCAACTGGCAGCAAAAGCTGTTGCTTATAAAAAATAATATTGCATCTTATCAATTAGTATAACAATAATCTTTTCATATAAGAATGTTTGCTTTGTCTTGACAGTTACTGTTTTGTCCTAGTAATAATTAAAATGCCTGTATTCTATTATAAGTTTCAATATTGTACAAGTTCTTTTACACTAGCTCCGTTACAATATAAATCACGCTCAATTTTAAGTCCTGCAAACCCACTAAAATTTTCGAGTTCACTGAGCAATACAGAACCCCACTCCCATTCATAGCCTAATGTAACATAACCAAATAACATCCAGTCTCCATCCACTTCTTCTCCACCAGTAATAAGCCATGTTGCAGCCCCGGCAGGATAAAAATACTTTACAATCACAGTAGTTTCCATCCAATCCTCTTCTTTGGGATAGTAACTGCTTTCTAACAATTGATTTTTGATTTCCTGAGTCATTAAAATCATTATAAACCTCCTTTTAAATCCAGTAATATACCATTATATTTTTGCCTGAATCTTTGTATATACATGAAATTCATGTGCTCGCACAAAAGTTTTTCCATCTGGAAGACTTAAACCAAGTTGTGCAGCATACTGTATAGCATCCATCGAAACTTTTTGCCCTTTTGGAAGTGTACGTATATAACCGGATCGGTTTCTAACCTCTTCCTGATACTCTTTTTTTGAATACTTACATAGAGTAGCCGTACCAGATAAAGAGCTTTTCCTTTTGGATTTATATGTATATTTTACCAATGGCTGATATGGAAAATAAAACTCTGTTTCAAGATGATCCGCTTGTTTGATGGCAAAATTTTTCTTTCGATCAATTTCATAATCACATGTTAAAATCATATAGTTCTCCAAGATAAAGTTTTCTAATGCCTCATGCCATTCGTGTCGGTTTGTATGCTCGTATATACTGTAAAATGTCTGACTTTTTGTTTGATAATATCCGGAAAGCTCACCATTTCCTTTTGTTATTACCCTGTATAATAAAATCATTTCATCATTATAGACTATTTCTATAAAAATGATTTTCCGAATAAACCCTGCATTGATAAAATCTGCTGTTATACCTGTGACCGGAAGCATATACTTACGTTTTAAAAGTTTCTCTTTGTAAAAGGATGTCCTTTTCCATTGTCTCGGAAATTCCGGCATATAATGTTGGTACTCTTTCTGTATTACAATCTCTTTTGTTCTTTCATTAATATAAGGAACTAAAGCAAAATTATTGTTATCATAAACTTTGACCATGCTCTCTAACCTCTCAACATCAGCTACAGAACGTACCTCATATCCATAGGGTTTATAAAGCTTGTACAAAAATTCTTCTGTCAGTGGTTTTCTACCATATAAAATATCTTTATGATGTTTTTCAAGATCGTAAATTGCCATATCACTATATGGATGTAAATTTTTCTGAAAAATCAGTTCCCCATTTGCAGAAATTCCTATCACACTATCCTCTATATGGTTTCGTGAGAAATAACATCCTTGTTGCATCAAAAGGCTTAAATAAGCATCAAAGATCTCTTTGTGTCCTTGAGCAATTTTTACGCGCCTTTGCTGTTCAAGTAATTTACAAAAATCATAAAATCCTCGATACAAATGATTTTCTTCTAAGTACTGACAGTTACTTATAAAGAACGCATGCAAATTGGCCACGAACTTTTCCGGATTTATAGCAGCTTCTTCCATCTGCATCTCATAGGTTCTTAAAAATTGCCGCATTTCTTTATCATCACACCGAAAGTATAATGCAAGCGTAAAATTTTCAAAATTTATATTTTTCACTTTTGAAACAACCATACATGCAATATTAAGGGTACGTTTTCGCAACAGCCATAGAGATGCTGCTTCGCTTCCACGTTTTCCATATTTTCTCTGATATTCCATTAATAATGGGAATTCTTCCATAATTTTTGACATAAATCTGAGCCTCCTTTTGCATAATAAATTCCATACAAAAAAGCCGGTTCACTACGAACCAGCTTTTTGTATAGAAACCTTATATCATTATTATTCAAACTTAAATTTAGAAATTCCATAGATAGGAATTGTATAAATATTTTCTTTAATTCCTCCATGCGTATTTCCTTTAGTGAACAAAATATAATCTGCCTTTTGTTTCTCTAAAAGAACCTGCACTGTTTTACTGTTTTTCCTTCCTGCCTTTACCTCAATAGCATATGTTTTGCCTGCCTTTAATGTCTTTACATAGAAATCAATCTCGCCATTTCCAATTGTCCCAAATGCTGGCATTTCCAAAGCTATTTCGCTGGGATGACTAATCCTCCGCTTTAAATCAAGATACACAAAATTTTCACTAAGAATACCGTCTATATCCCCTGGGTCACATCCTATATGCTGCAAATAATAATGAGCCAGACCCACATCCATAAAGTAACATCTAGCCTTTGCTTTGAAATCCAAAATGTTGCATTCTACCAACTTCCCCGCAAATCCTATAATCCCTGAACTATAGAGCCAATCAATCGCACGATTTACAGATGCTTTAGAAATATTACTTGAATAATCTTTTACCACTATATTCTGTAATTCTTCACTAAAGCTGTCTTTTTCAAATCCTTTTTTTTCTTTTACAAGAATTCGTGCAATACTAGAGAACATATTCTCATAGATAGCATCATCCAAAATATCTTCAAAATAGCGCTTGCTCTCATTTACAAATAACTTAATGATTTTTAACAATGCTGCGCTGCTATCTTCAGCAGATTTTGTTTCAAGATATTTCAAAACTACTGCGGGATACCCACCGATAGAAGTATAAATCTTATACAATTGCTCTAATTCCGAATATACATTCTCTTCGCTCTTCCCATATAAGTCGAGTTTTAAATACAGCTCGTGTTCATCCATTGCCATTAAAAACTCTTCAAAATTTAAAGTTTGAATTTCAATAGAGTCTAAATCTCCTGCGGAATACTTAAATTCTTTATTTAATATTCGCCCTAAATAACTTCCAGTGATAATGAAATCACTTTTTAAGTATCTTGTAAATTCCCTGATGCGGTTATAAATATTTGCTGATTCCTGGATTTCATCAATGATGACAATGGTATCCTCTGTATCCTCAAAATTTTTATCATATCGCTTGATCAATTCATATACCGGATTTTCGCATGGATACCCATCTTTAATTTCCTTTCGCAAATCTTCATAATGTTCTAAAAAAAGTTCCCCTGAAAATTCTAACAAGTTGATGTATATCTTATTTGCATATTGTTCATCTGCAAACTTATTAACTATATATGTCTTACCTACTTGACGGGCACCGGAAACTTCAAGTGTAGCCCTATCTTCTTGCTTTTTCCATGCCAGCAGGTCATCATAAACCTGTCGTTTTAAATATTTTTGCATTTTGTCACCTCTTATTTATCCTGCAATAGCTATATGATAAAGTATAACAGATTTCATCATAGTTTCCAACTATTACATCTCGCCCTCTTTTTACCTAATTCTCTGTATTTTCCTCTTTTTCAGGCTCTTCCCATGGTGACATCCCGAACATTCCTATCCAGCATTCTCCACACATTCCGCCTTTGAGCAGTTCCCGTATCGGTGGTTCAATATCCGGAAGCATATCCTGTATAAGACCTTCCCCAGCATAATACCGTTGTAAGTTCTCATATTCTTCTACCGATAATTCAATTTTTTTCATTTCACTACACTCTGGGCATCTTACTTGATATACTACTTTATTATTTCCCATACCTTTATCAAAACTCCTTTCTAAAATAAAAAAAGACCATAACGGTCTACTATAATAACTCATTACTATATAAAATATTTTCCCTCCTTTTGTATAAATTTGCATAAAAAAACCTGCATACAAAATGCAGGAATTAAGATTACAACCTGTTTCCAGGGATTGTATAAACTTCTATAACTATGCCATAGATTATATATAATAATGAATTCTAAGTTCAGTATATTATAATAAAGTTAAAATGTAAATTATTTCCCTCAAAGGAAATGTGCGATTGTACTATTTCAAGTAGTTTTTACTTCATTTTCGTATTCATATTATCCCGTTTTTGGGGTTACTTTGCGTATCTACTTGTTTTAAGTTGCACGTTCCTTATGACTTAAAATTCATAAGATATGGCATTTTCTATGACTACAGCCATATCATCTCTATTAATACTGCACACCATTAATCTTACAATGAATCGCCTTATCTTTCGCTATACCTATGTAAAATCTGTCATTATTAGAATCTACCACAAGATTCGCTTTGTTTCTTTCGATAATCCTCAGAATATCTTCCTTATCTTGTATTGAATATTTGTATTCTTTTTTTCTAATCAAATCTGAATTTTTATCAAATGCAAACACATAACGGATTAAGTCAATATCCTGCAATGACATATATTTCTCTTTCTGTTGCTGTGATCCTCCACTTTCATCCATCCAGCTTGAAATACAATATTTAGTTAAATGAATCTCAGCATTAACCTGAATATTTTTATTGCATTTCCAGCCTAGCATATATCCTGAATGAATATCTGTAAGCAAAATATCAACATTGCTTAATTTCTTGCTGCTCAGCAGCTCATTATAGTTAATTGCCAAAGGCCCCTGATTATTCCAGAAAATTTCCGTAGAATGTTCAAAATTCGCTACCTTTTTATACATTTTCGAAGTAGTAGAAATATTGTTAGGAATAATTCTGCTCGATACTGGTTGACCGTTTCTAATGTCTCTATACAGAGCATACGGAGACCTATATCCATTAGACTTATAAATTTGCTTTGCAATTCCCATCAAATGGGGAAAATTTTCTTTTTCTCCTATTAAAATAAAGCTTTTCCCATGATATGTACTTACTAAATAGAATGTCTCTAAATAGTTCATCTGGTAATAAGCTGCACATCGTCGTATATTTGTTATATCCATATTTTCTCCTATAATGAACAAAAGCCCCCATCTAGGAGCTTTTGCTAATGGCTATCGTTCACGATTATTTTTTTAACAGGGGAGTGCCCGGATCGGCCATTACGATTCCCTCAGCTGGTGAGCCTGTATATTATATAGTATTTCTGTTACGAAAATTTTATACCATACTTTTATGTCTGTCAACAGATTTTTATATATTTTTTAGGTCTTTTCAAACCAATGCAAACACGTTTTAAACCTTTATTCCGATTGAAACATTCTCTTTTCTTCACTTATATTATAGTATAAAACAAGTAAAAAGGCAATCCTAGAAGTTAAAATTCTAATATTCTAATATTCGAATACTCACTCCTAATATGAAAAGTTTATTTCTATTTGAAGAGTAAAAATACATTATGCCAAATATTTAATTTGTAACCTTCGTTTGTACTGCTCGCACGATTATAACTCTCTTTTCAGAATACCCTTTGGGTCGGTATTTTTCACACGATACGAATGTAACTCTTTTCTCTAAATCTGGAAAATATGGTCTGCTTTCTGCCCGTAGTACACGATCTACAGCCTCGACAGTATATTCATACTTCTTTCCATTTTGTAATATATAAAACGAATCACCTATTTCCATTTCATCAAGACGATTAAAACTATGCCCATATGTCTGTGAACTATGTCCGTATATAATGTAATTTCCGTCAAGCGTTGTTGTTAAGTCTGCTGTTACGAAATAATAACGATCCAAATTATAATCGTTATCCTCCATTTCATTTCCACGTATAATTGCTTTTTTTAAATTAATTTTATCTATCACAAGAATACTATCTACATATCCCCGGAAATTGTAGGAGTCAACGTCACTAAACTGGTAAGATACATCTTCACTTTTACTCTCATTTTGAGTATCCGGGGGGATTTCATTCGTATCCTCTTCAAGATATTGATCGATTAAATTTTCTTCATAATCATGCTGTTTTTCTGCCTCTCTATATGGTTGTCTGTAAATATAATATCCAAAGATTATAATTAGCAATGCGATTATTAAAATAACGCCAATCGGAATAAATTTTTTTATCTTCATGTAACCTCCTTAAATTTAGTGCAGGGACCAAATAGCCCCTGCACCAAACTCTGTTCACACTATTATTTTAATGTTTTCTCTTCTTATAATAAATTGCGGTACCCACACCAAGCCCTACAAATGCTACAGATACAAATGCGATTGCATATTTTAATGTACTGTCTTCAAAACCAAGTTTTGGAATCAGGTGGTTCCTACAAGTGATTGTCACATCCTGCCCTTTCATAGAAAACTTGATATTATCCGCAAGTTTTTGATATCCGGATGGTGCCTTTTTCTCTTTGAAATAGTAATCCCCATAGGCAAGATCTGACACGTTAATTTCTCCATTTTCATCTGTAATATAGGTTCCGATCAACTCCCCGTCAGATGTATATAGTTCAAATTCTGCACCAGAAAGTCTTTTCGTTTCTTGAGTGGCATCAACTTTAACCAATGTCACTTTGGCCTTCATGATTTTATTAAGTGTCGGATTTTCTTTATTTACATCAAACACTGTAATTGGCTCATTTTGTAGAGTTAATTCAAACTCGTGTTTTTCTTCGTCAAGAATATAGCCTTCCAATGTCTGCAGTTCTTTGTAATAATAATGTCCGGAAACAAGGGCGCCCTTTAGTGTTGCCTTGCCATCTTCATTTGTTTTTATAACGCCAATCAAGGAATCTTTCTTTAAAACAACTTCGTCTTTATAATTCTTGATATCTTCATTTGTGTAAATGCCAAAATAAATGCCCTCCAATGGCTTTTTGCCATAATTAAATGTACCATTTTCCGGGTTTAGCATCTCCCCAACCTTATAAACATTAATTTCCGTATCAATCACATCATTTTCAATATCCAGACTGATATCAACTACTTTGTTTTCTGAATCTTTTTCAAGTACCACCTCATACTCTTTATAATTCATTGCCAAACCAGCAGGTGTTTTCGTTTCTTTTAAAGTATATTTCCCTAATGGAAGTTCTTTTGAGGTAGCAATCCCTTCTTCCGTTGTAGTAATCACATCTACAATATTATCTTCTGTATCATAAATGGTAAATTCTACGCCTGGAAGAGAGCGTTTTTCATATTCCATACGGTAAATCTCTCCAAACTCAGAGTCGTATGTACTTGTACCGGTTAGCATATCACCTACTTTTTCAACAGAAATCGTACCTGTTTTCTCATATTCATCTACCATGGTAACCTTCTGAATTTCACCAGTTTCCAGCACTTCAAAAGGTATCTCTTCTGCAATCTCATAGCCATCCGGAGCTAATGTTTCCACCAAGACATACTTTCCTGGTGGAAGTTTATCAATCCGATGTGGTGTACCATCTGTAACCCATGATGTAACTTCGTTTCCTTCGCTGTCTTTAATAGTAAGTTCTGCTCCAATAATTTCCTCGCCACCTATATCGACTTTACTGATTTCTACTTTCGTAAAATCATTTTGTAATGTTCCTTCGGCAAAAAGAGTTTCTTTATTCTGATCTGAATACTTCAAATCAAAATCAATCTTCTCTTCATTCAAAATATAACCTGGAGCAGCTTTTATTTCTTTTACATAGAAATGTGCAATTGGTAAGTCTTTTTTAAAATGCACATTGCCTTTTTCATCAGAGGTTGCCTTTTCAATCAAAGTATCTACCGGCACAAGAACTGTTTTTCCATCCGGTGCTAAAATATCTTCTGCAGTATATAGTCCAAAAAGTGCCCCTTTGACTGGTTCGTCCGAATCAGCCGCAGTTTTTTTCAAGGAAATAGAGACCTTTTGGCGTTCATTTACGTATGCACTGTCATGGTACACAACTTCTACCTCATCACCTGCATATTCTAAAGAAAACTCCTGTATTTCCTTATTTAACACAAAACCATTTCCAGCTACAGTTTCGATGATTTTATATTTCCCAAGTGATAATTGATCGACTTCTGCTATGCCCTTGGCATCCGTTTTCAGCGTGGAAACCAATTCATCTTTGGAATAAAGAAGAAGTCGATTTCCATTTTCATCTAACTGATAATCTGGAGAAAAAATGTCTTCTGCAGCCCGCACTTCAAATTCTGCTCCTTCTACATCGGCTATTGCATAAGTAAATTCATATTCTGTCTCTTTCTCCTCTAATATACGTAAAAATTCTCCAAACCTTCTTAAAAGGTTCTTTTTTACTTCCGTATAGTCCTGTAGCTTTTCTCCTGTCTTATGAATCCGAAGAGTTCCTGTCTGACGTTCATTTTTGTAATCTAATTTTATGATAATCGCACCCGTTTCCGGTTCTACTTCCTGGGCAACATCTGATCCGATTTCAAATTCAACAGGCTCTGCCTTTACATATCCTTCCGGAGCTTCCACCTCTTCTAATCGGTAATGTCCTGCCGGTAGCTTTTCCGGAGTAATCAAATACCCATCATCAGATGTCCTAAACGATGTATGCTCTACAAGTTCTGGATAATGCGTGTGCTGTGTAACATATTCTCCTTTATCCAGATCAAAAATTTTAAAAGTTGCTCCTGCGTGTAATACCGGTAATTTGCTTGTTCCATCAATTTTATATATCTTTAAAAATGCCTGAAACTTATAATCAATAAAAACTCTCCATTGTTGAGGTTCTCTGTTATCTTCATTGATTGTGACAATAAAAGGATCAATCCGATTGAAATTCTCCGGGACAGTACTTTCAATCACAACATAGGTTCCATAAGCAAGTTCTCTGCTTACCGCATATCCTTTCTTGTCTGTGAAAAATTCCGGCATTGGTTTTCCATGGCTATCTTCCGAGTAATCCATGGCTGTTGTCTCTTTTGAGAAATCATAATCACGGAACTGTTCCGGACTGAATTTTCCTTGCTCATTCGGCTTTATGCTTCCATCTTTGACACCTTTTAATGACTGAATGTGATAGACTTTAAATCCAGCGCCTTCCAAAAGCTCTGCTTCCGTCTGCTCTCCGTCAGAACCGACTTTGATTAACTCAAATGCCTGTTTCTTTACTGTTTCATGAACCGTAACATCCCGATGTACAATTTTTACCTCTTGTCCTTCATAAGCAGCATCTACCGGATACTCTGTAGGATCAAGAAGATACCCTTCGCTTGCTTTTAACTCTTTCACAAAATATTTCCCAAGATAAAGATTTTGAAAATCCAGCGTGCCATCTTTTCCAATTTCTCCCTTGGCAACTAAATCCCCTTTTTTGTACACATCTTCTGACTTCCCATTTGGATGTGAAATATTCTCAGCAGCAAATAATCCATATTCAGCACCTATTAAAGTGGCATCTCCTTGTGGTAGAAACTCGTTGGTTTCTTTATCAATTTTTTCAATACGGATTTCTGCACGAACTTCTTCATTTTTAAAAATGTGACTGAATACATACTGATATGTCGTGTCATCTTTATAGACATATTCAAATTCAAATTTTTCATCTGTTTGATAATATTTATCTGGAGCGCTTGTTTCCAAAATATAATATTTATGGTTGATTGGTAAATCAACGGTAAACGCAGCGACACCGTCCTGGTTGCTCACTACAGACTCTAATAAAGTATCTTTCGCGACAATAACTTTCCCTCCTACTTTAATATCTTCTGCGGCAAACAATCCATACGTAGCACCTTTTAATGTAACATCATCATTTTTAGATTTTTTTACTGCCTTCACTTCAATTTTAGGTCTTTTATTGTTATAGGATACCTCGGCTTCCGAGTATTCTACTTCCTGTCCAGCATAGGTCAATTCTACTTCTTTTGTTGTTTCGCTTTCTTCTTTTCCAATAGTCAAATCTGTAGGTGCTTTTTTTTCGACTACTCTATATTTCCCCAAATACAATTCACTGCTAACTGCATTTCCAGATTCATCCGTTGTAAGGGTTTCAATCAATGTATCCTTTGGATAAATTACGGTTGTCTTATCCTGGCTGATAATGTCTTCTGCAGTATAGATGGAATAAGTAGCACCGGCATAGGAAGAATTATCATACAGGAAATGATATGGGTTTCCCGCCTCAGCGCCTGAAAGACGTTCCCCCATTTTATGGATTTTGATTTTCCCTTTCTGTTCAGTATTTGTAACACTAATATCCGTATTGCCACCAGCAACTAGCTTTACGTTATACACACTTGTGTTTAAACGATAACCTTTTGGAGCTGTAATCTCCTTCAAATAAACTGTTTCCTGGGTCTTTGTAAACTCCACATAAGAACTTCCGTTCTTGTCCGTCTCCGGCATAGTGGCGATAAGACTTGTACAAGCTTCATCTTTATATACGCCAAAGACAGCACCAGCCAAATTTACATTTGTATTTGCATCTTTTTTACTTAATGCTATTCTTGCTAAATCCATCCATTTTACAGAAAAATGAACAGAATTTGCTGGCTCTTCAATAAAATCTCCATATCCAATATCCTGATTCCCATTTCCTGTGCTTAATACTAAAGTCTTCCACTGTGTTCCAATGTTACCTTTTAACGCTCCAGTTTCCCACAGCCCGGTAACCGTCTTAGGTGCTGTAAAATAAAATGTTGTGCCGCCATATACTTTTACAGAGCCTCCCGTTTGATTCCCTCCTGCAACGTTATGATAGGTAACATTTGCCGGCACATTTATGGTAATGTAATTTCTATGATCACCTGTTAATTTAAAGTTTTTGGTGCGTTGTAAGTCTTTATCAAGATATGCCGTTTCATAATCGCTACTCAAACTAATTGCTGCAGTTGGTGGTGCTTCTTGAGCAAACAAGTAATCTATGTAATCCAGCACTCCACTGGCTCTTAAAGATTCTTCTGTACAACCAACAAATCCAGCATTTCCTATATAAGCATAACTTGCAGCAATATGGGTATAGATGTATCTAGTATCAACATCAAGATGCGATAAATACTCGCCTGTTAAATCTCCAGGACCACCATAACCGTAATATAAAACTTTCTGAAGTTTTGCATTTGTCTCCAAGATATTCGCTATATAGTCTGAATCCGGCGGAGAGGATTTTGGAGACTCCAAACAATATGCAATCTTTCCATTCACATAAAAATAATTTGTACTGTAATTCCCTACATTGGAAGGATACTTTAATTTTTTACCTTTCACTAAAGTGACATTCGTACCTTTTTGCTTTGCCATACTGTTTGGCACTACTGATAAAAAAACACCTTCCTCTTCGTTCTGCTCCAAAGTTTCTTCTTCAGAAGAAGAATTTACTATTTCTTGTTCCCCTTTTGCCGTACTATTTTCCTGTTCTACATTTAATTCCTGATCCGTCGTTTCGGGTTCAGGGTCTGCCTCTTCTTCCGCATCTCCATCCTTCTTTTCTTCTGATGAATTTTCAGAATGCCCCGATGTTTCTGGCTCTTTATCTGTAATTACAATAAACCGTTGGACATGATATGCAAGATTGTCATCCCGTAGTGGATAGACCTCATATACCGCCTGATACCACCCCTCTTTTTCTGTATTCATTTCCTCTAACTTCTCATTGAATGCTCCCTTATATTCAATTTTTACCTTTTCTTTGTTAAAGGTCAGATTTGTAAAATCGGAATCTCCTTTAAAATCACTTCCCTTTTTCAGTTCTAAAGTTTCCGCTAATACAATTTCATCACCATATAATTCTTCTTTTACCGTATCCATATCTGGCAGAGTGGTTAGATTACTGTTATATAATTCTGCTCCCTCTGGCTCCAAATTCTCAGTTACAGGTGATGTCTTAATTTCAGGTTTCGCAATTTCTGCAGCCCTAGCTATTTGGCCAGAACTAAATATACTTGAGCAACAAATTAGAGCTGCAAGTGCGCCTGATAACCATCTTTTCGTTTTTTTCATAGTATAGTTCTCCTTTTTTGATTTTAAATGACAACAGGTAGGTATTCCCTGCCTGTTGTGCCACTTTTGATACAAATTTCTCTGCCTTTGTACAAAGCCTCCTTTCCAAATATTTTTTGCTTTAAACCAAAAAAGCCAAAGACAGAGTCCTCTTGACGACCTATCTCTAGGAATTCATCATAAGGTTCTGCTCTTTGGCTTACCAATAAAAAATACATTTATATTATATAGGGATAATAGAAGCTTTTCAATTTTTTACATACGACACTTTTATCCGAAATCAGACACTTTATAAAAATTATTTCGATATGAACTAGAAGAAGACAAACATTCCACTTCTACTCCATTGAGCTTCCACAGTTTCTTTGATACCGTATACTTATAATCATGATTGGAGGCATTATATGAATAATAAACTGTTTATACCGTCTTGTCACAAATTTATCACAAAAAAAGACGGTACTGCAAATTTTCAGCGGATATACGGCGTTCTTAAATCTGCTTATTCCACAAAATATCCCAATGATACATTGTCTTCTGAAGAAGTATTTGATTTTCTAAAATTAAACCAAATTGTTCCGCATGATTTTCCGCATCAAGATATGGATTTTGATTATCAGGAATTATGCTTTTCGATTATTACACAATACAAATGTAATTCCATATGCCAATTATGTCCCTATTCCTCCCTATACAAAAATATCTATGAAAATGAAGAATCTATATTACTCTCTTATGCACTCAATAGTTGGGACCACCTTAATTCATTAAAAAAAGCAGGTCTGACCTGCCGCCATTTTCGTTCCATGATACCTGTTTCTGATAAGTCAAAAGTTCTAGTTGTGCCTTTAAACCGTCTTGCTTATGAATACTTAGAAACTGTCCCAAGTTCTGCAAATGACTTATTATCTATTGATCATAAAATCATGACCGCTTTAAAACAAAATAATAAGAATAAACTATCCAATGCTGATTTTGAAATCATGCATAAATATTTGACCAATCTTACCAGATTTGACTCAAAAAAAATCTCAGATGAAAATGTGGCAGACATCATGAAACGATGTTTTCAATTAGAATACACAAAAAAGGTGGCAAGTAATTCTGCTACTGCCGCAAAGCCAAGTATCTCAACGGCTCCTCCAATTGAAGGCTTACTTGCTGGTAAATCGCAAGAACACATTAGCAAGAAGCTTTCGAAAACACCGGAAAAAGGAAAAAGTAGCAAATACCCTGTAAAACAACCAACTTCTGCACCCAAAGAATATCCTCAAGATATAAAAGAAGTTCCGTCAAAACCCGAATTGAAAAGTGTAAGCACTCCATCCAAAAAGCAACCGAATCCTTCCCTCAAAAAAGATTCTAAAATTTTAAGCGTCTATAATTGCCAAAATACCCCAGAACTTGTACTATCCGTACCAACGCCACTCAAACGTCTTCCTAAGACATGGGCACTTTCTGCGCAAGAATTATCTGCGGCACATATTATTGATTTAGAAATAGTAGAAGCGCTACGAATAGAACTTTTTTTATTTGATCTTCTTCAAACACCGATACTACCGGCTGAAATAGTAGAAATTAAAAATGAATACTGGTTTCTAATGTATGTAAAAGAACAATTTTATATCTTTCATGCTGATAATTTGGCACTATTCAAACATATTTTACCCTATATTTCACGTAGCAAAGTACGAAAAATAATATGTTATGAACCATATTTATTGTATTACTTCTTGTTCAAGCATAACTTATATTATGTTTCCATATTTAGTCTACGGCTGACGGCTGATATTTGTCTGCCAATACATAACTGGGGCATATTTATCGAATCTTTATTGAATACACTCATTCATATTCATACAAAAGGTTCAATATTGGATATTCTTCCTGCTTATTATCAAACATATCGTATATTAGATAAAAAGCTGGAAAAGATAGACACAACACAGCAAGATATGCTCTTTCATAAAATGTGTCTTGCACGTGCAATCGGAAAATTTTTTATTCCTTCAAACTATTACTTTTCTGAAAACTATGCCTTTTTAGAAGAAACTCCTGAAGATTATATATTTACATACGATGGAACCCAAAAGATGCAGGATCCCTACTATTCCATTCGCTATGTTTTTTCATGGGATGCCGAAGAACTATTTCCTGCCAAGTCCCTTGCCATATGGTTTATAAAAAACAGATTACTTGAAACACATAAAATTACGATATTAGCAGTGAAAGAAAATCAAATTACATTCGCAATCACAAACGAAGAATATAGTTTTTTATGCAGTATTGTAAACCAAGCTATTGGACAATATGTAATACTTAACGAAACTCCCTCTGTAAGTATTGACGAGATAATATTGAATGATAAAATATTGTAATGCTGATACCTTGTTTATTTGTTTCTGAAAGAAACAACATCTTCCTAAATGTTATTTGTGCTTGTCATACTATAACATTTAGGAAGAATATTTTCTCCTACCATAAATCATCCAGCAAAAATCCCGGAATTACTGATTTTCTACGAATTTCTAGATTTTCCTCTAATACCTGCTGCCTTAGCTTTTTACTTCGTACTCCCTTTTTTTCCCATAAAAAATCTTTCATTTTAAAACAAAATATTCGTCTTGGGGTTAATCCTTTTTCCCCAGCTACAACTACTACTTCTCCACCATTACAGAGCAAATAGTATAACTTACGCATGAGAAAATCCCGGTAAGGATGATAACACTGCTCATCAAATCGATTAAGCGAATATATGCCTTGGATTCCACAGTATGAACAATCTGAGAGAAAATCTACCATATACTTTTTATTTGAAATATCCTCTATTGACTCCGAAAGCTCCTTTAATACTTTTAAATGTCTTCCTGATTCACGATCTATTATCTGATTATATTGATTAATCTGCCAGACCAATTCCGTTTCAGAAATCATATGCATAACCCAAAATCCCATAATATCAGATTGCTTCCAATTCCAAATATATGGCTCAGCTGCCTTCCATAATTCAATTAAATCATAATATTCCTTCTTAGGGTTCAAAACATCCCCCTCACATTCAAAGAAAAATTGAATACACAATTCTTCTCTCGTATTTGGACGTAAAAAAGTTGAAAACTCCTTATTCACACAATTTAATGCCTGTAATACGTATTCTGCATCCTGGCAACATTGAATTGACTTTATAAAAAGAGCTGCAAGATCCATAAATCATTTCCTTTCATAAAATAGCAGGTCAAATATATCTACTGTCCACAGTATATACTCTTTACAGCAGTTATGTAAATAGCAGATATTGGTTATTATGAAAATAACTAAAGGAGGTTCCACAGATGCTACGATTACGAGTAAATGAAATACTAAAACAGCAACACAAGTCACGATATTGGCTAAATAATCAAATGGGTATGACCTATACAAATCTCCGACGTATCATTGATAATGAAACTACTTCTATCCGCTATGATACGTTAGAAAAGTTATGTAGAGTATTAAATTGCAGTCCCTCCGAGTTGATTGAAATTATATCAGAAGAACCCAAAGATTGCTAGTCTATCCAGACCTTTACCAAATATTACCAGTTATTATTTCTTGCTACCTATTTCTTTCCAACTGTTTCTTTCCGCATGAAAATAAATTAAGCGAAAATCACCATAGAATACGGGATTTTCGCTTTTCCTGCAGTCAAAAACATATTATACTTTTTCTTCTCTTATTTTACATGAAATTTTGTGCTCTCTTTCTACCATTGTGACCACCTCCAAATACAAACTTTATCCTACCTTTTTTCTGACTATCCACCTCAATTCCTCACGTTCTACATATCCATTCTTCTTTTTTCTAAACCGTTTTAATTTATACATTCCATTTGAATGATTATTTTCTTCACGAAACTTCTCTGAACCTCTTTCAAAAGCAACCTTTTATTTCTCTATATTTGGGACATTTCAGGGAGATTTCTTATCAAGAACCATTTTAAACATCACACCCTCCGATATATTCTCAATTTTGTAATAAATATGGTGCAAGTCCAAAATCATCTTAACAATATAAAGACCTAGCCCAGTACCACCAGTCGATTTATTTCTCGATTTTTCCACTCGAAAAAACGGTTGAAAAATATCCTCCATGTTCTCTATATGTACACCTGTATTGATTACTTGTAGACATTTTTTTTCTAGTTTTATGATCACTTTTTCGCCTGCCGGCGAATACTGTACTGCGTTTAAAATCACATTTGATAGCGCTTTCTCAAACAGTCGCTTATTTACACAAATCTGAATATCTTCCACGTTATTCTGTATTTCTATTTTCTTTTCGTTTGCTACCGGAAGTATTTTCTTCACACAAGGCACAAGAATTTGTTCAAGATTTATCTGCTCAAACGGCTGGTCAATATCGCTTGCATCCAACTTCGCAATCAATATAATCTCTTTAACCAGTTTTTCCATTTCATCCAATACAAGTAGATTTTCCTGTAAATATTTATCTCGATTTGCATAGTCTCCGATCCGATACAGCATATTTTCTGATTGTGCTTTCATGATTGTAATAGGTGTTTTTAATTCGTGAGATACTGCCGCAAAAAAGCTCTTGCGCTGTCGTTCCATATTCTTTATAATGACAATATCCTTTTCCAGTTCTTCACTCTTCATTTTCAATTCATCTAATGTCCTTTGCAAGTTTCGACTCATAGATTCCAAACTAACTGCAAGTACTCCCAGTTCATCTTTTCTTCGAGTATTACATCTCCATGTAAAATCCAGCTTTGCCAGCCTTTTTGATACTTTGCTTAAATAGATAATCGGTTTAATTAATATTCGATAACATAAATATGCAGCTATAATAGAAGCTATTAATACAATCGCTGTTATTAGTGGAATCTTATCCCAAAAGCTTTGTCTTATATTCTGCATTCCAGAAGAATCTATCAAAAAAAAGACCAAACTGTTACCACTTTTTATATCTTTAAACGCCACATCATACGCAATACTTACAATGTGCTCTGACTTTACTTCTTTTATTTTTTCTATGTCTCCAAATGTAAAGGTCTGCCCATCCCCAGAATTTAGCTGTGCAATCACACCATTGTCAATACAAAAATTATAGATCCTGTCTTCTGCCTCATTTACTGTCCATTTATTGAGTTTTTGGGAAAATTCTGCCGAGTTGTTTTCAAACTGTACACTTACATTTTTCTGATAAGTAAATGGTATCGCAAGCATCGCTGTCACATAGACAAGAATGCTTGATATCAATAGTACACAGATTGTTCCCATGAAAAATTTTAATCCTAAACTTTGTTTGAATCTATTTCCCAATTTTGTATCCGATCCCCCTTACTGTTTGTATTCCTTGAATTCCTTTTTTTCGTAAATTCATAATATGGAAATTTACCTCTCTTTCTCCAGTACAATATTCACATTCCCACACTGCACTTAATAATTCATATCGAGTACAAACTTTTCCTTGATTGCGTATCAAATATTTCACAATATCAAATTCTATTCGTGTCAAAAAAACCTCTTTCCCATTTACGTAAACAGTTCTGCTAGCTAAATCTAGTTTTAAATTCTCATATACCAGACAATCTTCTTCCTGCTGATTTCCTACATTCGCCCTACGAAAGATTGCTTCAATCCGTTTTAATACTACCCGGACAGAATAAGGTTTTACTATATAGTCATCTGCTTTTAAATCAAAACATTTCACCTCCGCATCCTCTTCATCTAATGCTGTCAATATTATAATCGGTACTTGTGACATTTCACGAACTTCTCTACATACATCAAATCCATCCTTCTCAGGCATCATTATATCCAATAATATCAAATCTACTTTGTTCTTTTTAAATTTCTCTACCCCATCAATTCCATTGTATGCCTGGAACACCTGATAGCCACTTACTCTAAGCAGTTCCCCCAATGCATTCTGTATCATTATATCATCTTCTATTATCAATATTGTCTTCATTTTTATTGTCGCAACTCAGTTTTTCCCAACACTATCTCTTAAATTTTTACCATATTTTACTAAATGTAGTACATAACTTTTGCGCACTTCCTCCTTCACTTTTTTACAAAAATCTAAGAAAAAATTTCTTCTAATATCTCTATAATTTTTTCAGTATAGACATCTTCTGATTTGATAAATATCTTTTCCAAGCTCTTCTCATCTTCTACACAGACTCCAATTTGATCTTGTACTTTACTTATAATCAATTTTCTCTCTTCTTCTGAAATTTCATCGTCAAAAAATACATTCTCTTCTGTTAATTCTTTAACATCACCAGTCATTGTAATACCATAATTTCCAATAGTTCCTAAATAACTAGTCTCCTCATGTTCATATTCATCTTCTTTTACGAAATCACATCCTCTTTGTTTTCCAGTATCAAATTCTTTACTATTATCTATAGCAATCTCTATATCCTTTGGTATTTCAAATGTAAGACTACTCACAAATACAATATCTGGATTCATTGCTTTAATAATAAATTCATAATTTTCCTTTCTAGTCAGTCCATTTTTTTCTACGCAATTATAACAATATTCAGTATTGGATGGATGTTCCGAGATACCGATTGCAACATATCCTTTTTTTCGAAACATTTTTACCATTTTTGAAAGTTGCTCTTCTTCAAAATCTTTCCCGGATAATTGAGCAATAATCGAATCTGCCTTATATAAAAAGGGAAAAGAATTAACATAAAATTCTTTTGGTACACTCTGAGTATTCGTAATACAAGCAACTAAAGATTCTCTCTTCTCTTTTATACTTTGAGCAATTTTTGCTGTAACATATGGAACTACAAAGCTATTGTGATAGCCTAAATTATATTGTTTTAAGCCATCACAGTCCTTTAGCGTTCCTACTGTCACCTCAATATTTCGAATATCATTTTTGTCTACAAAAATTTCTTCTGAATCTAATACACCACTCAAATCACATTTTACTCCAATAACACCCTCTAACGATGCCGGATACGTTACGGTATTTGTATTATTTGCAGCAGCAACAAGAACAACATTTTGTTTCAGCAGAGCTTGAATAGTGTTTACTAGCTTTTCCTTGTCCTCAATTGCTACGCTACCTAGACTCAAAGAAATAATTTTAACATCATGCTTTAAACACCATTTTAAAGAGTATACTAAACTTTCTATATCTGCTTCTCCATTCCTATCTAACATCTGTATACTAATAATTTCACTTTCAGCAAAATATTTTTTTATAATTGCTGCACATATACCCCCATGATTATTTTGCGTTTTTCTATTTCCTTCACAAATTTCTTGGTTTTCAATATAATAAAACTCACTTACATATCGTTTAAATGAGTTTTCAATTCCCGTATCAATCAATGCAATTTTCATATTTTTTCTCCTTATAATTCATATAATTTTCTAAATCTATCACAAAATCAATTTTTCCCGATTAAAAACATTTGATTAATATTTTGATTATACCATAAAGAATATGGGATTATTAGAAATATTTCCAATAATCCCATATCTCTTAGTTTGAACTTGTGATTGCACCACCAGCTACAGAACCAACACGGCTCACTCTTGCAGTTGAACTTGAATCATTACAATGGCAAATGCAAAGACATCCACAAGTTTTAAATGCTTTAACCGTATTTTTACGATTATGTACTTTTACTAATTTTTTCATTTCATATACCTCCTCCCTGTACATATTTATCTATAAAACACAGATGTGATTATAGCTGCTATTAACCCAAATTATTAATCTGTCTTAGAAAATAATTCTAACGGTTTTCGTTTCAAAATAAAATATGTAGCAATGAACACCGCAATTGCAATGATACAAATTCCCATAACACAAACAAAAATTACTTGTAATAAATCAATCTGCAATACAAACGAAACATCCTTTTCTCCAACAAGGTGAACAATAAGATTACTTAAGCTCTTTCGCATTGAGGTCACAGCTGCCACCACTACCGCAAAAGCAGGTATAGACACTCCCAATACCTCGCACAAAAATTGTCCAAAGATATTCTTTTTACTATTTCCTAATGCTACAAGAATTGCTACTTCCTGTTTTCGGTTACGAATCCATATATTCAGAATAAGTGCTAAGACAACGATGCTCACAAGGACTCCTGCAACAATCAATACTCTTAAAACTTCCTGTACTTTGGTAAACGGATTTACAATCTGATCATAATCCGAATTATCCATTGTTAGCTTTAAACTTTTTCCTTCCATTTCTGGCAAGTTCATTATTCTATTATACACATTTTGAATATTTACTGGATCTTCTGCATATATTGTTAAATCCAAGTAATGGTTTTTTGTATCAGGATATTTATCACTTTTAGGGTTAAAATCGGAATACAATATATTAGCTGGTATATTCTCAGAAAACATGCCATCAGACTGTGCTCCTTCAACACCTTCATAAATGCCAATGATTTTTAGCTTTACCTTGCTGCTAGCCGGTTCAGGAAGATATAATTCAATTTCATCACCAACAGACAACTGATTGTACTCCGCCAAAACATCTGACATTAAAACAACATATTTATCATCTGGCTTAATGTGTCTTCCTTCCTTTAGCTTATATGTTCCATTCTCAAATTTTTCGCTTTTTTCTGAAGAAAGTACAGTGGTAATTCCCGTCACATCTCCATATGGAGTAAAATCTCCAAGCTGAAAAGAACCCGCAAAAAATTTCATATCTACTCCTGCCCCATAATAAGCATTTACAGATTCTGAATTGCAGTCAACCACTCCTTTTACTTTCCGAATTGCATCTATCAAATCAGGCGTAATGTAATCCCCATTATAAGTATATGATGTACCATATTTATCTTGTGTGCCTTCTCCATAATTTCCTTCTTCGTCAATTGTTAAATGCAATTTTCCGTTTACTTCTCCCTTAACATTTAATGTTGCATTTTCTGAAGACTTTAAAATTGAGACACTTAGAATCAAAAACACTGCAATCACAGTCATAATAAGAAACAAAATAAGATTTTTTATTCTTTGCCTTATACAATATTTAAACGCTCTATCAAAAAAATTCATTTATTCACCTCTTCATCTAAGTTTACTCCCTACAGCAACCATTTATATTGAACTTGTTCTTCTTAAATGAACTTAGAACAAGATAATTTCTTTTTAGTTACATTAAGAATATAAATTATATCTTCTCCTATATATGATTCAATTCAATGAATAGGAGAAGATGGGATTATTGGAGATACTTCCAATAATCCCCTATCTCTTAGTTCGAGCTTGTGATTGCACCGCCAGCGACAGAACCAACACGACTTACTCTTGCCGTTGAACTTGAATCATTACAATGACAAATGCAAAGACATCCACAAGTTTTAAATGCTTTAACCGTATTTTTACGGTTATGTACTTTTACTAATTTTTTCATTTCACACGCCTCCTCTCCTTATATATTTATCTATAAAACACAACTGTGATTATAGCAATAATCCAACTAAACCATTGACTGTCATAATATTAGATTGATCTTGAAATTTTCCAGATAAAATTTGCCCTGTCCTTTTCTCAAGCTCATTGACAACATAAACTGCATCAAGCGCACCAATATAATAAAACAAATTGATTTCATCGCTTATTTCTATCTTTTTCCCTAATATTGTGCATACAATTTCTTTTATCATGTCTTTTATTTCTTCTTCTCTCATTATTTCTCCTTACACTACTTCAAAATCTACTTTTAAAATATTTTCTATTATTGTTCCAATCTCTTTAAATGTTTCAGGTTTAGATATATTAAAAATCTGATCCTCATATGTTAACCCAATACTTTCTTGAACCTTCTTTTCATCTAAAAGCATATATTCAGCCGTCTTATGCTCATCATCATAATACATATCTATATCTGTCATTCCCAAGAAGACGTTGTTTGTTCCAAAATTCTCCGTACAAAATTTCTTTAAAGATGAAATGTAATCCGTATTCAAAATTTGTTGATTCACATAATATGTAAATACTAGATTAATATCGATTGGCACGGCTTTAGATACAATTAAAGGAAGTTCCCCAAATCCATTACTGATATGACGATCATATGGCATAATTCCTCCTGGACATCCGATAATAATAATATCTGGTTTGTATTCTTTTGATTTTTCCCAAATATATTGGTTCAAAATGTATATCTTTTGAGTAAAACTAATATTCTTAATCATACTGCTTGGCAGCCGTTCTATATCAAACAGGCTACTCATCTCACTACTTCCCAAAACTAGCGTACGGTATCCCTCTTGTTCAAAATATTGTTTCAAAGCCAACTGTGCATAGAATTTACTGGTATTTGGACCCATTCCCATTATAGAGATAACCGGTGTTTCAATATCATGTAATACTTGATTTGAATTCACCTTTTCTATTTCTTCCATCACAAATAACGGTTTAACTAATTCTTTTCTAGTATCATCTAAAATCTTCCACACTGCTTTTTCCACAATAATTTCTATCTGCTTATTAATTCCATAATCAATAATTTCATTGTATTTTTCTAACGAATATAAACCACTCAAAAGAAGCAATGTCTCTGACAAATCACATCCCGTTTTCCAACTATCCACAATTTCCCATGAAGTTGAATTTCTTTTTAATCTTTTTCTCTCTCCACTTAACGGAACAAGGATAATTTTTTCATATCCAACTACAAATTCAGTAAAATCTTTTAGATAACACTGTTCTGGAGTGTATGGATAGACTGCTAATGTTTTCATATCAATTCCTCCTCAAAATCATAACCAAACTCTTTCAACATACAGATTACTAACAAATCATTCATAGCCATTTGCTTCGATTGTACACACTGACATAATTTCTTTTGGCAGGAAATTTCTCCATTTTCTGTGCATTTTGCAATACATTGGCCGCATAATCTTAATGCCCAACATTCCTTACATTGTTCTTTTGTCACCTTTCCAATATTTAGCATCTTTTTACATACATCTAGATTGATACCTTCTTTAATGTTCCCAATTCTCATTCCTAATTCTTCCGTTACTTTTTCACAAGGATAGAAATCACCTGTTACGGAAACAAACAATCTACGTCCTCCTGGAATACATGGACCATTATGATGTCCTATCTTTTTTAGAGAATCTGAATCTTTCATAATCTGATATGTATGACGATAATATTCAATCTCGCTCATTTGTGAATTTAAGATATACTTCCTATCACATTTTCCTAACATATACATGAACATAAGAAAATGTGAGTACTTATACTCTATTTGAAATTCATCGCTATATAAAATTTCTTCCTTTGCCCCTGTTTCTTCTACTAGATTTAAAACATATGTTGCATCATGCATTAGGTCGTCGGTACTAAAATAATCTCTTACGCATGAAAAATCACAATTGTAATTCAAGACTGTATTAAACGTAACTTTCTCTAAAAATTCCGGACATTCCTTTTTTATCATTTGAAGATTTTTCATAATGACTTCAAAAGAACCTTTTCCACTATCTCTAAATACACGATTCTTGTCATGATCTTCTTTAGAACCATCTAAACTGATTACAATATTAAATCCTTTTTCATAAAAATATTTTGCTTTTTCTACTGTAAGTAGGGTACCATTTGTTGTCATCATAAAATTAACTTTTCGATCAGGAACACTTTTTTCCATATAATCCACACATTTTTGAATCAATTCCATCTGCAACATAGGTTCACCGCCATAAAATCCCACAGACAATTCCTGCACTTGCCCACTATGCGCTATAAAATAATCTAACGACTCTTTCGCCAAGTTCCAGTCCATAAATTTGTGAGCATGTGTTCTATTGTCATAACCTCCACCATATACACAATATTTACACCGTAAATTACACTCTTGTGTAACTTGTAAAATCATATACTGTACCTTTGTTTGTAAAGAGTATTCCAAAAGGCTTGTATCCGGATGTTCAATTTCTTCCAACACATCTTCTAATAGATATCCCTTATCTCGAAAAACTTTCCATCTTTGTTTTTCCAAACCTTTTTCGTTTAATTCTTCATAGGCTTCTTGTGTTATCTTTAGGATTTTGTTTGAACGTCGATCATACACATAATAAGCCTGAGGTGTTTTAAATGTTTTGTAATAAACTTTGTTCTTCATATCAATACCTCTTTCTTAATTTTTTTCTCTGATTAACTAATATATTCCCTTCAAGCCCCTGAATTTGAGGTTCTACTTCTTCAAAAGTACCATCAGCAAAGATTCTTCCATCTTTTAACAAAATAATTCTGTCAAACTCTTCTAGAATTTTATAATTATGGGTAATACATATCAAAAAGTCATGTGCATCTTCTCTTATGGTTTTTATAAATACATTTTCCATCGCTACATCACAATTTGAAGTTGCCTCATCAAGAATTAATATACCTGCATCTCTTTGCAAACACCGAGCCAATGCTACTCTTTGTTTCTCCCCACCAGACAATTGAGTTCCATCGAATCCTACTGAGGTTTTTTCCTGTTCTGGTAAACTTTCAACAAAATCTAATACGTCTGAAAAAGGATATTTTTTAATATGATTTTTGTTTTTAAACATATATATATTATCCTGAATAGTTGCATTAAATAGGAATACATTTTGTCGCATAATACTGAACTTCTCTCTATAGTCACTTAATGAATAATCTTCAATATTTATTTCATCAAATAAAATTTCTCCTTGCTGTGGCTGATAATACCGTAGTAAAAGATTTATTAATGTACTTTTCCCACTTCCATTTAATCCCACTAATGCCACTTTTTCTTTCTTATTCAACACTAGATTAAAATCTCTCAAAATTTCTTGACGATCATAAGAAAAATGAATTTTATTAAAGATAATTTTTTCTGGAGTTTTATTTACTATTCTTCCATTCTGTAAGTCTTCTTCTTCCATATCCATAAATTCCATATAATCTCTTGTGGATGGAATAATATTCGCAAACACAATCTTTAAAGCAGTTATAACATCTATAGGCCTTAAAATAGAACCCGCATACTGAATAAATGCCATCAGAGTTCCGAGTGTTAATTCGCCACTCCATATTTGCTGTGCACCGATTATGTATATTATCACAAAAAGTATTTTTTCACTTCCTTGTTTTAGCAGTAAATCTAACGAAGTCAGCATCGCAACTTTCTTATCATACCGTTCTCTTTTTTTACACAATATCTTAAACTGTTGTTCCAGATGTCCATACATTCCCCAGTTTTTTACTTCTTCTACACCTACATAGTTATCACTTTGCCATCTTGAGATTTCCTTCTGAATCTGTAGTAACTTTTCAATCCATGTCTTACTTAGTTTTTCACAAATGCTAGAAATACAAACTTTCAAAGGAGCAATGCATATAACTATTAAACTCAACTTCCAGCTCAAAAATAATAGTCCTATTAAGTAGCCGATTACATTAATAAATTCAACAAATATTCCCACCACATCACTACTGCAAATTCTAGACATATTATTTACGTCATTATTTGCATCTGACATTAAGGCCAACATAGTATGCTCTTTTAAGTGGTGCATCTTTAATCGCAATGCATGTGAGAGTGCTTCCACTTTTAAGGAACTTCGAAAGGCAGCAGCAACTCCTGATTGAATATGCATCTGAATATATTGGATAATATATCCGGAGATACTAATTAAAGCTGCAATTAGTACCAATTTTAATAAAACTTTATAATTTTTAGATAAAATACCTATGTCGATTATTCTTTGTTCTAAAATTGGCGTTGCCATATATATTACAAGAAGAAGAAGGCTCAATATCGCATTGAGTACCAATTGCTTTTTGTATGTCAACAACAATTTAAAAACATATTTTTTCTCTTTTTGATTTTTCATTTTAGCCTCCTCTCTTCTCCAATTCTATTGATATACTCTAAATTTAATTATTCGGTACCTTTCTTTGCTGATAAAAGTTTCCCGCTTTTTAAAGTCATTACAACATCTGCTTCGCCAGCTACCTCCAACGAATGTGTCACAACAATCACACATTTTTTATGTACGTGTGCACTTTCTTTTAAAATTTTTGTAACTTCTTGAGCCATTTCTTCATCTAAGTTCCCTGTCGGCTCATCTGCTAATAAAAGTTGCCTTTCAGATGCCAGTGCTCTCGCAATTGCTACCCTTTGCTGTTGCCCTCCGGATAACTTCTTCACATTTCGCCTTGCTTCTACACTTGACAATCCTACTTTTTCCAAAATCGGTAAAGACGGCAATTCTGAAATAAGTGCTACATTCTCTTCTGCTGTCATATATTCCAACAAATTAAAATTTTGAAAGACAAATGCAACATTATTTTTTCTATGATTTTGGAGTCCTATTTTTGACAAATTCTGATTTTCATACAGAATAATTCCCCCGCTTGGCTGATCAAGACCACCTATTAAAGAAAGTAATGTACTTTTACCGCAACCAGATGGTCCTAGAATTGCATAAAATTTTCCTTTTTCAAATTCCGCTGTAATATTCTTCAAAATACTCTTATTCTTTTCATATCCGTATCTGAGATTTTTTATTTCCAATAATGCCATATCTGTTCTCCATTTCTACTCTGACTCTGTTTTAATAAATACCATCTTCAGTTTATACTCTATAGCTACTTTCTACTCAATCTGACTTAAGATTGTTTTCGGTTGTAATTTTAAAATCGGAATAGAAGATAATGCTACTGCACCACATACTCCTACTATTTCCATACAAGCCCACATAATAATATCTGAACTAACCAAACCACTGTTTCTAACAGTACTATTCAATTCTACAGTATGTACGGAAATCAAATTCTCCGGAAGATCGACAAATAGCTTATCTGCTACTATTCCATCTATGCCTTGTGTCACTAAAATTGCTATGACAAATGCCGGAATAAATATTAATAATGCTTCCCACAAATACTGAATTACGATTTTCCATTTTGAAATCCCAATAGATAAATAAATTCCTGCTTCCTTTTTTCTATTCCTTATATTTACAATCAACACCAAGAACAAAATTAAAATGCCTACACCGTAAACAGCTCCTCGTAAAGTCTTCATCAATGATTCTGTTTCTTCCATACCTTCAGAAATTTTGCTGTATTTAAAATCATTTGAATAGATAAAATACTTACTCCAATCTATTTCAGGAATTGATCGTATTTGTTGTTCTATTTCTTGCATCTGCTTTGGATCTTTTACAAAAAAATGTTGCTCTCCTTTATATGTCCCGGCTTCTACTTGTTTTAGTTCTTCTAAAACATCAAAGCTTGCTATAATATTATTTTCTGGAACTCCTGCCGTTGGAACATCTGCCGCAATTTTTTCCCTTGTCGAATAAATACCTTTTATCTCTACTTTGATTGTTTCTTTGTCCGTCGCAATACTATCGTAATAATTTCCATCTTGTTCTTCTAATTTAGAACTCTTTAACGTAATTGTATCGCCTACTTTCAGTCCATTTACGTCCGCCAAAGTATCCGTAATCAAAATCTTCCTCTCATCGCCAGCTACAATATGTTTTCCTTCTTTCAGTTTTCGTGTTCCATCTAAAAACAAGTCTTGCAGTTCAGAATAATTCATACTTTGTATTCGCCCCATATTATTGTCTGGGTTATCCCCTTTTCCTGGAAGAAACATAATCTGTTCTGATTTGGCATATCCATAATTCACAGTATTCCAATATTTAATCCTGGAATCACTCAATATTTGCTGAATTGTATCTTTTGAGATAGGTGCATCAACGGTCTCTATAGATACATTTCCATTTTCATCTACAATGCTATTTTGAGTTGGACGAATATACATCTCTCCGCCAATAGATTCTCGAATCCTCTTCACTGATACACTTGCTTCTTTTGCAATTACTGTACACAATAAACACAGTGTAGAAACTAGTAAAAAAATCATAAAAAGCAATCCTGTTTTTCTTTTATTTCGTCCTATATACAATAGTCCTCTTTTCCTTACATTCAAACGTCTATTTTCCACCTTTCATTTTTAAATTTGCTTGAATTGCTATATTTAGTATAATAGATAAACGATTTATTTGGGTTTGATTTCAATTCGTTTTTGATTTGTTTTTGGTTTGTTTTTTATGATCAAATCTTTCTTAGTAATCACAGTACTTTAATTCCATGAGATAATATATGATTCTCTTCACACAACTGCCTACTGTCACATATTATGAATAAAAAAGGCTATAGGTTAATGCCAATTTTATGCACAAAAAAAGCACTACCGTTTTTAGCGATAATGCTCTTCCTGTTACTTCTTATTTTCCTTTCAAATAATCCACCCTGCTCAGCTCTCAAACTGATCACTATCAAAAAGAGCATATAATTCACTAATAGAATGGATTACTAAAAAATCGTGATAAATTTCGGTTTCTTGCAAATAAGTATGCAATACTCTACAATATTTTTCTCTCACTGGCAATTACTGTGCTCTAACTTGCACCAGCAATGTAGTCCGCAGTTTTTCTGGTCACACGCAAAAACGACTATCTTAAATACCCGATAATGACTTTCTAACTATTACTTTTTTTCATGTTCTCAATATGTACATAACTTCTTAAAACAAAAACAGATATGCCTTCTGATATGCTCTGTTGTTTACATCCGCAGAAACTATCTCCCCTATAGTTCCTGCGGCTCTTCCTGCTTTCCCATATTCCATTTTTCAAAACATAGCTTTCGGTACTCACTCGGTGTCCGGTTGTACCGCTGCTGAAATGTCCGGTTAAAAGTTCTCTGGCTTTCAAAACCAGCTTCCAGGTAAATATCGGTAATTCGCATTTCGGTGTTTTCCAACAGTGAAGTAGCATAATTTAGCCGAATTTCATTGAGATACTGATTAAAGTTTGTATGAAAGATACCAGAAAAAATTTTTGACAGGGTATACTTATTTACTCCCAGAGCCTCTGCCACTTTTCCCAATGTAAGTTCCTCTTGAAAATGAGATAGCAGATAGGCCATGGCTGCATATATCAAATCATCACTCCCCACACTGTCTTTTTCTATGAACCGAAAGTTTTTCCTGCACCGGTATAATATAATCTGTAAATAAGCCTGTCCCACAACCCCGCTGACCTTCTTATCCTTTATCAGGCATCCCAGGGCATTTTTTACTTCCTCATGCAATTCTGCCCTGGCAATCACCGGGTTTTCCGGACATTTCTTCTGAAGAAGTGACATGAACGGACCACTTAATTCCAGAGAGGCATAAAACTGGTACACCTCGTTCTCTCCCTTTGAAAGCACCTGGTAATGATGAATCAGATCCGGGAACACAATAGCAAAGTCTCCTTTTTCCATGTGGTACAGTTCATATCCCACGCCAAGCTCCAGTTCTCCCTGTATGACATAGACAAGTTCAATGGCATTGTGCAGGTGGGGAGGAACATGGTGTGGCTTTTTCTTTATGATACTGAATTTCTCTTTTTGTTCCTCATACGATGGCTGCATGATGTTTCTTCCCCCTTTCAAGAATTGGCTACATTTCTTTTTGATTTGGCACGCAGGTTTTCCACCTGTCCGTTATAATAAACTCAGAAATCAAGAAAGGAGACATACCAAAATGAAAAAACTGATCAACTATTTAGAAAAAATTATGAATTTTTATGCTGCTTATTTTAATTGTACCAATTATCATCTTCCTCTTTAAAGGCCTGCTCCTCCAGGAGTTTCTCATTGGCACGTTCTACATTCATTTTGGACATGATAAAAGTAATAATAAGAGCAATCACCACCGGAACCCAAAGATACATAATCTGAAGCATCTGAATACAGGAATCACTCTGCACCGCCAGCGTTCCGTCAAAACCACTGAGGTCCAGAAGCCAGCCGGTAATGGCAATTCCAATTCCACCGCCCAGTTTAATACCAAGAGAGGTACAGGAATACATGGTTCCATCTACTCTTTTCTTCTTTGTCAGATACGTATATTCCGAACAGGAAGCAATCACTGCATTCATATCTCCCTGCCATGGTCCCATACCAAAGGCTGCAATACCGGTAAACAAAAGCATTAATGGCACACTTCCCAGATAACCGGCTACTACAACCAGGGCTCTTCCAATCGTTCCAATCACATATCCGGTCAAATTCAGTTTATACATTCCCTTCCATTTTTCCACTAAAAACGGTGTAACCAGCAGTGCAATAATCAGAGGGATATTAATCGCCCAGGAAAATACGCCGTACAGATTTTCATTAAACAGGATATAGGTCATATAATAAATCCCCATATTTAACATAGCGGTATAAATCTGTTGTAAAATATAAGTAGCACAGATCATCACATAATACTTGTTTGTAAACAAGAGCTTCCCGGCATCAATCAGGGAATATTTCTCATCTGCTCCAGATGCTTTTCCATCATTTAATTCTTCTTCCGGCAGTTCCTTCACTGAAAATACGGAAATGGTATTCACTACAAGTCCGATTACTGCATAAACAATGGCAACCATTCTCCAGCCGGCAGCTCCACCACCCATCCATTCCACAAATCCAATCGTCAGGGACTGGATCAAAAGACTGGTTGAAAAAGCAAAGATAAAGCGATAGGAGCCCATCTGTACCCGTTCCTTGCTGTTTTTTGTTACCAGGGCTGTCAAAGCAGAATAGGCAATATTATTCGCAGTATAAAAAACTGCGTTTAACAAGGTATAGGCAATAAAGAACCAGGCATACTGGGCAAACTCACCCATATTTGCAGGAATAGCAAAAATAGCCACCAGTGTTACTGCACAGCCAATATATCCATACAGCATCCAAGGTCTTGCCTTGCCCAGTCTGCTCTTTGTCTTATCAATCAGCGAGCCAAAGAATACATCTGTAACCCCGTCAAATAATTTCGACACTGCGATCAGAGTTCCGATAATTCCAGGGTTCAATCCTACCGTATTGGTCAGATAAATCATGACAAAGGAGGACAGGAACGCATAAACCACGTTTCCTGCAATATCCCCGGATCCATACCCTACTTTGTTGTACCATTTTAAATATTTTTTCTCATTCATGTGCTCTTACCATTCCTTCCCAAATAAAAGCTTCATATCAAATGCAAAGGTTTCTTCCTCTAACCGGTACTCCTTGCGAAGTTCCGGTCCGCAGCTGTTGGAGCCAATGCCATTCTGTGCATAATCCAGACAGACAATGGTACTTCCCGATTTTTCCAGTTCAAAATTATGTGCCTTTTCTGTAAGCTCTTCCTGTGTATAATAAGATACGTTAAAGGTAAATGGTCTGGATGATACGGCTCCAAAAGTCCGGCCTTCCGTTTCCATCATCACATAATCACAATCTGTATGACTTCCATTTTCCTGTGGTCGCAGATAATCTTCATGCTGCTCTGCTACTGTCGTTTCATAAAGACCATGACTGCAGGATCTGCGTTTATCCACATAGCTTTCGTGAGGACCAAGGCCATAGAACTTCAAGCTTTCATATTCTTCCTTTAAAAATAGCCGAAGTCCAAACCTTGGAAGCTGCGGAAATTCCATATCTTTTTTCACCTGCATATTTACAGAAATTTCTCCAGTGCTCTGTACCTTCCACTCAGTTTCTATATCCAGAACCTTCTGAAGTGCTACTGCCGCCACAGACATAGTGCTGTGAATGATAACACTTTCACCACTTATTTCCCATTTTGTATCATAGGCTCTGGTTTTGCTCCGGTCATATCCTGCTGCCATCCATTCCAACTTCATCTTCCGGTCATTGTCAGTTGGCGCCCTCCAGATGTTTACTTCCATTGGTGCAGCCAGCAGTTCCTCTCCATTCAAACATAACTGTTCAAACAATCCGGAAAGTTTACTGTAGAGATACGTGAACTTCTCTGTTTCAATCGTAAGGAACCGATTTGTTTCCAAAACCTGCATAGACACAGCATCTTCTTTTCTGTATTCTAACAACTTCACTGCCTGCTGATTTCTTTCGTCTTTATTTTCTAGCAGAATTTCATCAAATCCAATCACACTTCCTGGAACAACAAGGGCATTTCCCTGTTTTAAGTGATAAGATACCTTCAGGTAACACTTTCCGCATTCCGGAACACATATCTTCAGTTGAACCGTTCCCTTTTTTCTGGGGAGGATAGACTCCTTAAGTTCCAACTGCTTTTTCTCCAGCAGCTTACCGTCACAATTGACTTCATAGGTCAGGTAGAGATAATCCTTCAAATCCACATAATTCATATAGTTTTCCAGACACAGTTCCCCTGTATTCTGACAGAAAGATACGGCTCTTGCAGGACGGTATACATTCTGGTATTCCAAAAGCCCGGTATGGGGTGTCCGGTCTGGATATACCAGCCCATCCATGCAAAAATTCCCATCATGGACTTCTTCCCCAAAATCCCCGCCATAGAAGTATTTTTCTTTTCCATTGGCATCCTGTCCCTGATAGATAGCATGGTCGCACCATTCCCACACAAAACCGCCGCAGAGGACATCATACTTATAAACCATTTTAAAGTAGTCTTCCAAATCTCCCGGCCCGTTTCCCATGGCATGGCAGTATTCAATCAACAGAAACGGTTTATCCGGCTTCTCCTCCATATACTCCTGGATTTCCTCCAGGGAAGGGTACATCCGGCTAAAAATGTCAATGTTGGTGTAATCATATTTCCTTCTATCATTCCGGTAAAAAGAACTTTCATAACAGGTCAGTCTGGCAGGGTCAAAACTTTTTGTCCACTTTAATGCTTCCTCAAAAGTACATCCATAACCGCATTCATTTCCCATAGACCAGATGATAATACAGGGGCGGTTTTTCTCCCGGTGTACACAAAGTTTTGTACGGTCCATAGTAGCCGGGATAAAGTCCGGGTTATCCGAAATTCTTTCATTCCATTTCCGGCTTACATTTTCCCAACTGGAATCCTTTAAATACTGAGACTGGGTTCCATGACTTTCATTATCTGCCTCTGCAATCACAAAAAATCCATATTCATCACAAAGCTGATAAAAATAAGGTGCATTGGGATAATGGCTGCTACGGACTGCATTGAAGTTACTCTCTTTCATCATCTGCAGATCTTTTTTCATCTGTTCCAGCCCAATCACAAAGCCAGTCACCGGGTCTGAATCGTGTCGGTTCACACCTTTGAATTTTATGGCAGTTCCATTCACATAGAGAACTGCATCTTTTACAACGATTTCCCGGATGCCAATCCGGTCTGTAATCACTTCCCCTTCTGTTTCCAGGACCAGGGTGTATAAGTATGGTTGTTCCGGATTCCACAGCTTCGGTTCTTTTACCAACATCACCGCTTTATGAGTATATTCCGTACCCGCTTCTTCATTCAGTGCCTGTGAGACAACCGCTTTATGATCTGCATCATAAAGCGTCAGCTTTGCAGGCACCGCCTGTCCCTGATAGCGGGCTTTCACCGTAAGCACTGCCTGTCCTTCTCGAAGTTCCGTGGTTGTAAAGTAGTCATAAATCACCTGTTCCGGGCGGTTCAGAAGATATACATCCCGGAAAATCCCACTCATGCGGAATTTATCCTGGTCTTCCAGATAAGTCCCATCACACCATTTCAGAACCAGCACCGCTAAGGTATTTTCTCCATCTGCCAAAGCATCCGTCACATCAAATTCGCTTGTAGCGTGGGAAACCTGGCTATAGCCCACATACGTTCCATTCACCCAGACATAAAAGCAGGAATCCACACCTTCAAAATTCAAATATGCTTTCGGAGCCTTTTTTGGTTTCTGATATACAAACTTCTTGATATAGGCTCCGCATGGATTCTCCTGTGGCACATACGGCGGGTCCAAAGGAATCGGGTATCTCACATTGGTATACTGGTGGCTGTCATACCCATAATTCTGCCATACCCCCGGCACCTCCACCTTGGTAAACTTGCTGCAGTCATACCCCAGTTCATAAAACTTTTCCTCTAAATCATAGATGCTCTTAAAATACTGAAACTGCCATGTCCCATTCAACTCGGTAACCCGGTCTGAAGCATACCGATTCTCTACCAGAGGCCCCATATCATGGGAAGACGGCATATAATAAGCTCGATAAGGCATGGTATTCTCATGCACTATTTTTAAGTCCTCATAATATCTTGGCACAATCACACTGTGTTCCTCCTTTATTCCCTTTATTTTTCCTTTGTTTTATCTTTATTTTAAGCCCTTTTTACACGTTTCGTCCATAAACTCTATGAGCCTCTATATGCACAAAATAATACAGTACCACAACTCCGCTTCTATGATTCGCCAAATAAAAAGTCGGCATACCCGAAATTTTTTCAGATACACCGGTCTTATGATTGCTTTCCTGTTCTTCTTTTACTCCATTACATTCCCATTTTCCGTAATAATGGGCGCCAGTTCCGTTTTATCTCCATACAAATCCGGACGTGCCAGCAGATAATCTTTTAGTTCTGCCCGGTCTTTAAAATACGTTGCCTGGAACGGATCCATAGCACTATATTTTTCTACAAAGAGCAGTCCCTCTTTTGTATCTGCCAGAACACCCGTGTGTCCTACAAAACGTGCCTGCTCCTCCGGTGCGTGCAGATACACGCTGATCAGGGAAAGTTTGTCCCCACTGATTTGAATGTCCCGTTCTTTCCATGCTTCCTGGATTTTTTCCTCATGCTCCTCTAAAGTTGAAGTTCCCTCCACAGACACCTGGTTAAAAAGTGTCAGAAAATCTGCCCTTTCCTCTTTTGTCAGCTGATATTCCGGCATCGTATCAATGGCATCAATATCAAACATCAACCACAAATCCGTATCATTCCCAGTCTCCGCTGTTGTCAGCTGGTTCTTTATCAGGTTAAAAGCGGTCAGGCGACAGTTTGATACCTGCAGATAGGAATACGGTTTCGCAGAATCATCCATCAAAATAGAAGTGTAATCCATCCCGTCTTTCGGAAGGACTGTAAATCCTTTGGGATATGAGTACGACTTGGCTGTTATCTCGTGATAATCCTCTGCCCATTTTTCAAGTGCCGCTGTCTGTTCTTTTGTTACACCGCACGCCTCCAGTTCTCCCACAACAGCTTTTCTGGACTCTTTATCTGCCAGGTTTGTATATTCTCCTGCCTGTCCAGTTTCTTTCTTCCCGCATCCTGCCAGTGCCAGCATACCGGCCGTCATAATAGCGGTACATACCAAAATTGCTTTCTTCATTGTTACACTCTCCTCTTAACTTTCTTTGTTTCCCCTTGTTACACTGCTTATTCTACGCTTTTTTTATCAATTTATCTATGAACTCTATTGCACAAAATATGTACATAATGATACACTTACTGTTAGAAACAAACCAATGATTTCAAAGGAAGTGGAATATCATGTATATAAATTCCGGTTATCTGCATAATTCATTACTGGATTTCAAAGATAAGAGCAGGCCTTTGGTTGTGGGAAGCTGCGGCACCTACCGACTGATTCACCAGCCCAAACTGCCCACCTACCGGCCCAGGGGACGGATTGACTATCAACTATTATATATCGTAGCCGGAAAAGGGCATTTTTTTCTTGACGGCAAAGAGGAGATTATTGAGGCAGGTCACATGCTTTTGTACCGCCCCAGGGAGATGCAGAAATATGTTTACTACGGTACGGACCAGACAGAAGTGTATTGGGTTCATTTTACCGGGAACAATGTAAAAAATATTTTAAAAGAGTATCATTTATTTGAATCCGGACGGATTATGCAAACTGGAAACTCTACCGAATACCACCAGCTTTTCCGAAAAATGATCCAGGAACTCCAGCTTACCCGCCCGCATTATGAGGAATATTTATCCCTCCTGCTCCGTGAACTGTTCCTTCTGATCAGCCGGCAGGCTCCTATCGGCATCTCCTCCCAGAACCGGATGCTGCAAAAAGAAATGGAGGAGGCAACACAGTATTTCAGCGAACATTTTACAGAAGAAATCTCCATTGAACAATACGCCATGGACAAACACCTTAGTACGAGCTGGTTTATCCGCAGCTTTAAACGCTACAACGGTGTAACTCCCATGCAGTATATATTAAATCTACGGATTACAAATGCAAAGACACTGCTCCGAACCACCACGTATTCTGTTGCTGAAGTTGCGTCAATTGTTGGGTATGATAACCCACTATATTTCAGCAGACTGTTCAAAAAGCAAACGGGACTCCCACCATCTGAGTTCCGGAATACGGACACAATGTTTTCCTAAAAAATAATTATCAAATTAAAAAAAGGTAAATGGTGTAAAAAATACCATATAATAAGCCATTTTACTTTAGTTGGTCAACATGTCCAAATTTTCGCACTCCTAAATATTCCGCTATAGCCAAGCAGAATAATACGAAACTTCTTTTCTTTATTATGTCACCTTATTTTGCCATCATATAGTGTAATTATTCTGTCTGTGGCCTGAATCAAACCATTATTATGAGATATCATAATAATGGTTTGGCTATGCTCAGTAGCCAAACGCCTAAATAAACCAACAATAGCCCAGCAATTTCTACTGTCCAAATTACCTGTAGGTTCGTCTGTAAACTGTCCCCCTGTTCCTTTATACCTTGAAAGCAGGGACTTGAACGGAATACACACTTGTGTACTGTGTATCAATTCTCATGAGAAGAGCTAGTGTAATGTATCGTTGATAAATAATCAAATATAGCTGGTTTACCATGTTGTTTTATGATATGATAAAAAAACGGCGATGATTCCCATGGCAAAACCTAAAAAATACAAAATTTCATTAACGGATGACGAACTTAAAATGTTGAAATCCGTTATGCGTAAAAATAAAACAACAAAAACAGTCCGAAACAGATGCCAGATTATCATTGATTTGGATGAAGCACATGGAAAAATCCTTACACATGAACAAGCTGCTAAAACAAACTGTGTCTGTATGTCCACGGTTACCAATACAGTGAAACTTTATTCTGAAAAAGGAATTAAAGGTATCACTTCTCTCAACCGCAATGTTAATTCTGACCATGCACGCCGGAAATTTGACTAATATGTACCAGTATCTTATAAGTATTGAAAAATCGGGCTTTCTACACAATACACAGTGTTTATAATGTTTATTGTAGGATAACGTTCAAGCAAATTAGATTTGATATTTTTGCTTTTGAATCTTGTATTCCTATAAATAATAAGAGAAATCCAAACCTGTATTTCTGTAAATAAATTTTTTTATAAAACTTTAGGGACAGATATGACTCATATGATCCACATCTGCCCCCTGTTTAAAACCATCTATTTTCCAACAATTTCTAATACCATATTCTTTTTAAATGGTATTTTTTATTATCTCCCATAAAATCTATTTCATTTCATAATTCTTTTAACTAACAATAAAAAGAACCTATTTCCTACTCATACTCAATTAATGCAACATCTCGATAATATTCTTTTATTTCTTGTACAGATTTTAATATCTTCCTTATCTCATCATCACATTTTTCGCCTATCATGTCATCTACCGCAAAGGTTATATCACCTCTGCCAATAATATTCAAAAAATCTTCAATTGCCGCATTAGTTATCTGCTCTGCTGCATCTCTTTCTTTTATTATTAACTCTTCATGTCTTTCAAACATTTCTAGTGAATGTTGAAGTTCATTCTCTATAAGTCCAAAAAAATATCCCATTCTTACCATAGGATGTGGATGTGTCATAGTAGAACAATCACAATCTTTCAATGGATCTTTTCTCACATTAAATATCCAAAAAATAGAATGTATAGCTGTAATGTATAAATACGTAATAATTCCAATATCCGGTAAATGACTAAGAAAAGAACACTGCACCATAGTTAAGGAATTCGCTACTCCATAAAAATCTGCCATATATTCCTTAGCTTGTGCATCATAGCCTCCTCTTATATCTTTGCTTTGTTCAAAAAATAAACGCGTAGATAACTCCTTGTCACAATGTCCGCACATAATATGACCATACTCATGCATAGCCAAATAAAAAAAAGCTAAAGTAAATATGTAATTTCCTAGCTTGCCCTGCTTACTATCATCTTTAAGCACATCAAAACAAAGATTTTTGCTAGGAATTTCTATCCCCTCAAGCGTCTCTAGCCCAGTTTGATAAAATGTTTTTATATGATCAACAAGAGAAGTGGTTATTCCACGAAATAACCCAACACAATAAGTATCATCTATCTTAGCGACACATGCATTTATTCCAAAGCTATCTATCCAAAAAAATCTTACACAGATTGGACATTTTAAATAATATTCCGAGCTTTCTTTTATCAGTACCTCCAAATTATTAGCCAATTCGAATTCAAGAGAGTTTTCTTCACAAGTCAACAGAGAAAAACCTTCCCTTTGCAATCTTTTTTCGTATTTGTCTCGTATTATATCTATTTCCATAATATGTTTCTCCTTCCTATAATGTCAAGCCCTTCACCTGCTTTCTTCTGATTAGTTCTTTTGGTATTATCATACCACCTTTACCGGGGGTTTGTCTTGTGGAAATTAAAAATACCCCAAGCATCTGCTGCTTGAGGTATTTTTCAGCGGAAAAAGCGAAGCATCCCAAAATCCTCTGTTATATTCTTCTCCTTCATAACTCTCAGATAATCCAGCCTTGCTGTTTCAATATGTTCAGCCAGCGCCTGCTGCGCCAGTCTGCTGTCTCCTGACTTAAGACCCTCTAAAATCATTTGATGATCCCTGTATGCTTTATCCTGATATTTACGCTCCAGATATGAAATCATCCTTACCCGACGGCACTGAAGAAGCAGGCTTTCATGAAAACGTATCAGTTTTTTATTCCGTGAGAGATTTACAAGATAATCATGAAATTGCTGATCCGCCTCAAAATTTTCCTTAATTCTTCCGGCTATATTAGCATCCTCCATATTCCGGTTAATACGCTCCAGTTCTATCAGCCTTGTTTCATCAATCCCTTTTTCAAGAGCAATACGTACAGCTGCAACCTCAATTCCTTCTCTTGCATCAATAAGATCAATAATTCCATCTTCTGTAATAGGACTGACCTGATAGCTCTTCCCCGCACCTGCATCTACAATCAAATCATCGCCTTCAAGCTTCTGCAGCGCCTGACGGATCGGCGTTCTGCTCATTCCCATTTTTTTACTTAATGTAAAATCTGATACGATCTGGCCCGGTATCAACTCAAAATTACAGATCATATTTTTAATGTCTTCATATGCCTGATCCACTAACAACACTGTTTTCTCCACTTAATTCGCACCCCCCTCCCGTTCAATAATTATCCATTGCATTTTTCTATTCTATCACAAAATCTGAAAATCGGATAGAAAAAGCTGCAGAGTTTCCATATTTGATGGTTCCCACTGCAGCTTTTCTTTATAACTGATTCATAATATGTCTCATATTTTCATAAGATGCCCTGGCAGAACTGATCATATCCGGAAAACCGAAGGATTCTACACTGACAGCTCCGGTATAACCTATTTCCTTCAAAGCACCTAATGTTTCGGCGAAATCATAGTGCCCATGTCCTACAAACCAACGGTCATTATCTGCAACGTGTACATGACAGATTTTCCCCTTAGCTGATTGAATTGATTTTTTAATATCACTCTCTTCAATATTCATATGGTATGTATCCAGATGCAGCTGCAACCATGGTGATCCAACCATTTCCAGAAATTCAAGTCCCTCCTTAACGGTATTGATCACATCGCTTTCATACCGGTTGATAACCTCAAGCCCCAGATATACCTGATATTTTCCCGCTTCTTCTGCACATTCCCGCAGAGCAGGTATCAGATTGGCAAAATAGCTTTCTCTGCTTTCGCAGTCTGATACCTTTCCCTTAATCAGCCCGATAATCACCACAGCATGAGGATAATCAGAAGCCGTAAGGATATGTCCCTTAATACGTTCAATTGCAGCCTGTCTTACATCCGCATCTTCGCTGGATAAAAACACCCTGTCTTTTCCATAGGCAGATCCTGTTCCAATCGAAGTCAAACTCAGGCCAAACTGATCCAATTCCTCCTTTAACTGCTTCCTGTCAAGCTGAGAGGAATCATGGATATGAAGCTCTACGCCATCATATCCTATGCTGCGGATCTGTTCAAAGCACCAGTTATCCTCACCCCGGAAAACTACCGGAGCTCGATCTCTCAGCTTCATGCTGGTACTTGTTATCGCTAACTCCATCGTTTACTCCTTTTCCACACAATCTACATTTTCAATTTCAAAGGGTTCTCCTGCTGTGCCGTGAACCTTTACATTCTTTAAGGTGAGTTCCTTTACATTATTGATAAACACGCCTCGGTTTGTACAGGGTTCAACCTCAGCCATCATTGCGGGATACTCCGGCGTTGGATTTTCCGCAAAATCAATCTCTATGTTTTCCATTGTCACTTTTTCTATTTTGGCTTCCGGAAGTCCATATATAAAGGTTCCTGCCACATGACAATTATGAGCTTCAATGTTGCGAAAGGCCAGTTCTTTTATTCTGGGAGTCCGTTCATCAACCGGAAGCGGTTCCTTTGTGCTTACATAGGTAGAATGTCCGTCAGGATCGCAGCACCAGTAGTAGGAATTTACTACAAAGGGTGTTAAAACGCCATCCATCTTAATATCTTCAAACAGAATATCCTCAACTACAGAATCTTCTCCACGGCCTCTTCTGGTCTTTACGCGCAGTCCGCGGTCCGTATCTTCGAAAATACACTTCTTACAGGACAAATGTCTCACCCCGGCAGCAATTTCGCTGCCCAGAGTTACCGCTCCGTGTCCATGTCTCATATAGCACTGGCGAATATCAACATTTCTTGATGAAACCTTATATTTATGTCCCATATAGAACTTGCCGGACTTCATGGCAATACAATCGTCACCTAAGGAAAAATATACGCCTACTACTTCCAGTCCATCTACTGATTCAGGATCCATTCCATCCGTATTCGGGGACTGCTTGGGATTGAGTACCTTCAAATCAATCCACCTCGTATGATTGGAAAAATATGGGTGAAGGTTCCAGGCTGGACTGTTCTGAACAGTCAGTCCCTGAACAGTAACATTTTCACAGTGATTCAAAAAAATCATTCTTGGGCGGAAGGCTCCTCCGATTTTTTCACGGCCCTCTCCCTTCCACCAGTTTTCATAGCTGGCATTTCCATCCAGAGTTCCTTCTCCGGTAATTACCACATCTGAAACATGAATACCCGTAAGAATAGATCCGAACATATCCAGAGGATTTCCCTCCCATGTTCCCAGATTATATTCATCCGTCTCATCATAGCTCTCAATCAGTCCCGGTAAAATAGGAAATTTCTCCCGCTCTGTATAAGCAGAAATCACTGCTCCTTCCCCAATATCCAGCGTCATATGGCTCTTCAGGAAGATACTGGATACTTTATAAACTCCCTTGGGAATATACACTCTTCCGTGCTCCGGACAGGATGACACCGCCGCCTGAATAGCAACTGTATCATCATGCTTTCCATCGCCTCTCGCTCCGAAACGGCGTACGTTCAGGGTTACAAATTCATAATCTGTCTTAAAACGAACCGTCTCTTCTGCTTCCCCGTCTGCCACAGCAGTAAGCTCATATTCCGTATCAGGCGTCAGACCGGAAATGGTCTGAACTACCCGATCGGAAGTAAGAATTTCTTTTCCATTTAACAACAGACGATACTTCTTTTCTGTAAAATAAATTCCAAAATCCAAAAATTCGATCGTGACCTTTCTGGATGTCTGAAATATAATCTGAAATTTCATGTTGCGTCCTTTCTTACAATTCGCGTCTTTAACCCTTTACTCCTCCGGCTGCAATACCTTCCACAAACTGATCCTGCGCCAGGAAGAATATAATCAGGGATGGAATCAGTGTAATAACAGATAATGCCAGCGTCTTATTCCAGTCAAATCCGCTTTCCGTATCCATGATCATACGCAGGCCCAGAGAAGCTGTAAATTTCTTTGTAGAATTTAAGTAAATTAACGGACCCATGAAGTCATTGGAGGACCACATAAACTGGAACAGCGCGCAGGATACCAGTGAAGGCTGAACCATGGGAAGCACTACGTAGATGAAACGCTTAAAGGAATTGCAGCCGTCAATCTCCGCAGCCTCCTCCAGCTCTCTTGAAATTCCTCTCATGAACTGAACCAGCATAAATACAAAGTAGGTATCACAGGCAAAAAAGCTCGGCACAACTAAAGGCAGGTAGGAATCCACCCAGCCCCATTTTGTAAACAATAAGAACTGAGGCACATTTAACACTACCTGAGGCAGAAACAGCGTGGAAAGCATCAGTGCAAACCAGAAGCCCCGTGCCTTAAACTGAAACCGTGAAAAACCATATGCTGCAATGGCTGAGGAAACAACGGTTCCTATTACCTTTGGTATAACAAATTTATAGGTATTGACCATATATCTGCCAAACTGATAGGTACTGGCGAACCAGCCGTTTTTATAGCCGTCCAGCGTAAACTCCTTCGGAATAAAACCGATGGAACCAAAGATCTCCGCATTGGTTGCTTTAAAGGAAGCTCCTACCATCCATATCATGGGGTAGATCATTACAAGCCCCACTGCAATCAGAATTATGTAGCGTGCTATGGTCTGAATTTTGTATTTTTGTTGTCTTGTCATTTTAATTCCTACCTTTCTTCATCACCATAATACACCCAATGCTTCTGACTGATAAACGAAACTGCCGTCAGCACTGCAACAATAAGGAACAGCAGCCATGCCATAGCACTGGCAAGTCCCATATCATATGTCTTAAATGCATTCTGATAGATCAGGATGGAAATCAGGGTTGTAGAACCTAAGGGGCCTCCCTTGGTAATCATAAACGGTCCATTAAACTCCTGGAATGCCTGACACAGCTGAGTAACCAGATTGTAGAAAATAACCGGTGTAATCAGCGGAATGGTAATCTTTAAAAACTGTGTAAATTTTCCTGCTCCGTCAATGGACGCCGCTTCATACAGGTCCTGCGGAACGCCCTTTAATGCAGCCAGGAAAATAACCATAGCTGATCCAAACTGCCATACACGGAGAAGGCAGATTACAAACAGTGCATAATCCGGGCTTCCCAGCCAGTTAACAGGCTTTACTCCAAACAGGCCGATGATAGTGTTAACCAGACCTTCATTCTGGAAAAGGAACTGCCATAAAACAGCAATCGCAACTGAACCTCCCAGAATAGACGGGATATAATACGCTGTACGGAAAAGGTTAATTCCCTTGATCTTAAAGTTAAGAAGATATGCGATAAACAGCGCAAACAGCAGTTTTAAGGGTACTGTCATAAAGGCATACTTAAAGGTTACAATATAGGACTTTAAGTATTTTGCCGTATCGACAATCTTCTCATAATTTGCAAATCCTATATTTTCTACAGATTCCTTGAACAGATTATAGTTCGTAAAGCTATAGAAAAGAGAGGACATAAACGGATAAAATTTAAAAACGAGAAAACCGATGATCCAGATAGCAATATATGCATATCCTATGTTCTGTCTGGATGCACGGGTTATTTTTTTTGTCTTTTTCTGCATAAGGCATTCTCCATTCTATGCTTCATCTTGTTTTTCCAGCTTCAGATATTCGCCGTAGGCCATCATGAAAACTCCTACGCCCTTCTCTTCATCTGAAACCACCGGTTCGGAAAGATAGTATTCTACGCTTCCATCCCGCTCATCCTTGGGGCCTAATCCAGCCACCAGACAAATGCCGGTCAGATGCCATCCATCTTCATCCTTCTGTAACTTTTCTCTTTCCAGGCCGTCAAAGATCTCTTCGCCTCTCCTGCGCCATTTTTCTTCCTGTAAAATACCCAGACGGCAGCCCTTTAAAATCGCATATGCAATCATAGCGGATCCAGACGTTTCCAGATAATTACCTTCCAGCTCAGGCATATCTACCAGCTGATAAAACAGCTTTGTTTTTTCATCCTGATACTGCATAATTCCTGCCAGAGCTTCTTTAAACAGCCGCTTATATGTACTCAGATGTTCAAAGCTCTCCTCGGGAATCAGGCCGCAGCAGTCAATCAGCGCCATCAGATACCATCCAATGGAGCGCAGCCAGAAATTGTGGGAGCAGCCTGTTGTTTTGTCTGCCCAGATCATCTGGCGCTTCTCGTCATATGCGTGGTAATACAGTTTTTTCTCTTCATCAAACAGATATTTTCTGGCGTTTAAAAACTGTCCTGTAATATCATTGTAGCGCTCTCCGCCATTAAATCTCTTTTCGTATTCCAGATAAAGAGGCTGCCCCATATATAATCCGTCCAGCCAGATCTGATACGGATATATCTGCTTATGCCAGAAGCTTCCGCAGTCTGTACGGGGATGTGTTTCCAGCTGCTCTCTGATATGGCTCAGAGCAATTTTATATTTTTCTTCCCCGGTCTGGTCATAGAGGAAGTAAAGAACTCTTCCGTTATTTACCTTATCCAGATTGTAATCCTCAGGAACATAATAACGAATCGTTCCATCCTCCTGTATATACCGGTCCATAAAGGTACGAATACAATTGATGTACTTTTCATCTCCGGTGGCTTCATACAGATACTGGGCTCCTAACATTACACAGCCATCTTCATAATTCCAAACCGGACGCTGTCTGTTGTTATAATCTTCAATCCATTTATCAATATATGAATTAATTACTTCTCTGTTCTTCATCTCTTTATCCCTTTTTCTTAGTAAGGATTGCTTGCATAAACTTCATTGATACTGTCAATCAGATACTGTGCCAGCATCTCTACATCCTGTCCGTTGCTGAGTCCCTCAAATACCTCATAGTAGATACCTGTAGAATCCTTTAATGCGGAATTCTCAAAGTTTGGATCAAGTGCAAAGTTTGCAACCTTCATAACTGCCTGATTGCCCTCATAGGTAAGACCTTCCAGCTTGCCAAGACCTGACAGAACTTCATTTGCATAAGTGTTAGCCAGCATACCGCGCTCTGTGCCCATAAGCTCAATACCCTTTGGATCATTGATAAGGAAATCTAACAGCATAGCAGCCTCTTTTTTGTGCTCAGAGGTTTCTGTAATTGCAAAGCAGGAAGAAATCTTTATAAGTCCTGCCTCATACTCTCCGCCCTTAAGGAACTCACCAAGTACAAACTCCTGATCGCCTTCCAGAGCGTTAGCAAATTTCGCCTGAGCAGAATCCCACTCATAGAAGCCGGCATACTGTCCGTTGATCCAGCCCGGATTCTTCTCCAGAACTGTAGCGCCGTCGCCCTTTAACTGAGCAATGCTTGGAAGAACATGTGCATCCTCTAAGGAATTAATAAATTCAAGACCTTCCTTTACTTCCTCAAGAGAATAATTTAAGGTATTGTTCTCTGCCCATTCTTTTCCGTATTTTCCTTCCAGATAATACATCATCAGAAGCATTCTCTCATATTCATACATAGCCAGAGGATAGTACTCATCGCCTAATTTCTCCTTAAATGTGGTTCCTGCTGCAATCAGCTCATCCCAGCTTGTAGGAAGAGCAATACCTGCTTTGTCAAAGGTAGTTTTATTCCAGTAGAAGCACTTTCCTGTAGTACCGATCGGAATCGCCTGCTGCTTGCCGCCTACTACACACTGCTCCAGAAGATCTGCCGGATAGTTTTCCATATTGATTACATCTGCGAACTGGGTCAGATCTACGAATTTAGAACCGTCGCTAGAGAACTGATACAGCCAGTTCCAGTTAACCTGCATCAGATCAGGTGCTGTACCGCCGCTGAGCTGGGTAGCTACCTTCTCAGCCCATCCGTCCCAGGCTCCGTACTCGCACTCTACCTTGATATTAGGATATTTTTCCATAAATGCCTGACATGCCGCCTCTGTTGCCTTATGTCTGGCATCGCCTCCCCACCAGCTGAAACGCAGAGTAACTTCTCCGTCAGAAGCTGCAGCATCTTCCTTATCTGCAGCTGCGGAAGTCTCTCCGCCCTCAGCCTTTGTCTCTTCCTTCTTGGTCTCTTCAGGCTTTCCTGTAGGTCCGCAGGCTGTAAGCCCTGCAACCATAGATACTGCCAGACCTGCTGCCGCCACACGCTTCATCAATTCCTTTTTCATTTTCATTTTCTTCCTCCTGTTTCATAAATAATTCTGGAATTTAACTGTTTTCGCCACAAAACATCCTAATTCCAATTGCCTTGTACTCTTATAATAGTATAAGCCTAGTGTAATGTCAATATATCATTGTATATTTTGTGTGTATACATATGTTGTTTTTTATTGTATACATACAAATTTTATAATATTTTTGAACGTATCCATTCACCACACACAACTCCTTCTTTGATATTTGCCAGAATTACAGAACCATCCCCGTCATGCCCTGTTGTTTTGCAAAGGTTTGCAAATTCGGCTAAAATTTAATGCATTCCTGATCCTGGATGCTGTCACATTTCTGCGGTCCAACTATCAGTCCTGCATGTCTCTCGTGATATTTCATATATTATCACGCATCCCTTCTCCCGTCAATTAGACATTTTATCCAGTTTAGTTGCTTTTACTTTGTGTATTATGCACAATTTTCTTTCTGCTGGATTTATGTTAAAATCAAAGTAGTTGCAAACGTTTTCAGTTTTTACTGTATACTTTTTTACTTTGTACAATTCAGAAAGGAAATCTATATTGCTATGAAAATTCTTGACCGCTACATTGACCAGCTTTTAGAAAAAAGCAGTCCGTCCCGTCCGATCTGGAATATTGAAAAAATCCGTCAAGGTGCAAAACCTTCCTGGAATTATATGGATGGCTGTATGATCAATGCTATTTTGGAACTTTATCATATTACACAGAAAGAAGAATATCTTGATTTTGCAGACCGGTTTATTGACTATTTTGTAGAAGAAGATGGTTCCATCCATTCTTATGATCCTAAAGAACACAACCTTGACAATGTTAATACTGGAAAAACCCTCTTTGATCTGTATGATCTGACTGGAAAAGAAAAATACCGCCTCGCTATTGACCTGGTATACAGCCAGTTAAAGACCCAGCCCCGAACTTCAACTGGTAATTTCTGGCACAAAGAAATTTATCCAAACCAGATCTGGCTGGATGGACTCTATATGGCACAGCCATTTTATATGCAATATGAAGTTACTTACAACAACAGTACTAATTGCAAAGACTGCTATCAGCAGTTCGTCAATGTGTACAATCTGATGCGTGATCTGAGAAACGGCCTGTATTACCATGCTTATGATGACTCCAGAACGTCTTTCTGGTGTGATAAAGTCACAGGATTATCTGACAACTTCTGGCTGCGTGCATTGGGCTGGTATGCCATGGCTCTGATCGATACAATGGAAGTAATGCCAGAAGAAACTCTTGGCAGCGAAAAGAAAGAAATGAATCGGATCTACAAGGAACTTATTGATTCCATGCTTCCCTATCAGGATGAAGAAACAGGAATGTGGTATCAGGTCGTAAACCGGGGTGGAATTCATCCCAACTATCTTGAAACATCCGGTTCCGCAATTTTTGCATATGCGATCATGAAGAGTGTACGTCTCGGTTTCCTGGACGGATCCTATTTTGCCTATGGAAAGAAAGCATTTGAAGGGATCTGTCGCACTTACCTTTCTGAAGAAAACGGAGAACTGCAACTGGGCGGGATCTGTCTTGTGGCAGGACTTGGAAATAAAGAAATGCGGGAAGGAACCTTTGATTATTATATGCGCGAACCGATCGTTAAAAATGAGGCGAAAGGCGTTGCACCGCTGATCCTTGCATACATTGAACTGATGTACCAGCACCAGGAAGCTGAAGTATAAGCCGGATCAGAGAAGTTTCCGTATCTCCAGGATATCTTCCACGCAGATCCCGGTACCATCTTCTAAGACGATCTTATGGGTATAAGCATCCGTTTTTTTCACGATCCCTGAAACAGTTATATAAGCCCCCCCCTCTTTTTGTTCATCTTTTTGAAAATACGTAAAGAGGGCGGGAGTTTTTTCGCGCAGCAGTACCTTAAGTTTTTCATCCAAAAACGTTTTCTGCGTCTCATCCAGTTCGATCTTCTCCCCTGTCACCCTGGCAGTCTCCTTAATAGCCCCTTCAAATCCCGTAAGAGCCGCAAAAGGCGCAAACTGTGCCGCCCGGTTCTCCCTTGACATAGGAGGATGCTTTTTTGAAACCGGTCTTGACAGACCAATGATATCCTCATACTTTTTCACGCCTTATGCCCTCCGATCTGCCGGTTGCGCTCTATAGCCGTTGCTCCTTCCTCCAAATTCATCCCCTTAAGGATCGCATTTTTCCCATACTTCTTCTTAATATCCAACATAGCCTGCTGCAACCTTTTCTCCTTCTCCAGGTTCTTTACTTCCTTTTCTCGCTCCTTCTCCACTGCTTCATAGTCTGTAAAAAGGCTTAACTGCTCATAAGTCTCCTGTTTTTGTACCTTCTTCTCTTCCATAGCATGTTCTGCCGTAATATAAAGCCTGCGGATCAGCAGATTTTTATCTACAATACCATCATACAGCTCCATAGCCCCCTGCATGATCAGTCTTGCAGAAGAAGTCGGCAGTTTTAAATGAATGGTTCCGTGGGCATGCTTGGGTATTTTCCTGCCATACTGATCCGTAGTCACTGCCCCTTTATACGCTTTTCTTCTCACCGGATCCGTCAGATTTTCAATATCATACCCCACCGTCAGAACGATCTGGCTGGCTATAAGCCCTTTATCCACCAGGTCCATTGCCAGCATATCCGCCATTTCCTTTAAAACCAGCTTTGCCTGGTTAAAATCACAGGGACAATGCAATACCTGCCCCGAGCCAATGCTCTTATCCTGAGGCTTGTACGCCTTTATATCTGCAATGGTACATGGCTCATATCCCCATGCATGATCAATGAGAAGTTCCGCATTGATCCCAAACAGTCGAAACAACAGATCCTCATTATAAAAATCCCCAGAACGTCCCAGAGAACACCTGGCAATATCCCCCATTGTATAAATTCCATTTTCTTCCAGTTTTCTGGCATAACCTTTTCCTACTCTCCAGAAATCCGTAAGCGGCCTGTGATCCCATAGCATCTGGCGATAAGACATTTCATCCAGCTCTGCGATCCGCACTCCGTCCTGATCCGCAGCCACATGTTTTGCCACAATGTCCATGGCAACCTTGCAAAGGTACAGATTAGGGGCGATCCCCGCAGTGGCAGTGATCTTTGTTTCACTTAACACATCCTGGATCATTTTCATCGCCAGTTCCCGGGCTGTCATCCTGTAAGTGCCCAGATAATCTGTCACATCCATAAATACTTCATCAATGGAATATACATGGATATCCTCCGGAGCCACATACTTTAAATAAATATGATAGATCTTTGTACTCACTTCCATATAGTGAGCCATCTGAGGGGGCGCGATTACATAATCAATCTCAAGCCGCGGATCCCTTTCAAGCATTTTCGCATCACAAGATCTCCCTGTAAACTTTCGCTGTGGCAATCCGCTTCTTCGCAGACTATTAGCCTGCTTCACCTTCTGCACCACTTCAAATAATCTCGCCCGCCCAGAGATCCCGTAAGCCTTCAAAGAAGGGGATACCGCCAGACAGATGGTCTTTTCCGTCCTTGAAGGATCCGCCACCACCAGATTAGCAGTAAGCGGATCCAGCCCGAGATCCACTGCTTCTACGGAAGCATAAAAAGATTTCAGATCAATAGCAATATAAATCTTATCAGAACCCATGTTTAAACCTCCATGACCAGTTACTGTTTAGTATACCATACGCCATTTTTCCTGTCCATGAACGCTGCAAACATTTGTTCTTATCTATTCTTAACTTACTCATTCTCACTTCAATTCAAAATACTGATCATGAAATTCAGATATCCCACATAAGTCAGCCACACCAGATACGGCACCAGCAGGATCCCCGCTTTTTTCGACAGTCTGCAAAACTGCGTCAGACAACTGTAAACCAGATACCATAAAAACAAAGCCAGGCAAATGCGACGGTATACTTTTTCCCAAGAAAGAACAAGATAAAACCTCCTGATCCTCTTCTTTTTTCACTTTGCTTATTTCTATCTCCACACCTCTTCCGCAATTTCTTTCACCAATTTTAACTTTGCCCACTGCTCTTCTTCTGTAAGCTTGTTTCCGATCTCACAGGAGGCGAAACCGCACTGTGGGCTTAAGTATAAGCGGTCTAAAGGCACGTGTTTTGCAGCCTCATAGATCCTTGCGATCACGTCTTCTTTCTTTTCTAATACCGGGGATTTGGTGGTTACAAGGCCCAGAACTACTTTTTTGTCGCCGGAAACTTTTGCTAAAGGAGCAAAACCGCCGGATCTTTCATCATCGTATTCCAGATAGTAGGCGTTTACATTTTCTTCGCCAAAAAGCAGGTCGGCTACTCCGTCGTATGCACCGGAACTGAAAAATGTGGAATGATAGTTTCCGCGGCATACATGGGTATTGATCACCAGATCCGCCGGTGCCTGAGCTGCAACTTCATTGTTTAACTGAAGGAGCAGTTTCTTGTATGCCTCCAACGCATCTCCTTTTCTTCCGGTCAATGCAACTGCCAGTTTTGGATTAACCATACCGCCCCATACACAGTCATCAAACTGAAGGTTGCGGCAGCCTGCTGCGTAGATCTCATTGACAAATTCCACATATGCCCCTGCCACATCTTTTGCAAAAGCTTCTTCACTTCCATAGATATCCAGTGTAGTTCCAAGAAGCTCGGCACCTGTAAAGTAAGCATAAAACTGTCCTGGAGACGGAATAGTCTGCTTTGCTACTGTATTTTCATCTTCTAATGCTTTTACAAATTTAAAATGCTCTACAAACGGGTGGTTCTTTACAGAGATCTTACCTACCATGTAGGTATCGTCGATCATAGCTGCCTCTGCATCGAAAGTCGTATTTCCTTCTACTGTCTTTCTGTGCTCAATGCCCTGAAATCCCCACATAAAATCCAGATGCCAGGTGGATCTGCGGAACTCACCGTCTGTGATCACATGATATCCCAGCTTTTTGATCTTTCCAACCAGATCACGGATGCAGTCATCTTCTACTGCTGTCAGTTCTTCTTTTGTGATCTTTCCTTCTTCAAAATTCTTTCTTGCCTGCTTTAATGCTTCCGGTCTTAAGAAGCTTCCTACATAATCATAACGAAATGGTGTTTTTAAATCTGCCACTGTCTTATCCTCCGTTTTCACAATTTTATAGATCAATCAACCAGTTGTTATCTGGTTCCCGTCTGTTTTTTTCTGAGGATAGTTTAACAGTAGTTTTCATTTTGGGATAATACTTTATATTTTATGTTATCCATAGTTTCAATCTATGGATACATATTTTTTCAGTGCTTCAATATAAGTATCTGCATAACGGCTGAACAGTATATTTTTCTTTTTCACCAGACCGATCCGCATCTGAACATCCATGTCAAGCGGTCTTGCAATGATCTGGGAGCCATTTAGTTCCTCGCTTATTACTCCGGAACACACAGTAAAACCATTTAAACCAATGATCAGATTAAACATGGTAGCCCTGTCTCTTACCTGAATGTTTTTAGGCATGTCCAGCATGCTTAAAAACTCTTCTGCATAATAAAAAGAATTCCGCTCCCCCTGTTCGTAAGTAAGATATGGATACGCCTTCAGATCCTCTAACTGTATCTTCGCTTTCACCGCCAGAGGATGTACATTGCTGATAAATACATGCGGCTCTGCTGTAAATAATTCTTCAAAGATCAGGCCATTCTTTTTGATCAGCTTCGTCAGCACTTCTTCATTGTGTTCAGACAGATAGATCACTCCCAGCTCACTTTTTCCATTTGCCACATCATCAATGATCTCACCGGTCTGTGTTTCCCTGAGGATAAAATCATATTTTGCCGCATCATAGGTCTGGACCACATCTACAAAGGCATTGACTGCAAAGGAATAATGCTGGCAGGAAACAGAAAACTTGGGCATCCGCGCTTTTCCGACGCCGAAATGCTCCTTCATAATATCCACCTGTTCCAACAGCATTCCCGCATAAGACAGCAGTTCTTCCCCTTCCCTGGTAAGGACTACACCCTTTTTGGACCTGACAAAAATAGTCACTCCCATTTCTTTTTCCAGGTTATGGATCGCTGCGCTGAGGCTTGGCTGGGATATAAAGAGTTTTTCTGCCGCTTCTGTGATATTTCCACATTCGGCCGTCATTTTTATGTAGGTCAGCTGCTGCAGTGTCATAGATGTACTCCTTTTGCCCTTTTTTATGTTTCCTTCTGCCTTTCCCAACTTTCAGGATTTTTACGCTGTTTGATGACTGTTTGATGACTGTTTTATGGCCGTTTGATGCTCTTTTTGCACCCTACTTTCAGAGTCTTTAAATATTCCTTCTGCTCCGGCGTAATGCGGAAACTTTCCCTTGCCTTCTGGATGGTCTTATTGTGGGTCCACGGTTCTAAAACCGGATCCTGCAGATAAGGAATGGTTGCATCCCACTGCTTTGCAAGAGCGGTTGCAAAGAACCAGGCGATCATCATATTCACATAGTATTCATCTGACCGGACAGAAGCCGGCATTTTCAGATATTCCGGCTTAAAATCTTCATCTAAGAACCAGCGCATCAGCATTTCAATGCCAAACCGGCAGATATACGTATGCTCAGAAGGGATCCACTGTTTGATCTTTTCTAACAATTCCGGTTTGTGGTTTTTAAATACCTTAGGAGAAAGGACGTCACAGATAGCCCAGTTGTCAATATAGGGAAGAAATTCTTCCACTGCCTTCATACAGGTATCATAGTCTTTGATCTCCCCCAGCAAAAGGATATGGACCATGTATTCTTCATAATAGGTATGAGGCAGCTGCTTTAAAAATGTTTCTGACTCTGCCTCTTTTTTATACTCTTTTACAAATTTTTTCAGAACCGGCACACGGACCCCGATAAAATACTCTCTTGGCAGTTCCGGGATCAGCCCGCTGTGGAAATCCCCATATGCATGATCCTGTAATTCAAATAATCGTTTCTGAATATCCGTCATATCAGCTTTTTATCCTTTTATTTTAATAATTTAATCAAACTGCGTTTCCCAGTGCTTCGCTTCATTTGCCTTAAAACACATTTGGATCTGTTCTTTATTCGTCTTTTCCAGAGCCAGGTTTTCAGGAATTTCCTCTTTACCAAAATACCGGATCTCTGTTGTTTCAATATTTTCCGTAAATGCCCCACTGATCACTTCACACAAAATAAATACTTTCACGATCCCATAAGCATAAGGCGGATCATTGTGCTTGTTCCTGTCCTGAACTGCGATCATACGCACCGGCTTTACATTCAGCCCCGCTTCTTCCAATGTTTCTTTCACTGTATTTTCAGCCACGGACTGATTTACATCACACCATCCTCCCGGCAGTGACCAGGTCCCATTTTTCTCATGGACCAGAAGGATCTTTCCCTCTTTAAAAACAGCCGCCCTTGTATCTACTTTTGGAGTCTGATAACCTGTTTCGTTGCAAAACAGATTTTTTACTTTTTCCAGCGGAATATCGCTTTTGCATGCGATCATCTCCGCTGCGATCTCCCGTATCCTGGTATACCGTTCCAGATCGTACACATCTTTTCCATAAGCCAGTCCCGCCTGTGCAAGGCTTTGAAGTTCTACTGCAAATTCGATCCATTTATCCTGAAGCATATATAATTCCCCTTTTCTGCTCCTTTTATCATATCAAAAAAGCTGCCGTATTTCTACAGCAGCCTTTGATCTGAAATGTAAATTGTAAAAAGACATCTCTCGTTTTATTCTAAATATCAAACACACCAAGCATTACAATACCAATGATAACCAGCAGGATCATTGCATAATGCTTCCAGGACAGCTTTTCCTTTAAGAAAATGCGGCTCCAGACAACAGATGCCACGCAGTATGCGGAAATGATCGGCGCAGAAATAGCAGCATGTGCAGTATCAGATAATGCAAAAATATAAGCAAACTGACCAGCAGTCTCGCAGATTGCACCGAAGTATTTCGGTCCTTCCTGGCTGAATGCAAACTTCTGTTTTTTGATAAAGCCTACATATACGATACAGCAGACAGCTGCAAAAAGGAAAGTCAGTTCATAAGCACAGTTGGATACAGAAGCTGCATAGGAAGAGCACTCCTCTGCTGTTGCAAACAATCCTGCTGCTTCCGCTTCACCAGCCAGTGTATCAAGAACTAAGGTATCTGCAAATGTACCTGCTGCATCTAACAGGCAGTAGGCAACGGGAAGTGCCAGAGCCAGCCAGGATTTTGCATATTTGTAATTGGATGCTTTCTGACGTTCTGCACGCAGCTCATCATCTTCTCTTGACTCAACGACGCCAAGTCCGATGACGCCGATACATACAAGGGCAACAGCGCCCATAACAGCCAGACGCATGGAACCTTCAATTCCATCATCCAGTGTACCTGTGATAAAGCATAAAACTGCTACCAGGGCACCGGAAGAGTTGCAGATCGGTGAAGAAATAGATAACTCAATGTAACGAAGGCCGATATATCCCAGTGTCATAGAGGAAATGTATAACAGGGATACCGGTAAATAAGTAAGTATTACGTGCCAGGTAACTTCCACACCGCCTACGAAGATCTCGTACAGTGCATGGATACCCATGATAATACCAACAGCAATGACCATTTTTAAATGGGCATATTTGTCATTGCCGCGACAGCCAATCTTTGAAAACAGGTCGGATCCGCTCCAGCACAGGAGCGCAATAAGAGCAAGCCAAAACCACATATTTTTCTAAATTCCTTTGCATTTTTCTTATCTTCCAGTTTTTCCCATCTGGACAGACTTGCTTATTATATATCCGAATTTACTTTTTCGCAAGGGCGATCAACCCTTTCTGGTGCCAAGTTTTATCATTAATCCCAGATATTTCCAAATAGAAGCAGAAAAACGGCCGCATCACTGCGGCCGCTTAAGCTTAAAAACACTTGTATTACTATTATTAATATTCATCTACATACAGATGCATTGGATAAGTTCTGTATTCTACGCTGTCTAATTTGTCTACGGTGATAAATCCTGGAGGTGCCATAATTACATCCGGGATACGGTTTACGATGGTTGCGCAGGTGTGGACAGGTGTATCCGGTTTCTGTACATAGAAGGTAACATCCGGCTCGCCCTTAATCTTCCAGTCACACATATCGCCGTCATCTGGTCCGTAAACTTTCCCGATACACTGTGTCTCGATCACTGGTCCCTGGAAAGTCTCGGTCGTAACCACTGCGCTCATACCAATGCAGCGTCCTACCGGAATGGTCAGTCCCATGGTCTCTGAATAAACTTCTTTATCGGAGAAATATGGAACGCACTTCTGGGTCTGGCTCTTAATGGTCCATCCCATCAGGTTGCAGAGCGCTTCGTTGGAGTTCCATACATAAGATGGTTCCAGAACTTCCGGATGAGCAATGGTCTTTTCAAATTCTTCCGGTGTCAGGTTGCAGCCGTGAGCTTTTGCAAGTGCAAGACCATAATCTTCTACATTGTAGCTTACAGCGCCTTCGATCTTCTTAATATCATGGCAGCCGCCTGCTACGGTTCCGATCAGATGTACCCAGAAGATATCTTCCATACCTGCTCCAACGATGGTACAGCCGTTTTCTTTTGCAAGAACGTCTAATTTATTGGTGCATGCTGCGGAAGTGGTCCATGGATAGGTTGCTTCCTCGCAGGTGGTAATTACATTGATGCCTCTGCTTAAACATTTTGCATAATGCTCATAGCAGTCATCCACAAAACTGAATAAGGTTACAATGGCAATGTCCGGCTGGCACTCATCCAATACTGCATCTGCATCGTTACGGATCTTTACGCCCAGATCAAATCCCAGTCCGCAGAACTGTCCAACGTCCATGCCTACTACAGCAGGATTTACATCGATCGCGCCTACAATATCTGCGCCTTTCTCATAAAGATAACGCAGTGTGTATTTTGACATCTTTCCGCATCCGTACTGAACCACTCTGATTCTCTCTTTATTCATAGTGTAACCTCCTTGTAATGATGTACATGAATAATAACATTGGCAACATTGATTTGCTTGTTAATTAATTAACCTTCTTTGTACTTTCATTATAGAGCCTATACTAAGTAGAGAGTCAAGGGCAGATTTAGGACAATTTTTTCTCTTACCTCACATTTACAGGCACCTGAAGCCGCAAAAACATTCCTCTTTCATCCTTCTCAAAAATAGGTGTTTCCACAATAGTCTCACAGAGATAATCCCCTGCAATGGTATATCCGTTCTTTTCCACCTGATCAAGAAGCTTACATGCCAGCTCCTTTTCTGTATCAAAACTGCTGCAGTAAATGCATTGATACATTCCCGCCGGGATCTCTGTGATCTCATCAGGACGGAACCTCTCCGCATCTGCCCGGACATAAACTTCCGTGGAAACAAATTCCCGCTTCATCACCTTATCCTTACGCCAGATGGTTCCTGGATTGCGGTAATATATATGCTCCCCATTCCGATCTGCCAAGGCGTGTTTTAACTGCAAAAGGCTGTGTTCATAAAATTCCAGCCCTTCTTCAAAGTAATTATTCCCGCTGTCCAGCACGATAATACTGCGTCTGGGGATATATTCCAGGGTAATAGTACCTGCAGGCGGAGCCACACGGTACTGTTCAAAAGACTCCAGCGTGCGTTTTACTGCCTCTTTCTGTTCTGACAGCCGTCTCATCTCTGTACCGATCTGGTCTAAGGTATTGCGAAGTTCCCCCTCCAGGCTTTCAATATTCCCGTTTTCAAAGTATGACCCGATCTCTTTCAGGCTGAGGCCGCACTGCTTCAGGCTGCCTATCAGATCCAGCTTGGCACACTGAAGGATACTGTAATACCTGTATCCGGATCCTGCATCTACTGCTACCGGCTTTAGCAGCCCCATTTTATCATACAGTCTTAAAGTCTGGATGCTGATGTGGTTGATCCTGGCCATCTGACCAATACTCAGATCCATAATTTTCACCCCCGTACACCCCAAATTTTTTTGTAAAAATGCCTCAGTTTTTGTCTATACCTATCTATACTTACTATAGAGTTTTACCGTTCTGTCATGGCTGAACCGTAACTGACTTCGGTTCCAGTGATGCCCTGATCTTCTTCATTACAAAAAGATAAGACACACCTGTAAACAAACCTGCACTGAGCCATGCAGCCGGATCGCAGAAACAGGACAACGCATAGCTGTGAACACGCATGGCGATCATAGCCACACTCAATCTGGCTACCAGTTCCACTACACCTCCCATCATTGGAAGGAAACCATAGCCGCATCCCTGCATGGTATTTCTGAAAATAAATATCGTACTAAGAGGAATATAAAACAATGTACAGATGGTAATATAAGTCCTTGCCCAGGGCATCATAACCGTAAGGTCCACATCTCCTGAGAAGAACAGGCCCAGTGTCACACCTAAGAGCAGGGATACCAGCACGGCTGATACAACAGAGTAGATCACATCGATCAGCAATGCTGCCTTAACACCGTCCCGGATCCTCTTTGCATCTCCTTTTCCGTAGTTCTGGCCGCTGTAAACTGCCATGGTCTGTCCCATAGCCACCATTCCCTGTGTCAGCAAACTATGTACCTTGCAGGCTGCAGTATAGGCGGCTACTGCCTCTGAACCGAAAAGATTGATAGCTGACTGCATGATCATGGTTCCGGAAGAAGTAATTGCAAACTGAAGAGCCATGGGAATACCCATCTGCAGCTGATAGCGGGTATCTCTTCTGGTAAGACGCCAGTGCTTTTTCTCCGGCACCAGGGCAGGCACTTTCAAAAAAATGTATCCTGCACACAAAACAGCCGATACTCCCTGTGACAGATTGGTAGCCCAGGCTGCTCCCGCCACTCCCGTTTTCAGGACTACAATAAAAAACAGATCCAGACCTACATTTAAGCAGGCTGAAAAAACAAGGAAAAATAAAGGTGCCTTGCTGTTTCCAACTGCTCTTAAATAAGAGGACAATAAGTTATAAAATACATTGGCGATCATTCCCAGGCTGATCAAAATGATATAGGTATATGCCTTATCAAAAATATCATCCGGCGTATTCATCAGATGCAGCAGCGGGTTCATGATCCCACAGCTTAAAACGGTAAAAAGAATGGCACCTATAATAGATAAAAGAACGCCGTTGGTCACGCTTTCTTTTACCCCTTCCTTTTTTCCCGCACCAAACCGCTGGGCCGTAAGAACGGAAAAGCCGGCTGTAATGCCCTGTGCAAAACCGTTGAGCAAAAACATAATGGTTCCTGTGGAGCCAACTGCCGCTAAGGCATCTGCTCCCACAAAGCGGCCTACGATGATCGTATCCGCCATATTATAAAGCTGCTGGAAAATATTTCCAACTGCAAGAGGCAATGTAAACATAAAAATAACTGACAGTGGATTGCCCCTGGTCATATCCTGTTCCATAATTTTCTACCTTTCTTATCTTATATCAAAACAGATCATAAATAAACGCAGACTCAGGTTCCGCGCAACATAGCATAGCACACTGTCCGTTAATTGTCATTGAAAATTTTTTACTCTTTCACAGATTTTTGGGCAGGTGATTTTTCAATGATGCCATAAGATCATGTATATTTTAACTGTCTCCGGTCCATACTGGCTATGTATAAGGAGGTAAACTGCCATGAAAAATACGGCACTGGACGCTACAGCTCTTACCTTATCCATTATCGGAGCTGTAAACTGGGGGCTGATCGGCCTTTTTAAGTTTGACCTTGTTGCATTTCTTTTTGGAAGCATGACATTGATGTCACGGATCATCTATACCATAGTAGGCATATGCGGTATTTATCTCATCAGCTTTTATGCCAAAAAAGAATAAGGGGGCATCTCAGCCCCCCGTTCTTTTAAACCATTATCCATTCATTCTCTTATCATAAGCCTCTTTCAGGCTGCATTTTAATGTAATTCCCAGATCTGCAAATACTCTGTCCAGTCCGGCCATCACAGCTTCTACTTTTTCAGGATATGCATTTTCACCCATATGACCGATACGGATCACCTTTCCTGCAAAAGCACCGAAAGAACCTGCTAACATAATGTTGCATTTTTCCTTCATTGCAGTAAGGATGGCTGTATCTGTGGTTCCTTCCGGAACATTAAATACAGTGACTGTATTGGAAAAACCGGTTTCCTGGTATAATTCCAGTCCTGCTTCCACTACCGCTCCTCTCACTGCTTCACCGATCTTTGCGTGGCGCTCTAACATGCTCGGATCATTTTTAATATTATCAAAGGCCTGACGCAGACCATAGATATCACTGATCGGCATAGTATATGGGAACCACTGCTTCTCATAGTAGCCGTCAAATGCCAGGATATTTGCATAGAAAGACGCAACCGGTGTTTTTCTGGAACGCATTGCCTTATAAGCATCATCACTGATGGTAACAAAACTTAATCCTGGAGGTGCGGAAACTGCCTTCTGGGAACCGCCGCACAGAAGATCGATCCGGTAATCATCCACACGCATTTCTTCACCGAACATGGCGGAAACGGAGTCTACCAGGGTCAGGATACCATATTTCTTTAATAATGGACAAAGCTTTGAAACATCATTTAACATACCGCTTGGAGTATCACAGTGTACTAAGGCTGCATACTTAAAATCGTGATCCTTTTCCAGATATTCTTCCAGCGCTTTTACATCAAAAGCACTGCGGTAATCTGTGGAATACAGGACTGGTTCTCCGCCGTACATAGTCACGAAACCGGCGAAACCTTTTCCATATTCTCCATTGTCCATTACTAACACCCGGTCTCCTTTTTCCGTGAGAGTGGCACAGGCTGCTTCCAGTCCCAAAATGCCTTCTCCGTCCAGGATCAGGGTCTCATTTTTTGTATAAAGGAGTTCGCTGATCTCTTCACAGGTCTCCTTATAAAAATCATAAAAATCTGCATCCAGATCTGGATTGGTGCAGGCAAGCGCTCTCGCCTGACGTACATTTTCCCTTACCTGTGTTGGGCCGGGTGTCATGATATCGTACATGATAATGGTTCCTTTCTCTTATTTTTCTGTCTTATTTTAAAATAGGACGAAGTACCTTGCGAAGCTGCTCTACACAGATCAGAACGATCACAGCTGCTGTACCGATCTGCACCAGGTTTCCAGGAATAGAAGCAACCGGAGCAAACAGGTTGTGATACAGGATCACTTCTGCAATATAGTAACCAACTACTTTGATCACACAGGCTACAGCGATCGCTGCCGCATCTCTTGCTGTGCTGCGGTGTCCTTCTGTCATAGCACCAACTACATAACCCATAGCACCTACGATCACAAATGTAAATGGTGCCCATGCAGTCCAGCCGGATAACAGATCAAACAGTCCCATACCGAAAGCACCTGCTAACATACCGGTGCGCTTGCCCAACAGGATGGCACAGATAAACAAAGGCACATTTCCCAAATGGATCAGTCCACCATTGGCAGCGATAGGCAGTCTAACATTTACAAATGCTGTAAATACATAGGTCAGTGCAATAAACATTGCGTCTAAAACAAGTTCTTTTGTGCTGTATCCGCTTTTTGCAGCCGCAGCTGCCTGTTTTGTGTTCATACTCATCATCCTTTTCCTCTCTTCCTGACGGGTTCTCGGGGCCCAGGGAGAATAGCATCAGGCTTTCTTTTTGTATTTGCTTTATTAGCTTAACACAAGGATAAATGATAATTGGTTTTTTTCAAACATCCAGTTTTCAATTAATTAACCAGTCCAGTTTTTAGTAATTTATCACTGCGCCATACGACCATATGAACGGATATAAAACGATAAAAATTGGCGTACACTGCCTCTGCCAGCGCTTCCGGTTCACAGTTTCTAAGTCCTGCCGTTGTTTTCAGGGTCTCAAACAGAGAAGTTTCCGGCGTCAGGTTTTCTTTTTTCTCTTTAAGAAATCCCTGTTTCTTTCCTTCTTCATAAGCCCAGTCCACAGCCTCCATTCCATCTGTTTCTATAAGGATCCTGTTTTCCGGCACCTGCTCTGACACCTTCTGTACTGCCGGGTTCCACAAAACATCCGGTCCAATGGAAAAATAGCAGTCCAGTTTCAGATAATCTTCAAGACCTGTATCCCCGGAAAACCAGTGGACCAGATAGGTGTTTGGATAATGGGATATGATACGGGCGATCTCCTTTTCCTGGCCTTTGGTGTGAAGGACTACCGGCTTTTTGATCTCACAGGCAAACTGCAGCTGTTTTTCCAAAGCCTTCCTCTGCCGGTCAAGTGGCACATCACACCACACACTGTCCATTCCGATCTCGCCTATTACAGGCACTTTTTCCATTAAGGAAAACATCTCTTCCGGTTCCCATTTGTCACTGTACCATGGGTGAAGGCCGCAGGCAGGGATCAGGATCTTTTCTGCTCCCTGCAGCCTTCCAAATTTTTCCAGTTCTTGCATTTCTCCCGGTGTACCGGCACAGGCCATGGTAGGGATCCCTAAGGTTATCCGTTCCATGGCCTGTTTTTCATTCTTTATATGTGCATGGGCATCTGTAAGCTGTATCATACATTTACCTTACCTTCCATGATCTCTTTATAGATCTCCCTGCGCAGAGCGCCCTGTTCATACAGCCACTCCCTGTTTCGTTTTTCTTCTTTTACTGTAAATTCCTGCCGTACCTTGCCTTTTTTCGCATCCAGTACCAGAATACGGTCGGAAAGATAGATGGCCTCATCCATATCGTGGGTCACAAGAAGAACTGTACGGTTCATCTGTTTTCGCACACTTAAAAGCCAGTCCTGCATCTCTCCTCTGGTAATCACATCCAAAGCGCCAAAAGGCTCATCTAAAAGCAGGATATCCGCATGGCACAAAAGGGTGCGTAAAAATGCTGCTCTCTGGCGCATTCCGCCGGATAAGGAAGATGGATATTCATCTTCATAACCCTTTAAACCAAAGGCTTCCATCTGCTTTCTTGCCTGTTCCTTCATCCCATCAGCGCTTCCATGGATCCGGCCATAAAGGCACACATTTTCTAAAATGGTCTTCCAGGGGAATAAAAGATCATTCTGTGGCATATAGGCAAAATGCTCTGTAACGCCTTTTATCTCCTGTCCGTCCACTAAAATATGACCTTTCTCTGCCTTTAAAACTCCGGTAAGCAGCTTTAAAAGAGTGGATTTACCGCAGCCGGAAGGTCCCAGGATACTGACAAACTCCCCTTCATTTACAGAAAAATCCAGGTGGTTCAGTATTTTCCGGTTTTCATAGTCAAATACAAGGTCTGAGACCTCCAGCTTTTTTGTCATAAGTGGCACTCCTTTATAAGTGATACTCTTTTATAAGTAATACGCTTTTATTCTGGAAGAAATTCGTTGGTATAGCAGTCTGCAGCAGGAATGGCATGGTCAATGACGCCGTATTCTGTCATAAAGTCCGTATAGTTATCCCATACGCTGTCCTTCATCTCACCCCAGCGGTCGGTATCTTCCATATACTTTCCAGCCAGATATTCCTGGGATGTTTTTAACAGATCCATAGAATAGTCCGGGGCATATTTGTGAAGGATCTGGGCACTTTCGTCCGGGTTTTCAATGGCATATTTATAGCCTTTTTCTGTTGCTGCCAGGAAGCTTTTTACCAGTTCCGGGCGGTTTTCTAACGTATCATTATTTGCAATGATCACCGGAGTATAGTAATCCAGACGCTCATCTAACTGGCGCAGCTCCATGTAGTTGATCGGGAAATCATTCAGCTTGCACTTTACATTATCCCAGCCTTCAAAAAACCACTCAATATCTACTTTGTCTTTCAGTGCTTCAAAACCGGAACCGTCAGAGATAATACGGTTCAGTTTGGAAGGATCCGCACCTGCCTGTGTCATAACAGCTTTTAAAACAGCCTCTTCACCAGGTCCGCCCCAGCCTGCATAGGTCTTTCCCTCAAAATCCTTTGGAGAGTGGATATCCTTGTCTGCATAAGTTACAAAACCGGAGGGATTGTGCTGGATGATGGCTGCGATGGCCTTGATCGGAAGGGCGTCTTTGGACGCTAAGGCAACGGTTACATCTTCCTGATAACTGATGCCAAAATCACCTTTTCCTACTGCAACCAGTGTGGCAGTAGCGCCTTCTGTCGGCTCTACAATGTTTACATTAAGTCCAGCTTCCTCATAATAGCCTTTGTCCAGAGCCACATACATACCGGTGTGGTTGGTGTTTGCAACATAATCTAAGATAACAGTCACATCTGTTTTTTTGCTATCTGCCTCTGGGCTGTTTTCACCATTTACTTTGCTTTCTGCTGCGCTTTTGCCTGCAGCTGTTGTAGCTGTATTGTTATTGTTAGACGCGCCGCAGCCTGCAAGTCCGGCTGCAAGAGCTGCTGCCATAAAAATAGCACTGGCTTTTTTCCAAGATTTTTTCATAATATTTCCTCTCATTTTCTGTCTGTTTCTCTGTTGATTGCAGGAAATGGTACACCTGCTCCCCGCCTGCGGCGGGAAACTCACGATCTCTTATTTCTCTCATAAGGCATAGACACCTTAGCGATCACCCGGATCAGCCCGTTCATAGCCAGACTTAACAGGATAATGACCACCACGCAGGCAAACACCTTATCCAGCATATAGCTGTTCTTTACCCTTAACAGGTAATAGCCAAGTCCCTTCTGGGAACCAAGCCACTCTCCTACTACAGCACCGCTGATGCTGTAGGTCGCTGCCACTTTCAGTCCGGAAAACAGTTCCGGCAGCGCTGCCGGTATCTTTACCAGGCAATAAGCTTTCCACCGGTCTGCCCCATAGGAGCGCCCCAGATGTACATATTCTTCGTCTACCCGCTGCAGTCCGTCTGCAAAACTGACTGCCACTGGAAAGAAACACATAAGAACTACCGTAAGGATCTTCGGTGCCATTCCAAATCCCATATAAATGATCAGGATCGGAGCCATAACGATCATGGGAACCGTCTGGGTCACTACCAGAATAGGATAGAGTCCCTTTCGCACAGCCGGGAACCCGTCCATGGAAATTCCAAGCACCAGTGACAAAGCTGACGCGATCAAAATTCCCAAAAGTCCCTCTCCTACTGTAGTCAGGCCATGGCTAAAAAGCTCTGTTCCTTCCGTGAACAGGGCTTTTACCACTTCCAGAGGTGATGGAAGTACATATAAAGGGATGTGCAGCAGGTCCACTGCTGCCTCCCAGATCACCAGCAGCACCAGAATAAGCACTGCCGGTATCATTTTATCTTTTACATGTTTCATGTGAGTTGTCCCTTAACCTAACAGTTCCCGAACCATTTTTGCGTCAAATACAACCTGATCCACATGATTTACTTCGATCTGATACAGGGCATTGGCTGCAATGTGCTCTGCTGCCTGCTCCAGATCACGGATACCGGTAGTATCAGAATAGTGGCGGACTACCTCATCTAAAGCTTCCGGAAGGATCACACATTCATCTTCCTTCATGCTCATTCTCTTTAATATCTTTGGAAGGGCAAATTTTGTGAAAATGATCTTCTTTTCATCTTCTGTATAATCCGGAATATCGATCACTGCAAAACGTGACATTAACGGAGCGCTGATAAGAGAACGGTCATTGGCTGTTGCGATCGGATATACACCTGCAGTAGGAACCATACACTCCATGTAGTTATCTGTAAATCCAAGATTGTCAAGCAATGTTAAAAGCACATCTGCCGGATTTCCGTTTCCTTTGCCGGAAGCAGCCTTATCTAACTCATTGATAATAAATACAAGATTGGACTGACCGGACAGGGAAAATGCCTCCATGATGATACCTGGTTTTGCGTTTGCATATACACGGGAGCTTCCTGTCAGCTGTTCCGGATCATTAATAGAACTCATATCCAGAGTAGTCCACGGCAGCTTCAGGATCCTTGCTACTGCATAGGCGATCTGGGACTTTCCGGTTCCTGCAGGTCCGATCAAAAGGATACCGTAAGCAGGCAGTGTATGAGTACGGTTGATCTGGATAATGGTCTCGATGATACGCTGTTTTACACGTTCCATTCCGTATAATTCTTCATCCAGGATCCGTCTTGCCTCGTCTGGGTCAATGGCCTCAAAATAATTGCTCTTCCACTGGATGTTCATCATAATGGATAAAGCTCTCTGTGCGTGACGGCGTTCTTCCGGTGAAACCTCATGGGAATTGGCAACTGCCAGGTTTCTTCTTGCCCAAAGACGGATATTGTCAGGAAGGGTCCTTCCCGCGCAGGTCATAAAGTCGGTAATACTCTGTAAACTGGTCAGCTTCATATCATCGCCGTCTTCATCTGCATCCTCTTCCCGGATCTCCTCTGCAGGCGCACTGCTGGCCTGAAGGCGCTCGATCATGTACTGTAAAAAGCCGTCCTCTGCGGAAAGCTTGGTGCCGCCGCCAAAGGCGATCTCACGGATCTTGTATACAGCATACCCGTCCGCCTCATTGGAGCCGGAAAGGCGTACATTGATATGGCTCTCGCCCAGCCATTTAAGCAGGCTTACAAAGCGGGCATCTACTTTTAAGATGTCAGCACTGACAGTGCCGCCGCCTTCTACCTGAAATTCAAAAGCTGTTTTACGGATGGGATTTGTAAATACACCCCAGGAATGGTGCTCCCATTTTCTATTACTGTTGTCCAGAACCAGGATCGGATGTTCTGGAGAAGCGGTTGTTTCATTGGAACGGATCACAGTGTAGGTGCATTCCGGTGCTTTCTTTTCTTCTTTCGGTTCATCATTAAAATCAAAAACTGGCATTTTTTTCTCCTCGCAGTTAAATATTTACTACCATTTTCAAAAAACTCATTCCAAGTTTACCACGGATTTATTGTATCAACAACACTTCTTTTTTCCAAAAACTGCTTTAAATAAAATTTCCCCAGACAAAGCAAAAGCGCCCCGAAGGACGCTTACAACGCATTTACAACTCTACTCTAAACCATATTTTTCTTTCAGTCTGTCCCGGATCTGCGGGAAGCTTTCCGGTGCTGTCATATGGGCCTGATGCTCGCCAATGATGTACTCCATCCATACCATGTTGTACCAGCGGTCAAATTTGTATCCACATTTTTTGAACTCGCCTATCATGCGGTATCCCATGTGTGCGTGGAAATTGACACTGTTTTTATCCAGGTATTCGTCTTCCACTTCCGGATAACCGATGCAGGCTTCCATATTCAGGATGCCCTGCTCTTTTAAGACAGCTTCCAGGACCTCATGAAGCTTTCTTCCAACCCCTTTGTGCTTCACATTTTCATCTACATAAATAGATGTTTCCACTGACCAGTCATAAGCAGCCCGCTCTTTAAAAGGACTTACATAAGCATATCCAAGGATCTTACCATCTTCCACTGCTTTCAGATATGGGAAACGCTGTAATACATGGGCAATCCGTCCTTTAAATTCTTCTACGGACGGAACCTCATACTCAAAAGTGATCGCTGTCTTTTCTACATAAGGAGCATAAATTGCAAGCAGCTCCTCTGCATCTTCCACTGATGCCACCTGGATCTTTACATTTTCATTTTTCTCACTCATTATTCTGGCCTCCTGTATTCAAGTCCCTGGCATATGGGGCTGCAAATTTTGTTAATAACAATACCACTTCTTTTCTTACTTGAAAACCTTTTATTTTAATTTTCTCCCCTGCTTTTCACGGTTCTTTTTATAATAACGTTTCTCGCTTTACTTTCTAATGTCCATGCCCCCTTTCCGCCGGTTTCATAAAGGGAAATGTTTTGTTTCTTCATCTCCTCCGTGACCTGCCCGGATGGATGTCCATAGGAATTGTCTTTACCGTAGGAAATAAAAGCAGCTTTTAAAGGCATTGCTTCCAAAAAGGCAGGACTGGAAGATCCTTTGGAACCGTGGTGGGCCGTTTTCAGGATCTGTACATGTTCCAAATGTTCCTGCTGGATGCTGCCATTTTCTTCTGCCAGATCTAAAAGTTCTGTCTCTTCTGATATTCCCATATCACCGGTAAATAAAATATGCAGATCTTTATAGTGGGAGCATAAAACCAGGGAATGGGCGTTACGTTCTTCTTCTGTCTCCTTCTCAAAAATACAGGTAAATTCCATTTCTCCGGCCTTTATCTTATCTCCCTGGTGCATGTAATATGTTTTTCCCCCTGCTTCTGTCTGCAGCTGTTCCAATTGACCGTAGATCTCTCCCCCTTTTCCCCCACCAGGCAATATTAATAAATCTATGGGCATTTTCTGCTCTAATAAATACAAAAGACCACTTATATGGTCACTGTCCCCATGACTTACGACTGCTATATCTAAACGGGAGATCCCTTTAGACTTAAGGCAGGGTTCAAGAGTCCTGCTTCCCAGTTTTTTCTGGTCAGAACTTCCGCTGTCTATAAGGATGTTGGTTGTTCCTGACCTAAGCAAAAAACCATCCCCCTGACCTACATCAAGGCAGAGAAGGTGAACTACCCATTGTCTAAAGCCAATGGGCTTCCTGCTTCCCTGACCTCGTAACCTACTATCTCCACAGGCGTTAATTCGGGCAGTTCCTGCCCTATGTTGTTATTCCTTTTATGCTATTTGTCTTAATCCTTCTTCCAGTATATTCTTCGCCGCATTGATATCCCTGTCATGATTCGTTCCACAGACGGGACATATCCATTCCCTTACTGTCAGATTTTTCGTCTCTGTATTTTGGTATCCACAGACTGAACACAACTGACTACTGGCATAGAAGGTATCTATTTTGACATATTCCCTTCCATTCCATTTTGCCTTGTATTCCAACTGCCTTGTCAGCTCATACCATGATACATCACTTATTGACTTTGCCAGATGATGATTTTTTACCATATTCTTTATCTGCAAATTCTCCGAGACTATCACTTGGTTTTCGCTGATAATCTCATGGGATATCTTGTGAAGATAATCTTTTCTGGTATTTGTTATTTTCTCATGGCATAATGCTATCTTTTTCTTTGTTTTGTAGTAATTTTGACTTTTTTTCTCTTTATGGGCTAACTGCCTTTGCAGTTTTTCCAGTTTCTTCTCGTTTTTTCTGATAATTTTGGGATTTTCGTATTTCTTTCCACCAGAAGTAATACATAAATCCTTAATACCTAAATCGATTCCTGTATTTTGGGTTGTATGTGGCAGTTCCACATGTTCTGTTTCCACTAAAACCGATACATAATATTTCCCACTCGGCACTTGTGATATCGTTGCTGATTTTATCTGCCCGCTAAACTTTCTATGCAGTTTTACTTTTACGCCTTTTAATTTAGGCAATTTTACTTTGTTTCCATCGAAATCTACTGTTATGTTGCCATTCGTAAAATTTGTTGTATATGATTTATGATTATCATGTTTACTCTTAAACTTTGGATAACCTGCATGCTCCCTAAAAAATTTCTGATATGAACTGTCCATGTTATAAATCGCATTTGTTAAAGCAAACTTATCCACTTCTTTCAGCCATTCATACTCTTTCTTTAATTCCCTGTTGCAGTAATTATTACAATCTGTTTTGCTGACAGATTTTTTCTCTTTTTCGTATCTTTCTTTCCGATATGCAAGTGTCTGATTATACACAAAACGGCAACAGCCAAATGTTTTTTCTATCTGTACTTTCTGCTCATTATTGGGATATATTCTGTATTTATATGCTTTTAACATTCGCTGCCACCTTCTTTCTTAGCCTTGATTTTCGATATACTTTTTTAGCATTTCTTCTGATACATTTCCTACACTACAAGCAAAATAACCATCTGTCCAAAATGTATGTTCTTTCCAGAAATGCTTCCGCAAATAATTCGGATAGCGTTTCCATATATGGTAAGTCGTATAACTTTTCATTAGGTTTACAATTTTACTCACCGACATTGTAGGTTCAGTTTCTATCATGTAGTGAATATGGTCTTTGTCAGTTTCCATGTATTTGATAATAACTTTGTGCTTTTGACATATCTCATATGAAAACTGCTTTATATCATCTGATACCTGTTGCGAAACCAGTAATTTCTTCCTATATTTGCAGACGAAAATAATGTGGTATTGTAATAAATATTTGTGTCTGTTTTTAGATTTCCATGTTCCCATATCATTAGCATACAATAATTCTCAGCTTTTGGCTACCTTAACCCACCGTCTAAAGCCAGTGGGATTGCGGTAGCCTTATTTCAAAACCACGGACCGGGTGTGGAGAAAGAATAGCGAAACTAAACAATACTGCTGTGAGCAGAGTTGCAACTGCAAATATCAAATTTATATATTTTTTCAGGATCTTTCTGGTCTGCCCCCACCTCTGGCATCTCAATAAAGCCACCGCTATCCCCCACAACACAATATACCCCAGGATCTGTCCCGGACCGGGCCTCCCCATTATCCTTACTGCCCCCGGCAGTTTCAGGGAACCTTCACAGATCCATTTATAATAACCCAATATCACATGCCCCACTTTAGCAGCTGTCCCTGCTGCCAAAGGCAAAAATCCTCCTGTAAGCAATATCATGATCCCCGCTATCATCAAAACCGGCACCAGCGGCAATACCAGAAAATTCAAAAACATCCCATACAGAGGATACTGGTAATAATGCCATGCCATAACAGGCAGAAGAAAAATCTGCACCCATAAACTGATCACCACTGTCTTTTCCCAGTTTTTTCCAATATTATACTCCCGGATCATCCACTGCCCCGGTCCGGAAATAGCCAGGACCGCTGAAAACGATAGCTGAAAACCGCTGTGAAAGATCAGATAGGGATTGTTTCCAAGAAGACCTAACGCTGCAAAACTTAAGGCAGAAAGACTGTCATAGGTCCGTCCCCGCTCTGCTACCAGCCACAGACAGCAGATCATAAGGACTGCACGGATAGCAGACCCGGATGAGCCGGTAAATATGCCATAGCTGATCACAAAACCGCCTCCTATTATCCCGGAAGCCCGGAAACCTCCCACTGTCTTTCTAAGAAGCAGATACATTCCACCACCGATCAGTGACAAATGCTGCCCGCTGACCGCCAGCAAGTGGGCGATCCCGCTGCTGCGGTACAGATCCAGGGTATCCGTCTCCATAAACGAGGTATCACCCAGTAACATTGCTTTATAAATACTGCTGTCTTCTTTCCCACCGTATTCTTCCAGAACATGACTGCAATATCGTCTGAACCACAGAATAAGCCTCATAAACGGCTGATCCGCCCCGCTGCTTTCTTTTAAAGCTTTTATGTAACCGGTACACACCACTCCCTTTGACCGGTAATACAGCTTTGCATCAAATTCCCCCGGATTTTTAGCAGGTTCTGTGAGACGGAAAGAACAGGCCATTTTCACCTGTTTCCCAGGAAGAAGCTTCTCTTCCCAGCCTTCCAGATCACCTGGGGTTCCAGAAAGCTGCACCGGATATTGAAGTGACAGCCACCGGATGTCATCCGGGTCAGCAATATTTCGCACTCTCTTTCCCACTTTTACCTGGTTTACAATTATTTCCAGTTTTTCACTTTTTTCCCGTACATCCACTACCTGGCCGGTCAGCTGCACCACATCCCCAAATCCTGCCTGGATAATCCTCTTTTCTTCCTGCTCCATCTGTTCCCGGCACCTGGCGCCTGAAAAACTTCCTGCCGTCATCCCGCCAAAAACAAACACAAAAATAAGCAGAAGCGTCCTGTACATGACACTCCTGCTTAAAAACCGCCTGACAGCAAGCACTGTCAAAAACAGCACTCCTGCAAACCAGAAAAATATTCTGTATACAGCCTCCTGCAAACACAGGGCAAGCACCTCTCCAAGTACAAAACCTGCAGTTATCACCACAAGGGGCCGTTTCATATTCTGTTTTCTCCTGTTTTGTTCTTAATTTCTGCTTTATCTTTCCGCTTTTGATCCGCCTTTATTCCTGCTCAATATAATCCGTATTCCGCTCAAAGGCCGTATTCAAAGATACCACTTCCCGAAACATTACATCCTGGGAACCGTTTACCATGATCTGTACCTTAGAAACAGAGGTTTTATCTACCAGTGAATTTACAATGGCGTAAATAGGGATATATTCATTTACCGCCTGGTTGCTGTTTAAAAAAGCAGAGTCAAAATTGATATAGCATATATTATCCGTTACAGACACACTAAGTATCTTGCAGTCAGATGGCAGTACTGCCTGATGGCTGCTGTCGGATGGTCCTGCGATCAGCTGTTCCACGATCAGCTGCTCCATGGACGTATTGATATTGTGGGCCACTTCCCGCTTTTCTGCCACCAGCTTGTCACCGGTGCTGTTTGCAAAATACAGGGTCAGTTCCGTCTTTTCATAGGCATTTACATTACTTGTATTGATAATAAAATCACCTGCTGAGATAAATCCCACCGGATTTCCCTGACGGTCCATCAGCGGCTGGTCCCCACAGTAGATACTGATATAATCAATTCCCGGTATCTGGGTCATAGTCCTTGCAAGGGCCGCTCTGCAAAGGATCTCCTGTTCCGGTTTCATAGCCGTATAACTGCCGTCAAAATACAGATACAGTACCTGTTCATCGATCCTGCAGGCTTTAAAAGACACTTTATCATTTAAAACAGTCTGGCAGTCCAGATCCCTTGGCACATAAGTCAGCTGATCGACCAGTTCCTCTGCCAGCGCCACCTGATCTTTTGTTTCTGTTTCATATTCCTGGGCAACCAGTTTCGTAACCGAGGAATTCAGATAATAGATCAGGTATTTTCCGGCTCCCGGATCCGATTTTGGTTCTGTCCTGGCTTTACATCCGGAAAGGACTGCCATTGCAGCCACCAGTACACCTAAAAGTATACTCAGAAGAAACTTTCTTTTTCCATGTTTCATAACCGTTCCTCCTGTCTTGGCACATAATTTAACGGGATACGCATACTGAAGGTAGTTCCCTCTCCCGGTGTACTTTCCACATCGATCACACCATGATGCATCTGGATCACATTTTTTGTGATCGAAAGTCCCAGTCCTGTACCGCCAACTTCCCTGGAACGTGCCTTGTCCACACGGAAAAAGCGCTCAAAAATATGGTCCACACTGTCCTCCGGGATACCAATGCCGGAGTCTGCCACTTTAACATAAAAATACTTATGGTCTGCATCCAGTGTTACACGGACCCAGCCGGAGTCTATATTATACTTGATGGCATTTTCCACCAGATTGGTCACAGCCAGGTTTAATTTCACTTTATCCACATCTGCGGTTACTTCACGGATGCTCTCCAGGATCAGTTCTACATTGCTTCTCTTGGCAATAGGCCGCAGTCTCTTTAAGATCATTTCCAGTTCATGATTGATATGCACCTGGGAAATATTCATCTGGCTTTCTGCGGACTTATCCATACGCACCAGTGTAAGCAGATCCTCAATGATCTGATTTTCCCGGTCGATCTCATCTGAAATATCTGCCATAAACTCCCTGTACAGTTCCACCGGCGCATCTTCCATTCCCATAAGGGAGTCCGCCAGTACACGGATGGATGTAATAGGGGTTTTTAACTCATGGGACACATTGGAAACAAATTCCTGACGTGACTGGTCCACTGCTTTTAACTTGCGAAGAGACTTCTGCACTGCCTGGGACATCTGCCTGGTCTCACTGTAAGCATCTTCGCTGATATCTGCATCCAGATCCCCCTGGGCCACCCGGTCAAAGGAACGCAGGAGCCGCTTAAAAGGCCGCACCAGGAAATGAGCTGACATAATGGAAAACAGGATTGCCACCAGTGCCATACACAGAAAGAACAGCTGGGCACTGCTTTTTACCCGTTCTGTTACCGACACAACATTTTCCATGGAAGCAGTCACTGCGATCACTCCCTGGATCTTTTTCTCATCTGCCGGATCATAAACAGGGATAGTCTGGTAAAAATATCCACCCTCTTTATTAAAGCTGCTGCCGCTTTCCCCTTTAAAACAGCGGATAACTTCTTCGGATATATAATATTTTCCTGTAGACAGATTAAAAGTATCTGTCATGATCTTATAACTGCTGTTGACAATAACGATACGGCCATTATACAGATCCGCTATGGTCTGCATCTGGGCATCCAGGCTTACATTATTGGCCTTATCCGCCGTCATATACCCGGAGCGGGTCATTCGGTTGCTTAAGATCACACACTGGTTCTGTATCTCAATGCTCCTGGCTTCTATCTGGTTCTGCTTAAAAGAGCCGATGAGGATCCATGTCTGTAATAAAAGAGGGATAACAGCCACTGCGATCATCAAAAGAGTCATGGGGACAGTAATACTCTGTCCCTGTGCCTTTAACTTTTCATACCATTTTTCTTTTTCCAAATTATTCCAGCTCCTTCAGCTTACTGGAGCAGGCTACTGCAAAACTTCCTGGTCCAATGTGGCAGGCAATGCTTAAAGAAAGAGGTGCTATGGTGATCGGGACACCTGGATATTGCTCTTTTAAAGCCTCTTCCAGCTCTTTTGCCCCTTCTTCATTGCAGGTATGGGCGATCTCCAGATAGGTATGTTCCGCATTCTTGTCATGAAAACGCTCTTCTAAGTCTTTTGCCAGTGCAGTGAGCATAATGGTCTTGGCCTGCTTGGCTGTACGTGCCTTTGAAAATGCATCCAGTTTTTCTCCCTGAATGGTTAAAACCGGCTTAATGCGAAGGAGAGTTCCCAGGGCTGCAGCAGCCGGAGTGATACGTCCGCCTTTTTTCAGATATTTCAAAGTAGTAAGGGTAATATAAATACTGCTCTCGTACTTGGTACGTTCTAAGATTTCTTTAATCTGGGCTGCCTCATATCCCTTTGCAGCTAAATCCCTTGCATCCAGTGCTGACTGCTCCTGGGTAACAGAAATACGCTGGTTGTTTACCACCTGTACTTTTCCGTCGTAATCATCTGCCAGCATGATAGCTGTCTGGCAGGAACCGCTTAAACCGCTGGACATGGGAATATATAAAATTTCATCATATTCCTTTAACAGCTTATCCCAGAAGTCAGTTACCTCACCTGGGGAAGGCTGGGAAGTAGTGATATCTGCCCCTTCTTCCATCCGTTTAAAAAATTCCTCATGGGTCAGGTTCACACCTTCATAAAACATTTCCCCATTGATCATAAAAGGCATAGGCAGCACATAAATACCTAATTTTGCTGCCTGCTCCTGTGTAATACCGCTGTTGCTGTCTGTAGCGATTGCTGTTCTCATAACTGTCTCCTTAATGTTTCCCAATATTTCTGATCATTTTTTATTTTCTCTGAAAGTATCCCCTTCCCGGTAATGCTCTCTTGCTAACTGCATACCGGACAGATAATGTTCTTCCATAAGCTTTCTTGCCTTCTCATAATCCTTTTTCTGAAAAGCCTGAGTGATCCCCCGGTGCTGTCTGATCCCCAGATCCCGTTCATCTTCGGTCCGGATGGCATAACGTATAAGAAGGGTCCGGATAAAATTATACTGCTTATAGGTTTCCTTCATAAAACGGTTTCCGCAATGGTCAAAGAATACCTTATGATAGCGAAAATCCGCCTCAAAGTATTCCATGGATGTTTTGGCTCCTGCCATTTCTTCTTCATACATCTGAAGCTTTTCTACCAGTTTTTCTGTATCAGGCTCTGTGGAAGAAAGCATCACAGCCCTACAGGCTAAAAATGTGATGAAGTCATTGAGTTCGTTGGCGTAGGAATAATCAAAGGTGATAAGCTGTGCTCCGCTTTTTGATACTTCCTGGGTCAGTCCATCTTTTGACAGTCGGTTAATGGCGTCACGCACGGGTGTGGATGAAACCTGAAACCGCTCCTGAAGTTCCCGATTGGTAAGCTTATCGCCCATTAAAATCCTACCAGACAGAATATCTTCCTTCAGAATGTTGTAGATCTGTTCACTGAGTGTCTGTTTAATGATTTTTTCGGGCATAGCCCCCGCCTCCTTCTTTTCTTAATTGTTTTTCTTATTTTCTTTATTCTGTTGTACTGTTATCAGTGCATCACGCATGGATCCACTTACTTTTTTCATGATACTACAATTTTAGCAAACGGTCAAAATATATTTTCAAAATTGCCCCTCGCATTCTTTTTCCGTATCACAACTACAGGTGTATCCGCCCGTCACACATTTCCTGTTTTTTTCTTCCTGTCCCATCCTTCTGCGCCATCAGGGTCGGCTTCTTTTTTATTTTGCATAATTTTTTTTAAAATAACCATTGACTTTTGTGCAAAATAGTGTATTATATGAATTACAAGATATGTGATGCATCACGCATCACGCATCAAACATCATCTGTAGAACCAGCCGCCAGCGGTTGCTGCAGATGTATGATCGTGCAAGACATGTCAGAGGGCCCTGACGGTTTGACGCAACGTGAACCTCAATTCACACATTACAAAAGGAGGTGTATCTCATCAACCGAATACTCCACATGATCATCAAACTTGTGGGAGCTATCAATGATCTGTTATGGGGAGATTTAATTATCCTGGAATTCTCAGGGGGAGAAGTTCAGTTTGGTCTTTCTCTTCTGGTATTGATCCTTATTCCAGCGGGTTTATACTTTACATTTAAAACTAAATTTCTTCCATTCCGCCTGTTCCCGGAAATGATCCGGGTCACACTGGAAAAAGACGAAGCAAAAAAAGATGAAAACTCTATATCCGGTGTTCAGGCACTGATCGTTGCTACCGCTACCCGCGTAGGTATGGGTAACTTAGCCGGTGTTGTTGCTGCTATCTCATTTGGCGGCGCAGGAGCTGTTTTCTGGATGTGGCTGACCGCACTCATTGGTTCTTCCAGCAGCTTCGTAGAGTCTACCCTGGCACAGATCTACAAAGAAAAAGACCCACTCTACGGCGGTTATCGCGGCGGTCCTGCCTATGTAATGGACCGTATCCGACTGGTGACAAAAATCAAACGAGAAGATGTTTTCGTAAAGAACGTAAAAGAAGAAGCCGAATATGTGGCAGATGATGAACAGACTTATTACACCCGCGGTTGTAAATACGGTCTTTTAGGAACCGCATTCGCACTCTCCGGACTGCTTTGCTGGGCAGGTATCAGCCAGGTAATCGGAAACTCCGTTACCACTTCCTTCCAGAACGCATTCGGTATCCCGCAGGTTGCAACTGCTACCATTCTGGTAGCTATGTCCGCAGTCATCGTTCTTCGCAAGAACGCAACTGTTAAGGTTTTAGATATGGTAGTTCCTGTTATGGCAGGTGCCTACTTCTTAGTAACTCTGTTCGTTATCATTAAGAACATCACCCTGCTTCCATCTGTTATTGGAAACATTTTCTCCCAGGCATTCGGTATCAGACAGTTTGCCGGCGGCGGACTTGGTGTAATCGTAATGAACGGCGTAAAGCGCGGACTTTTCTCAAATGAAGCAGGTAGTGGTTCTGCTCCATGTGCTGCAGCCGCAGCAGAAGTCAGCCATCCGGTAAAACAGGGCCTTATCCAGGCACTTGGTGTTTTTATCGATACATTAGTGATCTGCAGCTGTTCCGCATTCCTGATGCTTTTAGCTCCGGCTGAAAAGATCGAAGGTCTTATGGGAATGGACCTTTTACAGGCAGCTATGAACCATCACCTTGGATATGCAGGCGTTGTATTTATCGCAGTTGTACTCTTCCTGTTCAGCTTTTCCACTTTCCTTGGCATTCTCTATTATGCCCGCTGCAACGTATCTTACGTATTCGGCGATACCTGGAAAGCTCAGACAGGATACAAGATCTTTTTACTGATCATGCTCTTTATCGGCGGCGTGGCAGCCTATGAATTTGTCTGGGAACTTGGCGACCTTGGCGTAGGCCTTATGACAGTATTTAATATGATCGCGATCGTCCCACTCTCCGGCCAGGCCATCAATGCCTTAAAGGATTACGAAACTAATTATAAGAAGAAAAAAGCATAAAAACATATTATTAATTAAGCAAAAAGCGTAATGTTGCGCTGCAAAAAACTATATAAAAACTATATAATAGGAGGATTTTTTAATGGAGAAGAACATGGATATGATGAAATTTGCGCCGGAGCCTTTCAAGATCAAAATGGTAGAGAACATGGCACGCTTAGACAAAGAAGAGCGTAAAGAAGCGATCAAGACTGCTGGTTACAATACATTCTTATTAAAGTCTGAAGAATGCTTTATCGACCTTTTAACTGACTCCGGAACCAATGCAATGAGTGATCATCAGTGGGCTGGCCTTATGTTAGGCGACGAAGCTTACGGTGGATCCCGCAACTTCTATCACCTGGAAGAAACTGTTCGTGAACTGTTTGGCTTTAAATATGTAGTTCCTACTCATCAGGGACGTGGCGCAGAGAACATTCTCTCCTCTCTGACCATCAAGCCAGGCGATTATGTTCCAGGCAACATGTACTTTACTACCACCCGTTTCCATCAGGAGCGCAATGGTGCTACTTTCCGTGATGTTATCATCGACGAAGCTCACGATCCAAGTGCAATCCTTGATTTCAAGGGCAACATCGACTTAAATAAATTCCAGGCACTGATCGACGAAGTTGGCGCAGAGCACATTCCTTATATCTGCCTCGCTGTTACCGTAAACCTGGCAGGTGGACAGCCTGTTTCCATGGCTAATATCAAAGCTGTTTCCGAACTGGCTCACAAATACGGCATCAAGGTTATGTACGATGCTACCCGTTGCGTTGAGAACGCATACTTTATCAAGACCCGTGAACCTGGCTACGAGAACAAGACCATCAAAGAGATCGTTCATGAAATGTTCTCCTACGGCGATGGCTGTACAATGTCTGGTAAGAAAGACTGCTTAACCAACATCGGTGGTTTCCTGTGTATGAACGATCATGACCTGTATGTTCGCGCAACTGGAATGGTTGTACAGTTTGAAGGAATGCCTTCTTACGGCGGTATGGCAGGAAGAGATATGGAAGCAATGGCTATTGGTCTTCGCGAGTCCATGAACTTCGATTACATCAGCCACCGTGTAAACCAGATCCGTTACCTGGGCGAAAAGTTAGACGCAGCAGGTGTTCCAATGGTTAAACCTTACGGCGGACACGCGATCTTCGTAGATGCAAGAGCATTCTTAGATCACTTAGATCAGGAAGAGGACTTCCCTGCTCAGGCACTCTCCGCAGCAATCTACGAGTTCTCCGGCGTTCGTACAATGGAGCGCGGCATCATCTCTGCAGGACGTGATCCACACACCCGTGAAAACCACGTTCCGAAACTGGAAACCGTTCGTCTTACAATCCCGCGTCGTGTTTATACATACGCTCATATGGATTATGTTGCTGACGCTATCATCGGCCTGTACCAGAGAAGACATGACATCAGCGGTCTGAAATGGGTTTACGAGCCAGAAGTTCTCCGCTTCTTCACTGGACGTTTCGAGCCAAAGAACGGCGAACTCATTAAGGGCTTCTAATAAGAAAGCACGCAATCACCTCTTATTTATAGCAGTTACTCCTAAAAAATCCGGGGGCGGCCCACATGGGCTGCCTCCGGATTTTTGATGCAATGCATTTATAATTCCCGTCACATTTAGTAGGCCGTTTCATGGACCCATACATTATATATACAACAAACGCGCCCTAAAGGCGCGTCTGCTTATTTTTACTTATTACTTTCTAACGATCAGTGACTTACCAGTCATCTCTTTTGGCTGCTCCATACCCATTAATTCGATCAGGGTCGGTGCGATATCGCACAGTGCGCCGCCTTCACGAAGCTTCATGTCAGCGTCTGCATTTACCAGGATAAATGGAACCGGGTTGGTAGTATGAGCGGTGTATGGCTCTCCCGTCTCATAGTCTACTAACTGCTCTGCGTTTCCGTGGTCAGCACAGATAAACATAACGCCGTTTACTTCCTTTAATGCTTCTACAGCACGGCCTACACACTCATCTACTACTTCGATTGCCTTGATTGCTGCTGCTTCTACGCCTGTATGTCCAACCATATCCGGGTTAGCGAAGTTGATGATGATCACATCATATTTGCCGGACTTGATCGCCTCAGTTAACTTATCGCATACGCCGTAAGCGCTCATCTCCGGCTTTAAGTCGTAGGTAGCAACTTCCTTTGGAGAAGGAACCAGGATGCGGTCTTCCCCTTCGTTTGGCTCTTCTACGCCGCCGTTAAAGAAGAAGGTAACGTGAGCATATTTTTCCGTCTCAGCAATTCTTACCTGCTTCTTGCCGTTTGCTGCCAGGAACTCGCCAAAGGTATTGGTAATGGACTCTTTCTTAAATGCAACCAGCTTGTTGGTAATGGTTTCATCATAATCGGTGAAGCATACATATACCAGGTCTAACTTCTTCTCTCTTGCAAAACCGTCAAAATTGTCATCGCAGAATGCATGGGTGATCTCTCTTGCACGGTCCGGACGGAAGTTAAAGAAGATAACGGAGTCACCGTCATTGATGGTTGCCAGTGCTTTTCCGTTTTCAGTAACTACAAATGGTACAACGAACTCATCGGACTTGCCAGCGTCATAGGAAGCCTGGATGCCTTCAGTAGCGCTTGCTGCTGTATTTCCTTCGCCCTTTGTAAGAGCCTTGTAAGCTAACTCTACACGGTCCCATCTCTTATCACGGTCCATTGCATAGTAACGTCCCATAACAGATGCTACCTTGCCTGTGCCAAGCTCTGCCATCTTTGCTTCCAGCTCAGTAACAAATTCCTTACCGGACTCTGGTGGTGTGTCACGACCGTCTAAGAAGCAGTGTACATATACTTTTTCCAGGCCATTTCTCTTTGCCAGCTCTAACAGGCCGTAAATATGGTTTAAGTGGCTGTGTACACCGCCGGTAGATACCAGACCGAACAGGTGCAGAGCGGAATTGTTTTTCTTGCAGTTTTCTACTGCTGTTAAAAATTCTGGTACATTAAAGAAATCACCGTCGTTGATCGACTTGGTAATTCTTGTCAGCTCCTGGTATACAACACGGCCTGCGCCCATATTTAAGTGTCCTACCTCGGAGTTACCCATCTGTCCTTCCGGAAGTCCTACTGCAAGGCCGCTTGCCTGGCCTTTTACAAATGGACACTGGCTCATTAACTGATCCATAACAGGAGTTTTTCCTTCGCATACTGCGTTGTGCTCACAGTTATCATTCAGTCCATAGCCGTCCAGGATCATTAATACTACTGGTTTCTTGCTCATATCTGTTTTCTCCTCTTAAATCTGCCTTTTTTACTAAGGCTTTATAAAATGGATACAAATGCCCTGAGACCCGTTTTCACGACCCCAGGGCTAAATTCGCAACCACCCGGACGGCGCATTTTCTTGCACGGCTTTGCCGCATAAGAAGCATCGGATATCACTCCAATGTGAAATCTGCCCCAAAAAGGCGCTTACAAGCAAGCTTGACGCTCCTTTTTGGGTCAAATTTCCCGCCGTCCTGAGTAATTATCTGTTATAGTTTACGATCTTACCAAAGTCTGGCTTTAAGGAAGCGCCGCCTACCAGGCCGCCGTCGATATCCGGCTGTGCAAACAGTTCTGGTGCGCTTGCTGCTGATACAGAACCGCCGTACTGGATACGGATAGCCTGTGCAGTTGCCTCATCATAGATCTCGCCGATGCATGCGCGGATCGCTGCGCATACTTCTTCAGCCTGCTCTGTGGTTGCTACCTTACCGGTTCCGATAGCCCAGATCGGCTCGTAAGCGATAACAGCTGTCTTTGCCTGATCTGCTGTTACGTTTAAGAAAGCGATCTTGATCTGCTGACGGATCCAGTCAATGGTAATGCCCTGCTCTCTCTGAGTTAAAGATTCACCGCAGCAGATGATAGGAGTAATTCCATGCTCAAATGCCTTTAATACTTTCTTGTTTACGGTCTCATTTGTTTCAGCAAAGTACTCTCTTCTCTCAGAGTGGCCGATGATCACATACTTAACGCCTGCGTCATTTAACATGTTTGGGGAGATCTCGCCTGTATAAGCGCCCTTCTCCTCATAGTACATGTTCTCAGCGCCTACTGCTACGTTGGTTCCTTTTACAGCCTCAACAACAGGTACGATGTCGATTGCCGGTACACAGTAAACAACTTCTACATCATCACTTACTACTAATGGTTTTAATTCCTCTACTAATTTAACAGCCTGGCTTGGAGTCATGTTCATTTTCCAGTTGCCGGCTACGATTTTCTTTCTTGCCATGATCTTATCCTCTTTTTCCCATTTTATTGATTTATCATCGGCTGCCATGCCAAGGCGTTATGGCAGCCGAATTCACTCTATGGCTCTCTCTTATTTATCGTCGGCTGCCATGACACCTGGTAATTCCTTACCCTCTAAGAATTCAAGAGAAGCTCCACCACCAGTAGAGATATGGCTCATCTTGTCGCCAAAGCCTAACTGATTAACAGCTGCTGCAGAATCACCACCACCGATGATTGTTGTTGCATCTGTATCAGCAAGTGCTTTTGCAACTGCGATTGTACCAGCTGCTAATGTTGGGTTCTCGAATACGCCCATCGGTCCGTTCCATACAACAGTCTTTGCTGTCTTAACTGCATCAGCATATAACTCCTGAGTCTTTGGTCCGATATCGCATCCCTCTCTGTCAGCCGGCATATCTTTTACATCACATACAGTAACTTCTACCGGAGCGTCGATCGGGCTCGGGAAATCTGCGATGGTTACAGCATCTACCGGAAGGAGTAATTTCTTTCCAAGTTTCTCAGCTTTTGCCATCATCTCTTTACAGTAATCGATCTTGGTATCATCTACTAAAGATTTACCGATCTCATATCCCTGTGCTTTTAAGAAAGTATATGCCATACCACCACCGATGATTAATGTATCGCAT
>OGEG01000066.1_pt1 | contig 127513 bp, 109 predicted proteins | sample 1570621 | NCBI WGS metagenome assembly OGEG01 (sample SAMEA2582130, study PRJEB24529) | metagenome | biome: Human gut stool | place: China | collected 2011 | reverse complement strand
CAAAAGGTTGAATATAGCCCATAAAATTAATCCTATTGTTAGCAGAGCAAAGATATAAAATCCTTTTTATACAATATGTCAAAGAACACTTGATTCTTACTTTTTACACAACCTCGTCGAGACCGAGAAGTTGGGCTATGAAGCCGGAGCATTTGTAACACTCTGTTTTTACATCTGCCTCCCACCAGCCGATGTTGGCTTTATTCATTAATTTCCGTAGGAAGATGTCTTCTCTGTGTGTGTCTGTTTCAGGCATTTTACAGTTTGTTCTGAAGGTTAAAAATTTGTTTAATATGTAAAAGTAGTCATTTTTGTCGGATTCCTGCTAATAAACCACCATTTTTAGGTATTGATAACTCCTTATTCTTTCGTGAACTTTGTGGAGAAATAAAATGTTCTATATATAATGCGTAGATATAAAAAGAAAGGAGATCATTAAGAATGAAAAAAATAGTATTACTTCGTCACGGAGAGAGTGTATGGAACAAGGAAAATCGTTTCACCGGCTGGACGGATGTAGACCTTACGGAAAAAGGAGTTGCCGAAGCCGAGAAGGCAGGGGAGACGCTGAGAGAATATGGCTTCAATTTCGATAAAGCCTATACTTCCTATCTGAAACGTGCAGTGAAAACTCTGAACTGCGTGCTTGATAAGATGAATCTCGACTGGATTCCCGTGGAAAAGAACTGGCGCCTGAATGAGAAGCATTATGGAGAGTTACAAGGGCTGAATAAAGCGGAAACCGCCGGGAAGTATGGGGAGGAACAAGTGCTTGTATGGCGCCGCAGCTATGACATTGCTCCTAATCCGCTTGCAGAGAATGACCTTAGAAATCCACGTTTCGACTATCGATATCACGAGGTACCCGATGCTGAACTGCCCCGTACCGAATCATTGAAGGATACCATTGAACGTATTATGCCTTATTGGGAATCAAATATATTTCCTGCATTGAAAACTGCCCATACTTTACTGGTGGTAGCTCACGGTAATAGTTTGAGGGGGATTATCAAACATCTGAAACATATTTCGGATGAAGATATTATAAAACTGAACCTGCCTACTGCCGTGCCTTATGTGTTTGAGTTCGACGAGAATCTTAATGTAGCCAATGACTACTTTCTGGGTAATCCCGAAGAAATCAGAAAATTAATGGAGGCAGTAGCCAACCAGGGAAAGAAAAAATAGAATAAAGTTATACATTAAAAAAATGAAGTTATGAATAAAGTTATAGAATTATTAGGAGATAAATCCTGTTATTATTTGGATCACACCTGTAAAACCATCGATAAATCGCTGATTCACATTCCCTCTCCCGATACAATAGATAAAATCTGGTTGGATTCAGATCGTAATATAAAGGTATTGAATAGCCTTCAGTCTCTCTTGGGGCATGGCCGATTGGCAAATACCGGATATGTGTCCATTCTTCCTGTCGATCAGGATATCGAGCATACCGCCGGGGCTTCTTTTGCTCCGAACCCGATCTATTTCGACCCGGAGAATATCGTGAAACTGGCTATTGAAGGCGGCTGCAACGCCGTGGCTTCCACTTTCGGAATCCTGGGTTCCGTAGCGCGTAAGTATGCCCATAAGATACCTTTCGTTGTGAAGTTGAATCATAATGAACTGCTTTCTTATCCGAACAGCTTCGACCAAGTGTTGTTTGGCACCGTGAAGGAGGCATGGAACATGGGGGCAGTAGCTGTCGGAGCTACTATCTATTTCGGTTCGGAACAGAGTCGCCGTCAGTTGGTAGAGATTGCCGAGGCGTTTGAATATGCGCACGAACTGGGTATGGCAACCATTCTGTGGTGCTATCTGCGTAACAATGATTTCAAAAAAGGAGCAATAGATTATCACTCTGCTGCCGACTTGACCGGACAGGCTGACCGCCTGGGTGTGACCATTAAGGCGGATATTGTGAAGCAGAAACTTCCGACGAATAACGGCGGCTTTAAAGCTATCGGCTTCGGCAAGGTGGACGAACGTATGTACACCGAACTGGCGACTGACCACCCGATTGACCTTTGCCGTTATCAGGTTGCTAATGGCTACATGGGGCGTGTAGGACTGATTAATTCCGGTGGGGAATCTCACGGAACTTCCGATTTGCGTGATGCCGTCATTACTGCCGTAGTGAATAAGCGTGCCGGAGGTATGGGACTGATTAGCGGACGTAAGGCTTTCCAGAAACCGATGAATAAAGGGGTAGAATTATTGAATGCTATCCAGGATGTTTATCTTGATCCGTCAATAACGATCGCTTGATACGGTTGTGAATAGAAATAATTTCTTATCTTTGACTATTAGATAGTTAACCATTAAAAAAATAAGAGTATGAAGTTTTTTATTGACACAGCCAATTTGGAGCAGATTAAGGAGGCACATGACCTCGGTGTACTTGACGGAGTGACTACCAACCCTTCGCTCATGGCGAAAGAAGGTATCAAGGGAACACAGAACCAGCGTGACCATTATGTCAAGATATGTAATATCGTCAACGGTGATGTGAGTGCCGAGGTGATAGCGACCGATTATGAAGGGATGATTCGCGAAGGCGAGGAGTTGGCGGCGCTTAATCCGCATATCGTAGTGAAAGTGCCTTGTATTGCCGACGGTATCAAAGCCATCAAGTATTTCACGGAGAAAGGAATACGCACGAACTGTACGCTGGTCTTTTCGGTGGGACAGGCGTTGCTGGCGGCTAAAGCCGGGGCAACTTATGTATCTCCTTTCGTCGGCCGTCTGGATGATATTTGTGAAGATGGGATAGGACTTGTTGGGGATATTGTACGTATGTACCGCACGTATGATTACAAGACGCAAGTGCTGGCAGCTTCTATCCGTAATACGAAGCACATTATCGAATGTGTGGAAGTGGGGGCGGATGTTGCTACTTGCCCGTTGAGTGCCATTAAGGGATTGTTGAATCATCCGTTGACGGATTCGGGACTGAAAAAATTCCTGGAAGACTATAAAAAAGTCAACGGTTGAGAGTAGACAAGGCTCAATATATAGAACAAACGGTGAACATCAGGCAGTTCGTTGCTGCACAGTGTTCACCGTTTTTTATTTTTTAGTTGTCGGATGGCTATTCGTTTTTCTTTTCCTGTTTCCGCTTTTCCTTATACTGTGTCGGCGTTTCGCCTGTATATTGTTTGAAAGCCGTACTGAAATAGCGGGAAGTAGTAAACCCGACTTTCTCGGCGATTTCCGTAAATGACAGCTCCGTGCCAGTCATTAATGTGATCGCTTTCTCCATTCTGAATTTGTTAATATAATCATTGGCCCCCATATCGGTAAGAGCTTTTAGCTTGTTATAGAGCGAAGCCCGGCTCATGCCGATTTCTTTGCAGACCAGAGCGACATCCAGATTACTGTTATCCAGATTTTCCTGGATAATCTTATTCATTTTGAGTAAGAATGTTTCGTCCGCCTGACTGAACGTGCTCTCTTCCGGGGCAGGAATCAAGCCGGCATTCAGATACCTTTTCTTGGTATGTTCGCGGTTTTTCAACCGGTTGCGGATGAGTTCCATTAACATTTCTATTTCAAAAGGCTTGGTGAGATAGGCGTCCGCTCCGTTTTTGTAACCGCTCAGCTGGCTTTGTTTATCATCTCTTGCCGTCAGCAGGATGATAGGGATGTGGCTGATAGTAATATCCTCTTTGATGTTTTTACACAATTCATATCCGTTCATTCGCGGCATCATTACATCACTGACGATGATATCCGGAGTATGGCTCTTGATAAGTTGAAGGGCTTCTACACCGTCTGCAGCAATTACGATCCGCTTGAAATATTCTCCTAATGATTTTTTCAGGAAGTCCGTCAGGTCGGAATTGTCGTCCACTACCAGAATACTGTAAGGGGTCGTGTCGAAATTGTCCTCATCAGGAATCTGTTCATTGTCATTGTCGCCTATCAGTTCGTTCAGATATGCCTTAGGCTGGCAGATAATTTCTTCGGTCTTTTGCTTCAGTGGCAGTTCAAAGAAGAAAGTTGCACCTGCTTCCTGATTGTTGCGGGCACCGATAGAACCACCATGCAGCTCAACCAGAATCTTGGAATAAGATAATCCGATTCCCGTTCCGCTTTGTTCTCCTGTCCCTTGATAGAAACGGGTAAAGAGTTTCCGGGTGTCTACTTGCTGCAATCCGTTTCCTTGGTCGATTATGGAAATACGTATTCTGCTTTCTTCTGAAAGTAATTCGGAGGTAATTGTAATTTCTGTATTTTCAGGACTATGTTTGAGCGCGTTGATAAGCAGGTTGCTTAAAATAGTCTCGCACTTGTCCTTATCGAAACTGACAGTTTCAATCCGTGGGTCGAGCTCATAACGGATTCGCACATTCTTGGCTTCACCTTCACTGATAAAGTCTTGTGATACGTCCTCAATCCATTTATTGAGCGGATGAGGCTGTATCTGCATTTTACTTTCTCCGACTTCCATTTTACGCACATCAAGCACCATGTTAATCAGGTTCTTCATACGTTGTGACTGTCTGTAAATAGCTTTCAGGGGAAGGTATTGATGATCTTCGGAGGAGAGTGATTTCAATATTCTGCTAAGTGGAGCGTGTATCAGTGTCAACGGTGTACGAAGCTCGTGGCTGATATTGATAAGGAAGCGTACTTTTTCTTCATACACTTGTTGCTCGTGCTCTTTCATAGCCCATTTGAGCTTTTCCTCTTTGCGTTTCAAGGTTCTTCGGAAAGTCTCTATAATAACGGCGACAACGAAAACTGCGCAACTGAGGATGAACCACCATGTACGATACCAGGGAGGAAGAATCGTTAACTCCAGTACTTCTTGGTTAGGAATCCAACTACCATCTTTGGCCGTACAGGAAGCCATGATTTTATAACTGCCCGGTGGCAGTGAGCGTATAGCCAGTTCAGGGTTGTAGGATTCGATTTGTTGGTCATTCAACCCTTCTATCTGGTATTTATATACTTTTTGGCGGAAAATGTCTTCCTCTTTCGACATGATTCGGATAGTAATATTGCTGTTCCAAGGAGCGGAGATACCTTTCGGATTACCGCTTAACTTATCGTTGACGGATTCTCCGTTGATAATGACATTTGACAATTGGAGTTGTGGAAGTTCGGAGGTGGTCAGCGGGAGCTTGCTGTTGATATGAAGCAAGCCTTTTACACCGCCCATGTAGATATCTCCCTGCATACTTAATAATTGAGGCTTGGAAAGATATTCGTTTAAAATAGCTCCATCCGACTCTCCGAATAGGACAAACTTCTTTTCTTTGATCAACCAGGCAAAGAGCATACTGTCGGCTCCTATCCATACTTTTCCCTGCTGGTCGCATACGAGCAGAGTAATTTCGCCGAACAGGGAAGTCGGTATCAGAGTCTTTGTCTTGGTTCCGGGATGATAATGTATCAATCCGTAATTGCTCCCGATCCAGAAGTGTCCTTCTTTATCTCGTGAAACGGAGTTGATAACAGTATCTTTCCGGCAAGAGTACAATGCTTTCAACCGGTTTGTACGGTTATCCAGTTCGTAGATGTGTTTTGTATCGTTTATATAAGTATAATCCTGATAATTGCCAATAGGTAAAAGGGTACCGATGATATCTTGCCCTTCCTGCTCGGTAGCAATATTGAAAGTCTGTTCTTTCAGATTGTATTTATAAACATGATCTCCCAGGAATAATATGCTGTGAGGCGTGTTTTGTAGTAAATTCACGGCTTTTCCCCGGTTACAGAGACGGGTGTTCGTTTCATTATCGACAATGGTGAAGGGATGTTTTTCTCCTGTTGCCGGATTGAAAATGAATACTCCCTGCGAGAAAAGGGAAATTAATAATTTACCGGGAGTAAACGGACAGATAGAGGCTACTTTGTCTTCCCAAGTCGAAGGGTAATGGGCGAATTTCTCCGTAAACGGGTTAAAGCTGTTTATGCCTTCTCCGTCCGTACCTATCCAGATCCGGTTTTCGGATTCCTGAAAAAGGCTCAAAACAGTGGAGTTGCTTAATCCGCGGTCGTTGCCGGGCAATACATCTTTATATGTTTTCATAGAAACTTCCCGGATGCTGATTAATCCGTTTCGGATGCTGCCTGCCCACATATTATTATTCCGGTCGTTATAAAGACATAAGATCGAATTGGCAGGAAGTGAATAGTTATCTCTTCCGGGGATGTGTTCCAATAGGGAAAATTGCCCCGTTTCCGGGTCAAGGATATTGATGCCTCCTCCGTCTGTTCCAATCCATATCTGCCCTTCCCGTTCGGCGAGGCTTAATACAACATTGTTGCTCAGATAAGAATTGCGGGTGGTATAGGTGGCTAGCAGTTTTCCGTCGCGGGTCAGGCAATTCAAGCCTCCGTTGTAAGGTGCCACCCATATCCTTTTCTGTGAATCGATGAATATATTCATGATTTCTTTTCCGCAATCGAAAGGGGGAGGGTTATATTTTCCGGTTTTTAAGTCGAGTAGTAGTAAGCCCTGCCACCGGCTACAACAGAGCAGGGTATGTTCATCCCAAAGGGTCAGCAGGGTGACATTGTAATTCGGTTCCCGCTCAAATGATTGCAAGAGGCGTAAGGAAGCATCCTGATAATTATAGAAAAAGATTTTATTTTTTGAACCGAACAAGACGCCTCCTTTTGTCAGGCAAACTGAATAAACGATAATGTTATTTCCCGACTCATTCGTTGGTATGAAGAAGTCATCACTCTGCCGTCGATAGCGCGCCACTCCTTTGTCCGTCAGAATCCAGATATTGTTTTGTTCGTCTTCTATCATCTGATAGATAAAATTATGTGGAATGGAATGAGGATCATCGGCCTGATGAACATATTTTTTGAGTTCATGCCCGTCGTATCGTCCCAGCCCGGAACGGGTTCCAATCCATACAAAGCCTTGTTCATCCGTCAGGATACAGCGCACGGTGGAAGGTAGTCCGTCTTTCAGGGAGATTTGTTTATAGTAATAATGTCCGGCTTGAAGGGGGAGAAGGCCGGTAAACTGTATGATAAATGCTACGCATAGTAGTACCAATATGTTTTTTCTCATGAAATCAGGTCAGTTTAACTGAAACAAAGATAATGTATTCGGATGAATATTACTTAAATCAGCTCTCTTATTTTTTAGTTTTTATCCCTATCTTTGCTCGAAAATATACGATTATGATTACCGAAGAACTACAAAAACTTTATCTGGCATATACGGGAGTTCCCGCCGAGAATATAACAGAATTACCTTCTTCCGGCTCCAATCGCCGTTATTTCCGGTTGGCGGGGGTGCAAACATTGATCGGAGTTTATGGAACCTGTATCGATGAGAATGAGGCTTTTCTTTATATGGCGGCCCATTTCCGCAGATGCGGTTTGCCTATTCCTGAGATTCACATCGTGTCGGAAGATAAAACCTATTATCTGCAAGAAGATTTAGGAGACACTTTGTTGTTTCATGCCATAGAGAAAGGACGTGCCACGAGTGTCTTTTCCGAAGATGAAAAAGAACTGCTTCGAAAGACGATTCGCCTGCTGCCCGCTATCCAGTTTGCCGGGGCGGACGGATTTGATTTCTCCCGTTGCTATCCCCAGCCGGAGTTTAACCAACGTTCTATCCTTTGGGACCTGAATTACTTTAAATACTGTTTTCTCAAGGCTACCGGCATGGAGTTTCAAGAGGATAAACTGGAAGATGATTTCCAGAAGATGAGCGATGTTCTGCTTCGTAGTTCTTCTGCCACTTTTATGTATCGTGACTTCCAAAGTCGTAATGTGATGATTAAAGACGGCGAACCATGGTTTATTGATTTTCAGGGCGGACGTAAGGGACCGTTCTATTATGACATTGCTTCTTTTTTATGGCAGGCAAAAGCAAAATATCCTGATAGTCTCCGTCAGGAACTGCTGCAAGAATATATTGAAGCACTCCGCAAATACCAACCAATTGACGAACCTTATTTTTATAGTCAGCTTCGCCATTTTGTACTTTTCCGTACTTTGCAAGTGCTTGGAGCCTATGGCTTTCGTGGCTACTTCGAAAAGAAGCCCCATTTTATCCAGAGTGTTCCTTATGCTATCGGGAACCTGCGCGAACTGTTGAAAGAGGAATATCCGGAATATCCGTATCTCTGTAAAGTATTGCGTGAACTGACCGGGCTGAAACAATTTACGGACGATCTGAAAAAGCGCCAGCTCACAGTCAAAGTCATGAGTTTTGCTTATAAGAAAGGGATTCCTGACGATCCGACAGGCAATGGGGGCGGCTATGTTTTTGATTGCCGCGCTGTAAATAATCCCGGAAAATATGAACGTTACAAACCTTTTACCGGACTGGATGAACCGGTGATTACCTTCCTCGAAGAAGACGGAGAGATTCTTCGTTTTCTCGATCATGTTTATGCCTTGGTGGATGCTTCTGTGAAACGATATATGGAACGGGGATTTAGTAATTTATCTGTTTGTTTTGGCTGCACCGGAGGGCAACATCGTTCTGTTTATTCCGCCCAGCATTTGGCGGAGCACCTTAATAAGAAATTCGGAGTAAAAGTAGAATTGGTGCATCGTGAACAGAATATAGAACGTACGTTTGAAGCAACTATATAGAAGACTAATGAAAGCTATGATATTTGCTGCCGGTTTGGGCAGCCGACTGAAACCGTTGACCGACTCTATGCCGAAAGCCCTTGTTCCCATAGCCGGACGTCCGATGCTGGAACATGTTATCCTGAAACTGAAAGCATCCGGTTTCACCGAAATTGTGATTAATATTCACCATTTCGGTGAACAGATACTCGATTTTCTGAAAGCTAATGATAATTTCGGACTTACCATACATATTTCCGACGAGCGTGAACAGTTGCTTGATACGGGAGGAGGAGTCAGGAAAGCCTGTACTTTCTTTGAACATTCCGATGAGCCTTTTTTAGTGCATAATGTCGATATTCTTTCGGATGTGGACCTAAAGGAATTATACGACTATCATTTACAAAACGGCAGTGTGGCTACTTTGTTGGCCAGTCGGCGTAAAACTTCACGTTATCTGCTTTTTGATACGGACAGGAGGCTTTGCGGCTGGATTAATAAAGACACGGGACAAGTGAAGCCGGAAGGCTTTCGACCGGATGAATCACGTTATCAGGAATATGCATTCAGTGGTATTCATGTTCTTTCACCTGCTATTTTCCGCTTGTTGGATGTTCCTTGTTGGGAAGGCAAATTCTCTATTATGGATTTTTATCTTGCTACCTGCCGGCAGGTGGAGTTTTCCGGTTATCTGGTAGAAGATTTGCGACTCATTGATATCGGTAAGCCTGAAACACTGGCTAAGGCCGAAGGCTTTTGTACCGGAACACTACATAGCGATGCCTAACGGGGCCAAACAGCTCTGTTTTTAGCATGAAACAAAAGATTTGCGTAAATTTACCCGGTTGAACAAACTATATTGTAAACTACGCAAATCTTGCTGTATGGAAAATAGATATCATCAGACTTTGGTAAATGAGATAACGGATAAATTGTTACATAATATTTTTTAATGATTTATCTGTAGGATTGGAATTATACGATAGAGCTGGTCTCATGATAGATATTAACCATTCTCGGTTGAAATTAATGGGAGGCAAAGAAAAAAAGATCTTTTAGGACGTAATTTGTTCAATCATACGGCTTTTTCTGATGAAATAAAGCAGCAAATTAAAAAAGGAGAAAGTCGTTCTCTTCTTTCATCTGAAAAGTAGACCAGACCACTATTTTCTTATTTCTTTTTTTGATTCAAAAAATGTTCAAAGATGTCTATTGTATTATTATTAATCGATGAAATGGGTGGTTTTAGACAAATTTGGAAAAAACATAGCTGTTTTTAAACACTTCACTTTAAACTACGTCTTTATATTTGCAATGAATTTCAACGAAAGGGAATTCAGAAAAAACTTTTTAATCTTTAATTTAATAACTTATAAAAATGACTTCTATGAAGAACCTATTGAAAGTTTTTCTAATGTGTTTCATTACGTTATTTGCTTTTGCAGGGCAAATAATGGGACAACAAAAGACCATTACAGGTAGGGTAGTGGATGCTCTTAATGAGGGTATGCCTGGTGTTAATGTACAAGTAAAAGGTACTACCTCAGGAACAATAACTAATATTGATGGCGATTTTTCAATTTCCGTACCTAATACAAAGTCTGTATTAGTATTTACTTTTATTGGATATGTGAAGCAGGAAGTTGCTGTGGGAAACCAAACAAAACTGAACATTCAAATGAAAGATGATACACAGAGTTTGGATGAAGTCGTGGTAGTTGCTTATGGAACAGCTCGTAAAGGTGATTTGACAGGAGCACTGACGACGATGAGACCAGATGCGAATGAAGCTGCAAAAGCCGTTTCCATAGATAATCTGTTGGAAGGAAAAGTTGCCGGTCTAGTCGTGAGCACGGCTTCTTCCAATCCGGGAGCTGCTTCGTCCATTACGATTCGTGGAGCTAGTTCGTTGCGAGGTGATAATCAGCCTCTTTATGTCATTGATAATATTCCGCAAGCTTCAACTGGAGAATTTTCTTCTTCGGGTATTAGCGGAGACTTTCAGATTGCTCAAGATCCGCTGTCATCATTGAACCCTGCCGATATAGAGGATATTACGATATTGAAAGACGCATCCTCTACTGCTATTTACGGTTCTCGTGGTGCGAACGGTGTTATATTGATAACTACTAAAAAAGGTAAGGAGGGCAAAGCTAAAGTGAATGCTTCGGCTACTTTTACTATTGCTAATGCAAGCAGGTTGTTGGAGATGATGAATTTAGAGGAATATGCTGCTTATCATAATTCAAGAATTACGGATGGCAAAGTGCCTTTCCATATTGTTGGAGATGAGGTGAGATATGTATTTAATGGAGCTTACGATAAATATGATCCTGCTGATCCTGAAACTTATAATGTAGTAAATTATCGTAACTGGCAGAAAGAAATCTATACTTCTGCTTTTTCTCAGAACTACTCTTTATCAGTAAATGGTGGTGCAGGTAAGACAACTTATTATATTTCCGCTAATTTTAAAGATATTAATGGTACTGTGAAGCAGACCGGTTTGAAGCAAGGAGACTTGCGTGCAAATTTGAGTGCACAGCTTTCCAAATCTGTAGATTTAAACATGGCGTTAAGCGGATCCTTGCGACAGAATAATATGATGGCAGGTGGTAATACTCTTGGCGGTGCTACTGGTGCTATTTCACGTACTGCTCTTGATTATGCTCCTTTCGAATTGCCGGAGAATGACCCGTCTTTTACAAATGAAAATAAAACGAATGTGTTCAGCTGGCTGAATGATTATGTGGACTTGACAGATGACAAAACTTTTAAAGCTAGTTTGAATCTGAATTGGAAAATAAATAAGTTTTTCACTTATAGTCTTCGTGCAGGTGGTAATATCAATACGAATGATCGCAAACGATGGTATGGAATGCAATTGTATCAAGGAATGAATAATCAGGGTTATCTGGCAACCTCTAATCTTTCAAAAAGTAATTATTCAGTAGAAAATATAGTGAACTATAATACGAAACTTGGTAGTGTAGGTACATTGGCTGCAACAGTCGGTATGACTTATGATGATTATAATTTTCTAAATAAAAATGTGATTGGAAAGAACTTTACGATGTTTGAGTTTCGTGAGAATGGAATGCATATGGCAGGTGATGTAATTACGTCGCAGCCTATACAAAAAGATTATCAGTTACTTTCTTATTTGGGACGAGTTAATGTTAGTTTGCTTGATAAATATTTGATTACAGCTTCTTTGCGTGCCGATGGTTCCAGTAAGTTTGCGAAAAATAATCGTTGGGGATATTTCCCTTCTGCATCCATAGCTTGGCGTATGGAACAAGAAGAATTTTTGAAAGATGTTTCATGGCTGAATCAATTGAAGTTGCGTTTCAGCTATGGTGCAACCGGAAATCAAAGTATTGATCCTTATACTACTTTTTCGATGTATGGACAAGGATCTGGTGAAATTTCATATGCGGATGGAACAGGAAATAAAACGACTGCAATGGTGGTGACCAACTTGTCAAACAGTAGTTTGAAATGGGAAAAAACATCTTCATGGAATGTCGGATTGGACTTTGGTTTGTTTAATTCCCGTTTGAGTGGTACCTTGGATATCTATCAGAAGAAAACAACAGATTTGCTTATTTCAAGGAATTTGCCGGGATCAGCTGGATTTAGTTCTACTTATTACAATCAAGGTTCATTGAATAATAAAGGTGTTGAATTTTCTTTGAATGCACAAGTCATTGACAGTTCATCTTGGAAATGGTCTGTAAGTGGTAATATAGGTGTCAATAGGAATGAAATTTCAGATTTAGGTTTGTTGCCTGCTGATTTTGGATGCTTGGGTGAGAGAGTTGGGTATTATGGTAATAGTTTAGGGGATCATTTTGGTGTAGGGCATATTTTCTTGGCAGGTGAAGCTCCGGGATTATTTTATGGTTATGTGACTCAAGGGATTGTCCAAAAGGAAGATATAACAGAAAATGGAATTAAGTACATTAAACAAGATGGAAGTGTGGGATATTACCAAACGGTGAATAAAACGACTCCGGTAGCCGGTGACGTGAAGTATGTGGATAGAAATGGAGATGGTGTAGTGGATGACAATGATCGCGATATTATTGGTAACCCGAATCCTGATTTTACTTATGGTTTTCAGACTAAAGTATCTTGGAAATCCTTGTCGTTGTCTGCATCCTTTAATGGGGTACAGGGTAGGGATATTTTAAATGTAGGTAATCGTTACAATAACACTCCGGGAACTAAATCGAATAATGTGACGCGTAAAGCGTTCCAAAATATGTGGACGGATGAGAATCCAAGTAATTTATATCCGAAATCAACATTTGTCGTACAAAATATGGTGATGGATCGTTATGTGGAAGATGGCAGTTATTTACGTTGTTCTGATATTACACTGAGTTATGTACTTCCTGCCAAATGGACGAATAAGATTGGTATAAAGAATACATCTGTTTATGCTTCTGTAAAAAATGCGTTTGTGATAACAGATTATAGTGGTTATGATCCTGAAGTAAATAGTTTTGCTTTTGACGGTTTACGTCCGGGTGTTGATATGAACTCATATCCGACTCCTCGTTCATTTGTTTTTGGCTTAAATTTAACATTCTAATTTCTAAAATCACGAAGACATGAAAAGATTTAAATATTATATTTTATTATTGGCGTCAGTTGGCTGTTTCTCAGCCTGTACCTCTTGGTTGGATGAAGATCCGGTCTATTCTCAGAATAATGCAGTTGTTTTTTCATCAAGGAGTAATGCCGAATTGGCTCTGCTGGGATGTTATGGATATATGACGACAACAGGGGCGTATGGACAAATGTGGCAGGAACTGCCTATCATAGCTTCCGGATTTGCTTTCGGACAGCGTACTGCTTCTACGGCAATTTCATTGGAGGCTGTACCTAGTGATGACTTGATTCCTATAGCCTGGAATGGGATGTATAAAGTGGTGACTGAAGTAAATGCTTTTTTGGAAAGTCTGGACAAAAGCAGTTTGAGCGATACAGATAAGGTACAAATGGGAGGGGAGGCTAAATTCTTGAGAGGATTAGCTTATTATAATTTGGTTTCTTTGTTTGGTGATGTGCCATTAAAAACGGCTGCCTCTTCATCGGATGGTATTTCTGTACCTCGTTCTCCTCAAGCTGAGGTTCTGGCTTTGGTAGTTCAGGATATGAAAGATGCTATGGCTATTGATAGTAAGATTGTAGACGGGCGTGCGAATTCATGGGCTGCAAAAGCTTTTTTAGGTAAGGTTTATTATAAAATGGCGTGTCTGGGTATTGACGAAACTGCAAATTGGACGAATGCCAAGAATATGTTTGACGATGTTTATGAAGCTCATATTTTCGATCTTGAACCTAAATTCGGAGATTTGTTTGGTGATTATGTGACCGGATCAAAGGAGGCTATTTTTCAGTTGAATTTTACAACTTCTTCTACCGTTTGCTTTAATCGTGCAAGTAATCGTTTTGCTCCTCCGCAGGCTACTACGGGAATTTCTTGGGGAACTTATAAAGCGTCTAAAGCTGCTTATGATTTACATGAAGGTACTTATCCGGGAGATCCTCGAATTAATGAGACATTTTTGACTCGCTGGAGAAACCGTAGCGGTAACAACCAGGCTAATCCAAAGCCGACTGTGGGAGATGTACTTTCACCTAATGACTCTACTTACTTGTATCCTTATTTTGCATATGTAAATGGTGATATTGACGAGTATGTGATGAAGAATGGTGTTGCTACCAAAGAAAAAAAGAAATATGTAGGAAAGTTGCCTTATAAAGCATTCATTGATCCCAAGAACCCTACTATTGAGACTATTGAAAATTATGCTTCAACGCATGGCGTTACATTGGAAAATGTAGCTATCACCAAATGTTTAAAAGAAGTTTTTGTAAAAACCGGATCTCAAAATGCTTGGCCATGTTTTCAGAAGTTATATGATCAGAATCAGGTAGGTACAGCGAGCCATAAAAACTTAATGGTTTACCGTTATGCTGAAATGTTATTGTTGATGGCAGATGTGTACAATGAATTGGGGGACACTCCTAAAGCCATATCATTAGCAAAAGAAGTTCTAAATCGTGCACGTAATTCGGGTATGAAAGTTTCTGCTCAGCCGGCTGACTGGCCGACATCCTTGAATCAGGAAGAAGTAAGACAGAAATTGTTTTTTGAGCGTATCATAGAACTTTGCGGTGAGCCCGGAATGTATGAAATGCCTCGTATTCGTGGGACAAAGTATTTTAAGATGGCTTTGGAGTTACATAATAATCATGAAATAACGATAGCATCTGACGCATTGTATCCTGCTAGTTCTAATGCTTGGTTAGATCGTATTTATAATGGTACAAGAGGATTGACGGATGAATTTTTGAAAAAGAATTTGTTATTGCCAATTCCTAGTAGCGAGATTGACGCCAATCCGGCCCTTACTACTTCAGACAATAATTTTGGCTATACGAATTAAGTAGAAGCTTAAACCCCTTAAATGACCTGATAAATTTCCGGATGCGGGGATATTTGTCCTGGCATCCGGAATTTAGGGTTATAATCAGTCTTTTTGAACATTTATGGAAATAAAATGGCGATAAATGGAAGTCGATTATTAATCAAAAAACTTATTTTTGCCGATGATGAATTCTTCGTTTACTTAATTTATTATATATGAAAAATCTACAATCCGGACTATTTTACTCTTTGACTGGCGTTACCGCCGTAACTTCCCTTGTTTCTTGTTCAATCAAACAAAAGCCTGCGGAGCAGAAACCACTGAATATCGTCTACATAATGACAGACGATCATACGGCACAAATGATGAGCTGTTACGACACACGCTACATGGAAACACCGAATCTTGACCGCATTGCTGCCGACGGTGTACGTTTTACCCAAAGCTTTGTTGCCAATTCTTTAAGTGGTCCCAGTCGCGCCTGTATGATAACAGGAAAGCATAGTTGCGCCAATAAATTCTATGATAATACCACTTGCGTATTTGACAGTTCGCAACAGACTTTCCCGAAGCTGTTGCAGAGAATCGGCTATCAGACAGCATTGGTGGGTAAATGGCATCTTGAAAGCCTGCCCTCCGGCTTTGATTACTGGCAGATAGTCCCCGGACAAGGTGACTACTACAATCCGGATTTCATTACGCAAAATAATGACACAATTCAAAAACATGGGTATCTTACGAACCTTATTACTGATGATGCTATCGACTGGATAGAGAATAAACGCAATCCGGAGAAACCTTTCTGTCTTTTGATACATCATAAGGCAATTCACCGTAACTGGCTGGCAGATACTTGTAATTTGGCTTTGTATGAAGATAAAACCTTCCCGTTACCGGATAATTTCTTTGACGATTACGAAGGTCGTCCCGCTGCCGCTGCACAAGAAATGAGCATTGTAAAGGATATGGACATGATTTATGACCTCAAAATGCTCCGTCCTGATAAAAAATCCCGTTTGAAATCCTTGTATGAGAAATATATCGGTCGTATGGATGAAGCGCAACGTGCCGCATGGGACAGGTTTTACACTCCGATTATAGATGATTTCTATAAACAGAATCTTCAGGGTAAGGAACTTGCTAATTGGAAATTCCAGCGTTATATGCGTGATTACATGAAGACTGTAAAATCACTGGATGACAATGTTGGTCGCGTACTCGATTACTTGAAAGAGAAAGGTTTACTGGATAACACACTTGTAGTCTACACTTCCGATCAGGGATTCTATATGGGCGAACACGGTTGGTTTGACAAACGTTTCATGTACGAAGAATCTATGCGTACACCGCTTGTCATGCGTCTGCCGAAAGGATTCGACCGCAGAGGTGACATCACCGAAATGGTTCAAAACATTGACTATGCACCTACTTTCCTCGAACTGGCGGGAGCAGAGATACCTTCCGATATTCAAGGTGTATCTCTTGTGCCTTTGTTGAAAGGTGAACATCCGAAAGACTGGCGGAAAGCTCTTTACTATCATTTCTATGAATATCCTGCTGAACACATGGTGAAACGTCATTACGGTGTACGCACAGACCGCTATAAACTGATTCATTTCTATAATGATATCAACTGGTGGGAACTATATGACCTGCAAGCAGATCCGTCGGAAATGCACAATCTCTACGGACAACCAGAATACGAACCGGTGGTGAAGGAGTTGAAAGAAGAAATGCTGAAACTTCAGGAGCAATACAATGATCCTGTCCGTTTCTCACCGGAACGTGACAAGGAATAAATCCAATGTACATACATCATGAAAAAATATATCTTAATCATTCTCATTCTGCTTTCGCCATTGCCGGTGTTTTTGCAGGCTGATAACTTAACATCCCCTTTTAATTCAATAGTTCCACGCCCGGCACAAATTACGCCGGGTAGTGGTAGCTTTATCTTTTCTGCAAAAACTACATTTGCAGTAGAAAATCAGGAACAGGCCACAATTGCTCACAACTTTATCGATTTGTTTGTCCATGCTGCCGGGATAACCCCCATGTTAAATGTCGGGAGCAAGGAGGGGCAAGTCATTTTCGTGACAGATTCTTCTTTAAAAACTGAAGCGTATCTGTTAAAGGTTACGCCGGAACAGATACTTATTAAAGCTTCGGATACAAAGGGCTTTTTTTATGCATTACAATCTATCCGTCAACTTCTGCCTGCTGCCATAGAATCGGGACAACCGGTAAAGAATGTCGTGTGGAGTGTTCCGGCAGTGACAATTCAGGATGAACCTCGTTTTGGTTTCCGGGGATTACTGTTGGATCCGGTACGTTGTTTTATTCCTAAAGAAAATGTACTGCGGATTATCGACTGTATGGCGATGCTGAAAATCAATAAACTTCATTTTCATCTGACAGATGATAACGGTTGGCGGATTGAAATCAAGAAATATCCTCGTTTAACGGAAGTCGGTGCATGGAGGGTAGACCGTACGGATGTGCCTTTCCACTCACGCCGTAACCCGAAATGGGGAGAACCAACACCGATAGGCGGTTTCTACACACAGGAAGATATCAGGGAAATAGTGGCTTATGCCGCTGACAGGCAGATTGAAGTTATTCCCGAGATAGATGTACCGGCACATAGTAATGCGGCGCTTGCTGCATATCCTCAACTTGCCTGTCCGGTCGTGAAAGACTTTATCGGTGTACTTCCCGGATTGGGAGGACGGAACTCAGAGATTATTTATTGTGCGGGAAACGATAGTGTATTTACCTTTCTGCAAGATATTTTCGATGAAATTCTGACACTTTTCCCTTCCCGCTATATTCATGTTGGGGGAGATGAGGCACGAAAGACGAACTGGGAAAAATGCCCGCTTTGTCAGAAGCGGATGAAAAAGCAGCATTTGACTAATGAAGAAGATTTACAGGGCTACTTTATGAAGCGTATCAGTGATTATCTGCGTAAAAAAGGACGTGAAGTGATTGGTTGGGACGAGTTGACAAACAGTTCTTTTCTTCCCGAAGAGTCTATTATACTTGGTTGGCAGGGAATGGGAACGGCTGCCCTGAAAGCTGCTGAAAAGGGACATCGATTTATTATGACTCCGGCACGCATCATGTATCTGATCCGTTATCAGGGACCTCAATGGTTTGAACCGGTAACATATTTCGGAAACAATACACTGAAAGATGTTTTTGACTACGAGCCTGTGCAGAAGGATTGGAAACCGGAATATGAATCTTTATTAATGGGCATACAAGCTTGTATGTGGACAGAATTTTGTAATAAGCCGGAAGACGTGGATTATCTCTTGTTTCCTCGTCTGGCTGCTCTGGCAGAAGTAGCATGGACGCCCACGGGCACAAAAGATTGGTCCGGTTTCTTGAAACGGATGGATATATATAATGCACATTTGGCGGAAAAAGGGATTGTTTATGCCCGTTCGATGTATAATATCCAGCAAACGGTGACGCCGGTGAACGGACATCTGGAGGTGAATCTGGAATGTCTCCGTCCGGATGTGGAAATTCGCTATACGCTGAATGGCAGTAACCCGGCGATGTCCTCACATCGCTATGACGGACCTATCCGTGTGACAAAAACGCAAATAGTGAAAGCCGCCACCTTTATGGACGGCAAGCAAATGGGAGAAATCCTGGACTTGCAGCTTACATGGAACAAAGCCACGGCAAAACCATTGCTTGGTAATAAGAAAAATGAAATGTTATTAGTCAACGGATTGCGGGGAAGCCTGAAATATACTGATTTCGAATGGTGTAACTGGAGCCGGAATGATTCAATTTCTTTCACCATAGATTTGCTTGGTAAGGAAAAATTGAATAAATTTGCCATTGGTTGCATTACGAATTATGGAATGGGAGTGCATAAACCGAAAATGATTCGTGTGGAAGTTTCCGATGATAACCGGACATACTGTGCCATAGGGGAGTTGAACTTTTCTTTGGAAGAAATTTATAAGGAAGGAACTTTTAGAAATGATTACTCGCTGGATATGGGTGGCGTATCTGCCCGTTATGTACGTGTGACGGCGAAAGGAGCAGGGATATGCCCTAAAGATCATGTCCGTCCCGATCAGGAAGCAAGAATCTATTTTGATGAAGTAATGATAGAATAAGAGTCTAGTCGTTAAAAATAATAATTATGAACATTAGCTTAAAGAAACGAACCTTTTTAATCTTATTGGCAGGACTGACTGCTACCTTCGCTTCGGCGCAGGAACAACCGTTGCCCGAATGGCAGAGCCAGTATGCGGTAGGACTGAATAAACTCGCTCCTCATACCTATGTATGGCCTTACGCCAATGCTTCCGATATTGAAAAACCGGGCGGATACGAACAGTCTCCTTTTTATATGACCCTGAACGGAAAATGGAAATTCCATTGGGTGAAGAATCCCGATAACCGTCCGAAGGACTTTTATCAGCCTTCTTATTATACCGGAGGTTGGGCGGACATCAATGTTCCCGGCAATTGGGAACGTCAAGGGTATGGTACAGCTATCTACGTCAACGAAACGTATGAGTTTGACGACAAAATGTTCAACTTTAAGAAGAATCCGCCGTTGGTCCCTTATGCAGAAAATGAAGTTGGCTCATACCGCTGCACATTTAAAGTGCCTGCCGACTGGAAAGGACGTCGGGTAGTACTTTGCTGTGAAGGTGTTATCTCTTTCTATTACGTATGGGTGAACGGGAAACTGCTCGGATATAACCAAGGCTCGAAAACGAATGCCGAATGGGATATCACGGATGTCTTGAACGATGGAGAGAATGTAGTGGCTTTGGAGGTATACCGTTGGAGTGCGGGTGCTTATCTCGAATGCCAGGATATGTGGCGTTTGAGTGGTATCGAACGTGATGTTTACTTGTACAGTACTCCCAAACAGTACATTGCCGACTATAAATTGAATGCTTCTTTGGATAAAGATAGATACAAAGACGGTATCTTCGGACTGGAAGTAACTGTGGAAGGACCTTCTTCTACTACCGGTTCTATTGCGTATACATTGAAAGATGATTCGGGTAAAGCTGTCTTGCAGGACGCTATTCAAATTAAATCCCGCGGATTAAGTAATTTCATAGCATTTGATGAAAAGAAGATTCCGAATGTGAAAGCCTGGGATGCGGAACATCCCCACCTTTATACACTCGTGCTCGAACTGAAAGACGACCAAGGTAAAGTCACTGAACTGACCGGATGTGAAGTTGGTTTCCGTACCTCGGAAATCAAGGATGGACGTTTCTGTATCAACGGCGTTCCGGTATTGGTAAAGGGAACCAACCGCCACGAACATTCGCAACTTGGACGTACGGTAAGTAAGGAACTAATGGAACTGGATATCAAACTGATGAAACAACATAACATCAACCTTGTTCGGAACTCACATTATCCTACCCATCCTTACTGGTATCAGCTTTGTGACCGTTACGGATTGTATATGATTGATGAAGCCAATATTGAATCTCACGGTATGGGCTACGGTCCCGCCTCTCTTGCCAAAGACAGTACTTGGCTGACAGCCCACATGGACCGTACACACCGGATGTACGAACGTTCCAAGAATCATCCGGCCATAGTTATCTGGTCGTTAGGAAATGAAGCTGGCAACGGCATTAACTTCGAACGTACTTATGATTGGCTGAAATCTGTAGAAAAGACCCGCCCCGTGCAGTATGAACGTGCCGAACTGAATTATAATACGGATATTTACTGCCGTATGTACCGTGGCGTAGACGAAATAAAAGCGTATGTAGCGAAGAAAGACATTTACCGTCCTTTCATCCTTTGTGAATACCTGCATGCAATGGGTAACAGTTGCGGCGGCCTGAAGGAATATTGGGATGTCTTCGAAAGCGAGCCTATGGCACAAGGCGGTAACGTATGGGACTGGGTAGACCAATCTTTCCGCGAAATAGACAAGAGCGGGAAATGGTACTGGACTTACGGCGGTGATTATGGTCCGCAAGGAATTCCCAGTTTCGGTAATTTCTGTTGTAACGGCTTGGTCGGTGCCGACCGTGAACCACATCCGCATCTGCTCGAAGTGAAGAAAGTGTATCAGAATATAAAGACCACTTTACTTGACCGGAAGAACATGAAACTTCGTATCAAGAACTGGTACGATTTCTCTAATCTGAATGAATATATATTCCATTGGAATGTAACAACCGATAGTGGAGAGAAACTGGCAGAAGGGACTAAAGTGCTGGATTGTGAACCGCATGCTACCATAGATATACAGTTGGGTAATGTGACTCTTTCGAAAAAGGACCGTGAGGCTTATCTGAACGTTAGCTGGACCCGCAAAGAGGATTCCCCGATGATAGATAAAGACTGGGAAGTGGCTTATGACCAGTTTGTACTTTCCGGCAATAAGAATTCTACGGCTCATCGTCCGCAAAAAGCAGGTGAAACAACATTTACCGTTGATAAAAAAACAGGAGCTCTGACTTCGTTGAGCCTGAACGGCAAAGAGCTGTTATCTACTCCATTGACATTAAGTCTTTTCCGTCCGGCTACGGATAATGATAACCGTGATAGAAACGGAGCACGTCTGTGGCGTAAAGCAGGACTGGATAATATTACCCAGAAAGTCCTATCACTGAAAGAAGGCAAATCCTCAACGACTGCCCGTGTTGAAATACTCAACGCGAAAGGACAGAAAGTTGGTACGGCTGACTTCATCTATGCACTGGATAAGAATGGCGCATTGAAAGTGAGCACTACTTTCGAACCGGATACAGCACTTGTGAAATCAATAGCTCGCCTGGGGGTAACGTTCCGCGTGGCTGATATGTATGACCAAGTTTCCTATTTGGGACGTGGTGACAATGAAACGTATGCCGACCGTAACCAATCCGGTAGAATCGGACTGTATCAGACAACCCCCGAACGTATGTTCCACTATTATGTCACTCCGCAATCCACGGGTAATCGTACTGATGTACGATGGGCGAAGTTTACGGATCACTCCGGTGCAGGTATCTTTGTCGAGTCAAACCGTGCTTTCCAGTTTAGTATCATTCCTTTCTCGGATGTGTTATTAGAGAAAGCCCGTCATATCAATGACCTGAAACGTGATGGAATGTTGACCGTGCACTTGGATGCAGAGCAGGCTGGTGTAGGAACAGCTACTTGTGGCCCCGGTGTATTGCCGCAATATTTGGTTCCGTTGAAGAAACAGCACTTTGAATTTACCCTTTATCCGGTAAAATAAGTGTTGAACCAATAGGTTATTAGATTATATATAATAGGTGTGGATTTTACTGGCTTTTCTGAATATTGTCAGAAATGTTCTATGAAAGTAGTGAAATTCACACCTTTATGTTATCTTTGCGCTATCAGTATTAATTAAATTTTATATCATGAACAAACTACTGACCGCAGTATTATTATCCTCTGTCATAACATTGAGTGTTCAGGCACAAAAGGCAGAAGAATATTATGTGAAGCACGTTGAATTTCCCCCGAACGCGACTCTTGAACAGAAAGTAGATATGGCGGCGCGCCTGATACCTACTCCCCAACAGTTATCCTGGCAACAAATGGAACTGACCGCTTTTCTCCATTTCGGTATCAACACTTTTACCGGACGCGAATGGGGAGACGGAAAAGAAGATCCTGCACTTTTCAACCCTTCGGAACTGGATGCCGAACAATGGGTGCGCAGCCTTAAAGATGCCGGATTTAAAATGGTGCTTCTGACAGCGAAACACCACGATGGATTCTGCCTTTGGCCTACGGCCACCACCAAACATTCCGTAGCCTCTTCTCCTTGGAAGAACGGACAAGGAGACGTTGTGAAAGAACTCCGGAAAGCCTGTGATAAATATGGAATGAAGTTCGGAGTCTATCTCTCTCCGTGGGACAGAAACGCGGAATGTTATGGAGATTCTCCCCGATATAATGAGTTTTTTATCCGCCAGTTGACGGAACTGCTGACCAATTACGGTGAAGTGCACGAAGTCTGGTTCGACGGTGCGAATGGAGAAGGACCGAACGGAAAGAAACAAGTATATGACTGGGACGCTTTCTATAAAACGATTCAACGCCTGCAACCCAAAGCTGTTATGGCAATTATGGGCGATGATGTGCGTTGGGTAGGAAATGAGAAAGGACTGGGACGTGAAACAGAATGGAATGCCACTGTGCTCACTCCGGGAATTTATGCCCGTTCGGCGGAAAACAACAAACGCCTGGGTGTCTTTAGTAAAGCGGCGGACTTAGGAAGCCGTAAGATGTTGGAGAAGGCCACGGAACTGTTCTGGTATCCGTCGGAAGTGGATGTGTCTATCCGTCCGGGGTGGTTCTATCATGAGGCGGAAGATAGCAAAGTAAAGTCTTTGAAACATCTGTCGGATATCTATTTCCGGTCGGTAGGCTATAATTCCGTGCTCTTGTTGAATATTCCTCCCGATCGTAAAGGCTTGATAAGTGAGGCGGATGTGAATCGTCTGAAAGAATTTGCTGCTTACCGCCAACAGATATTTGCTGACAACCGGGTGAAAAAAGGAAGAAACTACTGGAATGCCACTTCGGGTAGTGAAGCTGTTTATTCCTTGAAGCCGAAGTCGGAAATCAATGTTGTAATGCTTCAGGAAGATATAACGAAAGGGCAGAGGGTAGAGGCTTTTACCGTTGAGGCTCTGACGGATAACGGTTGGAAAGAAGTTGGTAAAGGCACGACAATCGGATATAAGCGTATGCTGCGTTTTCCGGCGGTAAAAGCCGGCAGGCTGCGGGTGAAGATTGATGAATGTCGTCTGACTGCTCACATTAATCAAGTGGCTGCTTATTATGCGCCTCCTTTACAGGCAACCGTTCAGGGTGAAGATTGGAACAACCTGCCCCGTACCGGTTGGAAACAGGTCGCTGCTTCGCCGTTGACGATAGACTTGGGCAAGTCGGTGACATTGACCAGTTTTACCTATGCTCCATTGAAAGCGGAAGCGAAACCTACAATGGCTTTCCGTTATAAATTCTTTGTGAGCGCGGACGGCAAGAACTGGAAGGAAGTTCCTACCAACGGTGAGTTCAGTAATATTATGCATAACCCGTTGCCGCAGACCGTTGCTTTCGGTCAGAAAGTGCAGGCACGCTATATTAAGTTGGAGGCTACTACGCCTACCGCAACAACCGCAAAAGTGGAAATGAATGAAATAGGAGTGAAGATAACCCCCTGACGGAGTTGTCATCATTGAAAGATATGCTTAGAGAGTAGCAGTGAGGACTGGCGGTCTTGATTTCTCGTGAATCAGACGCCAGTCTTTTTTTATTAAACCAAATGAACCTTTTACTGTTATTAATTAAAAAAGACAGAAGTTATGCTAGTAGTAGATTTAGGAAAGTGGATGAACAAAATCCTGATAGATTGGGGAATAGACCCGAAGGTAGCTGATCGTTTTGATGAAACTATTATTGCTTTGCTGATGATAGCGATTGCTATCGGTCTGAATTATCTGTGTCAGGCGATTCTTATAGGAGGAATGAAGCAATACACCCGTCGGAAACCACATCTTTGGAACACGTTGTTGATGAAGCGTAAGGTGTTTCATAATCTGATTCATACGATTCCGGCTTTTCTGGTTTATGCTTTGCTGCCAATGGCTTTTGTTCGTGGTAAGGATTTATTGCTTATTTCCCAGAAAGCTTGTGCCGTTTACATCATCTTTTCTTTGTTGTTGGCAGTTAATGGGATTTTGCTGATGATAATGGACATCTACGATGGAAAGGAGTCGATGAAGAACCGCCCGATGAAGGGATTCATTCAGGTGTTACAGGTACTTTTGTTCTTTGTCGGAGGAATTGTAATTATTGCTATTATCGTGAATAAGTCTCCGGCCAGCTTGTTTGCCGGATTAGGTGCTTCGGCAGCTATTCTGATGTTGGTGTTCAAGGATTCCATATTGGGTTTTGTAGCAGGTATTCAGCTGTCTGCCAATGATATGGTTCGTCCCGGAGACTGGATTACGCTTCCTTCCGGCGCAGCTAATGGTACGGTGCAGGAGATTACGTTGAATACAGTCAAAATTCAGAACTTCGATAATACGATCTCTACCGTTCCGCCTTATACTCTGGTCAGCAGCCCCTTTCAGAACTGGCGGGGAATGGTGCAATCGGGAGGACGAAGGGTGATGAAGAATATAACCCTGGACTTGACTACCCTCCAATTCTGTACGCCGGAAATGCTCGACCGTTATCGAAAAGAAATACCTTTAATGGCAGATTATCAACCCGAGGCAGGAGTCGTGCCTACCAATTCGCAGGTTTACCGTGTGTATATTGAACGGTATTTGTGTAGTTTGCCTGTGGTGAATCAGGATTTGGACTTAATTATCAGCCAGAAGGAAGCCACGATGTATGGTGTGCCTATTCAGGTATATTTCTTTTCCCGTAATAAGGTCTGGAAAGAATATGAACGTATCCAGTCAGATATCTTCGACCATTTACTGGCAATGGTTCCTAAGTTCGATTTGAAGGTTTATCAGTATTCGGATTGAATGATTATATTCTCAAAGTATTCTCACCATGATGAGAAAAAAATCTCATCATGGTGAGAATTTTTTCTCATTACGATGAGAATTTTTTCTCGCTATGGTGAGAATAATCCCTTGTCTGAGGTATGCTGGGATGAGGTTTGTACTTCCCTGATAATGGTTGACTTGTTATTTTCTTATTCTTGTTATAGTTTGACTATAAATATTACTCTCCCTATCAGGAGTTGACCTTGTAGTTTGTTGTTCCTATATCCGGTTGACTTGATTTTCTCTTATCTCTGATATGGGTTAACTAAACCTTTTGAAAGAAAAAAAAGCGAGGGGTGCTTCCCTTTTTCCTCTTTCTTAGCTCTTTTCAGAGCATTCTTTGTCTTTTCTGCGTCAAATGTACATAATTATTTCAAATACATGCTACGCTCAGATACTTTTCCCTGTAGCTAATCCACTCTTTCTTGATTGGACCTACCATTTGTCCTGCCTGCGCCGGAGTTAGCATGTTCAAGCTCATATGGGGTCTTTCATTGTTGTAGAAGTGTACAGCCATATCAACAGCCTTCTTGACTTCTTCTATGGATTTAAAACGCATTCCCTGCAACAACTCGTTCTTTATAATGCCATTCACACGTTCGGCTATGGCATTATCCTTGGGATTGCCATTTTCTGTCATACTTGGAAGAATTCCCTTGTGCCGTAATATGGCTATATAATCCGCACAGGCATATTGTACTCCTCTGTCCGAGTGGTGTATTAATCCATTGACTTCTATCCCTACAATACCTCCGATTGCCATTTCCAGTGCTTTCACTGTGTAACAGCTCCCCAAAGTATCTCCTACGCAATAACCGATAATTTCCTTGGTATAAGCATCTGTCACCAGAGACAGGTAGCAAAACACATAACTACCGTCCGGAAGCCATATTGTTATATAAGTAATATCACTAACCCACAACTGGTTAGGATGGTCTGCCAGCAGCGTTCGTGTCAAGTCAGGATACTGTGGCAGATAATGGGAAGAGTCTGTGGTACGCGGAGCACGGAAACGTTTGCGCACTGTCAAGTGATACTTTGATAATATGGCGCAGAAGCAATCACGACCAACCGAAGCGGAACTAGTGCCGAACTCATTACGGTACATCAGCCAGAGCTTCTCACCTCCAATTCCAGGATCTTTTTCACGCACACGCTTTACAAACTCAAGTACAAAACGCTCACAGGCATGGGTGTCCATGCTATGGTCTACATACTTGTAAAAGGCTTGCTTTGTTACACCAAACAGTTTGCAAAGAGAAGTGACAGTAGGGCCGCCACACTCTTTACAAAGCCTTTTCATTGTTTGGTGCCGGCTTTTTTTCGGATAGGAATGTTAAACATTTCCTCAGCAACATCAATCATGGTATCGTAAGCCTGCGCACGCAATTTCTCGTGCTTGAGCGCAGTACGCAAACGCTCGTTCTCAAGGAGTAAGGCGGTTATAGACGCTGAATCCTCTGAGGGGGTGGGAGACTTTTCTTTTTTCATATATTGTGCCATTTCGGGATTTGAGGACTCAAAGATACGAACCCAGCGCATAAATGTACTACGCGCAATACCTTTTTCTTCCGCAAATTTGTAACTAGGCAAGGAGGACAATAGTACTCGCGAAGAAGTACAATCTGTTCGAAACTAAATGAAATGTCTGATTCTTTCATCTTTTATTGTTTTAGTTGATACTTAGAGTAGTCAACCAAATCCAGGGTAAGACAGTTTATGGTCTTAATTAATAAAGTATCAGATTAAAATCGACATAGATTGGCAGATGATCGCTAATACCCCCCTGATATTTCATTCCTTTATAGGTGCGGAAAGGTTCCTTATCGCCATATTTCTTATCTTCGGTCAATAGAAAAGGGAGGTTGGAAACGGTTGCTTTGTTTTCGCTTGTGGAAAAACTGTTTGCTGAGTTAAGTAGAGAACCGGATACAATTAGGTGATCGAGTAATCCCCATTCTCCCCGATATTTGTATGAACCGAAATTTTTGGATTGGGCTTTTCGGGCAAGTAAATGGTAAAGCTTTAAAGGAGAAGGAGCAGTTGGCGGAGGAGATTCTGCTTCCAGTATTTTCTGAATAGATTTATTGGTCGGATAGTCATTGAAATCTCCCATAATGATAATTTGTGGATGAAGCCGTATGTTGAGAATACTGTCAGCCTCTGTGTACAGTATTCGGGCTGCATGAAGGCGGTACGGTTCGGATTCTTTTGCTCCGCCGGAACGACTTGGCAAGTGGCAGACAAATACGTCCAGTGTGTCTCCGGTCAGTAGCAAACCACTGACGTGCAACAAATCTCTCGTGGGGCGAAACTGTTTCAGGGGCGGAATAGAGACAGAGCGGAAAGACAAGAGCTTGAATAAATCCCGTTGATAGAGCAATGCTACGTCAATGCCTCTTAAATCGGGAGAGTCGGTCATGACATAGCGGTAATTCAATTCCTTTAAAGGAGAACGGCGGGTGAGGTCGCGAAGTACCGTATCATTTTCTACCTCACATAACCCGACTAATGCCGGAGGTTCCCATTCGCCGACGGCAGTAATGACACGCGCCATATCAGTCAGCTTTTTCTTGTATCTGGTGTAATTCCAATGACGGAGGGCATCGGGAAGAAACTCACGGTCGTTTTTCAACGAATCATGATGTATGTCGAATAGGTTTTCTACATTCCAACTTACAACTCTGAAACGGATTTGTTGTGCAAAGGAGAGGGTGCAGAAGCCCATAACAAAAAAGATTATGGCCATAGCTGCTCTTTTTCTGCTACGACCACAATCTCCTTTTTTATAGTGGCTTATCTGTCCGTTACTTTTTGGCAGGTACATGTGCCAGAATATCCAACAGATGTTTCCAGAATTTCTCTACGGTAGGGATAAGCATCCGTTCGTCAGGAGAGTGAACTCCTGTCAAGGTCGGGCCGAAAGAAATCATATCGAGCGTCGGATACTTGTCGAGGAACAGACCGCATTCCAGTCCGGCATGAATCGCCTTTATTTTGGCATCTACGCCGAATAGACGTTTGTATGATTCGGCAGCCACTTCTAGGATAGCTGAATGTGGGTTCGGTTTCCAGCCCGGATAACCTTCACCGAAGGTAACATTGGCTCCTGCCAGTTGGAAAGCGGAGCGGACAGTATTTGCCATGTCGTCGCGTGCGGACAGGATAGAACTGCGTTGGCTGGTTTCGATACGGATGACATTGTTCGGTTTCATCTTGACAGAAGCCAGATTAGTAGACGTTTCTACCAGTCCGGGGATGTCCTGACTCATGGCATAAACACCGTGAGGGGCTGCATACAGAGCTTTCAGCAGACGGGCGGTGGTATCCTGATCGATAGCTGTTTTACGGGGAGTTTCCGATTCAAGGACTAGTCGCAAGTCCGGTTCGGTAACGGATAACTCGTTTTCTACTTCGCTGGTGAAGATATTCAGTTCGGTGCGGACGTCATGTTTGGCGTCTTCGGGAACCGCGCAGATTGCGTATGCTTCGCGAGGAATGGCGTTGCGCAGGTTACCACCGTTGATTTCGCAGAGGTACAGGTCATGTCTGGTAGCCATGCGGGTGAGGAAGCGGTTCAGTATTTTGTTGGCATTGCCTCGTCCGAGGTGGATGTCACCACCGGAGTGCCCTCCTTTCAATCCTTTCACTTCTACTTTGAAGAAGAAATATCCGGCGGGAACTTCAACCTCTTTATAAGTAAACTCTGCAACGGAATCGATACCTCCGGCGCATCCGATAAAGATCTCTCCTTCATCTTCCGAGTCGAGATTAAGCAGGATGTCACCACTCATGAAACCTTCTTTCAGGGCGAAAGCTCCAGTGAGTCCGGTTTCCTCGTCTACGGTAAACAGGCATTCCAGCGGACCGTGCTCAATGCTATCGTCGGCCAGAATAGCCAGTTCGGTGGCTACGCCGATACCGTTGTCGGCTCCAAGGGTGGTACCTTTCGCTTTCAACCATTCACCGTCAATTTCTGTTTCAATGGGGTCGGTGAGGAAGTCGTGTTGAACGTCGTTGTTCTTTTCACACACCATGTCGATATGCGATTGCAGTACGACAGTTTGCAGGTTTTCTTTTCCCGGAGTAGCGGGTTTCTTGATAAGTACGTTACCGGCTTCGTCCACTTTGGTTTCCAGGTTATGTTTTGCTCCGAATGCCTTCAGGTAGGCAATCATTTTTTCTTCCTTCTTCGAAGGGCGGGGCACCTGGCAGATTTCTTCGAAATACTTGAATACGCCGGCCGGCTTCAAATCTTTTTTTTCCATGCTGTTTCTATTTTATAATAGGAATAGAAGAGTGGTTTTGGCTTCTTCTATTGCTAAATATGGTTAATTTGATTGGCTTATCTGAACTCATATCTCATTAAAGCCTATCTTTGCACTCACAAAATTAATAGAAATGGTTGAGACTATACTGATAACTTTGTTAATAGTTGCTATTTCCCTGGTATTATTAGGGGTGAAAGTATTCTTTACGAAGGGAGGGAAGTTCCCGAACGGTCATGTGAGTGGGAATAAAGCGCTGCGTAAGAAAGGGATTGGGTGTGCACAGTCTCAAGATCGCGAAGCACAGAAGAAGCCACGTTTTTCTATTGATGAGTTGGAAAAAGCCTTGAACGATAGTATGAATTAAATTATTAAAAACAATACACTTATTAAATTATGAATAGAATGAACTACCTCATGAACGGTTTGGCTGCTCTTGCGTTTATTGTTTTATTTTCACAATGTGCCGGCAAAACTGACAATCAAACTTCAACAACTCCGGCTCAGGTGAATGCCGAACTGTCAGGAATGAAAATCGCCTATGTTGAAATAGATTCGCTATTAGCTAAATATAACTTCTGTATTGACTTGAATGAGGCAATGGTGAAGAAGAGCGAAAATGTTCGTATGACACTGAATCAGAAAGCTACTGCTTTGAATAAGGAAAAACAAGACTTCCAGAAGAAGTATGAAAACGGTGCTTTCCTGTCACAGGATAGAGCTCAACAAGAATACAATCGTTTGGCTAAGATGGAACAAGACTTGCAAGAGTTGAGTAACAAACTTCAAAACGGTTTAATGGAAGAAAACAATAAGAACAGTTTGCTGTTCCGTGATTCTATCAATGCTTTCTTGAAAGAATATAATAAGACACATGGATATAGCTTGATTTTCAGTAATACAGGTTTTGATAATCTGCTTTATGCTGATAGCGCGTTCAATATCACAAAAGAAATCGTAGACGGGTTGAATGCAAGATATTCACCTGCTGCTAATAAGTAACTTTTTTTAGCTTTTCTCTTATAAAAGAGATTTCATTGTTTATATTAGAAATATGTAAATTATAATGTTCCTGTTCTAGGCTGTGAAGTTTTGGACAGGTTTTTTTATGCCCTTTCCTTTTCTTCTTCCTGTGGAATACGGAAGGCGGTGTAGAGTTCGAGTATGGCAGCAATAGTGAGGCAGGCAATCCATTCATTGCCTCGTGTGGTAAACATGAAAGCACCAGTCAGTATAAGAGCGAGTGCTCCGAATATCTGCTGAACACGGAGACGTTTCAGTGTCTTGCTTTTCCCTTTTACCGGGGTGTTTACTTGTGCCAGTGCAATGAATCCGGCTCCAATAGTATATATGTAGGGTGCATAAATCCAGCCTGTAATGAATACGGCTGCTCCTGTGAGGGCCATTACAGCGCCTACGCCAAAGAGGGCGGGTACTAGTTGCTTCATTCTTTAATCTTCAAAAACGTAAATATCTTCATTGGGTTTCTTCATCAGATACTTTTCGCGGGCGATCTGTTCGATAGCATCCGGATTGGTACTTATTTCATTAAGGCGCTTGGTATTCTCTTCGTAATCCGCCCGGTACTTTTCTATTTCTTCTTTCAACTGGCTGATCTCCCGTTCGTATCCAAGACGGCGAAGCAGGCTGTTTTCATCCAAAAAAACGATAATGACAGCAAATGCGACGATAGTGATAAGATACTTGCGTCGGCATATAAATTCCCAGATACTGATTAGTTTACCCATAATTAATCTTTTTAATCTCCGCAAAGATAAAACTAATAACTTAAAAACTTATCGCTTCTGCTTCAAAACTTCTCTCTCTATCCCTTATTACTTATCACTTTTTTGTGTACATTTGCAAGCAAAGCAAAAATAGAGAAAATCCCGGATATGGAAAACTATATTGTATCGGCCCGTAAATACCGTCCCTCCACGTTCGAATCGGTGGTAGGACAGCGGGCGCTGACCACTACGCTAAAAAATGCAATTGCTACTCAGAAACTTGCTCATGCGTATTTATTTTGCGGACCGCGTGGGGTAGGAAAGACTACTTGTGCACGTATCTTCGCCAAAACAATCAACTGCATGACACCTACTGCCGACGGTGAAGCTTGCAACCAGTGTGAATCTTGTGTTGCCTTCAACGAGCAGCGGTCGTATAATATCCATGAGCTTGATGCAGCCTCCAACAACTCGGTGGACGATATTCGTCAGCTGGTGGAGCAGGTGCGTATCCCGCCACAGATTGGCAAGTATAAGGTTTATATCATCGACGAGGTACACATGCTTTCGGCTTCTGCATTCAATGCGTTTCTGAAAACGCTGGAAGAACCTCCCCGTCATGCTATTTTCATCTTGGCCACGACGGAGAAGCATAAAATTCTTCCGACCATTCTTTCCCGTTGTCAGATTTATGATTTCAATCGTATCAGTGTGGAAGATACGGTGAATCATCTTTCGTATGTTGCTTCGAAAGAAGGAATCTCAGCAGAGCCGGAAGCACTGAACGTGATTGCCATGAAAGCAGATGGAGGTATGCGCGACGCATTGTCTATCTTCGACCAAGTGGTGAGTTTTACCGGAGGAAATATCACGTATAAAAGCGTGATTGACAACCTGAATGTACTTGATTACGAATATTATTTCCGTTTGACGGATTGCTTTCTTGCCAATAAAGTGAGTGATGCGTTGTTGCTTTTCAATGATGTGTTGAATAAGGGATTCGACGGAAGTCACTTTATAACCGGATTGTCTTCTCACTTTCGCGATTTGTTGGTAGGCAAAGATCCGGTAACACTTCCTTTGCTTGAGGTGGGAGCGAGTATCCGCCAACGTTATCAGGAACAGGCGCAGAAATGCCCGTTGCCTTTCTTGTATAAGGCGATGAAGCTCTGTAACGAATGTGATTTGAATTACCGCATCAGCAAGAACAAGCGTTTGCTGGTAGAACTGACCTTGATACAAGTTGCGCAGCTTACCACCGAGGGGGATGATGTGAGTGGTGGGCGTAGCCCTAAACAGACTATAAAACCCGTGTTCTCACAACCTGCCGCCGCTCAGCCGTCGCAGGTAGCTTCCGCTTCATCTGTACAGCAGGCTCCTGTTCATTCGTCACCGGCTTCGGTTACTGCTAATGTCACTCCCAACAGGCAGCCGCAGATGGCTACGACGGCAAGGCCTGTATCGCCTTCTGCTACGAATACGACTTCATCCGCTCCTTTGCCGGGCGCAGGAATTCCTTCGGTTGCCAAAGAGGAACGAAAGGTTCCGGTGATGAAGATGTCCAGCTTGGGCGTATCTATCAAGAATCCGCAGCGTGATCAGGCCGCGCAGAATGCAACTGTAGCTCATGTTCCCAGAGTACAGCAACCGGAACAAGACTCTAACTTCAATGAACGGGATTTGAATTATTATTGGCAGGAGTATGCAGGTCAGTTGCCGAAAGAGCAGGTGGCTATCGCAAAACGCATGCAGGTGCTTCGTCCGGTGTTGCTCAATAACTCTACCACTTTTGAAATTGTAGTGGATAATGAGATTGCTGCAAAGGACTTTACGGCATTGATTCCTGAGTTGCAGGATTATCTCCGTGGCCGGTTGAAGAATAGTAAAGTGGTGATGACGGTACGGGTGAGTGCACCGACAGAAACGGTTCGTGCAGTAGGTCGTGTGGAGAAGTTCCAGATGATGTCTCAAAAGAATCAGGCATTGATGCAGTTGAAAGAAGAATTCGGATTGGAACTGTATTAGTTTCGGGTAAGAAATTCCCGCTTCCTTTTTCTGCAAGACAAGAATAGAAATGACAAACGCCGGCAGACTTGCAGTGTTCTCACTCAAGTCTGCCGACGTTTATTTTTAGTGTAATCGGTTGTTCATACGGTCCCCATATCCATCTCCCGGTCTTCTTTCCGGCATTACGATCCATAGGATGATATATATGATGATTCCGGCAAAAGCGGTGAAGATTGTTGCTAATACATAGACGATTCTTAATAGGGTGGGATCCCAGCCGAAATAATCGGCGATTCCGGCACATACCCCTGCAACCATTCGGTTACCGGCGGAAGCTCTGGTTAATTTTTTGTTATTTTCCATAATATACTGTTTTTGTATAAGAAAAAAGCTCCGAATATTACTACTCGAAGCTTTCATCAATTACTCTTATTGTTGGGGTGGAAGACCGGACTCGAACCGGCGACATTCAGAACCACAATCTGACGCTCTAACCAACTGGATCCCCTTGTTATCAACTTGTTAATTATCTCTTTGTAAGTTTAGAGGTCAACAATAGGTCAACATTGACTTACTTTGCAAAGTTAATCATTATTTTTTATATCAAGAAGTTAATCACAGTTTTAAATCATATTGACGAGTTAATGAAAGTTATAGATATTTATATAGAAAGAGATTTTGTGAGTGAAAATAAGGCTAATTCTAAAGTTATAAATTTATGTATTTTGCAAATGGATTTAGTTATTATTTATATAAAACTAGAAAGTCATAATCAATAACGACCATTTTATAAAGGAGGTTGTTTCTATTAGTAACCTTCTTTTACACTATAAGTAATTTAAAGATTATTGAACAATAATTCCTTATTTTATTTTAGATTATTTGTAGCCAGCAAACAAAATTTGCCAAGATTTCCGCTTTTCATAAATTCCTATCCTTACAACATCTATACTTTTAGCTTTGTTATTATTCTTAAGTGCCTTTGGACGTAGCAGATAGATTAGATAATTTCAAATAAATATAATATATGTATCAGAAGATGGTCCATTAGTTCAAAACCTGTTATATTTATTGCATAATTTTTTTAATAACAAGTAAGATGTTAAAAGTAGTAGCATTTATGAAGCAGGTAGCCGACGGGCTACAGGTGGGGGGAAACTTTGGTACTGCGCATGTCTACCGTAGCAGTCTCAATGCCATCATTGCTTATCGTGGGAAAGGGGATTTTACGTTCAATGAAGTAACCCCAGAATGGATAAAAGGCTTCGAGATTCACCTTCGTAGCCGGGGATGTAGCTGGAACACTGTTTCCACCTATTTACGCACATTTCGTGCGGTCTATAATCGTGCGGTAGATTGTCGTGGGGCTGTTTATGTACCGCATTTGTTTCGTTCTGTATATACCGGCACCCGTGCGGACCGTAAGCGTGCATTGGATACCGAAGACATACAGAAAGTATTCACCAAATTGCCGCAGTCGTCCGCTGTGACATCTGACATGCGTCGTACGCAGGAATTGTTCGTTTTGATGTTTCTGCTCCGTGGTCTGCCTTTTGTCGATCTTGCTTATTTGCGTAAAAGTGATTTGCACGACAATGTGATTACTTACCGCAGGCGGAAGACCGGGCGCCCTTTGTCAGTGACTTTAACTCCGGAAGCGATGGCTATATTAAAGAGGTATATGAATCGTGATACGTCATCTCCTTATTTATTTCCGTTATTAAATAGTCGGGAAGGGACGAAGGAGGCTTATCATGAATACCAGTTGGCACTCCGCAATTTCAATAGACAACTGATGTTGCTAGGTGAAATGTTAGGACTGGGGGATAAACTTAGTTCGTATACTGCCCGCCATACATGGGCAACGACAGCTTACTATTGTGAAATTCACCCGGGCGTTATTTCTGAAGCTATGGGACACTCTTCGATCACAGTGACCGAGACGTATCTCAAACCTTTCCGGAATAAGAAAATAGATGAAGCCAATAAAAAGGTGGTGGATTTTATAAAGCGCTCAATTTCAATAGCAATGTGTTGAATTTAAGCCTGTTACTTCATAGGTAACGGGAATAAATATCGGTGCAAATATGAGCATATTTCTTAAAACAACCAAACGAAATCACACATTTTTTTAATAAACTACTCAAAAGCGGAACTAAAACAGATAAAACACGTGGATTCTTTGTATTAGGGCTTTGTTAACTTCTAAATATTGCACAAGATTTCCCTCCCCTCTGCCGCTTATCAGAAGCAGGGGTAAAGAACTTTCATAATCTATCGTATCATTTTTCAGTATTGACTACTCTAAAAGAGCAGGAACAAAGGTTTCCCTGTTACCTATGAAGTAACGGGAAAAAGTGTTGGGAATATATTCTTGTCCATACTAAAGAATCATGGACACAGGTAAAACGAAAAGAAAAGGAGGTTACATTAATAGAATGAAAAGGGAAACACAAATGGCTTTTGAATCAAAAACGAGAAATTATATTTTTATTTTTTAATTTATAAATTAAAAGTTTTTTTATTATGAACAAAAAGTTTTTAAGTGCAATCCTGTTTGGAGCATTACTTGCGTCTACCACAGGAACATTTACATCTTGTAAAGACTACGATGATGATATCAATGGTCTAAGCGAACGTGTAGATGCAATCGAAAAAACATTGGCTGAATTGAATACTAAGTTTGGTTCATTGGCTTATGTGAAATCGGTGTCTTTTGCAGATGGAAAGTTAGTAGTAACAGATCAGAATGGAGATGCTACTACTTATAATATTCCTGATACAGACACTAATACTACGTATACTTTGAATGTTACTCAAGATGGTAATAAGGCTACTATTACCTTGACTGATGATAAAGGTAATGTTCAGACTAAAGAAATTGAATTTACGGATACTGACACTGATACTAAGTTTGATCCGTCTGCTTTAGTAGTAGGTAAGGATGGTGTGACAATTGAGTATAATGGTGAAGCTACAGGTGTTAAACTTCCTACTCTTGTATCGAATGCTTTGAGTGTGACAGAGTTCACTAAAGATGGTGTTACATATGGATGGGCTGTAAAATGTGGCGATTCAGAACCTGTTAACTTAATGATTACTGATATTCTGCCTCTTACAGGATTTAGCTTTGAACCTGATGCTATTCTTGGTGGTGTGCCATCTATGAAAGCATTGAGTGTAGAATATAAGGCTTGGAGTGAAAAAACTAGTTGTGAACCTGCTACTGCTACTGGTGAGGTTTGGACGCAATCTACTGATAAATCATATATATCTCCAGTTATTGTTGGTAAGTATTATTTGAATCCTTCAAGTGCTACTAAAGATCAGATCGTTTCTATTGAAGTACTTTCTAGAGATATAGAATATATTTCTAAGACTAGAGCTGCTGATTGTGCTCCTAGCGTTGATAGTTATTCTGTAAAAGATGGTATGTTGACTGTTAACTTCAAGGCAAATGCTGAATTGATTAAGGCCGTTGAAACTTCTGAAATAACTGGATTCAAGATTCGTGTTAAAACAAAAGCTGGAAATACAATTACTGATCAGGACTATAGAGGGGTATATGCGACTAAATATACTACATTAGTTTTGGCTGATAAGAAGAAAAAGGCTGCTAACCCAACAAATCATGATTTATATGGTGCTAATAGCGGAACAGCTAGGGTTGCTATTGATAAAATACCTGATTATGAATTATCTTACAAGTCAACTACTGGGTTGGATATGAAACCATTAGTAGTTACTTGTTATAAAGATGAAGCTACTAAAGCAACTCATCAGACCATGTCTGATAAAGATCTTGAAAGCTTAGGATTGCATTATGAGTTCCATTTATGTAATTATATTCAAGGTGATAACGGAACTGCACAAAATGATTATGCAAAAATTGTAGACGGTGTTTTGTATCCGAAATTATATAATGAAACAGGTACTCCATATGCAGCTGTTGGCCGTATGCCATTAGTTCGTGTACAGTTGATGACAAAAGATAATCAAGTTGTTAGCACAGGATGGATTAAAGTTGAAATTGTTAAGGATAAGATTCCAGCAGAAGAAGTTGAATTTGACTATCCGGCATTTACTAACCAGTGTGCTAATAAGGAATTTAAGTTGACTGTGGAACAAATGAATGTGAAAGTATATAATAAACTTGGATTAGATAGAACTCAATTCAATAAAGAGTATACAATTAAGCAGGTTTCAACAGTTGAGGGAGAAACTAACTATGGTAAAGGTGATGGTACTGTTGCTTTGGTTTCAGATGCCGATCCGACTACAATGACTGACTTATTGACTTGGACAGTTACTCAGGCAGATATGGCTGCTGCATTGGCTAAGGATGGTACATTAACAACTGTTGTTACTTATGCTGCTAACGATCCGAAGTCTCGTGGTGATGTTACTATTACATTTACTTCTAAAGTTAATGCTATTGATGCTGTGACAATTCCTGATAATAATAAGATTAAAGAATATTGGGATGCTAATAAGGAATATGTTCGCTTGAATGTTGCAGTTCCTGATGGTAGCAATACTTGTACATTTGTAGTTGACTTGGATAATGTATTTATGGGTAACAAGCCTGCTATTGGATCTGACAAATATAAATATGTATTTGCTGCTAAGAACATAACTCGTACAGATGCTGTTGGCTTGAGTGGAACTAAATATGTTTTGACTCTAAGTGATAATGCTGAAACTTTATATGCAAATGGAGAAAAAGTTGCAACTATTGAGGAGACGACAGGTGTAATTTCTTATGCAAATACAGATGAGGCTAAGGATTTGTTGAATGTTGCAAGTCATAGTTCAGTTCCTAATGCATTCTATGCTTGGATTAATATTAAGGCTGTAACAGGTGAATGTGAATTAGAATTGCCTATTACTAACGGTGAATTCAGAGCATTCTTCTTGCGTCCGATTAATGTAGCTGCAGGTGCAGGTAAGTTCCAGGATGCTGTTGATAACGGTTCTACTGTTAATATGCTTGATTTGTTGAAGTTTACAGACTGGAGAGATTATGAATTTAGCCCGAAGACAAATAAGATTTACTTTAAGTTCTATGAAGTTACTGCTATTTCTGTTGATCTTGATGAAATTACAACTGACTTGAACGGTGGTGATATTAATACTCAGAAATTGAGTTCTGTAACGTCAGAGTTGAAAGTAACTCAGGATGCTAAGACATTTAAAGTTAATGAAATTCCTACTAGTCCTGCTGCTGATGCTTATGGTACTGTAACTTACAAGAATAATGGTACTGCTGTAGGTGCATTCAACTTGAGATTGCCTGTAACAGTAACTTATAAATGGGGTACAGTTAAAGCTTATGTAACAATTCCAGTTGAAAAGACTCAAGGTAACTAATCCTTTTATTAAATATCATGAAGCGCTTCTCTCTGATGAGGGGCGCTTTATGTTTAATATTAATCTATTATGAGCATAAAAAGAATACTATTAATAGGAATATTGGCAATCAGTGTGTTGCCGGTTTCTGCTCAAGAACAACGTGTAAAGGAACCTGGTAAAACAGTGTTCAAACCTCATTGGTTTATTCAAGCACAAGTAGGAGCTGCTCATACTGTTGGTGAAGCAAAATTTACTGACCTTCTATCTCCGGCAGCTGCTTTTAATGTTGGTTATAAGTTTGCTCTCGCATTCGGTGCACGTATTGGTGTCAGTGGATGGCAGGCAAAAGGAGGATGGGTTAATCCGCAGCAGAACTATAAGTATAAATATCTGCAAGGTAATGTGGATATTATGGCTGATCTCAGTACTTTGTTCTGTGGTTTTAATCCGAAGCGGGTGTTCAATGGTTATATCTTTGCCGGTGCAGGACTGAATCGTGGTTTTGATAACGATGAAGCCAATGCGCTTGATACAAGAACTTATGAGTTGGAGTATCTTTGGCAAGAAGGTAAGATTCTTCCGACAGGTCGTTTCGGTCTTGGTTGTGATCTTCGTTTGAATGATCGTTTGTCCATTAATATTGAAGGAAATGCGAACGTATTGTCTGATAAGTTCAACTCCAAGAAAGCTGGTAACTGTGACTGGCAACTGAATGCCCTTGTAGGTGTAAGCATTAAACTGGGTAAAAGCTATACAAAGACTGCTCCTGTTTATTATGAACCAGAGCCTGTGGTAGTGGAACAGCCTAAACCTGCTCCTGTAGTAGAACAACCACAGCCTAAAAAAGAAGTGGTAGTAGAACCTATGAAACAGAATATCTTCTTTGCCATCAACTCTGCAAAGATTCAGGATGATCAGCAATCTAAGATTGCTTCTTTGGTTGACTACATGGAGAAACATCCTGCAGCTAAGGTAAGTGTAACAGGTTATGCTGATGTTGATACGGGTAATCCTAGAATCAATAGTAAATTATCAGAGAAGCGTGCTAATAATGTTGCCGAAGCTTTAAAAGCAAAAGGCATCGCTGCAGATAGGATAAAAGTTGATTATAAAGGAGATACTGTGCAGCCATATAATACTCCGAAAGAAAACCGGGTAAGTATTTGTATTGCTGAATAAGTTTTATGAAAAAGATTTCTAAACAATATACCCTAATTTCCCAAAGAGAGTTTTCCCCACTTCTTTATATATTCAGTTTATATAAGGTGCTCTCTCTGGGACTTCTAAGAAGTCCGGACTTGTGAAAGCCCGTATTTCTGCAATAATAACCCTTTCTTCACCTAAAAGTGAAGATTTCCCTTAGGAAATGGTTGAAAGCAGTGCTTGTGAAAGTACACTTTTCATATATCCATTTCCAATACGAGGATATCTCCCTTTTCCCACGGATATCCTCTATCATACGAAACGAGGCTATCTCATTTTGAGTTTAGCCTCGTTTTTATTTTAAGACTCCTCCTATTCAACTCTTTATAATTTTTTCCCTTTCTCTCCCCCTCAAACTCTTATAGATGAGAATAAATTGAAGCACGGAGATTGCACCGGTAGTAAATGGTGCACACAGCTTCAAACAAGATAAAAAATTTCCGGGTTGACCCCAATACTTAGAAGATCATTGGGCGATTCAATTCGAAGGATAGCAGCGGTACCAGTAATTATCACAGCTACAGTCTGGGTAATGAAAGTATGACAGCCTATCAAAGAGCCAAGTCAGGACGAAGAGTCTTGATAACGGCTCTTTATTTTTTTCTTCTCATTTTCCTTATCACTCTTCTCACTTCCCTTCTTCTCCTTCCCTCTTCACCTTAAACCCTTATATATGACAAGAATAAGAATAAAAGACAAGAGAAAAAGAACATATTATTAACCAACAACAAAAACCAAGAGAAAAATGAAACATTTAATGAAAGGAATCAGAATCGCAGCATACATTGCTGAGATCATCGTGGCAGGTTCAACTATTGTGGAACTTGTAGAGAAGTATGGTGGCAGGAGCAAACGTAAATCCGCCGCAAGTAAAGTTGATACAGGCAATGTAACAACTGAAACCCCATAGAAACGTCTGGTGAATGGATTATGATAAAGCACAGGACGTAATAATAACCATCCTTGAGGTAACCACATCCATACTCAAGGGAATCAAGAAGCTAAGAGGAATATTTGTAAAAGCAAAGAAATAAACCTCTTGGCTTTTTCTTTTATCGGATTTTATTAACCAATTAAAAACTATAAAAATATGGAAACAACCAATTTATTATTACCATCCACAAGGATGACAAGAATGGGTATGGTCAACCCAACCTTTATCGAAGATGCAGTAATCGTATCAGAAAAGGAACAGAAGAAGGAACATCCCAATTTTATTGAATCAAACACTTCAGGCATTACACTTGAAGAACTGGAAACGAACTGTATTGTACCCAGCTTTGGAGACAACCAGCTTACAATCAGCCACCAGACTTTTATACACCGTATTGAGGAGGCGGCAAGCATGTTTTTTGCAGGAGAAACTTTCGGTAATACGGAAATCAGAGTCTCACACAAGATTTTAGGCAGACATCCTTCCGCACTGACAAAAAGGAAGGAAGAACTCAAACCTGAAGACGAAACCATCTATTATCAGAGAATGGCATTCTGTTTTCATATCCGAACCATATGTCGGGAAATAAACGGTGAGGAAGTGCATCTTTGTATCGGCGGCGTAAGAAGCCTGAACGAAGAGAACCTGTACGGAAAAAAATCCCCTGAAAAATTTAAAATCTTTATCGGATGGAGAGTCAGGGTATGCAGTAATCTTATGCTGACATGTGACGGCTTGACAGGACGTCTGGAAGTGATGGGCGATACGGATATCTATATAGCCGCACTAAAACTGTTTCAGACATTCAATCCCGAACAAAATTTGAGACTTCTTGAAACCCTGGGGAGAACAATGATTTCACAGGAACAATTCTGCCAGATAATCGGACGTTTACGGCTTTACCAGGTTTTACCGGCATCACAGATGAAAGAATTGCCGAAAGTTATCCTGGGTGATTCAAACATCAATGCAGCCACCAAAGGCTATATTGACAACCCTAACTTCGGCTTACGCGGAAGAGCAAAAATTTCATGCTGGGACCTGATGCAGCTTCTTAACGAGGCGGCCAAACAGTCCTATATTGACAAATTCCTCGAAAGGAATCAGAACGCCACAGATTTTGCAGTGGGCATTCAGAAAGCCTTGAGAGGGGAAGACACTGAAAATTACGGATGGTTTCTGAGATAAACCGGAACATCTAAAAATCCTATGAAGGGAGAAAGATCTAAAAATAACAAACAAGGTCTTTCTCCCTTCTTTTGTTGAATTAAAATCAGAAAGGAGAAAATATATGAGCGTAACATGTATACAGGACATATACCATTGTGACACCTGTAAATCAGCACTAGACGAGCACGGAAGGAATTGCAGGCACGGGATGTTATTTCCCCTGCTTCTTTTAATGGGAAACTTTAAAAAGTGCATGAATTATGAATTTGATGCGGAGAAGGTGGAACTTCAGTTGCTAAGAAAAGAAAATGAACGGACAGAGCACACCGGTGAGTAAAACGGGAATGGTTCTGAATAAAATGGAAAGGAATAAAGTATGGCACATTACACCTTCGATATAATCAAATATACCTTAATTACCGAAGAGGGGGAAACGTACAAGGACTTCATAGAAATGATGCCCTCGCTGACGGTACAAGCAACAAATTATATTGCAGCCACTTTAAAAGCCGAAAAGGCATATCCGTCAGATAAATATGTACACCAGCTCATTGATACTGACGCAGAAAAATGGCCGGTCAGTGCAACTATATTTTAACTAAAAACGAATCAGAAAGAAAAATGGAAAGATTTGAAATTGAAAACAGCAGAGAGTTCAAGGCGGCACAGGAATTGGCAAGGGCCTTGAATGATTACGGGTGGAATGAAAAAAGATTCGCACTTGCAACGACAACATTTCACCAAACCCTACAACAGACATTATTCAGGACTATTGTAGAGATATTGAAAGTATATGCAGATCCTCAAAGAAGGACGGACCTAAGAAATGAAGCATCTAAAAAAGGTGCAAAAAAGTTAATGGAAGTGCTGGAAGAACTACATATTCCATTCATTTGAAAGACGGTTGAAACATACCGGAATTGTATCTGAGGAGGATATCACAATCAACGTGGTGTCCTCCTTTTTTTATTTACCAACATTTTAAAACAAAGAAAATTATGTTATACTACAAATTTAAAAATTATGAAGAATTCAAGGACATGTTTGGAATTGTCAAGCATGGAAACGGGGCATGCAGCAGAAAGAACAGGATACTGCTGGCATATATCAGGAACAGGAGATTACTACATGAAGCAATAGAGACAAACAATTATACGCTGCTTCATATTTCCTCAATGGCGGAACTGAAGAAGACCATTACACGGACAATAATTATAAGCGGGCACTCAGATATGTCATTACGTTATGTTCTGGAGCTGGACGGAGAATTCTTTTACTCCAGAAACTTTGAAACGGACGATATGAAAGGGCTGTGTAAAGACGGGGATACCAGGTCAATCCGCTACATTAACCATGAAAACGGAGGAAAGGTGTTTAAAATGAAAGCGGGGAAACTCTACCGTTCCCTTATACTGGAAACAGAATTCGGCAGAACCCTCCCTGAACAGGTAGTGACTTATCTGTGCGAGGAATTCTCGGCGGACTGGCAGACTTATACAACGGGGCGGCTCCCTAAAAACAGGTTATGCGTAGACAAGAATTTCGAGAAGATATACTCATCCTCCTCTTGTATGGGAGATTTTCATTCCTGCATGGTGGACAGGGAACTGCATGATTTCTATACGGAATCGGTCGATGCAAACGCGGCATACCTGATTAATGAAGAAGGAAAGGTGACAGCAAGGTGTGTCATCTACAACAAGGTTACGGACCAGGACGGAAAAATATGGAGACTGGCGGAAAGACAATACGCTACCGATGAGAACAATTCCCTCAAACGTGCTTTAATAGATGCCCTGATTAAGAAAGGATACATTGACGGTTACAAGAAAGTCGGTGCCGGATGTGGTGATTCAAGGGCTTTTGTTGACCTGGAAGAGAATTCATTGTCAGACAGGAAATTCAGGATAGAATGTGACCTGGACTGGGATGATACGCTAAGCTACCAGGATTCATTCAAGTGGTACAATGAATCTAAAGGAACGGCGGACAATTACGGAAGTGGTGACATCGCACTTGATATTACTGACGGTTCTTTGAATGGTGAGGAGGAATACGATGATTTCCACGAATACCATTGCAATGAAATCAGCCTCGTATATTATCACGGACACGAGTATTACTGTGACGTAGAAAATCTGGACGAATTCATATGGATGGAAAAACTCGGGGAATACCATCACGAGTCGGATGTTATAGAATGTCCGGAATGTAGCGAGTATTTTCTGGAAAAGGACAATTTCTATTCGGACATAACGGAAGAGGATTATTGTTGTGAAGAATGCCGGAAGAAAGCGGAACAGACATACAAAAAGGAAAACTGGCATTATTCCGATTATGACGAGGAATACTATGAGCATGCAGAAGACATAACCATATACCGGGTATGGAACAATATCCTCTGTGAATATGAAAGAAAGACAATATCCGTAGAGTCAGCACAAAGACTGCAGGAAGCGGGAGAACTTCATAAATTGAATGACATGCTTTATGACGGAATAGATGAGGAAACCGGACTGACTTATGCATACGAGATGAATGAAATAAATGTTTAACCCACAAAAAATAAGAATTATGGAATTGCTTAAGAAATTATACAAGGTTTATAGCCCGAGCGAAAAAGAACGGGCAATGATAAAGTTTATATGGAATTATACCAAGAGAATTACCGATACCAAAATCGAAGCGGACATCACCGGGAACTTGTACATAACAAAGGGGGAAGCGGAATCATATCCCTGTATCGTAGCACATCTCGACCAGGTACAGAGATTACATTCAAAAGATTTCACGGCTATTGAAACGGGAGAAATCATATTCGGTTACAGCTCCCGGAATAAAAGACAGGAAGGACTCGGAGCCGATGACAAAAATGGAATCTGGATAGCACTCAAATGTCTGGAAAAGTATGACTCCTTAAAACTGGCGTTCTTTGTCAGTGAAGAGACAGGATGTGTCGGGTCAGGAAAAGCGGTGATGGATTTTTTCAATGACTGCCGCTTTGTTATACAGCCTGACAGACGGGGATACCAGGATATTATTAATGAAATAGGTTGGACCTCACTATGTTCTCCCAGGTTCCTTCAAGCTGCCGGATATAAAAAGTTCGGATACAAGGAAACACGTGGAATGATGACGGACGTGCAGGAACTAAAGGAACGGGGGCTTCAGGTCAGTTGCATCAATCTTAGCTGTGGATATTATGAACCACATACAGACCATGAGTTTACGATAAAGAAAGACCTCATGAACTGTCTGTCACTGGTAGAGCATATCATTGAGAATTGTACAGAACCTTATCCTCACCAAACAGAAATATTGGACAGACGATGGAGGACTTATGATGAATTTGACGAAGCTGTAGACGAAATATTTGCGCTGCTCGATCAGGGGGAATTATGGAGCGTAGAAGACCTCTATTATATGTACCACTCCGTTTTCCCACAACTGGACATGAAAGACTACCGGAGAATATATACAGAATATTACAACCTGAATATGCCGGAAGAGTATGAAGACAGGAAGATTCTGTCCTAAGTGCGGACGTATGCCGAGTAAATCCAAAATAAAAGGTTACTCACTTCAATGTAAGAGCTGTGATGAAGACTTTTACAGGATAGAAGTATTAACCAGAAAACAAATAACTCAAAAACAAATAGCAATGGAAAAGATTATTGAAGACTTCCTTTCCCGTATACAAAATGAGAAAGGAAAATTCCACCTTACAACTGTTGAAGAGTGGGAATGCATGTGTAACACCTTCCGGTATATCAAAAGCGGAGAAGCTGACATGAGGGAGAACTGGATTGGTATCATAGGCCGGAACAGCACATACTACGACGGGTATGGTAACGGACCTGTGATAGATATTAAATACGGAAGATTCTTTATCTGTCCGGAAAAGAAACTGATGAGAGGACAGACTTTTGAAGAATTTTATGAAGGACGTAACGTGGACTGATATGAAGAACAAGAATTATGATCTGAAACTGGCCGGATATATATGGTCAATCTTAAAGACACAACCCATTATAGTAATGTCATGGGGAGTAGATATGGATACGATAAAACCCGTCAAAGGAGGACTGGAATTTCATGTGCAGGGATTCAAGCATACGGGAATGGTACGAATCGTTCTCGATGAAGGAAAGGATCTCTTTGAAATATATCTTATTCCTGATTCTGAAGGAGAAAAAAATGTAATAGAAGACGTTTACTTTGATATGCTCGTTTCTGTGATAGACGAGAATGTGGAGTTGTTTCCAATGGTTCAAAGATACTAATTTGAAAGCAAATCACAACTCATTAATTGCAGACGTTTCATAAGTTGTAGTTGTTTCCAATGGTTCAAAGATACTAATTTGAAAGCAAATCACAACTCGGACAATGTGAGGGTCTCACCGAATATAGTTGTTTCCAATGGTTCAAAGATACTAATTTGAAAGCAAATCACAACTAGGCGCGAATAGTTTAAAGTGTCTCTTTAGTTGTTTCCAATGGTTCAAAGATACTAATTTGAAAGCAAATCACAACCGGTGTGAGTAGGGCTTTCCTGCTCTGAGGGTTGTTTCCAATGGTTCAAAGATACTAATTTGAAAGCAAATCACAACACCCCACGTTAAGTTACCGCACCCCTTTATGTTGTTTCCAATGGTTCAAAGATACTAATTTGAAAGCAAATCACAACGCAACTTATCCGTACCGCATTTATAGCGGAGTTGTTTCCAATGGTTCAAAGATACTAATTTGAAAGCAAATCACAACTCGCGGAGGACCGTTTACGTTGTAAGCGTGTTGTTTCCAATGGTTCAAAGATACTAATTTGAAAGCAAATCACAACGTATCCGAGTCGGTTTCTTTCCGGTGCTCTGTTGTTTCCAATGGTTCAAAGATACTAATTTGAAAGCAAATCACAACTATTTCAAACTTTTCGTTCATAATTTAGTGTTGTTTCCAATGGTTCAAAGATACTAATTTGAAAGCAAATCACAACTGGTAGATTTCATAGCTATCGTAGCCGCCCGTTGTTTCCAATGGTTCAAAGATACTAATTTGAAAGCAAATCACAACTCGATTGCGCTATAATCCGCAACTACAAATAGTTGTTTCCAATGGTTCAAAGATACTAATTTGAAAGCAAATCACAACAGATAAAAATAGCTCTGTTAATAAACTCCCGTTGTTTCCAATGGTTCAAAGATACTAATTTGAAAGCAAATCACAACCTCAATTCGGGTTATGCGTTAAAACATATCGTTGTTTCCAATGGTTCAAAGATACTAATTTGAAAGCAAATCACAACCGCGTACACAAGTGCAAACATCGTCGTCAAGTTGTTTCCAATGGTTCAAAGATACTAATTTGAAAGCAAATCACAACATAGCCGGAGTACAAAGAACCGCAAACCTTGTTGTTTCCAATGGTTCAAAGATACTAATTTGAAAGCAAATCACAACTGTTTGACTGATTAGATTTTCAATGCTTGTGTTGTTTCCAATGGTTCAAAGATACTAATTTGAAAGCAAATCACAACCGCCGGAACGGAGATTGAACCCGGGGTCCTGTTGTTTCCAATGGTTCAAAGATACTAATTTGAAAGCAAATCACAACCGATAAGGTTTTGTTCCCTCTTGTACTTTTGTTGTTTCCAATGGTTCAAAGATACTAATTTGAAAGCAAATCACAACTAAACCAGCCATCACAGACAAACAAAGCTGGTTGTTTCCAATGGTTCAAAGATACTAATTTGAAAGCAAATCACAACTGCATTCATAGCATTTTCCGCATGCTGCCGGTTGTTTCCAATGGTTCAAAGATACTAAAACTCGCCCACATACGGATAACTTTTGAGAAAATAGTGCAAAGTGTTTGAGAACTATAGAAATATGTAGCTTTGTTCCAGATTCTTCCAATTGTGGTTTTTGACCGTTTTTGAGGGAGTTAGGAAAACAAATCGCTACTTATCCGTTGCCTTTTCCGGGTTGAAAAAGAGGGTTGGAAATAGCTTCCATTTCTACTTTTCATATCCTGTTTATCACTGCATGGAACGATGTTTCTTGCTATGTCTATCATGCAAACTTAGTCATATTTTTCCGTATTAGAAAAAAAGACAGGGTTTGTTTGTTAGGCGAAGGACCTTATTCTCCGTTCCGCTATATTTTTCATGCCATTCATTTGCTCGCTATATAATAATTTTGCAAACAAAGGAATTAGTTATGAATCAGGCAAATGTAAAGGTATCGTTCTACCTGAAAAAGACCGAGGCGGATGTTAACGGAAACTGCCCTGTAATGGCTAAGTTAAGTGTCGGAAAATACTCGGAAGCGGCATTCAGTGTGAAAATGAAAGTGTCACAGTCGCGCTGGACTTCCGGACGTGCATCAGGCAAGAGTGTGGCGGCAAAGGAAATAAACAACCGTTTGGACGAGATTCGTGCGATGGCTTTAAGTATCTACTCAGAACTGTCGGCTGTACGTGACGGTGTGACAGCAGAAGAGGTAAAAAGTATTCTGCTTGGAATGGCCAGCGGACAGGAAACTCTTTTGGGCTACTTCAGACGATTTATCAATTGTTTTGAAAAGCGTGTGGGAGTAAACCGCACCATAGGAAGTCTGCGTGCTTACCGGAATGCCTACAACCATATCGAAAGATTCTTGCAGGCAAAATACAAACTTTCCGATATCCCGTTCTCTGCGCTGGACCGTTCCTTTATTGACAAGTATGATTTATACCTTCGGACAGAACGCAATCTCGCCCCCGGAACAATCATCAATCTGACCGTACAACTGAAAACGATTGTCGGCGAGGCCATCGCTGACGGTATCATTACCGCCAGTCCGTTTTTGGGATACGAGCCGGTGCGTCCTAAAGCCGTACAGAAATATCTCACGGCAGAAGAGTTACATAGAATCATGACCACTCCGCTTCACAGACAGACATTATACCATGTCCGTGATATGTTTTTGTTTTCCTGTTTTACCGGGATTTCATATAGAGACATGTGTCTGCTGACTAAAAGCAACCTATGTTCAGCAGAAGATGGGACATGGTGGATAAAAAGTGCCAGACAGAAAACCAAAATAGAATTTGAGATTCCGCTGCTTGATTTGCCGCTACAGATTCTGAAGAAGTACAGCGACACTGCTCCCGATGACAAGTTGCTGCCGATGTACTGCAATTCCATGCTGAACCATTATTTGAAAGAGATTGCGCAAATCTGCCACATAAACCGTCCGTTGGTCTTTCATACCGCGCGTCATACATACGCTACGGAAATAACCCTTTCCCATGGCGTACCCCTTGAAACAGTCAGCAAAATGCTCGGACACAGCCAAATAGAAACCACCCAGATTTATGCGAAAGTAACCGATGACAAGATAGATGCCGATACAAAGGCACTGAACCGGAAAATTTCAGAACGCTTTTCTGTCGTCATTTAATAAACCCTTAAATGGAAAGTATATGGAACAGTATATTGAGAAACAGAATACCAAACGCCGCAGCACATTTGCCGTGCTGTTTTACATCAACCGTACAAAAATACGCAAGGACGGGATGTGCCAGTTGTTGTGCAAGGTGAGCATCGATGCCGAATGGGCTCAGATAGGAACCAAAGTATCTGTCAATCCGGCTATCTGGAATCCGGAGAAAGGGCGTGCAGATGGACGAAGCGAGAATGCTGTTACTGTGAACCGCGCCATAGATGACCTGACAAGCGAGATAGCCGGACATTATGATCGGATAAAGAACAGCTTGGGTTTCATCACGGCAGAACTGGTCAAGAATGCAGTCAAAGGTATCGGACAGAAACCGCTTACCCTTCTGGCTCTCTTCAGGGAACATAATGAGGAATTCAAGAAACGTGTCGGGATAGACCGCATACGGGAGACATACGAGTCCTATCAGCGTTCATACAAACATCTTTCCGCATTTGTCCGGGAAAAGAAGGGTATGGAAGATGTCACGTTGCGAAGTCTTGACAGGGTGTTCTATGATGATTTTGAAGTTTTCCTGTGCACCGACCGCAACCTGAAGCCCAAAAGCGTGCATGAGCATCTGTACCGCTTGAAGAAACTTACGGTGCGGGCTGTCAGCCAGGGCACGTTGAGACGGGATCCATACTGTCGTCTGCACCCCGAACTCCCCAAAAGAAGAAGCCGCCACATGAAGCTGGAGGACCTCAAGACATTGATGACTACTCCCGTAGAGAAGCCGCAATTACAATTCGTGAGGGATATGTTCATCTTTTCGACTTTTACCGGACTGGCATATGCAGATTTGAAGAAGTTGTCAGTAAATGATATTACGCAGGCAGACGACGGCACTTGGTGGATTCATATCCACCGCCAAAAGACCGATACGCTTTCCTCTGTGCGTCTGCTGGATATTCCTCTTCAAATCATAGAGAAGTACCGGAAACAGAGAACCGGAGACAAGGTGTTCAACATTTACGGACGCTGTTATTTTATCATGCTGACAAAAGAATTGGGAAAGGCCTATGGATTTGATTTGACCTTCCACCAGGCCCGGCATAATTACGGAACCCACATCACTCTCTCGTTGGGTGTCCCGATAGAGACGGTAAGCCGTATGATGGGACATACCTCCATTTCCACCACGCAAATTTACGCGCAGGTTACGGACACAAAAGTGGACGAGGATATGAAACGCTTGAGAGCCACCGGATTTGGTAACAGAATAGAATTATGTGAAGAGGATTTCACGACAAAGAAAAAACGGAAACGGAAATCGTAAGTCGTATGAAAAGGAGAACGGAGAAACAACCGCAACCCGGCAGGTCGTTTCTCCGTTCTGACTTTAATGATGCCAGCTATACCCAGCGTTGTTCTTCCCGGCACCGCTTATAGGCATCGTCCAGTATTTTCATAATGTCGGACTCTTTATAGAGAGCCTTTCCCTGTACCAGGTAGTAAGGGATTACACCGGATGTACGGTATTCCTGCAATGTGCGTCTGCTTACCCGTAGGACATTGGAAAGTTCCTCATCCGTAAGGAAGCGTTCACCGTTGAAGAGCGTTCTCGGGATTTCCTCCAATACCGAAAGCATCTTCTCCAATTTCTCCAATCCCTGAAACATCACATCAATGTGCGGGTCTTTCCTGTCTATGAAATGATAGCTCATAATCTACTCTTTATTAAAGGGTGATAACTCAAATCCAACAATCTCTGTATATCTTCTGGCTTGTAGAAGAGCTTGTTCTTTATACGGCTGAAGGGAAGTATCCCTTTGGCCCGATATGCCTGAAGAGTCTTTTTGTTGATGCGGAGCACATCGCACACTTCCTGATTGTCCAGCCAGTTTTTCAGACCGAGGTCCTCTACTGGTCGGCAAATGTGTGTCATCCGTTCCTCAAATTTGCAGAAGCGGATACGCAGCTCTTCAAAAGTCTGTTTGTCAATACATACAAGTTCCATATTCTTTTCTGTTTTATTATTCCACCTGGTTTTTCAGTCTTGCCGGCATACGTTTCCCCTTCTGGTTGAGGAATGCCTCTACCTCAGAAGACTTGTAATAGGTACGCCCGTCAATCATGTAATACGCCACGAGTTTCTTCTGGCGGTACCGTGCGAGGGTGCGCTTGGTTATGCCGAGCAGCTCGCACATGTCCTGATTGTCCAGCAGCTTGTCGCCGTCAAGGGCGGAAGTCTGGCGGTTCATGCGGTTCAGTCTGTCTTCAATCTTGTCGAACCGTTCCATGATCTGATGGATCATCATCTGGAAGGTTTCACGGTCTATCTGTATCATAATACGGTCTGTCTTTGAGTGTAAATAATCGGGTGATTACACCTTGTCGCGCAACAGGTTATATCATGATATAGAGCTAACGGCATGCCAATGGCACCATATTTCATGGAATGGCATCGATATTCCGTTGAAATACAGCGAAATAAAATTTATCAGAGAAAAGAAATGATGGAAATAAAACCTTGCAGAATGCAAGAAATCTCGCAAAATGCAAGTTACATCCTGCAAGGATTGCGGTAAATCAGGCGGCAGATACCGTTGGAAAAAGCAACGGCTTTATGCAACTGCCACTGCCGGGAAGGAAGAATGTTCTGTACGGAATGTCCCTTTCCCATAGAATAAGGAAATAGATAAACTATAAATTCATCCACAAGATTGTAGTGGAAAAGTCCCCGCAGAAGTTCAAGGGATTCTACATCATGAACTTCTGCCAGATAGGTAAAAGAAGCGTTTTTGTGGTCTTTCTCGCAGAGCAGATCCAGAATGGAGTGAGGTAGAATCCAGGCATTGCAGTGTTCCCGCCAATGAACAAACCCTTTTCTATGGTTCATTACCCATTGCGTCAGCACGTTGTCAGGTTCCGGCAGGAAACCGTCCAGCGTCATTACCGTTACTGCTTGAATTTTTGACATATAAATCCTGTTTTAAATCCGGACCGGTAGCCGTTCCAAAAAAGAAGCGTGCAAACACACTACTTCTAATGGAGGCTCTGGAATGCCTTAACAGGAATAGGTGAATGCACGCTATGCGTAGGCATAGCATAAGCAATCACGCAATAGTTCCTGTTAATGTTAATTTTCCAGATTCCCATTAGAAACGCCTTGCGGTCTTATGTTATATACAATCGGCAACCGTCTCACAGACGATGTGCCGTTTTTTCTCTATTTACTTGCAAATGTACACATATTCAGCGAGATTTGCATTAGCTACGGACGTCATTTTTTAATTCAGCCCGTATTTTTTCATCTTTCTGTACAGCGTTGCCGGATTGATCTTGAGCATCGCTGCCGCCTGTTCCCGGTGTCCGTTGCAGGCTTTAAGGGCATTGATGATGTTCATTTTCTCCTGCGTTTCGTCTTTCAGCGGGCGGATAGCAGGTGTGGCAGTTGATTCATTATCATGCTGATGGATTTCTGTATCCAACCCTTCCATTTCCAATACCGGTGATTCCGAAACAAGCACGGAGCGTTTCACCCGGTTTAGCAGTTCACGCACATTGCCCGGCCACGGATAGTTAAGCATCCTGCGCCTGGCATCATCGGAAAAACCGTTTGTTTCGCGTTTCAACTCCTTTGAATAGCGTTCACGGAAAAACTCGGCCAAGGGAAGGATGTCCTCCGGGCATTCAGCCAACGATGGCTGTTGAATTTCAAATTCGTTCAAGCGGTGATAGAGGTCTTCCCTGAACCGCCCTTCCTTGATAGCCTGCTGCAAATCCTCGTTTGTGGCAGAGACTATCCGTACATCCGCTTCCCGTTCCTTGCTGCTGCCGATTGGCATATAGGTACTTTCCTGCAACACACGGAGAAGCATGGATTGAATTTCATAGGACATTGTTCCGATCTCATCCAAAAACAATGTTCCGCCTTTCGCCATGTCGAAGTAACCAACCTTGGCGGTATCGGCACCGGTAAATGCCCCTTTCTCATGTCCGAAAAGAAGCGAAGCCGCCAGTTCACGGGGCAATGCTCCGCAATTCACCGCCACGAACGGCATGTGCCGGCGTTCACTTCCCTGATGAATATACTGTGCAACAGATTCCTTGCCGGTTCCGTTGGCACCGAGTATCATTACAGCCATTTCTGACGGAGCCACCAGTCTTGAATACTTCTCTACCTTCAGAATTTTCGGGCTTGTCCGATGAAACAGTACTTTCTCTTTCTTCCGTACCGTGACCATAGGCTGGAACACATCCTCTGCCAATTCCAGCAGATGTTCCCTGTGTACCGGTTTGGGCAGGTAGTCTATTGCACCTAGTTTGATGGTACGTACCACATCCGGAACCGATACATATTCGGTTGTGATGATGAATGGGATATCCTTCTTTTCCTTGCGTAGCCATTCCAGCAGGGAGATACCGTCTCCTTCCGGCAGACGCACATCCGAAAGAATCAAATCGAATGTGGTCTTACGTATCAACGAGCGGGCAACCGACTCGTTTATGGCCGTCACCGCATCATAACCCGCCTGTGCAAACCAGTCCTTCTGCATCTGCGACAAGCTTATATTGTCCTCAACTATCAGTATTTTTCGTTTCATTTTCTAGTCTTTTTATTTCGTTCTCAGCCTCTATTATCAACATGCCGGTGTATTCAATGATTTGCTGAGTGTGTTTCTGTATAACATCATTGACTACTGTACTGTCTTTCAGTAGGGCACGATAATCAAGTAGTATGTCACTCAACTGTAGTAGCTCCCACATCGGCTGCATACGATGGACGGTCTCACGTAATTTTTTCCTATCACCCACATTCTTAGCCGAAGCGAGTTCCTCAACATCCCGTTTCGACTGTTCGATAAAGGAATATAACAGTTTTTTCTTATCTCTTACCTCTGAGTGTATTGCACTGAAATCTATCCCTTGATTATTTCCAAAATAATTCTTTTTTATGGTTGAAAGCAGGCTGAGCAGTTCAGAAGATGAGAAAGGCTTGTAGATACAAGCCGTAAATCCAGCATCAAGAAAAACATTCTTTTCCTTGTCTCCGCGTGCGGTCATGGCAACGACAGGTAACGTGCGTGAATTTCCAATGTTTGAACTGCGTAATAGGGTTAGCAGGTCGAAACCATTGGTGCCGGGCATCTGGATATCGGAAAGGAGCAGATCATAATCCGTGCAGCGCATAGCCTTGACAACCTCTTTAGCAGAGGAACAAACCATGCAGGCAACACCGTTACGTTCCAGCATTTCCTTGATTACATTCCTTAACATAACATCATCGTCTATGACAAGGACATTGTGTGGCAAATACTCTGAATGAGGAAATATACGGTTTTCACTTTCCTCTGGTTCGTCTGTCTCCGGTAGCGGAATAGTTACACGGAACTTGCTTCCCCGATCTATAACACTTGTCACTTCGATAGTTCCGTCAAGCAGGTTCACAAGGCCTTGCGTGATGGACAACCCCAAGCCATAACCGTCAGCATTAGCAGCAGATACCTGACGCTCAAACGGAAGGAAAATTCGCGAAAGGGTTTCTTCAGTCATGCCAATGCCAGTATCTTTTACTTCCAAAATCAGATTTCCATTGTAATAATGGACATGGAAACTGATTGTTCCGGATTCAGTAAATTTGACGGCATTGGTAAGCAGATTGTCTATGATTTGTTCTATGCGGTCTACATCGCCATAAAGCCGAACCTCCGTATTATCAAACTTGCTGTCAAATAGAATTCCTTTGGTATTTACTACATGAGAGAACCCTGAAGCTATACGTTCCAGCAGTTCATGAAGGTCGAACGGAACATCATTACGTTTCTCTTTTGCCTCGTTCAAACGGAATACGTCCAATAGATTGTTGAGCAAGTGCACCACGTGCCGACATACGATCCCGATATTATTCAAATAAATATTGCGCTGATTTTCCTCCTGTGTTTCCATTGCCAACTCGGCATTTCCACTTATAATGTTCAGTGGGGCACGGACATCATGGGATACTGCCAGCATTATCTTCTTCTGGCTATCGACTAAAAGGCGGTTTTGTTTCAATGCCGTTTCCAGCATTTTATTGGCAACAGCATGTTGCTGCCTGTCTCTGTATATAGTAATAAATGAAAAAACGAGTAATAAGAATGAGCATCCTATTCCGGCAACAATTAGTATGAGAGAAGAACTATACAACCTTTGAATTTTTATTTCCTTGTCCTGTATGGCATTCTGCGTTTTCAAATCCAAATTTTCTATCAGTTCACTCATCGTACCGTTCAACACAGTGTTTTGCCACTGAAGGCTGTCAATATAGTTCTCTAACATTTTTTTCCATTCGCGCTGTTCTTCTGTAAGTTCCGTATTTAAAGACCGGATACGGTTTAAGGACAATTCCTCTGATTGTTTTTCTTTTCTCTTAAAAATTTTAGATAACCATGTTCCTCCGTTCGATTTTCGGTTTGTCGTTACAACACTCCTGCTCGCTTTGGTAAGTTCGTGTAACAATTCCTCATCCGTTTGGAAATTTTTATGGAATATCTGCATGAAACGGTACATGAACATTTCCTTTTGCATGAAAAATCTTCGTAAAGAGTCTATCTCCTCAGAAGGGATAAATTCCTTACAAAGCGGTTCAGCAGACAACAAAAGACTATCCAATATAATCCTTTTTCCTCTATATTGATTATAATCATTCATGTTCCACCCGGCGACTGATTCACCAAGTAACGAAAGCTCCAATATTTGTTCATGGGCGTTGTTTACCAACCGTCTAAGTTCGCGTATTTCAGATATAGCAAGGTTAATTTGAGACTTTTGTATCCGTTCATTGTAGATCATTCCAATGAAACAGGCCATAATAACAAATAAAAGAATGTATCCTGTTATTAATTTGGTGTAATACGCAGTAATTTTCATTTAAAACTCATATTTTAATATGAATATTAAAAATAATATCCGACATTAGCATATACTCCTATTTGACTGGTACGGTTTGAATAATCCAACATGAAGCTAAGCGGTCCAATTAAACTGTCGTATGAATACTTCAGTGCCACTCCCCATACATTATTTCCATCCCATATCCGTTTCAGCTTGTTTCCAGATGTCATATAGTTTCCAATGCAAGAAATATAATGCTTTTTCACCACATTATACCGTAATTCCGTTCGGAATAGCAATGTTGAATTACCAGCCAACTCGGTGTAGTGTATGCCATAAAAAGCCATTTGTTGTGGTCGGTATCTTCCCGCACATTCGCCCCCAACATGGTTAAGATAAAATCCCGGTATATTTTCTCCTATCAAAACACGACCGGCCATTTCCGGCAACAAGCAAAAAGAGCTTCCCAGCGGAAGGGCTGCTTTTAGATTTACCGACACGCTACCAAAAGTACTGCTCTCATCTGAAAACAGGCGGTTGGCATAGGCTGTAGCAGTCAAATTACAGGAGACTCCCCGGATAGGATGAACCAGCTTATCAAAAGTATCATATCCCAGCATGAAATAGCATGACCCATATCCTTCCGTATCTTCTTCGTATGGCTTGTATTGCGGTGTATAAAGCAATGACACGTTACTGAAATAATCGTATTGCACACCAATTCTGTAGTTGAATCTCTTCAAGAAATAATCCTTGAAATTCAATTCGGCATGATTGTAAAGATAGGTAATGTCATCTATCTTATCCCCGCTTTGATATAGTTTGTAATCATTATAACCGATGCGATAAGATACCTCCAGACTTTTCATGCGGCGCGTATTGTATGTATAACCCACATTCAGCCAAGGACTTCGGTTTATTCGGGTGGTGGCAAATACACCACTGCCATTCATTCCACCCATTCGGTATTGGGTATGCAGTAGTACAGAGGCAATCTCTTCCGTATCTATCCGCATCCCTATATTAAAACTTCCGGCAGGTTTCTCCGTTACAGTCAAACACAACACCTTACCATTATCTTCATCCGTAATGCGATAAGTCACTTCGCTGAAAAGACCGGTTCCCTGCAAGGTGTTCAGGCAGTCTTCCAGCATGGCAAGCGTGTAACGCTCACCTTCCCGGATTCCTCCCATCTTTTCTATCCATGTCTTGTCGTAGGTGCGAAGTCCCTCAATCCGTATCTCCTGAATAAAAGACAAAGAATCATTCTGTTCGGGTATGCTTATTTTTTTTCTTACAGGCAGTTCGTATTGTTCCAAGTGTTTCTTCAGGCGCATCAAGTCATCCCAATGCCTTCGTGCCTCCTTTTCGCCCATAGCCATCATAGTGTCAATGTCTGCTGCATTGAAATCGGCTGATGTATATCCTTTCAACCGAGGGTTCATGTACAGGTCAACCGCTTTCATATTCCGTTCTTTCTTTTCCTCGCCTACCAGAAAAGCGATACGGTCGGCTATTCCGGTCATGGTCTGATAGTCAGGCTCAGTCAGTCCTTTGGTACTCAAATCCATACCGATGGTAATGTCGGCACCCATTTCCTTGGCCACATCTACCGGAAAATTATTGAAGATACCTCCATCTATCAACACCATACTGTCGCAATAGACAGGAGAGAACACACCGGGTATAGCCATGCTGGCACGCATGGCGAGCGGCAAGCTTCCCCGATTTATAACCACTTCCTGCCCCTTCACCAAATCACCGGCCACACAAGCAAACGGTATGGGCAGACTGTCAAACGAAGCTAAGCTATGATAACCGATGGTCAAGTCCGAGAACTTATTCAGCACGCTTTGCCCACGCATTACTCCCGGTGGCAGCTTTACCGGTTTTTCCGCATTGTCAGAAAAAGGAATGGAAAACAGGTAACGGTCATGCCGCATTTTATTTGAATAGGACTGATAGGGACGTTTCACCTGACCGGACAACAGGAATATCCAGTCTTGCGAACGGACCATACTGTCCAATTGGGCGGCATCATACCCGATGGCATAGAGCCCTCCTACAATGGCACCCATGCTGGTGCCACTAATGTAGTCTATGGGAATACCCGCCTCTTCCAACACTTTCAACGCTCCGATATGCGCCACCCCTTTGGCTCCACCGCCACTTAATACCAGACCTATTTTAGGGCGTTTGCTTCCTTCGGCATACGCCACAGTTGCAAACAGACACAAAAAGATTGCCGGAAATATAATTCCCGACAATCTCTTGACACACTTCACGAAAAAAACTTGCATTTGCATGATTGTTTATTTAAAAGACACCTTTATTGCCCTGTATCAATCAGGTATTTTGTCAAACGGGCCCGATAAGTGATGCAGGCATCCGTATGACGGTTTCTGCTTTGGCGGAAAATACTTTGCGCATCAAGCAGTTCCGACAGCGTGGAAGTACCGGCTTTATAATTTGCAGTCTGCATACGCACATTTTCGGAAGACTCCTCTACAGCAACCTCGGCAAGCATAATCTGCCGGTAAGCTTCCTCCAGCAGATTCCAACTCTGCTGCATCTGTAATTGCAGTTTTTCCGCTCCGTCTTCTCTGTCATTCATCGCTTTTCTCTCTTCCATACGAGAACGGCGAACCTTATGATGCCCGCTCCACCAGTCAGTCAAAGGTACACTGACCGTAGCCATCACCATCACATGGTTCCGATGATGTTTCATCAGGTCTTCATGTGCATAAGACACCCCTACACCTACGGTAGGAAGCTGTTCGCCCAGCCTGATCTTGCGTTTCAACTGATGCACTTCCACATTTTTGTCTAGTAGCCGATAGCCGGACAAACCATGCAAGGCTTCCGCATGATTCACCCGGTAAGCGTCCGGATGTTGGATAGTGCCGGACAGTTCGGTTACATCCAGATAATCGGCAGCCTCCAGTGGCAATCCTATATACTGACACAAAGCCATACGCGACAAAGACAGACCGTTTTCCACCTCCAGACGGGTACTGCTTACCTCATTCTGCTTCAAACGTACCGTAAGCAAATCATTCTTCGTAGTGATGCCGGCATCTACGGCCAGACTCACATCCTTGTAAAGACTGCTGAGCAGAGAGTCAAGCACATCAAGTGTTTTCACCGCCTCCTTCAGCGAAACGATTTTCCAATAATGATCCTCCGTTTCAAGCATCACTTTGTCGCATGTCATATCCAATTGTATTTCAGAGGCTTCTACAGCCTTTTTAGCCAACTTGTTGGAGTTTACAATCTGTCCTCCGGCAAATATCGGCTGTGTAGCAGATATCATGACCATGCTTCCCTTTTCCAATACACCTACCTCCATAGGTTGTTCAATACCCAAAGGTGGGATGGGCGGTACCGTCGCCTTTATCAAATCATCGTCTGCCTTATAAGTTGTTCCCGAGGCTGAAAGAGTAGGAAAATACTTGGTAAAGGCTTCCTTGCGGGTTTCTTTGGCAACTTTCACATCCAAATTGCCATTCTTTACCTGTACGTTGTATTCCACAGCCATTTCCTTGCATTCATCCAACGTGAATATTCGCTTCTCCTGAGCAGGAGCCACCGCCCACCATAGGCAGCAGCAACCGGAAAGCATATATTTAACCTTGTTCATTTTCCTGTTATTTATTTGAATGAATTTTCCAATAGGTCACCGGAAGAACCGTCACCACCATAAACGTAGCCACGATAGTTCCAGCAAAAATCACCACCCCCATAGGTTCCCACAATGAACTCTTGCTGATAATCATCGGGATAACACCGAAAGCGGTTGTGGCAGAGGTGAGGAAGATTGGAAGCATGCGACGCTTGCCTGCATCATAGGCGGCATCGCGTGCCGTGAATCCCTTTTCCCTACGCAAATGCTCGGCGTGTTCGAACATGATGATTGCATTACGTGAAATGATACCCATCAGACTTACGATACCCAATACTACCGTCGTACCAAAATCCAGCCCGTAAATCCACAAGCCTCCCATCACACCTAACATGCAAAGAGACAATGAGAGCAGTGCGGTAGTGGCTAGACTCACTTTCTTAAAGTTGATTAACAGGAACACATAGACTATCAGCATGGCTCCCAATACACCCTTGACGACAGGCGGAATGATTTCTTCCGAGTCTATCTCATAAGCACCGCCATACTTGATGCGCACCCCTTCCGGAAGTTGCGGTGTGATTTCCTCCTCCACCACTTCACGGATACGGTTCAACAGTTTGCCTTCATCATATCCACGCTGGGGACAGGCATGTACGCTCACCACCCGTTCTCCCTGTACATGGTAAATCTGCCCGTTCTGCCATGCCGGCTTCACATCCGCAACCTGACGCAAGGGTACCGTTACTCCGGGGACGAGGGTGGATACATATTCATTCTCCAAACGGTCGAATTCCTCTTTCCCGTTATCAGACTTCAACAAAATCGGCAAGTCATAGTCTCCTTCCCAGACAGAGCCGACAGGCAATCCGCTATACTTCATCGCCATATCGGCACTTACCATTCCTTTGGTAATTCCCAAACGTGAAGCTTCCACCGGTTTCAAATCGACATCAATCACCGGTTGTTTATTCTCTGAGCTACCATGTATCCAAGTCAATCCCTTCACTTTCTCGTTAAGTAAGCTGATCAGCCTGTCCCCCTGATCCTTTAGCACATCCATATCCTCACCGATAAAACGCACTTCAAGCGGAGTGTAAGTCACCTGATAGTCCAACTGGCGGAAACGGACATATGCCTCGGGAAAATGATAGGCATAGCGGTCGGCATATTCATCAAGAACCTCCTCGGTAGCTTTAATGGAAGTGGTATTCACTATGAACTGGGCATAGTTCTTAGCCGGGAAATTCGGAGTGTATGTAGCCTGAAACCGGGGTGAGGAAGCCCCCACAAAAGAAGTCACAGACTTTATACGTTCGTCTTTCTTCAGTATGTGATACAGACTGTCGCACACCTCCGCCGTCTGATCCAGAGAAGAACCGTATGGCAGGTAAATCTCCACGGCAAACTGGTCGCGGTCGGCAATAGGAAGCATACGTACATTGGTTCGCGTCATCATCCAACCGGCCACAATGACCGAGAGAACGCCCAATGCAATGGTAGTCTTTGGGAACCGGAAAACCCAGTCCAGAATATGTTCATATCCTTTCTGTACCCAATCCAGGAAATTGAAACCTTTCTTCTTCCTTTTAGGTCGTTTGGCCTTCAAGCCTTTCCGGATAATAAAATATTCCAGATAAGGCATGAATAACATTGCCACCGCCAAAGACACGGTCAGTGTAATGGCCAACGTAAAGGGAAAATAGAACACAAAGTCATAGATGATACCTTGTGAAGTGACCAGAATCGGAAAGAAAATGGTACAGATGCACAAGGTAGCCAGCGCAATGGACGGGAAATAGTCTTTGGCACTGGAAATGGCAGCATACCAGCGGGACACCCCTTGGTCAAGTTTCTCCAGATAAGCATCCACGACAATGATGGAATTGTCCACCAGCATCCCCAATACCACAATCAGCGAAGCAAGTGTCACCGTATTGATGGGAATACCACAAGCATACATCACTGCAATGGAAATAAAAATACTGACCGGAATGGAAATACCTGAAACGACAGCCGAACGGAAAGGGAACAAGGCCATCATGACCAGCACCACGATGACAATAGACACCAGCAAGTCTTTCAGAAACGAATACACCGAATCCTCCACCAGCTTTGGCTGGTCAACAATACGGCTCACATGCATTTCATCCGGCAGGCTTGCCTGGAACTCCTTGAGTACCTCATCCACTTCCTCGCCATATTCCACGATGTTTTCCCCCTCACGCATTTCCAGCGAAAGTATCAGTGATCTTTTCCCGTTGTGTACAATGTAATCAGTAGGTTCCTTATATTCTCTTACGATGCGGGCAATGTCTTTTAAGCGGACAATATTTCCATGAGGGTCGGAATACACAATCTGGTCAGCAACCTCTTTTTCAGAAGAAAAAGGCGATTTGACATGTACGGGAAGCTCCAGCTTATCATTTTCAAGACTCCCGCCTGAAGTGGTAAAACCCTGCGAGAACAACGTAGATACCAAGTCGCGGTTGGCGATACCGTAAGCAGCCAACTTGTCTTTGTCCAGATATACACTTATCTGCTCATTTTGCATACCATAGCGGCGAATGTTGGAAACAGACTTCACACCACGCAACTTGTCTTCCAGACGATCCATGTGCTCTTCCATTTCCCGATAAGTTTTTTCTTCCGACTCCAAGGCAAGCAGTAAAGCGGAAGTTTCTCCAAAATCGTCATTCACCATCACCGCCATCACACCGGCAGGAAGTTGCATTTTGAAATCTTTCAACCCGTGCTTGATTTTGGACCATACTTCATCCTTATTGTCCACATCGTCATTCAGCATAACCATCACATATGCCACCCCGTCTCGCGTCTTGGAATACGTTAGGTTGCGTTTCACTTCCTTGTAGGAAAAAAGATAACGTTCCAACGGTTTGGTCACCTGTTCTTCCACTTCTTCTGTTGTAGCTCCGGGATAAACGGCAGCCACCAGCCCTTGCCTCACGGTTACAGGAGGAAATTCCTGTTTGGGCATGACCACCAGACTGTATGCCCCTACGATCATCAAAGCCACGACCAATGCCGTCACCAGTTTGTAGTTACGCATACATGCCTCTATCAATCCTTTTTTCTTTTTCATAACCGCACCTCGTTTTGTTCCAATACTTTCATGCCCTCACTGACCCGGTATCCGCCGTTGACAATCACCCGGTCACCATCCGACAATCCTTCTGTAATCACCAGACCGTTATCGGTCAAATCTCCGATTTTAACTGTTTTACGGCTTGCAACGGACGAATTTGAGACGACCCATACAAAGTGCTCTCCATTATTGGATACTAATACTGCATGGTTGGGCAATACTACCACCGGTTTCAAACCTTGCTGCAAACTGACACCGCATACCATACCCGGAATAATCTTGGACGCACTGTCGCTCTCTACACGAAGCTTTATCTCGTAATTGTGAGAAACAGGATGGGCCAACATACTTCTCTCCACAACGGTTGATTGGAATTCAGCGTTCTGCAACGCTCCTATCTCAACGATTGCCAGATCACCCACTTGAACAGAAGAAATTTCATTCTCTGGAACAGAAACTTTTACTTTCACCCCTTGCGTATTCAAAAGGGTAAACACGGGTTGATTGGGAAGCACATTCTCTCCGGGGTCAATATCACGTTCCTCAATGACCCCATCAAAGGGAGCCACCAGTTTGCTTTCCTTAAGATTCTTGGCTGAAATACGTTCCATAGAACGTGCCTGTTCCAATTTTGTCTGCACCTCGACAAACTTGATTTCCGGCAGACTCTGCTGATTATATAAAGACTCCAGTCGCTTATAGGTATCTTCCGCCTGTTTCAACGAGGCAAGAGAAGCGTTATAAGTGCTCTGTAGATTATCCGTATTCAAAACTGCCAATAACTGCCCTTTCTTTACCTGCTGTCCTTCGGTTACATACACTTTTGCTACCTGCCCCGTTACCTGAAAACTTAGTGAAGACGCAGACTGACTTTCAGCCACACCTACATATTCTTTAGAAAGACTAATATTGGACGATAAAATCTCTACGGTCTTAACCGGAATCGGTTTAGAAACCACTTCTACAGATTTGTCATCCGAACACGATGTGCAAATAACAGACAGACACACCGCAGAAAACAGACTTTTTATACCATTCATGTTCAACATCTGATTAATACTTATTTCGACTGCAAATTTCGGATGAAAGCCCCAATTAATAAAGGTCAATATAAGGAACATAATGTTCTAAATAAAGAATATATATCTTATAATATTTACTATATCCTTTAATATTACTATTTTTGCCATTAAAAACATATATCATCATGAATGCAATCCATACGATATCAGTCCAACAACTAAAAGATTTGGACCAATCTGTCAACACGTTAAAAAACGATATTATCCTATCTAATAATATGGAATACAAAAACAACCTCTTTGCATCACCTTGCAGGTTGGACGCTTTCGTTTTATTGTTCTGTGTAAATGGAGAGGCAGACATACAAATTAACTTGGAAAAATATAAAATCACTTCGGGAATGCTGGCGATGAATGTTCCGGAAAATATCATTCAGATTACCAATTTGGATCACTTTACAATTCATCCAATTATTATTTCTTCTGATTTTCTTAAAAGAACAAACATCAATCTGAAAGAGATTATTGAACTTTATATGTTTGCAAAATCACATCCGCTCATTCAATTGGACTATTCCGAGCTGCGTGTCCTGGAGCAATATCATATCCTGCTTGAAAGTATCTTATCAGGTAATGATATACGAAAAGAAGAAGTAGTGGAAGGTATCATTTACTCTTTCCTTTTTAAGCTGGATGGTTTGTGCAAAAAGCTACAAGAAAACCAGAAGACAGCGGTTAAAATCAAGGAAAGAAGTGAGGAGGTATTCGAACTCTTTATGGAACAGCTCACTCTCCATCATTTCAAAGAGAGGGGATTGGCATTCTATGCGGAACGTTTGGGTTTAACCGCCAACTACCTGTCCAAACTGGTTAGGGAATACAGTGGGAAAACAGCTGCAGAATGGATAGACGACTATGTGATTCTAGAGGCCAAAACATTGATTAAGAATTCCCAATATACCATTCAGGAAATAGCCTATAAACTCAATTTTCCGACACCGACATTCTTCGGTAAATATTTTAAGCGGATAACCGGAATGTCTCCGAAACAATATAAAAGTACCTAAACATTTTTCAGATATAGTAGATAAACTTTAAAAAGAACATATTATGCCTTATTATGACCTTTTACAGTTTATAACTTATAGCAATCTTTGCAGTATTAATTTAAAAAAGGGAATAATATGAAAAATCTGAATGTGCTATCTGCTTTCTTGTGTGGAACTGTAGTAGGAACAACAGTAGGTACTGTTTTAGGAGTATTATTTGCCCCTGATAAGGGAAGTAATACTCGTATGCTCATTGCTGACAAACTCAAAGAGGCTCACAAAATGAATAATGAGCAAATATTAAACTCCCCCGAGGAATAATTCAAAAATAAGTAGTCTTCATTCTGATGATATATAAGTTGAATGAAGACTATTTTTGCTGATTGCCAGTCGAGTATACAAATAGAAATGAAAAAACAAATTGCCGATATTTTATTTTTTGTAAGCTGCATAACAGTTGCTATGTGTGTACTATTTGGAATTACACTAACATGGTTATTCACTCCTCATCAAAAGCTGCAACTTATTAATAAACAATAGAATATTATTTTTTAGCTTATGGCAATTCTGTAGATTGCTTTTTCTCTTTCGAAAGAACTTTCACCAGCTTATAGACATATCTTGACGCATCTTGTGGAATATTCTCCCGCTCCGAACGAATTACAGTTAACCTGTATTCATATCCTGGTTCGTAGTCGAATCCCTCAATTTGCGAATACATATACTGCCACTTTTCAGTGGAAGCATATTTTACGAGCAGGCAAGTCATTGGTCCTACTCCGTGACCGATACGTGTTTCCGATGCAACTATTATGTCCAGCTCTTTCTGTTTAGTATCCACAGTTTCCACAGCTATCGTGTTTTGTACACTCCGACATCCTTGTACCCCCAACAATGCCAAACAGCAAATTACCATACCGATTATTTTCCTCATAACTGTTTGAATAATGATTAAATACAAAAATAAGGCTTATCCGTAACAATCAAAAAGTATTCGTTCCTAAATTGCATCCGTTTTATCAGAATTGCGTATTGATACCGATAAACAACTGCGTTTTGGGTATATTGTTTCCTTTATGCCATACCGTAAACTGGGGCTCCATAAAGAGATTAAACACCAGCTTGTCCCTTTTCAGAATCTTACCGATACCAAGTCCTAAAGGCACACAATAATTATCGTTCTCCAAATCGAATGACATTATACCGGTACTCCGCATATAGAGACCTTTCCCCAATTGCCACATCAGAAACGGCTGGAACGTGAACATTTGGGCATCAGTCCGGTCATCATCTCCAGCAAAGGAATGCTGCCAAGTACTTAGAAAGCCTAACTGCAAAATATTATTTCCGGCAAAATAGCCTCCGAGAGCGACTCCTGCTTGCCATTTTCCGGAGCCAAGCGCATTGGATGTAGCTGTCGGCGCTGTTATAACAGGCCCCAATCCCAACTGATTTTTTGAAGTAGGTTTAGTAAAGAGATAAGCAGTGAGTACGTTCAAATCACCCAATCCTGATTTATATTTATCTCCTGCCACAGGAAAAGTATTGACCGGCAATGAAGCCCTGAGCAGGACACGGCCGATAGGCTGTGCATAGCGAAACCACATCGTGTTCATATTTTCTCCGTTACCATACAGTCGGTCGGAATAATAGTTATGCACATTAAAGGTCTTGATACTTGCCAAAGGATTATTGGCTTGTTTAAGAGTTTGTACATTTTCTGCACTTTGCGCAAATACGTTTACCGTTAGGTTACATAAAAATAGACTTGCTAATAGAGTTCTTAAATTCATTTGAAAAACGGTTAAATTAAATAATGTAGAAGCTATACAAGGCAAGAGCCGTAAACTGACATTTCACGGCTCTTGAACTGAACATGAAAAACTTATTTTTTGGAGTACTTTTCAAATATCTGATCCACAGTAAACGAAGCCGGGCACTGACGCTGAGGATATTTTTCAAATGTCTTCATGAATTGCATGAACTCATTCTGAGCTTTGATAAGGATAAACTGATGTTCATCAAACCATTTTTCGTAGTTTTCGGCATCTGTCGTAGCACGTTCAAAAGGATCACGACGCAGATTGAACAAGTTGGGCATACGTAACTGTACAAATGGTTCCTTCCATACGTCATAGCCATGTGCACGCTGTTCGGCAAATGTCAATTTCCAATCATCCATACGCATAGCCACCGGCATGCCATCATCGCTGAAGTAGAAAAAATGATGACGTGGGCTTTTCTCGCTTTTACCTGTGATGTGAGGTAGAATGTTATAGCCGTCCAAATGCACATTATAAGCCATGTTTCCGACTTTGTAACCATTCAGTAATTTTTCTTTTATATCAGAAACCCCAGCAGCGGCCAATAGTGTTGGCATCCAATCAGTGTGAGAGACTATTTCGTTGGACACACTGCCCGGCTGAATATGTCCCGGCCAACTGACTAAAGCCGGTACACGGTAGCCTCCTTCCCAATTAGTATTCTTCTCTCCACGGAATGGAGTAAGACCGGCATCCGGCCACATATTATAGTGAGGACCGTTATCAGTTGTATAGAGAATAATGGTGTTCTCATCCACATTCAATTCCTCCAACAAGTCCAACAATACTCCCACATGGTCGTCATGTTCCATCATGGCATCGGCATAAAAGTCCTGACCTGTGCGACCATGACTTGATGGTTTCGGATAAGTCGGATAGTGCATACGGGAAGAATTGAACCAACAGAAAAACGGCTTCTCTTCTTTGACTGAACGTTTGATAAAATCAACCGAAGCGTTCAAGACCTCTTCATCAATTGTTTCCATTCTTTTTTTGGTCAACGGCCCTGTATCCATGACAGAACCATCCACATTTGATTTGATAACCCCGCGAGGACCGAATTTTTTGTGAAATTCCGGATCTTTCGGATAGTCTGGATGCTCAGGAGTCTGTTCCGCATTCAGATGATAAAGATTGCCATAGAATTCATCAAACCCGTGATTGGTTGGCAGAAACTCATCACGGTCTCCCAAATGATTCTTACCAAACTGTCCGGTAGCGTAGCCCAACGGTTTCAATAGTTCTGCAATTGTAGGGTCTTCCTTGCGTATGCCCAAATCGGCACCGGGAACTCCTACCTTAGTCAATCCTGTACGGAAAGGAGACTGACCGGTGATAAACGCGGCACGTCCTGCCGTACAACTTTGTTCTCCATAATAATCGGTAAACATCATACCGTTCTTGGCGATACGGTCAATGTTGCGAGTACGATAACCCAACATGCCATTATTATAGGCACTCAAGTTCATAATACCGATATCATCACCGAATATTACCAGAATATTAGGTCGTTTAGGCTGATTATTTACTGCCTCCTTTTCTGAAGTTTCGGCTGCATGAGCAGCTACTCCGGCGCATAGCATACCTGCACCGACTGAAATTGTTCGAATCAGTTTACTCATAAAAATTAAAATTTAAATGTAGTTGATGTTATTTTTCCATATTCAAAAAATCCATAATGTCAGCTGCTTCTCTTCCTTGTTTCATCAAGGTGCGCATACCATGCAAGAAAGGAGCCGCATAATCGAAAAATTTATAATACCCTTTGCAAAGGTAAGCCTGCTTCTCCCCATCTTTATTCAACACAAAACGATGTTTGGGACATTCACCATTGCAAGCCGGCAAGTATTTACAGGCGCGGCATTGGGCAGAAAGGGTGTCAGTCTTGTCCTTGCCAAATTGTTCCTGCTTTGCCGAGAGCGCCATTTGTTGAAGAGGCTGTTCCATGATATTTCCCAGCTTGAACTGGGGATACACGAAATGGTCACAGGTATAGACATCGCCATTATGTTCCATCACCAGTCCGTCGCCACAGGAACGCGACAGCACGCAGGCAGTAGGGTTATATCCGCACCATGCCTCCAAAGCGCAATCAAACTGCTTTACAAACACTTTGCCTACATCGTTGCGCACCCACTTGTCAAACACCTGCACCAAGAAGTTTCCCCACTGTTCCGGTAGCACGCTTTCTTCGGTTACTATGGCTTCACCGTCATAATCATTAGCCACCAATCTCAATAATTCATTTTTGTCTGAGGCACGACGTTCCTGAATGGGAATGAACTGCATCCAAGTGGAACCTAAATTTTTCAGAAAGTCATAAACGCGTAAAGGATATTGGGCATTCAAGCGGTTGATGGTTGTCAACGTATTGAAACGGACTCCATATTTTTTCAACAACTCAACAGACTGCATCACTCGTTTCCAGCTTCCCTGTCCTGCCTGATTCCTACGATTGGCATCATGCAAATCTTGTGGACCGTCAATAGAAATACCTATCAAAAAGTCATGTTCTTTGAAGAATGCAGCCCACTTATGGTCAATGAACATCCCGTTAGTCTGAAGTGTATTCTCTATTTTTCGTCCATCGGTATGTTGTTGTTGCAGGCAGATGGCTTTCTTAAAAAAGTCAATTCCCAAAAGTGTAGGTTCTCCTCCTTGCCAGGCAAAAACCACACGCGGATTCTCTGTCGGTTGGGAAGCGATATAGTTCTTGATATAAGCCTCCAGTATCTCATCCGACATCACATAATCCGGATTTTTCTTGTTGCAAATCTTGGATTTTTCCAAGTAATAGCAATATTTACAGCGAAGATTGCATACCGGTCCGATGGGTTTCACCATCAGGTGAAAATGTTTTCTTCCTTTGTTAATTTCAGCCTCACATTTCAAAAAGTCCGCATCCATGATTTCTTGTATTATCGTTTAACTTACAGAAGCAAAAATAGGGAGTTAATCTTAAACTGATTTTCAAAAAACAGCAGTATTTTATCCATAAACAACAAAACACATAATAAATACACATTTACAAAAAAATAAAAGAGAGATAACCGACTGCACCCTCCATACAATCCAGTTATCTCTCTCTCTTTCAAGCTGATGAATCATTTCCTGATTTTTATCGGGAAGTGGGCTTTTTTAAACCAACATCCTTCATCGGATATTTCTGGTAAGTGGCTAAATGCTCGTTTGCCAATTTCAAGGCAGTCGGTAATCCCCACTCAAAATAACGGTGCCCGGTGCTCTCCATCTCTTTAGGATCGTTATACAGATTATACACCCAAGGAGACATTCCCACGTTTAAAATAGTCGCCTGATCAATATTCTTGCGTGGTTCACACACATCAAACACCTTAAAATGTATCTTGTATTCTTGCCATCTTATAGCCATCAACTCATATTCGGAATACATAAATACGGCATTACGGTTGGATTTCCCGTTTTTGGCAAGCAGGAATGAAGTTTGATCTATTCCGTCAATGTAATTGGTGGAAGGAATACGGTCGTGTATGCCTGCTACACTCAAAGAGGTGTTAAACAAATCGCAAAGGTCAAACAGTCCGTCTGATACTTGTCCCGGTTCAATCATCCCTTTCCAGTAAGCGATTAGCGGCACCCTCACACCTCCTTCCCATGTAGTACCTTTTCCTGCCTTGAAAGGAGTATGCCCGGAATCAGGCCATGCATCTTCACACGGTCCGTTATCCGAAGTAACGAACACCAGCGTGTTTTCATCCAGTTCTAACTTTTCTAAGTGCTGCATGATGCGTCCTATAATGTCATCCACTTCAACTACGGCATCCTTATAGGGAGTGGCTGCCGGACTTTTACCGACAAAATTCTTGGAAGGATAGTTATCATCATGTACTTTGGCAAATGAATGTACCAAGAAAAACGGTTTGTCTTCTTTCTTTGCCTGTTGGATGAAGTTCATACTGTAACGTGCAAAATCCTGATCGAGTTCGGCTATCACTTCCTTTGAATCCATAGCATATACCGGTTTACTATCCTCTCCTTTTTTTCCGCTCAGTATATGGTTTTCGGACATTCGTTTAACGGCAGCCAGTCTTTCCGGCTTATTCACTAAGTCTGGATAGATGTTGGAATCCACTAATTGGGTGTATTCCGATACCACTGAACTGAAACCATACCATTCGTCAAACCCCACGTCATTCGGAAGACTTCCCTTACCGGAGCCTAAATGCCATTTTCCCGTCAATGCCGTCTTATATCCGCTTTCCGACAATAGTTTGGCAACACTGTTTTCTGTATCCCATGGATTGACTGATGCACCTTCTCCGGTCAACATGGGACGTGTCAGTCCGGAACGTGCGGGAATTCTTCCGGTTATAATGGAAGCACGCGTTGGAGTGGATGTAGGCTGAGAGTAACAAGAAGTCAACATTTTACCCTGTCGGGCCAAGCGGTCCATATTAGGCGTAGGAGCTCCTGTCATAACTCCTCCTCCGTAAGCCCCTATGTCTCCATAACCCATATCATCTACTAAAAATATGAGTACATTGGGACGTATCTTTAAACCAGATAGTTTCTTTTGAGCTTCTTTCAAATCACTCTGATGGATGATGGCCGGTTCCAAATAATCTTTCTGCCTGACAGTCGGATTAAAATAATTCTGTGCGTTGGCTTCGGTAAATGCAGTTAATCCAGCTAAAGCCGGTACCCATAGATTCTTCATACCAATTTTCATACTAATTCAATTTTATAAATTATACATCTTATATAAGTTATATCATTATAAATGATAAATGTAAAGCAAAAATAGTTGGTTTGACTTCAATTGATTTTCAAAAAACATCATCGTTTTATCCTAAAACAACATCTTTGTTTTTTTAGAAGAACAACGGCTGTGGAATAAGGCGACCAATAACAAACATTTGAGACGCAACATGTTTTTGCAACCTGCATATCTATCTTTAAACAGGCGAATCTGAAAACCTTCGTACCAATTTTGCAGGTCGGGATTTATTTGTGCCAGTCCCAGAAAATTGTCAAAATGCCTAGTTCGCGCATATACATAAAGAACATCGTACAGTTGCGGATAGCCGGGAGCAATCAGCACCTTCCATACTAGACTACGACGTACACTTCTCACCAATCGGTAAATACCGAAACCAAGAAAAAAACAGATACTTACGATGGCTATACCCCACACCGCCAAGTCGGAATAATCAGATTTCCCTATTACTGCAACCTTTTTTATGGGGAAACCGCCCTTGGGCGGCAATATGTGTACGGTCTTCTCCTCTAAAATGATTTTTTCCATACGCCTGCTTTTCAGCGACCAATAATCCACCATTATCGGCGGCAATACAAAAGTACCCGAATCAACGGGCTGGTACAGGATACGCTGAATTGCGCGTCCGGACACACTGCCGTGATGAAAGTCCGTAGCGTAATCCGGCTGTTCCGGGATTGTGCGAATCTGTTTCAGGGTGTCGGCTACTTGGGGAAGCACAATAAAAGCTGCCGGTACGCCGGAAGCACTGAAACGAAGCGTGCGAGCCACTACATCGCCCACACGAAGTGTATCAGGAAAATCAAAGTCCTGTTCCACATCAAGTCGGCGCGCCGTAGTAACATGTGTGGACTGAGCATGAGGTATACGGACTTCTATCTTCCTTGAGGGAATGGCAAGCGTATGTTTGGTTCCTTCATATTCGTTAGGCAATGGGCTGTATACCGTCAGTTCGCCAAACCGAAGAGATTGCTCTCCGGGCTCAAACGGATAGTACATATAGTCCTGCTCTATGACACTATATCTTTCTCCTCCGATGGTTTCGGTAAGAGTGTGGCTACGCCCGGATTTCAAAAGTACCCCGTTCTGTTTTGTCATCTCCGGAAAGGACACACCTTCGGTAAACCACGTGCGGGTATATACGGACAAAGTAATAGAGAAGGGTTCTCCCCATGACAGTACTGATTGTGCAACACGACAAGTGGCAAACACATTTGTTGCCACTGTCTGTAGGGGAGACAACAGCAACAGAAAGATAGCTATACATTGAAAAATATTATCGTGAATTCTCATATTCATGTTTCAGTCTTCTTTTTAGAAATTCCTTGGGATTGTTCTCTATTTGCCGGAAGAGTGCTTCGCTCCGGTCGTTTTCTTTAATACCTGTATGGTTCAGTGCGTCAGGATTGATATCCGTCAGCTTGTCTGCCCAAAGTTCTGTCTCGTCGCCTCGCATCTTATTATCCGTATCCTTTTCCATACTGTCCGCATCATCCGCTTCGCTGCTATAGTCGTTTTGAAGGGTGTCCGGATTTATCCCCTGAGACAGCAACAGGTGTTCGATATAAGCTATATCTTCAGATACGAATTCCCATTCAGGTCTTTTCCGTGCCACATCCTTTAAAAATACCAATGCCTTTATCGGATGTCCATCCCTGCAAGTAACCAAGGCACGGTTGTACAAGGCTTCTACCGTAGTGTCTTTCGCAAATTCTGTTGCGGCTTTACTGTAAGCATGTCCGGAAGCCCACAGCATGCCGCGCCGGAAAGCATCTTCCGATACATCGATAGCTTGCAGTGTATCTCCCTTTATCAGCAGGAAATTAACCTGTGCCTCATTCCACATCCGTCCGGTATAGCTGCACGAGGACAAGGTCAACAAAGTCAACAAGGTCAAACCGCTTTTCCTGTAGCGGAAGAAAAGAGGCAGGAACAGCAGAGTGGCAGGGATGCAAAGCAGATAGCCTTCATCTTTCCACCTCGTGCTGTCCTGCAAAGCCTTTGCATGCATCGCTTCCTCTTCGTGATGACGGATAGAGGCCCACACACTATCCATTGTTACACTTCCGGGTATCAGCAACGTACTGTAATCTGCCGGAAGTTCCAGTTCCCTCCAGCGGTTTTCTTTTTCAACAGTCATCCCGGGAACGATATACACCACCGAATGGAAATCAGATTCCTCAGGTGGTGCAACCATGGCTGCCATACCACTCCAATTATCACCACTGACAGGCATGATGTCCGGAGAAAGATATTCGGCATACGAGCGCAACAGACGGTAATCCCGGGTGTAGGGCACTATGCAATGGATGGAACCGCTTTGCACAGACAAAGAGACGGTCTCGTCTTGCAAAGAATCCAAAAACTGATATACAGCCATTCTAAGCTGCGACACTTCATGATGGGATGCCGTTTCAGGCAGATAAACCATCAATGACACGCTCGATTGCAACGGCAGAGCATCCGGGCATTTTTCCCAAGCCGGTCCTGCCAATGCAACAATGCCGATTCCCAACCCGACTATAGGTGACAGACGGAACACAAACTCACGGAGCTCATTTCCACGGCTCATTAGAAAAGGGCGCATTTGCGGCATAATGCACCGCATATGGGTACGTTTATACATTCCGGTTATGCATCCTGCCACACAAATGGTTGGAATCCACAGTAGGTAAAGCAATGCAGGTCTTAAAAAATGAAAGTCTGTCATTTTAAATCATTTATAAATTTAACGATTGCAGCCGTTCCGAAAATCCCTAATGCCAATACTAACGGATAGGGATAAAGCGGACGGGCGGGCACTTCTTTTCGCAGGACATATTCCACCGGTTCGGCAGCGTCTATTTCCTGCATCACCTTTTTCAAGTCTTCGGATGAAGAGGCAAGGAAACACCTGCCGCCAGTCTGTGAGGCTATCTGTTCCAGTTGCCGATGATTGACATTGCCGAATCCCTTTTCCGGACTGCCCATGGCGATGGTGTAAATACGTACGGAATCCTTGGCTGCTTCTTCTGCCATTTGTACAGGCGAGATACCGTCTTGCGTATCCAAGCCATCGGTGACAAGCAACATCACCTTGCGTGTAATTGAATCGCTTTTAAAATGTTTGACAGCCACGGCAATGGCATTGCCTATGGATGTTTTAGGACCGGCATCTCCCAGCTGTATCTTTTCCTGCATTTCTACAAGCACTCGGACATCTTGCGTAAAGGGCACTTGCAGGTAGGCTTCCTGACCGAACACTACGTGGGCAAATCGGTCGCCCGGACGGGAGGCGGTGAAACGGGCCACCATCTCCTTGACCGCTTCCCAGCGGGATATGGGTTTTCCGTGTATAGGATGATACCAATCCCGGGTGTCCATGCTTAGCGAGATGTCTGTCGCCAACAGGATGTTTCTCCGTTCCTTAATTTCTTTTTCCGGTTCGGGATGGCAGACCGGATGACATACGGCGATGCATATCGCCGCCCAGCCGAGATAAAGGTAAATCCACTTCAGACAGCCAAACATCCGTACAATCAAAGTAGAATGCGCGCCATCCTCTCTGACGGAAATAACCGAAGGAAATCGAAGGGCGTGCTGCCTCCGACGCAAAGACGGCAAAAGCCGTACGATGAAAGGCACCGTGAGGAGTAACAAGCATTCCGGATAAGTCAGTTGGTACATTTCTTTTTTCGATGTATAATTCTGATTACATTTTTTTTGATTAATTCATGCTCGTTGCCATTCAACGAAGGTATTGCATCGGTAGGTCGCAAACAGGCATCCAATAGCAGCCGGTATGGATAGGCAGTAAAATCCGTCCGATTGTCGGACAGCAACTTCAGCCACGCTTCGTCCGGAAAGGTACTGCATGTGGTATCTGCGGTAACCGCAAAAAGTTCCCAAGCCGCCAATTTCAGGAACACAGCATCTGTATCCCTATGCGCAGCACCGATAATTTTACGAACCGCTCTTCTAAGGTTTCGGTGGCTGTTCCAATATCTGTACCACAACCTTAGTCCCAACAATACTCCCATCCCTGCAACCAATAAGAGAAGTAGATAGATATAAGGCCACCAGCCGATATATTCCCGTTCCAATAAAGGGTTAAGTTCCGTCCACATGGCTATGTAAAGTTTTCATGAAACATAATTTCGTTTTCTTTGCAAAACTGAATCAGGCGCTCTTTCTTTTCGCGTCTGGTTCTTTGATATTCCTCCCTTTCCTTTTCATGGTGAAACATCCATTCGCTCACGCCATCGGTAAGCCACTGTCTTAAGGGGGGATTCTCTTCCAACAGATCACTCGTCTGAATCAAGTACAATCGGTTCTGGCGGCATAAGATACCCAACTGTTTTTCCAATGCCTCTTCGGCATAGGGCATGAAATCACTGACAACATATATTTCCCTGTCCGACAAACCTATTTCCAAACAGCGCGTAAGCGCATCAGGCAATGTTTCTTTTTTCGTCATGCAGGGTTCATCGGCAAGCCTTCGGCTATATTCTGCCACCATGGCAACCCATTCTTCGGCAACAGTTTCTCCGGATGTAAGGGGCAGGAAGGAATGCGCACTGTCGCTGAATACTTCGCCGCTTACCCGGTGTCCGTTTTTCAGATAGCCGAAAAGAATCCGGATGCCGGTTTTGGCAGCCACTACCGATTTCATTGCAAGTGTGGAACTGAAAAACATGCAAGCCGACTGATCTATCAATATATGGGCAGCAAGCTGTCTCTCTTCCATAAATTCATTCAGATACAACTTGTCCAGGCGGGCTGTTGCCAGCCTATTCACCCTCCGAAGGCTGTCTCCGGACTGGTAAGGACGGATTCCATAGAGGTCATATCCTTCTCCTTTCTGTCTGGAATAACCGACTCCGGGAAGTGCAGAAAACGACAAGGGAAAATCTTCCATCGAAGACGAAAGGTGTTTAAGCCCAAGCAATTCGTCCGGGGTAATCCAAACTTCCGCTTTCATCCTAATTTCACTTGAAGGAGCAGTTCATCCAGCACCTTATCGACATCCCATCCCTCGTGCCATGCCTTCAATGAAAGCCGGATACGATGCCTCAGTACATTCTTTGCCACTCGTTTGATGTCATCTCCTGTTACATAATCTCTCCCTGACATCCAGGCCACTGCCCTGGAACAGCTGTCTAAAGCCAGCGTGGCACGCGGACCGGCTCCATAGACAATCAGCTCTTTCCAACTGTCGGATTCACCAATTTTTGTTTCAGGTCGGGTAGCCTGTATTAACTGTACCATATACCGTTCCGCCATATCAGACACGTACACCTGTCTGACCTCCTGTTGCATCTGCTTGATTTCATTCGGCGAACATGAAGGCACGCTGCCAGCGGTAGTCTTTCTATCTTCCGTCCGCACCATGCGCAGCACTTCCAGTTCTTCTTGCTCATTGGGATAGGACAACACCACATTCATCAGAAAACGGTCTTTCTGTGCTTCCGGCAAGGCAAAAGTGCCCTCTTGCTCTTGCGGATTCTGGGTAGCCAGTACCAAAAATGGGGAAGGAAGAGGATAAGTGTTTCCATTGACCGTAATCTGCTGTTCCTGCATGGCTTCCAGCAAGGCGGACTGTACTTTGGCAGGAGCCCGATTGATTTCATCAGCCAGCACTACATTTCCGAAAATCGGACCTTTGACAAACCGGAAGGACAAAGAAGTGGGATTGTAAATATCGTTGCCGGTTACATCGGAGGGGAGCATATCAGGAGTAAACTGAATACGGTTCAGACTGCCTGATACGCAAGCTGCAAATTGCTTCACGGCACGTGTCTTGGCGAGTCCCGGAAGTCCTTCGATTAGCAAATGCCCTTCGCATAGCAAGGAAATAAACAAGGCATCGGTTAAATGCGATTGTCCCACCACCTTTTGGTTTTGGTATTCCTTGACAGTCTCTATTTTCTTTACTAGTTCTTGTGATATCATACTTTTGCTACTTTTGGTAAACGATGCAAATTTATCGGTTTACCAAAAGTTGCATATTCACAAAACATCATTTTATTATCCCAAAACAACGAATGTAAATCAAATCGAACAGCTTTTTTACGGTTTGAAATCTTTAGGTAAACACTGGAACTTCTGTTTGAAAGCTCCAGTGAAATGTCCCAGATGCGTATAGCCAAGCATATAAGCCACTTCACTGACGCTTTTCCCCCCTTCGGCAAGCAATTCACGTGCTTTCTCCAGGCGGTGTTCCTGAAAAAGGTTGTAAATACTCATGCCATACACTTCCTTGAAAGAAGCTCTAAGCTTGGTGGCACTCATCCCGCTAAACCGGGTAAGTTCATTGATATCCTTGGGAGCGGACAGGTCGCTTAACATATATTCGCGCACCTCTTGCAGTTTTTGCAACAACTGTCTGTCAAAAGGCTTGAAATGGTTTTGGCGTTGATAAAAGAACTTGTCGGCAAACAAAAGGAACAGTTGCCAGGAGCAGACTTTGGCCATTTCAACATTCAGTTTGCCAGTCAAATGATTGGATTGCAAACCCTGCATAATCATCTTCATTTCTACATTGATAGATTCGTAGAAGAAATAAGTGCCGTCATTCTGTAAATGTTTTAAAAAGATATGGTCATCCGGAAGCACACGTTTAAAGGCAGTATACGGCAACCGGAAAAGAATCAGGTTAATTCCCTTCCCTTTAGGATATTGGATACGTGCATTTACATTGGAAAAGCATATGCCGGTGGAGGGCGATTGGGTATAAATGGCCTGTGTCGTTCCCTCTTCTACCGATCTGAAAGTAAGATTCTCGGAAAAGATGATGGGATAGTAGGTCATTGGTTTGCTTATCTTACGTATAGTGGTGGCCTCCTCAGTCAGAAACAGGTTTATCATAATAATCCGATGACTGTCAAACTTCAGTTCCTTAATGGTTCCTTCCGACGTAAAGAGGGTGTTACCTTCGATTGTTCCACCCAGCAGTTTCTGCCAGTCCTCCAATTCGTTTTCTGTATTCTTGAAAACATGTTCTATATGTCTCATAAGTATAAAAACAGATAGTGATGAAATTATTTATGGAAGCAATCTGCTTCCGGGCGGCTGATTTCTTCAGAGATTCTTTTCACACTGGGAGTTTCATGACCAACCCACCGGGAATAAATTTCACATACGGGTTTGTTTTCGGCATTGATTATCCGGCTCCAATAAGAAGCACTTTCTGTATGCCTGAACACCTTGCATGTAAGGACATCACCGAAGAAAGCTTCATTCATGAATTTAATCTGGAGAAAAAACAGATCATGGGTTCGTACAAACTCTACTGAAAAAGCAGAGGCTGCCAAAGCCAGATAACTTCGGTTGCACACATGTCCGTTAAAGTCCAAATCGGTCACATTCACTTTATGTTCAAAGGATTGCCAACAAGAATCAATCTCACAAGAAGGAAGTGTACTCTTTTTCTTTCTGCTTGCCGGTATAGTATCATCCGAAAGCAAGGCTAATGGTGAACAAGGTCTTTTTGTGGCATAATTCAGAATGATCCATGTACTGGTTCCGTAAGAAAAAAGCCTGCCGTCTTTGTCATACAGTCTGAAATCCACATAGGATTTGACAGCGGATATTCCGCTGAACCAAATCTCCACGAGAATATCTTCCGACCAATACGGTCTTTGCCCGACTACCGATACCTCAAACTCAGTAATCATCCAGATTAAATTCTTGTCAGCGATATCAAATGCAGCCAGACGCTTGCCACTCAAATAGTTGGCAAAGCAATCCTGAAAATACATCAGCATGGCATTAGGTGTCATACGATAGACTACATCCATATCAGAAGCGGTAACCTTATATTTTATACGGAACTTTTCAACCTTTTCCATATTTGTTTATTATCAATTAAAAAATTCTCATTATTCATTAGAAATTGATGTCAGTCAATCTTACATTTCTATATTCCAAAGGAGTCATGCCGGTATATCTGCGAAAGTATCGGGAAAAAACAGAAGCGTCTGAAAACCCCAATTCATCTGCTATCCGGCATATAGGAGAGTCACTGTTTTTCAATCGTTGTTTGATTTCCACAACTGTTGATATGCTTATCCATTCGGAGGCGGTTCTACCTGTAACCTTTTTGATTATTTTTGTCAGATACTTCACTGTAATACATAGTTTATTCGCATAGTAAGCCACATCACGCTCCCAAAGATAATGGTCGGACAAAAGAGTGAAAAAACGCTGGGTGATAAAATCTTCTCTGTTTTTTTTTCTTATAGAAATATCACTGGCTTTTAACCTGTATTCAGCAGCAATACGTAAAATTAAAGCATAGATAAAAGCTTCCGTCATTTGCTGTCGGTAATGATTGTTCGAATGTGAATATTTGGAAACCAGTGAATGAAGTTCCAATAAATCGGATACAATATTCTCGTCCGCTTGGAAACATGGCTCATCATATATATGCTTTAACACATCATAATCCTTGGGCAACGGCAATTCCTGCAAGAAAGAAGAGGATAGGAATAGAAATTCTATCAAAAAGTCTTCGGTAAAATGCAGATTCTGAAACAATTGTTTAGGCATGACTGTTATCAGTTTTTGAGGGATCAGCTTATAAATATGATAATTGATAGATACAGTAGCAGAACCTCTGAGACAAATACCCAATGCCATGCCATCAAAGATGAAAGGCATCTCTGGATTGATGTGTTGTTTCAATTTATCACCGTTGGAAAACACGAAATTATGTATGGAATAACCTTTGGTCAAATCTATTTTATCACTATCCGTCATAGGTAAAATCTTACTTCAATTACAAATTATCATAAAGAAAATGATTTTACCAGACCGAAAAAAGTTTTCTTCTTAATTTAACTTCATTTTTTTAATTATGCAGCAGAAAACTCCATCTTACATAAAGAACAGATGCCTTGTCACAATAGTCATTCGCGCTCACGTGCATTGACAAACAACATGACATAATACAACAGGTTCGCCAGTGACCCCAGTGCAGCCACCACATAAGTATAAGCGGCCGAACGTAAAGCATCTTCTGCCTGAGAATGATTCCTGATATCAGTTATTCCTGAATAACTGAGCCAGCTCAAGGCTCTTTGACTGGCATTAATCTCAACTGGTAATGTAATTAGGCTGAACAGTGTGGTGGATGCAAATAGGATAATGCCCAAAAGCATCAGTTGTGGAAAACTGTTAAGCAGTAACATTCCGCCCAAAAGCACCCAGGACAATATATTCGAGGCAAAGCTGACAACCGGAACCAATGCAGAGCGTATTTGCAACGGCTGGTAAGCCCGGGCATGCTGTACAGCATGTCCACATTCATGGGCTGCCACAGCCGCAGCAGCCACACTGCATTCCGAATAAACAGTCTCGCTCAAATTAACAGTTTTATTCGTTGGGTTATAATGATCAGTCAGGCTGCCCGGTGTGCAGGTGACTGACACATCGTAAATTCCATTGTCATGTAGCATTTTTTCAGCAACTTCCTTTCCTGTCATGCCATTACAAAGTCTAATCCGGGAATATTCCTCAAATCGGTTCTGTAGTCTGTTGGATACCAGCCAACTCAGCACTGATATTCCTATAAATATTATCCAATACATTCAGGTAATTCTATTAATTTTGTTTCTAATAAATTCTTCATTTTCTCGTAGCCAATATCAAATATTTCGGGTGCCCTTTTGAGTTCAAAAGTTTTGTATTTCCCTACGGAGTCAATTTCTAGAAGAACATCGCACTGCTCACGGTCAACAGTGGTATTGGCATTAAAAACATATTGAAAAGATTTAGCTGCGACATATAATATGTTCTCCTTATGTTCATCTGTCAAATACGGATTCACATTCACACCTGCTATCTTGTCACACATTGGGCGAATAGGGGTTACAGGAAAGTTTTTGAACAGTCCTCCGTCAACATATCTCACTCCCTCTATTTTTAATGGTTCGAATATCACCGGAATGGTGCATGAGGCCATGATGCGGGGAACCAGTTCGCCTTCTGTAAAACAAGCGCATTTCCCAGTGTCAAAGTTTGCAGCTGTAATATACAATTTTTTTTCCAAATCCTCTATATTTCGAAATGGAATATGTTTTTTTAGAAAATCCCGGAATCCATTATAGCTCATGAATCCTTTATTGGGCAGGGTAAAACGGAGGAAATCCTTCACTTCATATTTCATGAATATTTCCATGATTTCTGAAGGAGAGAAGCCGGCTGCATAAAATGCGCCTACGACCGCTCCTGCACTTGTTCCAGATATTACATCCGGTACAATTCCTTTTTCCTCCAAGGCTTGTATTGCCCCTATATGAGCAAATCCTTTGGCTCCACCGCCGCTTAATGCAAGCCCCCATTTATACTTTTCTTTTCTACTTGTTATCATCTTGTCTCCATTAAATAAATCATTATACACCGTTAAAAAATATTTGCCAGTATTTGTTCTTCCGAAGTTTTTTGATCTGTTCATGAGGGAAATACGGATAATTACTACCCAATGTTATTTGGGACATATCAACAAAATCAATCAAATAAGAAAGCATGTCCAACTCTTTAGCAGGGTACGCTGTGTCAAAATATAACCGCCTCAACATTCTGTCAATCCGGTACTGAAAAACCGCCCCATTCTCCAGCATCTTATACTTCAAGAAGTTAAAATAAAAAGGTATTTTTCCTCCTCCATATGACATTATGAATTTGACATGTGGATATTTAAAAGCAATCTCATTGAAAGCCAGATGAAAAGCGGCATGTGTGACTTTAGTTGCATAACCAGTAAAACTAACTCTGCCTCCAGTTTCAAGAGTGGATATATCGGGGTGAACAAAAACAGTCGCCTTTCTCCGCTCAAGCTCTTCATATAGTTCACCGTGTTCATATTCTTTATTTAAAATCTCAGTAGGTAATATGATACCATCCATTTCCAACACATCCAAGGCATGTTCCAAAGCTTGAATCTCCTCTTCTTTCCCGGCAAGAAATGGTAATACTGCAAAGGAACCCAACTGCTCATATTTCGATGTGATTTCCGCCATGCGCTTATTGGTGATTTCACACAAACTGACACGCTCTGCACTATTCAACATAAAATAATGCATAGGATATGAAAGGACACATCTTTGGATATTATTCTCATTCAACATATCCAACGTTTTCGAAATTTCCCAATCTGTATGGGAAAAGCTGATTTTACATCTCAGACTCCAAGAAATGTCATGTTCTTTCAACGGGTTGAAGTGATGATGTACATCTGTAAATAAATCTATTTCATTCATGCCTAATTCTTTTTACATAAGACAAATCAAAGTAAATTCCGTATAAGGTCATACAATCCTACATCAGACTGTATCTGCTTAAAGTTGCGGATTTCTATTCCTATCTTTTCCAATAAATTCATTAAATCATTTGAATAGGATGCCACATAGATGACTTCTACTTTCCTGCTCAGCATCCATAACCCACAGTAGTTAAGATCACTATCTGGCAACAGTTCTTTTTTGATGAATGTAACATGGTCTTCCAGCCTTTCTAAAAGAAAGACAGAAATCCATCCTGACTTTTGGCTTCCAGATGTATTGTTGAACACGGCAATTTTCATATACCTTTTTATTAATGGGTTAAAATCCTCATAAACTCTTCTCCTGTAATAGTTTCTTTCTCAAGCAGAAACTCTGCCAATTCGTGCATCTTACCTATATCCTTCCGTATTAGTGTTATTGCTTGTTCGTACGCTTTCGCTATAATCCGCTGTACCTCCCGATCCATCCCGGCAGACGTTTCGGGTGAGCAAAGTAAGGAACTGTCACCACCTAGATAAGCACTTTGGTTGGTCTCAAGCGCCATCATTCCATACTGGTCACTCATTCCGTATCGTGATACCATAGACCTTGCAATTCGGGTAGCTTGTTCGATATCGTTCGAAGCACCGGTTGTGATGGTTTGGCAAACTAGTTCTTCCGCTGCACGTCCCCCCATATAGACTGTTATTTTGTTCAAAAGTTCCTCCTTACTAAACAGATACCGTTCATTATTGTCCACCTGCATAGTATACCCCAAAGCACCTGATGTACGTGGTACAATAGTTATTTTATGTACCGGAGCAGTATGAGATTGCCTTGCCGCTACCAGAGCATGTCCTATTTCATGATAAGCTATAATCCGCTTTTCCTGACTGGATATGGCCATTCCTTTTTTCTGTGCCCCTGCCATGATAGTCTCCACAGACTCTTCCAGATCATTTGTTGTGATTTCGCTCTTGCCGGTTCTCACTGCACGCAAAGCTGCCTCATTCACAACATTGGCCAGTTCTGCCCCGGAAGATCCGGCAGTAGCACGAGCTATCAGTTCCAAATCTATTTTCCCATGCTTTACTTTATCCAAATGTACCGATAGGATAGCTTTTCTTCCTTCCAAATCCGGCAGATTCATAATGATTCTACGGTCGAACCGTCCGGGACGAAGCAAAGCACTGTCTAAACTTTCCGGCCGATTGGTCGCTGCCAAAATGACCACGCCTTTTTTCCCGTCAAATCCATCCATCTCCGTCAATAACTGATTCAAGGTTTGTTCTCTTTCATCATTTCCTCCCATCGGACCGGAATTCCTTTTTTTACCGACAGCATCAATCTCATCAATAAAGATGATGCAGGGTGCTTTTTCCTTTGCCTGTTGAAACAGGTCACGTACTTTTGCTGCACCCATTCCCACAAACATCTGCACAAAATCCGAACCGGATATGGAAAAGAAAGGAACCCTTGCCTCACCGGCAACAGCCCTTGCTATCAAAGTCTTTCCTGTTCCCGGAGGTCCTACTAGAAGCGCACCCTTTGGCAAACTGGCCCCTATGGCAGCATATTTGGCTGGACTATGCAGAAAATCCACAATCTCTCTTAATCCCTCTTTGGCTTCTTCTTGACCGGCCACATCCGAAAAGGTAGTCTTCAATTCCGATTCTGCATAGATTTTAGCCCCACTTTTCCCAAAAGAAAGTACATTACCTCCTCCCATTCTGTTCTGCATCAGCTTACTCATTTGCCACCATATCAGATAGAAGATTACCGCAGGCATAATCCACATCAGCAGGAAATTAACCAATGGAGAGTTTTCCTTCGGTATCTGCTTGTTAAATATTATTTTACCCGTATCATTCTCGCTTTCCGCATTCATAAGTCGATCAACCAAACCTGGATCATCCATTACACCAGTCTTGTAATAGCTCTTTTTCCCTTTTTCTGAGACCATAAAGTAAATGGTATTCTCATCTATACTGACCTCGTTTACTTTTCCCTTTTTAACTTGTTCTAAAAATGTTCCGTAATCGGTTTCTACAATCTTTTTATTGAAAAGATAAGGAAACACAAAGGAATTCAATATCAATACAATAACCATACCATACAAAAAGCCGGACCAGGCATTCATCTTGGGCTTTAATCTTTTCTTTTTCATTGTCTTTCTTTTTTAGGGCAAAGTTCGTAAAACAAAACTGTAACACCCATGATTATTTGGAGTACAAAATGTGCAAAAAGTCGCCATCTTAATAATTTGCAAGATGACAGTATAAGTCTCTATTTAGAACACTAAATTCTTCAAAATGACCTTTTGTATTTACCATAAAATCAACTACTTTGCAATTTTAAATAAACTCTTAAGTATGAATATGGACAATTCCGGGCTTATATTGGAAGGTGGAGGATTACGTGGTGCATTTACTACAGGTGTACTTGACGCATTTATGGAAAATTCATTGTTTTTTCCCTATACGATAGGTGTGTCTGCCGGGGCGATCAACGGACTGTCATACATAGCCCGTCAAAAAAAACGGGCACTTCACTGTAACATACTATCACTTCAAGAACATAATTATATCGGAATCGGGCACTTTTTAAAAGGGAGAGGATATATCAACCTGAAGCAGCTTATCCGTACATATCCTGAACAGACATTTCCATTTGATTTTGCAACATATAGTGCATCCAAGCAACGTTTTGTGATAGTTATAAGTAACTGTCTAACCGGAGAAGCTGAATATTTTGAGGAAAAGAGGAATGAAAATAAACTCTTCGATATTTGTGAAGCCTCCGGTTCACTTCCAATACTGTGTCCTATAAAATATTTAAATGGCATACCGATGACGGATGGGGGAGTCTGCGATTCAATTCCCCTGCTTCATACACTAAATGAAGGGTATACAAACAATGTGGTAGTACTGACACAAAACAAAGGATACCGAAAACCGGAAAAGGATTTTTATCTTCCTTCATTTCTTTTGTGCAAATACCCGGCAATACGTCACAAGCTTATTAAACGATATAAAATGTATAATGAGCAGTTAGACTTTGTCGAAGAATTGGAAAGAAAAGGTAGGTTTTTTGTAATCCGTCCTTTAAAAAAAATGCAAGTTACACGTACTTCGACAAATATGAAAAAACTGACAAACCTGTATTTTGAAGGAGTTAAAGAAGGCAAAAAATTCATCGAAGACCTTTCTATGTTTGCAAATTAGTTATTATTATAAATATAAAATACCAAATTATATGATTTTTTATTTTTCAGCGACAGGTAATTCTCTTTGGGTAGCAAATAAAGTTTCCCATTCGCTTAATGAGCCATTGGTATCAATTGCTGAAGCTCTTCAGCAAGAGAAAACCGAATATACATTATGTCCTAATGAACGAGTTTTTTTCATCTACCCCGTCCATTCATGGGGACCGGCCATATTAGTGAATAGGTTTATAAAGAAAATGAATTTAAAAGGATATGTGAATCAATCGATATTTTCAATTGCCACTTGTGGCAGTGACTGTGCTAATACAACAACCATAATCAAAAAATGGTTGGCTGTTAAAAACATCTTGCTTACCGCATCCTATTCTATTACAATGCCCAATACTTATATCCTAATGCGAGGATTTAATGTGGATTCAAAAGATATAGTACAAGCAAAAATCAAAGATGCCCCCAATACACTAACAAAAATCATACAAGCCATAAAAAATGAAAAATATTCAGTAAAATACTACAATAAAACTTCTTTTCCATTATTGAAAAGCGCATTACTATATCCTGCATTTGTCCGATTTACCATTGGCAAAAATAAATTCCACTCAACAGAAAAATGTATATCGTGTGGATTATGCGAAAGAATATGTCCAACTGATAATATTAAATTAATTAATAAAATACCGGTATGGAATGACTCCTGTGTACAATGTTCAGCGTGTATTCATCGTTGCCCAATGCAAGCTATTGAATATGGAAAGATTACAAAAACAAAACAGCGATATGTTCACCCTGATTTGAAATGAGAAATTCAAAAGCATGCATTTTTGAAAGAATACACCATTTTTACTTAATAATTAATTATGGGTTTGCTGTATAATATATAGAATTAGGTTCTAGGGTATTGATAATCATAAGTTCTGTTCCTTATTCTGTATAAACTCCATTACTCTTTGAATTGATACATGCAAGAATTTAACGGGCACTAATGCACACAGCTAATAGTTTTAGGGAATCAGGACTTTTTATGATTTTCAACCTATGATTATCTTTTGTAAGTTCTGCTTATGAATTGTGTTTTTCATATTACTAATTAGGGTTCCTGTTTGATGATCCAATTTTTAGTCCCCAAAAAGATATGATACAAGTTCCAAAGTACTGATAATCATATCTCTTTAAAACATATTGACCTAATGAATTAGTAACACTTTTTTGTCTGTTGAAATTGCACCTAAAAACAATACCATTTCGCTTAATAATCAACAGATTAGACTATAAAATCAACATAAAAAACGAGAACGTAGAACTGGAACCCTAATTACTAATATTATTGGCAGGTATTTCTTTTTATATATATTCTCTACACCATTATCGGATTCACTTTCATCATTTCCAGATTCAGGTATAGCCCGTGATGTTCAATCATCCCATTGCGGAACATCTTCCACAGGATATTGCAGCCGAGTTGCGCCAGCGTGGAGTTGACGAACAGGTCCTGCTTGTCCAAAGCTTCCGCCAGCGAACAGCTTGGACCGGAGTCTTCTTCCTTTACCCCAGAGTACCGCACGAAACGGGTGATTACCTTCAGGGAACTGACTGTTTCATACAGTTTGGATGCTGGCTGTTTTATTTTTTTCGGTACCGTACCCATAACGACCTGTCCCGTGGTCTGCGTGTTTCCGAAATCCATCCAATACAAAGGGGTTTCGTAAGTGCAGTATGTCGGTTGTGGCAAAGCCTTCAACAGGTTCCACAGGTCTATCCGGGATTTGATGTTGTCCGTACAAGTGATTGTGATATTGGCCAGATTATCCCGTCGGGCATCCTTCAATACGGTCGGATAGATGTCCGGCTGCGCCTTCCAGTCGTTGCCGAAGAAATTGTTTATCCGGGAGACAAGGCATTGCGCCTTGTTCTGTCCCAGATCAGACGGTCCGAACAGCTGACGGCCGATGTTGGCTTCCGTCACGATGTCGGGGTCATACAGAGTCACGAACAGCCCCGGGTGCCCAAGTCCTCTCAATGCCGCATCAAGCCGGGCCAGACAGGTTAGTACCTGTGAGCCAGTTCCTCCCGCTCCAATCAGATTTACCGTTACTGGATGCTGCGGATTTACCAGATAGTTGTCAATATAGTGTACTCTTTTCATTTCAGGATATCTTTAAGTTTCAGGTTGTTCAATGGTTTTAACTCTTCGAGGTCGAAAGGTCTGTTCCTGGCTGCTTTCGTCACCAATACAAGGTTTGATCGGGTCGGGTTTCCGTTGCCTCCCAAGTGGGAGAACTCCGTCAGCCAGAATTTCTTTTCCCAGTATTGCAGCAGCTTTTCGTAGGTCATATCTTTCGGTTTCTCCAAATTGGCAGAACCCAGGCAGACGCTGGATCCGGTCACGTTGAAGAACGGTGCGGCATATAGTGGCGTATCCTTGTCGGGTGTATCGCCCTTGTAGGCATATATATTCATCCCGTGTTCCTCCGCCTCGTAAATCACTCCCGGCAGGTTGTATTCCGCGTTCTCGATTTCAAGTCCCGGGCTGAAGAACATCAGCCTTTTACCCGGAGGATTGTACCATACATACCGTTCGCTTCCTTTGCGTGAATCGCAATACATCAGGTTGGGCGGTATTTTCCCGTAGGGCGTGCTGCCGTGTCTTTCCGAATACCCCTTCACCAGTTCGTTCATGAATTCCAGAGTCACCGGTCTTCCTTCCGTCATATTCCCCCGGTCGTCTATATCCCGTACCTCCAGAAACAAATTCTTCTCGTTCTCCGAGGCGTAGGCAATCAGTGCCGCCTTGGGAATGAGCAAGGTCTTTAAGGTTCTTGTAAGTTCGTTTGTCTCTATCATGATGTTCAAATGATTATGTTGATGAATTTATCCGCCCATTGGAGAAATCGCTCCGGATAATCATCCATGCAGAATAACTTTTCAGTTTCCGGTGACAGGGCGAGTGTCGTTGCAGGTATGATATCGTAGGTCTCCCTGCTGTATGAATTGTAGTAATCTACCAGGTAGTCTGTCACCATATCGTTGCTGTCATAGACTACACGGATCTGCTGGTGGAGATACATCGGCAGGCATTCAGGCTCCTCTTCATAGAAAGGGTCGTAACTGTATTCCATGATGCCATGCTCCGGTGACAGGAAGTCCAACCCCTCCTTCATGGCGGAGACCAGCGACCGCTCATAGTCGTTTTGGGGCTCATACCGGTCAAGTGCTTTCGGAAGGTTCTTATAGTAACACCTGTTTTCCACCCTCCGGAGCAACGCTTGTACTTTTCCGATCTCATAGGAGCGCAGGAGTTTCAGCCGTTTTCTCCTTTCCTCCGCTGTCTCGTCCGAACCTTCTTCTGAGATCCAGGTCAGCACATAGTCCGTGTCATCCTCGTCCAGCACGGTCTGTATTCCGTTTGCCTTCATCAGTTTATGAATAAACGTGATGGAGATACGCCTCAGTTCCGGATTGAGATCTTCCACGAATTTCACCGGAAAATAATACAATGTCAGTACGCCCCAACAATGGGTTTTCCAGAGCCTGAACAGCAACCGTCCGTTTTGCTCTTCTATATTGACATTCAGGTCTTCTCCGACAAGGACTTCCATTTCTTCGTGCAGTTTTGCGATTCCTTCGCCGAATGTACGTCCCGGAGTATGTACCGCTTCCTTTCCCAAGAGGCAGGCATACCTGAAATAAGAATCACGCAGGAATTCGTAATTTTCCTGCGTGATGAGATTGTACCTGTTTCCTCCGGTGTCTTCCATGAAGAGACTCGGCAGCGGTCTGGGCAGAAACGTGGTGTTCAGAAAAGAGGAACGGCACCGCTTGGCACCGTTATCCTTTCTTTCCTGTCCGTTCCATACCGGATATTGCGCACGGTCTGTCCGATGATGAGCCTTGCCAGCCGTTCCGCCTGCTGTTCGTCCAATGGTACACATGATTTCTTCTGTTTCTTGTTGTTGTCTTTATCCATAACTGTCAGCCTTTTGTTCCGATGGTTGTCTTGAACTCGTATTCCGTCCTGTCATCCCGGATGACGGGACCATGTACGGTTGCCGTGGTCAGTTCCGGATAGAAATTAGAATAATAACTCATGACCATATCCGGAGAAAGGTTCGGGTCCGGATCTTGAAGGGTTACATACTCTGTTCCTTTCTTGAATTTGAATGTACGTGACATCCCTTTGATTTGAAGTGCCATAATTTATCGGGGTTGATAAGGTGAATATTTCGGTTCCAGCATGGATTGCGGGAAGTCTATGTAATCCTCGTAGTCTTTCGGATTGTAGGCCGGTTGTTCAGAATCGGAGAAGTAAGGCTGCTGCTGTTCATCCTCCTGCAGGAAGGATTCATCCTGCCATCCTCCCGTTGCCGGAGGCATTCCATACATGTCCTGTCCGGATCCCGTATTTTGTGAAGCATAGTGAGGATGCGGTTGCAGTGGCTGGCGTACCGGCTGCTGTTCCGGTTGCTGTATCGGCCACAGTCCGGACTGTTGTTGTGCCTGCTGTACAGGAGGCTGTCCGAATTCCGGTCTTTCCGGCTGTTGCATAGGAGCCTGCCTTTGCGGTTGCCTGCTTGCTGGAGCTTGCCGAGCAGGGGCATAAGCCGGTTGTGGCTGCATGACCTGCTGCGGTTGCGGTTGTGTACGGTTCTGTACTAACGGCTGCTGTTCCGGTTGGGGCTGCTGCTCCATCAGGTCAAAGAGGCTTCCCTTGTTCATTTCCTTGTCGACAGCCTGAATCTTTTCTTCAATCCCTTTCAGCTGTGCTTCATTCGCATGGGATTTTGCCTGTCCGAGCAGGTTGAGGGCTTCCCGATAATTCTTGGCGGTAGTCATTTCTTCCGCCTTCTTTATCAGCTTCTCGTATTTTTCCCGTTTTTCTCTCTCTTCCTTTGACTCCTTGGATTTCGCTTCCTTGGCGGCCTTGCTGTTGGCTGCCGCCTTGTCCGCCTGTGCCTCGAACTGAACCATGTTCGCAATCAGACCACTGGCTTTCTGTATCGGCCGTGTGACGGTCTGAAGGAATCCTGCGTCAAGTTCCTGAGGTGTACCTGTAACGGTCAGCGGTACAATCTGGTTCTGAGCCTCGTCCTTGAGCCCGTTTGACTTGGGTAATGTGGCAACGGTCAGTTGTCCGTTCGCTTTGCGGATGACAATCGTGAGATCCACGTTTTCTGTCATCATCTGGTGGATTGCTGTGAAAAACATAACTTAAATTATTTAATGGTAAAACGATTTGTTTCAATATTCCCGGAAAAATTCAGCCAAAAGCCTGTTCCTGTCGGGATGGTTGCAGATTTCCAATACCGGATTCAACAGCGTGGAGACAGGTACGGGACCTGTCGCTCCCCTGCCGGGCAGCTTGATGTGCGGTTCCGGTATCCGGATTTTTCTCTTTTTCTCTATCACCGGAATCCATGCCGGAGCCGGTGACTGTCTTGCGATGATTGTCTGTTGCATACTCCTTTTATTTAAATTGTGAATATCCGGGCTTTGGCAGCCCGTTGAACTACAAGGGCCTTTACTGCAAATGCTTCCGGAAAGACAAGGTTTTCGGGAAAAATACCGCAGCAGAGCGAGGATGATTTTTCCCGGGAAACCCCGCAAGGGGCCTGACCTTGTCGTCCGTACAGAAGCATTTGCCACCTTTGCCCTGTAGTTCTTCGGTCTGTCAATGGCTGTATTATCATCCTTCCTGTTCCTGCTGTTTCTACTTTCCCTATATGACGGACATGGCAGATACAAAAAGAGCCGCCCCTCAAGGCAGCTCCGTTCCGTACACAGTTTCTGTCGGAATCCATATTATAACAGGTAAAGCATATCCGGTTCATGTTCCCTCCTGTTTGCTAAAAGACCAGATAACTGAGGATGCAGAAAAGTATGACAGCGGCAACAAGCAGGCAGGCTATCTTATACAGAAACCTGAAGAATCCCCTGAAGCAGACAATGGCTACCGCTGCCCATACGGGGGATATTCCCCGTGAATACAGATAACTGAATACGGCAAAGGCAACAAGCACCAATGCCGCCATCCTGATCCGTTTGTCTGTTCTCAACCTCGCGATAAACTCTCTTGTTTTCATGACCGTACAGTGTTAATCGGTGAAACATGTCATTTCTTATTTCGGGGCCGGAAAGCGGACCGCCTCCACAGGCAAGGTTTTCGGGGAAAATACCGGAGCCCGGCGAGGATGATTTTCCCCGAAACCTGCAAGGCCCGACCTTGCAGGTGGAAACCGGCGGTCCGCTACCTTTGTCCCGGAAATGGAATGACTGGATCATTTCCCTTTTCCACCTTTGGGCTTTGGAAAAACAAGTTTCAGGTTAAAGCTCTCGTCAAAGGCGACCATGGCATCGAATGAGATCCCCTTTTTCCCTTTGAACCCCTTGATGAGCCGGGTGGAGCCTGAAGAAAAAAGCTGTTCCAGATGCTGGTCGGTCAGTTCCTTGTTCAGAAACCGGCGGAATACCATCAGTCCGCAACCTTCCTTGTCACATTTGGCCGCCTTCCCCCGAATGATGACATGAGCACACTTGCATTTGGGACAGGTGAAGGAACGTGATTTAGGCAGAGGAAATTCGAGACGGAGTATTTCACCGGTTGCCTTGTGCGTGTAGTTACGGATGGAACGCATGAACGTTTCCGTATCGAGCGTATGCCCTTCAATCTGAGCCAGTGCCTTCTCCCAGCAGCCTGTCATTTCCACATCCGCCACCTGCATATCCTTTACGGCCTCGAACAGATAGAGCCCTTTTTCCGTAGGACGGATACTCTTTCCGGAGCGTTCAATATAATCCCTTTTGAACAGGGTGGCAATGATGGCTGCCCGTGTGGCAGGTGTACCGATTCCGGAATCCTTTACGTCCTCTTTCGCCTCTTCATCGGTAATGTCCTTTCCGCAAGTCTCCATGGCACCCAGCAGGGTCGCTTCCGTGTAGAGCGGCTTGGGCATGGTCTTTTTCTGCGCCAGTCCCCAGCCCATGACGGGAAGGGTTTCCCCTTCGGCAAACACGGCCGTACCGACTTTCCCTTCCGGTTCGTTACCGTCTCTTTCCTCCCTCCGTGAGAAAACGCCGCACCATCCCGGACGGATGACGGAAGAGGAACGTGAACGGAAGATCATTCCCTCACAGGTGCATTCCATAGTCAGCTGCTCTTTCTCGCAGGGGGGCGAAAAGGATTCCAGCATCCTGCCGGCTATCAGGGTATAGACAGCCGATTCCGCCTTGGAGAGTTCGTTCGGGATGATACCGGTAATGATCAGTGCATGATGGTCCGTCACTTTGGTGCCGTCCACACACCGGGTATTGAGGTCGGACAAGTCGAAGGATTCCCCGTATGCCTTGAAATCCGGTATGGATGTGATTTTTTCCAGCAGGGAAGGAATGATCCGCATGACATCTTTCGGAATATGGCAGCTGCCGGTTCTCGGATAAGAAATGAGTTTCTTCTCATACAAGGACTGGGCTATGGAAAGGGTCTTTTCTGCCGTCAGGTCATAATGAATGTTGCAGTCTTTCTGCAGGGATGTCAGGTCGTAGAGAAGCGGTGGCTGCCGGAAGACCCTCTTGCGTTCCAGTCGTGTGACTGTCGCCTGAGAACCGGTGCCGATGTTGCCGAATGCCGCTTCCGCTGCTGCCTTGTCCTTGAATTCCTCCGTATGGATGAATTGCCGGTGCGCCTCTCCCTGTGTCAGCGTGATATGCAGTTGCCAATAAGGGACGGACACGAAATTCCGGTTCTCCTTGAAACGGGTACATATCATGGCGAGTGTCGGAGTCTGCACCCGTCCGATGGAATTATTGGCCGAACTTGTGGCTATCGCCAACGCTCGGCTGGCGTTCATGCCCACCAGCCAGTCAGCCTTTGCCCGGCAGTCAGCGGCCGCATGGAGACTGTCATAGTCGCTGCCGCTCCTGAGATTGGCCATACCTTCCCGGATCGCCTCGTCCGTCAGTGATGAAATCCACAGACGCATGAACGGCTTGGTGCATCCCAGATAGTCATATATCCAACGGAATATCAGTTCACCCTCACGGCCGGCATCGGTTGCCACAATGATGCTCTCGCATCTGGAGAATACCCCCTCAATGATTTTCAACTGTCTGGAAGCGGCCAGGTCTGTCACCGTGCCCCTGTCCGTGCGGATCATTCTGGAAACAAGCCGGAACGGATCCGGCAGCATCGGAAGGTCAGCGGCGGTTGTCTTCGTATAGCCATACGTGCCGGGCAGGGCAAGTTGCACGAGGTGCCCCAAAGCCCAGGTCACCATGTATCCGTTGCCTGTACAGTAGCCGTCCATCTTTTCGGTAGCCCCGACCACACGGGCTATATCCATTCCCACACTCGGTTTTTCTGCTATGATTGCTTTCATTTTCATTTCCTGTAATTTAAAGCCGTTCCCCGTGACCGGCATGGATGACGGGGAACAGCGGTTTGACATTTGATGGTTGATCGTCGTATCGGGTGAAAAGCGGATGCTATGCCACCGGCTTTACGCCAAGGATTTCCATCAGCGGTTCACCGTCCTTGCGTATCAGCTGCAGAGTGGCATCCATCACCACGTCCACACCGAGGAGTACAAGGCTGAGTGACATAACTTTCGTTTTCTCCCCACTGAGCAGCGTTTCAAGTTCTCCCGACATTTCCAGTTCGTCCTTGAGAATGCCGATTCCGGCCAGTTCTTCCCAGTTCACGTCTTCCGCCTTGAAAGGCGCGTTGTTTCCATTGTTCATTTCCATGTTTCTGATTCTTTTGGATTATACATTCGTTTTACTTCAGGCCATGCTTGCACCTTTGGATCTGCGACCGCTCTGTTTTGCCTCCTGTCCCTGTTTCTGGGCGTTGGCCACGACATTCCGCTGAGAAGCGTCACGCTTGCGGTCCGGATTCTCGTTGTAGAAGTCCAGCCTACCCTGATTGAAGTTCGCCTTGACATACTGGGAGATGGTCTTTCCGTCATAGCCTTTGATGCCCTCTACCAACACGGCCTTGCCGCTCTGGAGGTCGGCACGCTGCTGGCGGTTCAGCTGCACGTCCCACACCTTGTCCGGAATCTTGAACTCCGCACGCTGCTCGAAGCCGTCCGGTGTGCGTGAATAGCTGAGCCGTCCGGTTTCCAGGTCTGCCTTGATGAATGAGGAGAATTCCTCGCCCTTGCGGTTGACCATGTCATTGAGGAAGATAACCTTGCCCTCCCGGAGCTGCTGCTGTTCTTCCGGAGTAATCTTCACGCCGTTGATTTCGTTCGGGATGTAGATTTCACGTGCGCCTTCCGGAGAGTCCGGGTTGTAACGTGTATAAGATGGTCTGCCGGTGGCTTCGTCCAGCTTTACATAAGAGGAGAATAGCTCACCGTCCTTGCGTGCCATCCCCTCCACGAAGATGGCCTTTCCCTGATTGAGGTCTTCAATCTGCTGTTTGGTCAGCTCCACGCCACCCAGCGACTGGCGGTTGAACAGTTTGTCATTCTCGAAGATGTATTCGATACCCCTGCGTTCGGCATTGATCTGGATATGGGCATCGAACTCCTTTCCACCGTTGGAAATCATCCCTTCAACGAATATCTTCTTGCCTTCCCTCAGGTCGTTCTGTTCCTGTTCGGTCAGCTGCACTCCCTTGATTTCCTTCGGGATGAACGCATTTTCCACACGCATGGCAACCACCTCGTTGGTAAGTTTGTCAATGCTCACGAAGGAAGGGATGTATTCCCCGTTACGTCCCTTCAGTTCCACGACACGCCCCATGTTGCCTGTTTCAAGCAGGTTCTTCTTGTCCTCTTCGGAAAAGATGTGTCCGAAATAAGGACGGTCAAGTTCGGGTTTCTGACGGATACCGTGGATGCCCAATACGATGGGACCTCCCACGGACTGCTGGAATGACAGTCGTGCATCCGTGCGCAAAACGGCGGAACCGAAATTCATGCTGATGGGTACGACCTGGTTGGTTTTGTATCCCTTGAGCATCTGGTCAAGGAGTCCGCGCTCCTGAAGTTCCTCCCGGGACAGTCCGAAGTGTTTCAGTTCCTCCCAGTTGATCATTGATTCATTGTAGCGGTACTTGGGCTGCTGCCCGGTTTCCGGGGCGGCCTGCTGCTGTGTCTGGTTTTTCTTTGCCATTTCTTCTTGATTTTGATTGTTTATACTTTGGTTTTCCTTGGTGCGTGGTACAATCTCGTATTTTTTCAGAAATTCATCCACCGCATCCGACTTCCTGCCTGCGGCTATGTCTTCCACCGCCTGTCTGACTTCAGGGCTGTCCAGGGTGTCCTCCTTGATGGTGAGCAGTCCGAAACGGGTCGGGTCCTTGAACTGGCTCCAGAAGTTTTTCAGAAAATTCTCGAACATGCTGGCATAACGGTCTATTTTCAGAAAGGAGTTCCGGTGTTCCTTGTCTGCCGGAACCGTCTTGTACCTGCCGTTCTTGTCGATTTCGGATATAGCCTGCAACAGCAGTTCCATCTTGTCGAGAATGAAGACAATGTCACTCAGCTGATCATTCTCGGTGACTTGTGTTTTCATGGGTTCGTCCCTTACATTTTTCTTTGCCATAACTGTGATTTTTAGAGTTGAAAACTATTGTTGTCACCGCAAATATATAGGCATAATTTTGATAAAACATTATATTTCAATGCATTGTACTATCCGTTTCATCGTATGTCATCACGTTTCACCATAGGCGGGAAGACGAAAGGCAGAAAAACGGAAGAATCAGGGTAAAAGTGCGGGAAATATACTGAGTCCGATAAAACAAAAAAGAAAGAAGGAACACACAGGAGGTAAGCCCCAACAAACAGAAAAGGCGGAAGCGGTAGAAAAGCCGGAAACAAAAGGAAAGCGATAAAGAGAAATGTATTATGCAGAGTGGAGAGCGAGCTGTCTTTAGTCCCCACTTCCTTCCGTTGCTCCATAAGACCAGAAGATCATTTTTGTATGGTAGATATTGACAGTGTAATCCATTGCGACATCAGCATCGGCAAAAGACCGCCGTCATTTGTCTTTTTGGTTTTGTCCTATGCGTCGTAGGTCGCTTCGCTTGCTAAGTCCCGGACCTTTTCCCCAACTCGGACGATGATACCGGAGCGTTTTTTCGGGCGGAAAATTACCAAAGGGAATTTTGTGTCCCGAAAACCGGAGGCTTGAACGTGGAAGGTATCATCCTCCGAGTTATCTTCTCGAAGGGACTTGCCAAGTGAAGCGGAATAATGATGGAATTTTATGGAGGAATATGGAATAATGCTTGGCACGATTTATCTTTCTATAAATCAATCAGCACATTGGATATATGTTTTAAGAAAAATGAGTAAATTCGCATTTAAAATAAATATTCAATGAATTCAATGAAAAAAGCATATACGATAGACCAACAAATAGCCAGACTGAAATCAAATGGAATGACATTTGATGATGAGGAGAAAGCGAAAGAGATTCTCCTTGATGTAGGTTATTACCGACTTGGATTCTATTCTTTTCCATACGAAATAAAGTTCCCATGTCTGGAATATCGTGACCATCAGTTAAAACCGGGTACTACATTTAAAAGTGTCTATGACCTTTATGAGTTTGATACCAGACTCAGGAGATTGTTGCTCAATGCTCTTGACCGTATTGAGGTCAATATCCGTACAAAACTCATCTACAACATATCGCTGAAATACATTGATGACCCCTGTTGGTTTGTCAATCGTAAGTATGTAACCTCTAAATTCGTTAACGATTTTGAAGAACAGGTATATGCGGTTATGCGTAAAAACCCCATTATCCAACATCATCATGCCAACCATCCGGGGATATATGCTCCTGCATGGAAAACCATCGAGTTTATGACAATAGGCAATATCATAACATTATATGATTCGCTGAAAGAAGCGGAAGCGAAAGATCTGGTCGCTAATGCCTATGGCTGTTCAAGAGGTGTTTTTTATAACTATATGGAAACTATACGTGTACTTCGTAACAAATGTGCACACGGAGGTTGTATTTACCGTATGGACTTTCCTAAAGGAATCAAACGTTTGCCTGCTGACATTTCTGCCGAATGCAGACACAATATTAAAGGTGGCATAGATGTTGTTACCGATGTGCTGGGGCGTATCTCACAATCGCGGAAAAAGGATTTGGAGAATGATATTCAAAATCTTGTCAGTTCCATTCAGACTCCCGAAGCCCAAAAAGTTATAGCGCAGGTTTCCAAAATAGAAAGTTGAATTCATATTATTTGGTTGAATAAAAAAGAATCCTTACCTTTGCAATACTAAAAGTGCCCGTGCGAGCTTAGTCGTCGCATCTGCACTATAAAAAGGAAGAAAAGAAATCTCGGTCATTATGGCTGAGATTTCTTGTTTTTATTGGTATTTCATTACTTTTTTCAATATGTTCAGATTTCCTGCATCGGCTTTTCATACATTCCGAAGCCGAAGCAATCAGCAATGACAAAATCTGAGCAACCTTTTTCTGTGAGTGATTTCAATTCGTTCCGGCTGTTGCAATAATAGAAGATTTCTTCATCCCATTCCGTATCGGGATCCATGGACAATGCAATTCTTGTTTCCAATGTATCCAGAGTGTCCTGCCAACGTATGATGCAATCTGCATAATGCGGTTCGCATTTACGCATGTTACAGAACTCTTGGTAAAGCATATCTATGTCTTTTCTGATTTCATCCGGCTTTTTCCAGCCGGAATCATCCACGATTTCAAAGCCGATTCCCTCTACCAGCAGGCATGTACCTTTATCATAAACCATCATGGTACGTTTGCCGATATGTCTTTTGCGTATTTCTGCCCAATCAGGCAAATCCCAACGTTCGACAGTCCAAATCCCACGATAGTTTTCCGGAATGGCATTGTATTCGCTCAATGTTATCTTTCTCATATTTTTCTAATTTATAGGTTACAGAACTCGTTGGTTGAATTAAGAATCCCAATATTTATAAATGAAAAAGTTGCACATATCGCTAATTTTTAGTAATTTAATGGTGACCAAACCGTTGAATACTATTTATCTGCTTATGCGCAACTTCATAGCAAATGAAGTCAGAATCCTCGGAATCTGCAAGGATTTCGCCGGAAATCGAGTGAATGAACTCGGAAATGTGCCCCGATGTGGTGTTGTTCCAAAGTTCTCCGATCTCGAGGTCGTGGCTCTCGGCATAACGGCTGAGGCTTTTGGATTCGACAGTGAAAATCTCCTTTTCCACCGTCTGCACCATGAGTGCAAGGACGATTTGCCCAACCTTATAAGCCGCCGGCAGTTCAATGTCCGACGTAAGCTGACGGCACGGCTTGCCGAAGAAATTCGCAAGGATGTGGCTGTCTCCATTGACGGTTCCGAAGATGTGTTCTGTATTGATTCCAAGCCCGTAAAGGTCTGTCAGAACGCAAGAGCGAAGCGTTGTGCAATGGGGCGTAACAATGCTGATGCTTCCCCGGACTGGGGATATTGCGCCTCGCAAAGGCTGCACTATTATGGATATAAGCTCCATGCAGTCTGCGGCATACGCGGTGTCATACATTCTTATGACATGACGGCGGCAAGCGTTCATGACCTCCATTATCTCAAGGATGTTCGCTGGGAATATCACGACTGCATGATGCTTGGTGACAAAGGCTATCTCAGCGCTGAGGTGCAGAAAAATCTCTTTGAAACAGCTGAAATTACTCTTGAGGTCCCATATCGGCTGAACCAGAAAAACTGGCGTCCGCCAGTATGGGCATACAAGAGATTCCGCAAACGCATAGAAACCGTATTCTCCCAGCTCAACGATAATCTTATGATGATACGAAACTACGCAAAACATTCCTGCGGTCTTTTTACCCGCATGGCAGGTAAAATCGCAGCTATGACGTTCATGCAATATGTCAATTTCGTTAATCATCGTCCGATTGGGCAGATAAAATATTCACTAATCTAATTCAACCAACAGGTTTTTATTATTAATTTTGCCTTTCAGACAGATGTTTATATATATCATGATTATCAACAGGAAATGGAAAATCTAATCATACAGCAGCTCAAAAGCGGCGATGAGAAAGCATACGAGCATATCTACAAGCAGCACTATGCCTTTTTATGCCATATTGCATGCGGCTATGTAAACGACCATTTCCTTTCGGAAACGATTGTCGGCGATGTAATTTTTCATTTGTGGGAAAAGAGAGAGAGTCTGGAGATAAGGACTTCCATAAGGAGCTATCTCTGCGCAGCTGTAAGAAACCGCTGCCTGGACCACCTGTCATCACTGAAAGAAAGAACCGAAATTCCATTTTCAAACATAAGAACTGACGAACCAATAACGGAAAAATATATATTGTCCGACAATTATCCTCTCGGCCGATTATTGGAGAAAGAATTAGAGCACGAAATCCATTCCGCCATCAGAAGCCTCCCGGAAGAGTGCAAAAGAGTCTTTATAAAGAACCGATTTGAGAACAAGACCTATCACGAGATAGCCGACGAACTGAACATATCGCCCCATACAGTGAAATATCATATCAGAAACGCCTTGTCATTGCTTCATGAGCGGCTGTCGAAATACTTGATTACATTGTTAAGCCTGTTGGCTTGTTGTCAATAAAAAAGTCGGGAAACCATTCATTGACGAACGATTTCCCGACCTTTATCATTTACCGGCCTTCGGCTCAATAATTGGTGACCTTGCCGGTTTCACGCTTCAGCTGTTCAAGCCTCATCATCATCTGACGCAACAGACGAGGATTCTGCCCGGCTATGTTGTTGGTCTGTCCCGGGTCTTTCTTTATATTATAAAGCTCGTATTTATCCGTTGCGCCATACGGAGGTATCATTACATAATCTCCCTGACGGTAGGCATAGTCGAACATTCCTTCTATAACCAGTTCGGAGCGTCCTCCCCCTTTCTGTCCGAAGAAAGCGCCCAATGTATTCTGGCTGTCGATTCTTTCATTGTATGTCTGTCCTGTAAAAGCGGCCAAAGAAGCGAGCAAGTCCATCTGGCATACAAAAGTATCGGAAACGGCAGGCTTGATTTTAGCAGGCCATCTCAACATGAAAGGAATACATGTTCCGCCGCTGTACCTTGAACATTTCCATCCTTTGTACGGACCGGCAGGCTTATGATCGCCCACCATCTCCTCCGCATCATCCTTATATCCATCGTCAAGAACAGGACCGTTGTCACTGGTAAGGATAACAATCGTGTTTTCAGTCAGACCAAGACGATCCATTTCCTTCAGAAACTCTTCCACACACCAGTCCGCCTCAAGAATAACATCCCCGCGAGGTCCCATACCTGATTTACCAACAAATCTCTCATTGGGAACGCGAGGCACATGAGGCTGATGAAGGCCATAATACAAGAAGAAAGGCTTATCCTTATTCTCATTCAAGAACCGTTTGGCTTTATTCAAGAACAATTCGGCCATATCTTCATCTTTCCATTGCGCCTTTTTCCCTCCGGTCTGGAAACCGATGCGAGGCACACCGTTTACGATAGAGCCTGCATGCCCCACGCTGGGATGCATACGAAGCATCTCCGGATTGTCCTTCCCGGTGGGTTCACCCTTGAAATTCTCTTTATAACTCACATAGAGGGGGTCGTTGGGATCAAGATTCACACCCATGCCGTTTTCTATGAAAATACATGGAACCCGGTCGTTGGTGGCGGCTTGTATAAAGGAATAATCGTAACCTACCTCCTTTGCTCCGGGATACACCTTTTTGTTCCAGTCCACAGCACCGTCGCCAAGGCCAAGATGCCATTTCCCGACAGCTCCTGTCACAAATCCGGCCTTCTGCATCACCTTAGGCAAGGTCACTTTCTTCGTATCGATTATAAGAGCCGCATTCCCCGGCAGAATCTTCGCATCGACATTAGTCCAAGGATACATTCCGGTGATAAGTGAATAACGGCTTGGAGTGGAAGTCGCCGCCGTACAATGGGCGTCCGTGAAACGTATGCCCTCATTCGCCACCCTGTCCATCCCCGGTGTCTTGATGCGGGTCGCACCATAACAACTCAGGTCGCCAAAGCCCAAATCATCGGCCTCTATTATAACTATATTAGGCAATTTGTCAACTGCCAATTGCCCCGACACAGAAGCCGGGAGCGTAAATCCGGCCATGCTTGCCAGCATTTTCAATCTTGTTTTCATAAGTACCAATCCATTTATTTTCTATATAATCCAATACAATTCTACAGCCTGATAAGCTCAACGGTCTCACCGGCTTTGGTATCCATTTCGAGGATGCCGTCTTCTACGATATATTTCTGATTGCCATTTATCTTGAACGTACCTTCAAAAGGAAGGGCCATACGCAACTTGCAGCCCTTTTCTGACAGAATGCGCACCCGCTTTGTCCGTCCATCCTTCCTTTCGGCGCTTATGACAAAAGCACCCATTGCGCGGAGCTTTTCAAACGAAACATCTTTCCAAGAATCCGGGATTGCCGGAAATATGCGCACGATGTCGGTATGGCTCTGCAAGAGCATTTCCTGTACGCCGGCCGCAAAAGCCATATTGCCCTCAAGCGTAAAAGGACGATAGGTGAATCTTGATTTGCCGGACTTGCTTTGGTCACCGTTCGCATGGAAACCGTTAGGCAGGCAGAAACATCCGGCAAAGGTATGCAGAGCATCGGCAGCTCCCTCACCGTCAAAAGAGCGGGCTTTGAGATTTGCCAGCCAGCTGTAAGAGTATCCCGTCCACCAATCCGGTCCGAACTTGTCGAGTTCAGATATGCTCGCTTCTATGATGGCAGCATCTCTTTCGCCATTCGATTTATCCAGAAGTCCAAGCGGATGGATTGCCAGCAGGTGCGAGAAATGACGGTGCGAGGCGTTATAAGGGAAGCCTTTGGCTATGCACAATCCTCCCTCTTCATCCAACAGATAATCGGGCAGTTCAGCCTCCAACTTGCTCCAATGGGTGGCTTCCTCATCCAATTTCAATTCCGAAGCCAACTCCGATGCCGCCCTGAATGCGAATCTCACCAAAGCGCGGTCGAAGTTTGTCATCTCTTCGAACCAGGCATCAATACGATTGTCATGAAATTCCGGGGAGGAACTCAGCGGAAGAGAACGCACGCCGTCTTTTACGACCGTGAATTGTTCCAGATAAGTCGCCACATCTTTTAGATAAGGATAGGCACGGGTCTCGAGAAATTCCCTGTCCTGTGAATACTTCCAGTGAAGGTAGAAATGCTGCGCCAGCCAAGCCGAAACCGTTGGTCCCAATGAATACTGGCACCATCCTCCCATGGGCTGACCAAGCAAGGTGCATACTCCGGGGACGTTCAGGCCATCGGTTCCAAAGTATTGTTTGGTATATTCCTTGTTCACCGGACGCTGTTTCCACAAAGTATTCAGGTAGCCATATCCCTCTTTCAGGTAATTGCCCGTATAGAACGGCCAATAGCTGAGCTGCGTATTCAAATCATGGTGATAATCGCCTTTCCAAGGCGGCAGGTTCCCGTTGTCGGCAGTCCAGACGGATTGCAAGGATATGGGATATGAATTTTCGCGGGCTATGCTGCCCATTTTGTATATCTCGTTATAATACTGCTTTTCTATCACCTTGTCAGGGATGTCGATGGAAGAACGGTCGCTGAACTCGTCCCACCAGGCTTTGTGTTCGGCATAATGGCTGTTCATCCCCTGCTTCATGGCCGCATCTACCATCTCTTCCGCCTTGTCGCCCGACAAAGAAGAGGTGGCGCTCCATACCCCGATAAGTTTGTCGCCCGAATGTTTCCACTTCACGGCAACGGTATAAGAGAAGTCGCCCCATCCTTGCTGATGATAGACCAGTTTGTTGTCTGCCACCTGCTCAACCTTTCCCTGCTCGTAGCCCAGTCTTTTCAGGTTGGGGCCTCCGTGGTCGTTGGCTTTGCTGTCAACCGCCTTGTTATAATCCGGAGCGACCAGAGAAGGCATGAAATCCTTGCCTTCCCCCTCGAATACGAACCATCCCACCGGTCTTTCGGCATGCACGAAGCATTTCATGGACTTTCCCGATTCCCAGTTCACTTCGCATACACCTTGTTTCTGATAAAGATGGACGGATTTTACGTGGTCCGTGCTGTCCATCGGGAACTCAAGTCCTGCGCCCGGTATCTTTGAAGGACCCGGGTAGGCATTATAAGGATAATCAAAACGCCTCTGAACAGGTTCATAGTCTTTCTTCTTGTATTGGCCATAGAGCCAATCGAACGAGAATTCCTCGCCCGTAAGTTCTTCGGAGTGGCGCAAGTCCCATAAGTCGGCACGGTCTATCGACAATCTCAGCACATCGCCTTTCTGCCACACCAGCGAACCGACAGTCGCATTACCCAAAGGGACAGCCTCATCCCACACTTTGGCAAGAGTATTATAATTCAAATCGTGCACATCGCTTGCCGTTTCGATATTCACATTTCCGTTGCAAGATGCAAGCATGCCTATGACAGGCAATAAAATCCATAATTTTTTCATGATATCACTTTGTCGGAATATAAGGCTTCAACGCCTCTTTGAGTCTCTCCAATACTTTAGGATATTTGTCATTCACAATCTGTTCTTCACGATAATCGTCAGGCAGATAATGGAGTCTGTATTCATCCCTATCTTTGTTATATCTCAGTTTCCAATGTCCGCTGCTTATGACCGCCGGTCCCTCCGGTGAATTGACAAAAACCAATCTTTCCTTTTTCAACTCCGTCTTCTTGCCTGTAAGTATGGGCAATATCGATACTCCGTCTTTCTCCGTCCCGAGTTTCACATGCAGCAGGTCGGCAAAGGTAGGCAATAAATCGTAATTCGTCACAACTTGGTTGGATTGTTTTTCCCTTGTCACTCCTTTCCAATAGAAAACCAGCGGGACGCGTACGCTTCCTTCCCAGTTCATCCATTTCTTTCCGGACATTCCATCGTTTCCGTCAAAGCGGTCACCCGTCCGTTCGCTATTGTACGGATAGTCCCAAGCATCGAAAAGCCTGCCGTCCATGTCTCTGTTTGGACTTTTCACACAGCGATTCCCATTGGTATAATAGGTTTCATGGCCATTGTCTGCCGAAAACACAATGATGGTATTCTCCATCAGCCCCAATTTCTCCAGTTCGTTTACAATGATTCCTACATGCTCGTCAAGTTTTAACACCATGGAAGCATATTCCTTTTCTATCTCGCTCAAATCTTTTCTATCTTTTACGGAAGGATGCACTTTCGGTATGGCCACAGGGCCATGGGGCAACTGGGTAGAATGGTACAAAAAGAACGGCTTGTTCTTGTTCTTATTGATGAACGACAGGATGCGGTCTAAGAACAGGTCCTGTGAGTATCTCACCTTTCCTCTCATATCCCAACGCTTTCTATATAATTCGGGAGACTCCCCTTCAAATCCTCTTCCCTCGGTAGGATGTGTGTTTTCCGGAATGGTAAAGATGGAGTCGTTCTCAAACAAGAAATGAGGATAAAACACATGGGCATGCTGATGGTCGAGATAGCCAAAGGAGTAATCCCATCCGTGACGACGCACTTGCTGCCGCGTGGCGGTAAAGCCCCAATCGAGCTTACCCACCTGGGCAGTTTCATAACCGGCGCATTTAAACACCTGAGGCAACAGCAAATCTCCCTCCGGAAGAGATACAAAGGTTGAGTTCAGCTTCTTCTCAATGGAATCCAGGGCGGCATAACCACTCAATTTGTTCAGCATTCCACCCGGAGAGATATTCCATTTATCCTTTCGGCAATCATTATATCCGGTCAGCATACTCGCTCTGGCCGGAGCGGAATACATACATCCGTATGCATATTCAAAAGAAGTCCCCTGCCGGAACAGGCGGTCTATATTGGGAGTGGAAATGATTTCCTGTCCATAATGCGACAACATTCCACGTCCTAAATCATCTGCATATATAAAGACTACATTAGGGCGTTCCACCGTCTGCGCAGACACTACGGCCGATATGCAGCAAAACCCTAACGGAAATATATTTTTTACCATAATAATAACAATATCAATCAGTGCTGAAGGAAATTTCCCTCAGCACTGTTATACAAATCATTTGAATTATTTCCATCCGACATTTTGAACCAGATTTTCATTCAGGCTGATTTCATGTTGCGGTATCGGATTCAGATAATAATAGTCTTTCCATCCCTTACCCTGAGAAACGAAATCGCCAACACAAACCACACGTCCCACATCTTCCGGGAATACATAAGCCGAGGGATTCACATCCGATGCCGTGACAAATCTGGAGCTTGCGCCAAAGTAATCGGGACGCTCCTCTTCGCTCATCTTAACTCCTAATGGGCGTTGGTTCATGAAATAATCGGCACGCTTCCATCTGCGGATATCATAAAAACCGAAACCTTCTCCCAAGAGTTCCACCATACGTTCTCTTCGTATCTCCCAAGCGATAGGATTGACCTGCGGATCTCTGTCAGGATCGAAGTTCTCATCTATCTTATTTACATCCATATCCGCCACGTTAGCTCTTCGTCTCAGAGGATTGATTGTAATTTCCGCTACATCATTGCTGAATCTGCCCTGTTCATACATCACTTCTGCATAGTTCAACATTATCTCCTCGATATGGAATATCGGGAAATCACTTGTCGCTTTTCTACCTCCGGCTTGAATGTTTTCCTCATTGTAGGTGCTGTAGTTCATGTAAAAATAATATCCGCCATAATTACACATAGGCCCCCAAGCATTCTTTGATGTTTGAATCATAGGCACTCTCGACAAGAAATGCGGCTGCCATGTATGCAGCGGGAACTGATGGTTTGCATCGTTTATCTCGTTCATGTAGTCAATATAATAACGATACTTTTCATCCATCCCTTCTGTCCACCAGGAATCCTTGTTGCCCTCTGTGACAACAACCGCATTCCCCTTGTTTGTCTGATAGGGAGGAATGCAACGCCAATACAGGCGATGGTCTCTGTTCTTGAACTCTTCGTAAACAGTAGCCTCCACTCCCTTTCCTTCGTACATATCACTGGTAGCGACAGGTTTTCCGTCTTGGCACAAGTACCTTCCTATCGTTCTGGCATGCATGCTTATTTTAAAAGACCCACCACGCTCGCCACGAGGATACGTGTTCATTATCAAGTCAGGCAAACACTCTTTATACAAAATAACCCCTGGGAAATTGGCCAAATCATCGGAACTCCATAAATCAATAAACTTAGGTGATATATTGGGATATTTCTCTATCAGTTCCCGCGATACGCGTTCACAAACATCCAAATAAGTTTTGCTTCCCTCCAATCCGTGATATTTTCTCCAAGTGCCTTCAAACAGACAGAAACGCGACAATAGAGCTTTTACGCAATCCCTGTTTATCGTATTGTTGCCATCGCCTTTCTCTTTTATGTTCTCCTCCGCTTCCAGCAAATCACGCAATATATTGGAGGCTACTTCATCTCGAGAATCCCGTTTGCCATACAATATCTCCGTATCATCATCTTCCACCACTGTTTCCAACCAAGGCACATCGCCATATCTTGCCAACAGGTCATAATACCGCAAAGAGCGGAAGAACAACCCTACAGCCCTCCAATGCTTCTTCTCGGCATCAGTCATGGAAGAACCGTCGATATTCCGAAGCATGATATTGACCTTGCGTATGTAGGAAAAATTCCAACCGCTGTCAGTATTGGTTGTCGGAGTGATGTTATTCCACTGCCATACATTGTTCTGAATGTCAACACCGTTGCTGCTATACAGGTAATTGGCCTTCACATCACCGTCAAGCGTTGTGGAAATAACGCTTCCGGTATTTACATATTGGCGCTGGTTGTTATCACTGAATATGGAATACAAGCTCCAAGCATAAGTCTTGAAGTTATCATACGAGACAAAAGCGTTAGCCTCGGTATAACGGTCCTTCGGAGAATAGTTCAAAAAGCCATCATCACAACTACTTAATAATGATGCGCAAATATAAAATCCTACAATAAAATTAAGTTTCTTCATATCATTAGAGAGTTAGATTAATACCAAAAGAAATTGTGCGAGCGTGCGGATAATTCCAATTAAGGTTTTCAGGGTCAACGCCAGCGGGCAAATGGTCGAACGTAAAGAGATTTTCACCGCTGACAAAGGCCTTCAAGTTCTTCAGCTGTATTTTCTGAACCAAAGTTTTTGGGAATGTATAGCTGACTGTTATGTTTTTCACCCTCAGATAAGAAGCATTATACATGAACTTATCCGATTTGTACTGGTTTGCCGCCTGCGAACCACCCGCATTCTCATAAATACGTCCATAAAAAGCATTCGGATTATCTTCTGTCCAGATATTATTTATCTGGTGCTTATACAGCACACCATACTGGCTCACCATAGGGAAAGTTATTTCCCCGCCAATCCACTTGTCTCTTTTGCCTACTCCCTGAAGGATAAAGGAGAAATCGATACCTTTCCAATTCAGGAAACCGTTTATTCCATATTGATAACGAGGACGCTCATTACCGATGATGACCCTATCTCCCGGATTAAACACACTTCCGTCACCGGATGTTATGACATTGACATAGTTTTCGTCATCTCTGAGATTCTTGTATTTTATATCACCGACATGTGAGTTGACACCGTTAATGGAGACAACACCATCTTTCAATGTTCCATCCGCATTAAAATCATCAGCGGTATAGAATCCATCCGTCAGATAGCCCCATTGCTCACCAATCTCTTGCCCCTCATAATAGGTAGTATTTGTACTGGTACTCAACAGCTTGTTATCATTCTTATATCTTGTTATCCAAGACCTTGAATCATACAGATTCGCGCCGATTCCATAAGAGACTTCACCAATCCGGTCCTTCCAGTTCAAAGATAATTCCCAACCCTTGGTCTTCATATCTGCCGAATTCTGAGTAGGGGCGGTTGCTCCAGCAACAGCCGGAAAATCTTCGCTCGGGCCTAACATTTCTTTTGTATTTCTTCTGTAAACCTCAAAGGTTCCCGTCAAGCGGTTGGACAGCAGACCTAAATCAAGACCTAAGTTGTAGGTTGTCACTTTCTCCCATGTGTAATTGGCACGTACCATTCCGGGAACCCCCATGGTTGTAGGGCGCATACCATCTATCAACCAATCGGCAGAAGCAGGGGGCATCGACGCATAATAGCCATAGTTCGCCACGCTTTGATTTCCCAATGTACCATACGAACCGCGCAATTTCAGAAGTGGCAGGATATTCCGCAAATCATCATTCCAGAACTTTTCGCTCGAGATATTCCATCCTGCCGAAACCGACGGGAAAAATCCTCCTCTGTAACCCTTCGGGAATTTTGAAGACAAGTCATATCTGCCGTTTACTTCCAGAAAATACCTTTGCATATAATTATAAGAAGCTCTGAAGAAGCCGCCGCGCAAAGCATACTGGTTGTATGAGTCTTTTACAGTGTGCGGGGTAACGCCGTCTGTACCGGACAAGAACGGCAGATCGTTACTGACCTGATTATATGCGATGGCTTGCATATATCTATAATTGTTCTCTTCTTGATTATAACCAGCAATGACCGATATATTATGCTTTTCTTTCAATGATAAATCATAAGTAACAAAAGCATTCAGTGTAGAATATCTCGTGGAAGACACATTGCGTGTAAACGGATTCGTACTTGTAGATGGTTTAAGTCCTTCCGCCAAGCCTTGATGCACGGTAAATTTGTTGCAATAGGACTCATAATCACTGTTTCCTATTTGATAAGAGTACTCCAGAATCGCTTGAAGTCCCTTCAACGGCTTAAGAACCGTGCGCGACAGCAAACGGGTATTGTCTGTAACGGTCTCTTCCACACTGGTCAATCTGATAATATTGCCGGAAGTCATAACCGGATATTCTTCACCGGAATCGCTATAAGGCAATGAGCCTACAGGATGCCAAGATGGCCTGTCCGTTCTCCACAAGTTGGCCAGCTCACTACTGCCATCCACCTTAGGATAGGTTTTAGTTCCTTTATTGTAAGAGACATCCAAAGTCGTAGATAACCAGGAAGTGATATCACCTGTAACGGATGATTTCACATTGATGCGTTTGAAAGAATCTTTATCAGTTACCAAGATACCATCTTGATTGGAATAGGAAGCAGACAAACGGTAATTTATTCTTTCGCTTCCTCCTTGAGCGGATATATTATGCGTCTGCAACCAGGAGTTTTCAAACATATCTCCGTAAATATCATTTTCCTTCAAGAAGTATTTCACTCCGTTCACTTCTTTCCACCCTAATGGATAATTGCCCGGATTCATTTCATAATCATCCAACAGCTCCATCCATGTATCCAGCTTCTGCCCTGACCAAAGAGAAGTATAACCTCCTGCCTGTAAAGTCTCTAAAGACTCTCTGGGAGACGCGAGCTTCAGCTTGTTGTTCACATGAGAGACCGCAAAGTTATTGTTGTAGTTGATAGACAAAGATTCGTTCTTCTTGCCTTTCTTGGTCGTAATAAGCACTACACCGAAAGATGCGCGCGCCCCATAGATGGCGGCAGACGAAGCATCTTTCAGCACGGAAACGCTTTCGATATCTGCCGGATTCAACAAATATAAGTCGTTATAAACCACATTGTCCACCAAAATCAGCGGTGAGCCGCCGTTAATGGATTCCAAACCACGGATATTGAAGGTGTTTCCGGCACCCGGTATAGCCGAAGAGGAAGCCGTAAATCCCGGCATTGCGCCTTGCAAGGCAGCGCCAAGGCTTGTTACAGGTCTGTCGCCCAGCACCTTGTCCATCGAAACTTGTGAGACAGCTCCCGTAAGGTTGGCTTTTTTCTGGGTTGCGAAACCCACTACCACCACTTCGTCAAGCGTCTCAGCATCTTCTTTCAATACGATATTAAAGGACTTTCCCGCGCCCGCAACAAGCTGCTGGCTCTTAAAACCTATATAGGAAATCTCTATGGTCGCACCTTCCGACGCATTGAGCACGAAGTTTCCGTCGATATCGGTGATTGCGCCATTGGTAGAACCTTTTACCATTACGGTTGCGCCAATGACCGGTTCACCCGTCGCATCTTTTACAGTTCCTTTTACCTCTACTTTTTTATCGGAGGAAGCGGGCGAGCCTGCCGATGCCTTTTTCACTACGATGTTTTTTCCTTTTATTTCGTAGGATACGTTCTGTCCTTTCAGGATTTGATTGACGGCTTCGCCCAAATCTTTGGCATCGATGGAAACTGTTTTGTTTACATCAATCTCTCCGGCTATATATACAAACGAATAGCCGCTCTTTTGCTGAAGTTCCGCAATCGCTTTCTTTACTGGAACCCTTTGCATTTTAATACTTAAACTTTGAGAGTAAGTACTCAGGCTAAGGCATAACAAAGCCCCTGCCATGAGCAGTGTTTTTGTTCGGTAATTCATAATTAAACAATAAAATGGTTAAAATTAAGGTTATAAGATACCGAATAAACAACATTGGACTAATTTTGTGTTTATTCTATATCTTGTCACAAACAGAGATGAAGAATTTCAAAAGCCGAATGACCTGCCAGTTTTTTCGGCTTTTCCTTTCTTCTTCAACTAAATTCAAGAACTGTTTTTCTCTTTCATTCCGTCTCAGATTTAAAAATTAAACATTAAGGATTACACTTTCAATATATAGTTATACTCTTACCTTGTATGTCATATCTGATTTTCCCCGTTGCCTCCAGAACAGACATAACCTCATTTACGCTCTGTGTGTTTCTATTGAAACGGCCTACTATGCGCAGGGACTTCAGCGCATCATTACAGATGTTTATATCTACTCCGTAACTTCTGGAAAGCAATTTTACAACATCAAGCAGCGGAACCTCCTCGAATATCATCTCTCCTTCCATCCATGAGTTGTCATCGGCGATGGACTCGATTTTCATCTTATTCAAAATGCCGGTCTCTTTGTTGAACTCCGCACGTTCTCCTGGCAACAGTTCTATATGCTGGGATGTGTCAAACTTATTGTCCAAAGCCACTTTTCCTTCCATCAGTGATACGGAAGCCATTTTGTCTTCCGGATAGTTCTGCACATTGAATTTAGTTCCCAACACATTGACTCGTATTCCCTGACTCTCCACACTAAACGGCTTTGCCTTATTTTTCGTCACTTCAAAATAGGCTTCACCTTCCAGCTCCACACTTCTATTCTTTACCCCGAAATTCTGCGCATAAGCCAGCTTCGAGCCACCGTTCAATACCACGACTGTACCATCCGGCAATACCATCCGGCTTGTTCCTCCGGCAGGAGCGTCCAGCACAATCATCGACAACGCATCATACAGATTTTCTTCTCCTGCCTGAAAGGACATATAGGATACTACACCTAATAGGAGGACAGCGGCAGCATATTTATATACATTTCTGAACTTTACAAAATAAGAACGAGCGGAGTTCTTTCCGTACTCTGAAACTCGATTCTTAAATCTTTGGATGGCTTTATCCGAATCGTATATATGCGTTTCTTCTTCCGAACTGGACGAAAACCATATTTCTTGATACTGCATGAAATACTTCTCGTGCTCTACCGACCCGGCTATCCACGATTTCAGCTCGCATGTCTGCTGCTCATCAAGTTCACCGGACAGATAGGAAGCTATCAATTGGTCTATATATTCCCTTTCGTTGTTCATATTTTATCTCCGTTTCTATAGTGATGACGATTTTCTGAGAGGGTCGGGTAGTCAAAACTCAAAAAAAATTCGCAAATTTGCCTACATGTCCACACGAATTGCCCCAAAGCGTACGCCAAAAAAAATCACAAATACTTACACAGCACATCTCACTCCAGAAAATTCCGTCACCTCCCGCCCTTTCCGTCCGCGTCTTATCCGGCCCTTATCCGCTCCGTACTTTCTTCGGTGTTTCTTCGGACATTCTTCGGTCCTAGGGAGTGGAGTTTGTCCGAAGAACGTCCGAAGCCGAATAGGTCCTGGCAGGGGTGGGATAAGATGCAGATAGGAAAGAGACTGGAGAGCAGGAGAAAAAGAAGTTTCTTCGGCGGAAAGTGCCGGCCGTAAAAAAAGGAAGAAAAATACTTTACATCCAAAACGCAATATACCACCACAGCTTTTATCAGCCTTTCCCTTGCATTTATACCAGAATCGTCCTATATTTGTCACCGATAATCTGCCATCAACCCAATAGCGCAGATGCTTCTAAATAGAACAGATTATGACTTACGACCTACCTACCCTGACATCCGAAGCCATCGGACTGCTACAATCACTGATAGCCATCCCTTCCCCAAGCCGGGACGAGGGCCAGGCAGCCGACTGCCTGCAAAACTACATCGAAATGCAAGGAATGACCACCGGACGCAAAGGCAACAACGTCTGGTGCCTCAGCCCGATGTTCGACCTCCACAAACCGACACTGCTGCTGAACTCGCACATCGACACCGTGAGACCCGTAAACGGATGGCGAAAGCCCCCCTTCAAACCGACCCTGGAGAGCAATGGAAAACTCTACGGACTGGGGAGCAACGATGCCGGCGCAAGCGTGGTCAGCCTGCTGCAAGCATTCCTGACACTGTGCCGCACCACGCAGGCCTACAACCTGATATTCCTGGCCTCGTGTGAGGAGGAGGTGTCGGGCAAAGGTGGCATCGAGTGTGTACTGCCGGAACTGCCGCCGATAGCATTCGCCATCGTGGGCGAACCTACCGAAATGCAGCCCGCCATTGCCGAAAAAGGATTGATGGTGCTGGACGTAACCGCCACCGGACGGTCGGGACACGCGGCACGCAACGAAGGAGACAACGCCATCTATAAGGTACTGGAAGACATCGCTTGGTTCCGCGACTACCGCTTTCCCAAAGAATCATCCCTGTTAGGTCCGGTGAAGATGAGCGTGACAATGGTCAACGCCGGCACGCAGCACAACGTCATCCCCGACCGCTGCACCTTTGTAGTGGACATCCGCAGCAACGAGTGCTACAGCAATCAAGAGCTATTCGATGAAATCCAGAAGCACATCACCTGCACGGCTGTACCACGCTCCACACGTCTGAGCTCCTCGCACGTGGCACCGGAGCATCCGATTGTTCGGAAAGCCGTTGCCATGGGGCGCACGCCACTCGGCTCCACCACCCTCTCCGACCAGGCGCTGATGCCCTTCCCCTCCCTGAAGATGGGACCGGGAAAGAGTGCCCGCTCGCACACGGCGGATGAATTTATCTTTGTGAAGGAGATAGAGGAGGCGATTGGGATGTATCTGGAGTTGCTGGACGGGGCGAAGGACCTTTAAGACGCTACTATTGCGGCCTTGCAAGGCTCAGACAGATAGAACGAGGAGGGAATTTACAGAAAACTTCTTGCCCTTATCAGTCCTTCAAGCATCCGGCCGGCACCACATAAACCCCGTCTTCGCGACGATAGGCGAATCGGCCGGCGGCAGTGAGAATCATCAGGAAAGAAGGGGATTTCATACGGTCCGTATCAATCTTCGCCGCCAACATACTGTCCGCTATCCTTTGTTTATATGCCATATACAAGTCACTTATAATCAGCGCAAAGATAATGCTTTCCAATAAAATTTCCTAAGTTGGCGCGATTTCATTTCCTAAGTTGGCAAAAACACATTGTCACCTATTCAGCCACGGCTCCGGATTCAGCTTCTCCTTCTCCTTCCTCAACTGGAAGTGGAGCACGGTGCGTCCGTTGTCCGAACTGTCTGAGAAAATCTGTCCGATGGTCTGTTTGGTGGTGACATCATCTCCCTGCTTGACAGAAGCGGAAGAGAGGTTGCAATAGACGGAAATGTAGTTGCCGTGACGGATGAGGATATTGAACAGGCCGTTCAGCTTGAAAACAGCCGCCACCTTGCCGTTGAAGATGGCGCGCGCCTGCGCGCCGGGCTTGCCTTGGATATCAATGCCCTTGTTGTCCAGCTTGACATTGCGCAAGCCCTCCACGGCATACTGTCCGTAGTGGCTGGTGATGATATAGGCGCCCGTAATGGGCATCGGCAGTTTGCCACGGTTGTTGACGAAGCTGCCGGAAAGCTCGCGGTCCGCCTTGCTCATGGTATAGGTTTCCAAAGGAGCGGCGGTCTTTTTGGCAGCAGTAGTAGCGGCAGTGGCAGGCTTGCCCGCGTTCTTCTCCTCCGCCTTCTTACGGGCGGCGGCTTCACGGCGTGCCTCTTCCGCCGCACGCTTGCGGGCTTTCTCGATTTCTTCCGCTATCAGGCGGTCGATGCGGGCGTTCAGTTGACTGGCTTCACGCCGTTTCTTGTTGATTTCGTTTTGCAGTCCCCGCTGCTTCTTCTGCAAGCTGGCGACCAGTGTCTTCTTCTCCTTCTCCTGTTCTTCTAACTTCGCCTTTTCCGCTTCACGCTCTTTCAGCAGCTCTTCCTTGGCACTTTTCACTTGCTGAAGTTCCTGCTTCTTGCGGTTCACCTGCTCTTGCTTCTTCAGCAGCTCCTCGCCTTGCAAGCGCTGGTAGGTGGCATACTCGCGTACATAGCGCATACGCCGGTAGGTCTGCGACAGGCTTTTGGCGGAAAGGATGAACATCAGCTTCTCTTCGATGGAGCGGTTCTTATAGAGGTATTGGACGGATGATTCATACTTCTGCTTCTTGTCCTTCAGGTCGCGCTGCAGACGGGCGAGCTGACGTTCCAAAGAGTTCAATTCGCGCTCGATGGACTCCACGTCGTTGTTGATGGCAAGGATGTAGCGCTTCCGCTCTTCTATCTGTCCCGTCAGCGCAGCAAGCCCTCCCAACTGGCTGCCGACATCCTTCTTCGTGGCTTTCAGCAAGGTTTCGGATTCCGCAATCTGCTTCTGCAAGGCGCCGCGCTTGCTTTCCAGTTCCTTAATCAGCTTGTTGGACTGGGCGGAGAGCGGGGAAACCTGCAAAAGGAAGAGGGCGAAGAGGAGGGAAAGGAGACGGGAGTTCATGGGAAGAATTACGAATTTTCAATTATCAATTATCAATTGTTTCAGGAGTTCCTCCAGTTCCACTTTCTTGTATTTCTGCGAAAGTCGGGTAGGGGTCATCGTGAAGGACTTGTTGGAGAAATTAGAGAGTTCTATTTTTCCTTTCTCCAAGGAGGGAATGCCCAACTCTTTGGCTGTCAGCATCCGTTTGCCGTCAGATTGGGAAGCGGCGTAGAGCAGCTTCTCCAGACGGGCGAAGTCGGCTTTTTTGGGCAGCAGCCGTTTCAGTTCCTTGCGGGTTGCCTGAACGTAGCGCTTTCCCATACGGTCCACCAACAGGATGTCATTGGGGGTGACCTCCAAACGCGCCACTTCCGTCCGAAGTATCGGCATCAGGAAGGAGAGCTGCATCCGCTCACCGTCCTTCAGTTTCATCGTGCCGTTCAGCGTGAGCGCGGCATCTTTGTGGGGAACGGTCAGCTGCACTTTCGAGGAGAGGTAGCCCGTGCTTTCAACGGACGGCCCCGGCTGGCGGGAGGTCTTACATCCGGCAAGGCACACCGCCAGCGACAGCAGCAAAGGCAACAAGCGGAACACCTTCACCGCCTCTTTTCTATGGAACAGGTTTGATTTCATCGGCTATGTATTTTTTCTTTTGTATCTTTTGTTTCAATGTCTCCGATTGGCTACCCATCTCCAGCGCCTGTTTCCAGTACTTCAGGGCACCTTCCACATCGCCCGTCATATAGTAGATGTCACCGCAATGCTCCACGATGACATCGCTCTTCTCCTCATCGTTCTTCATCGCGTCGTCGATGTAGAGGCGGGCTTCCGCATAGTTGCCCTTCTCGAACAATATCCAGGCATACGTATCAAGGTAAGTGGCATTGTTCGGTTCCGCCTTCACCGTCTTGTAGCTCATCTCCTCCGCCTTGTCCAAATCGCGGCGTTCCACGGAGAGGTAGTAGGCATAGTTGTTGAGGGCACTGATATTCGAAGGGTTATAGACCAATGCCGAATCGTAGGCGGCGTACGCCTCCTCGTTCTTGTTCTGGCTGTGGCAGACATCGCCGATAATGGCGTAGAAGTCGGACACCACCTTTTTATCGCTCTTCTCGTTGACGTGCGCCAACGCCTTCCGGCAGATGGCAAGGGCATCGTCCGCCCGCTCCGCCTGATTGTAACCGATGGCGAGGTAGAAGTAGAACTCCAGCATATCAGGGTTGGACTCCACACCGGCTTCGCAGAGGTGGATGATTTCCTGATAGTCCTCCTGACGTATCGCCTCGCCCAACAGCGTCATGCGTGCCGCCGTATTCGTCGTTTCCACGGCAAGAAGCTGCTTCAAGACAGGAGAAGCCTCCTTGTTCATCTGCTTGGAAAGGAGGTATTGCGCATAGAGCATCAGCAGACCGGCATCATCGGAATCCTGCTCCAAGATGCGGTCGAAGAGCGTAATGACACGTGTGCTGTCCCTGCCCGCCTGCTCGTCCTCTATAATGAACCGCCGCATCACGTTCAGTTTGGTGTCCGGTTCCACCTTCTTGTTCAGCAGCAACGTGTCTAACTGTCGTTCATACAGTTCCTTCTGCCCGGTTTCCTCGTAATAGGAAGCGAGCGAGTACATCGCCATCGCATTGTCCGGCTCTTCCGCCAGCACCTTCTGATAGAGTTCATACGCCTGCTCTTTCTTGCCGTTCTGCATATAGACATCGCCCAAAATCACCTAATAGCGCATATCGTTGGGGTACTCTTCCACCAGACTCTCCATTTCGCGGAAGGCGCTCTTGTCGTCCTTCTTTTGCAGGTAGATGCGGAATTTCTCCATGCTGAGCTGCTCGTTCTTGCCCATCCGGTTCTCCAACGTATTCAGTATGCCGATGACTTTGTCGTACTCCTCCTGCCGGGTGTAGATGTCAAGCAAGGTGTAGAGCGGGTCCAGCTTGTCGGGGAAGCGGGTCACCACCCCTTCCAACAGGGCGGCAGCCTTCTCCATCTCGTGCTGCTGCATATAGAGGTTCACCAGTCCCTGACTGTACCAGTAATTGTCAGGGGCATTCTCCACCGCCTTCTCCAAGGCGGCCTGTCCCTACGTTTTCTGCTTGAGAAACATATAGTACTGCGCCATCTCGTACAGTGCCGATGACGCATTCGGATTGAGTTCCAGACAATGCTGCAACAGGTTGAAGGCGGCATTGTACTCCTGCTTCGCCTTCAGCCGCGCCGCTTCCAGAAAATAGTAGTCGTAACGGCGCTGCTGCTCTTCGGTGAGTTGCGGTAGGGAAGGCGTCACCGCCCTTTCCGATTTCTTGCTTTTCTTCTTGTCTTTCTTTTCGGCCATGTTCGCCGCGACAACGGGAGCCACTCCGCCGACAATGCCGCCCACTATTCCTCCGACCAACGCTCCGCACGAAGAGAGGCTGAAAGAACAGAACAGCAGAAAGACGATTAATTTTATATTGATTTTCATCTGTTTAGCTATAAGTTTTCAAAACGGCATCGTTGCGCTTGTCCGACACTTGAGTTCATCGTGACAGGCGCGTAAGAATCTACTTTTTACCCGTATAACCGAAGCCTCCGGCACCCCTTTCCGTCTCGTCCAGCGTCTCCACCGCCTGCCACACAGCCTGCTCGTGGCGTGCTATGACCAGTTGGGCGATGCGTTCTCCGTCCTCAATCACGAACGGTTCGGCGGAAAGGTTCACCAGTATGACGCAGATTTCGCCGCGGTAATCGGCATCAATCGTTCCGGGGGAGTTCAGCACCGTGACACCCTTCTTAACGGCAAGTCCGCTACGGGGGCGCACTTGCGCCTCATAGCCTTCGGGCAGGGCGATATAGAGTCCAGTAGGCACCAGACAGCGCTGCATCGGAGCCAGCGTCATCGGTTCATCGAGGTTCGCACGGATATCCATTCCTGCCGACAACGCCGTGGCATAGGCAGGAAGCGGATGTTTGGACTTGTTAATAACGGGTACATTCAAAGCCATATTCTATTTGGAAATTAGGATTGACAATTATAAAAACTACATTTATCGGGCGAAAGTACGGAATTTGAAGCAAATAGTGATACATTTGCAGTTAAATAACGTGAGTCAGATAGATTTTCATGCAATTTACAGCACATCAACTCGTTGGTTGAATTAAGAATCCCAATATTTATAAATGAAAAAGTTGCACATATCGCTAATTTTTAGTAATTTAATGGTGACCAAACCGTTGAATACTATTTATCTGCTTATGCGCAACTTCATAGCAAATGAAGTCAGAATCCTCGGAATCTGCAAGGATTTCGCCGGAAATCGAGTGAATGAACTCGGAAATGTGCCCCGATGTGGTGTTGTTCCAAAGTTCTCCGATCTCGAGGTCGTGGCTCTCGGCATAACGGCTGAGGCTTTTGGATTCGACAGTGAAAATCTCCTTTTCCACCGTCTGCACCATGAGTGCAAGGACGATTTGCCCAACCTTATAAGCCGCCGGCAGTTCAATGTCCGACGTAAGCTGACGGCACGGCTTGCCGAAGAAATTCGCAAGGATGTGGCTGTCTCCATTGACGGTTCCGAAGATGTGTTCTGTATTGATTCCAAGCCCGTAAAGGTCTGTCAGAACGCAAGAGCGAAGCGTTGTGCAATGGGGCGTAACAATGCTGATGCTTCCCCGGACTGGGGATATTGCGCCTCGCAAAGGCTGCACTATTATGGATATAAGCTCCATGCAGTCTGCGGCATACGCGGTGTCATACATTCTTATGACATGACGGCGGCAAGCGTTCATGACCTCCATTATCTCAAGGATGTTCGCTGGGAATATCACGACTGCATGATGCTTGGTGACAAAGGCTATCTCAGCGCTGAGGTGCAGAAAAATCTCTTTGAAACAGCTGAAATTACTCTTGAGGTCCCATATCGGCTGAACCAGAAAAACTGGCGTCCGCCAGTATGGGCATACAAGAGATTCCGCAAACGCATAGAAACCGTATTCTCCCAGCTCAACGATAATCTTATGATGATACGAAACTACGCAAAACATTCCTGCGGTCTTTTTACCCGCATGGCAGGTAAAATCGCAGCTATGACGTTCATGCAATATGTCAATTTCGTTAATCATCGTCCGATTGGGCAGATAAAATATTCACTAATCTAATTCAACCAACAGGTAGGTTACAGAACCTGACCGTATAAGTCTTGCACGGTTTCCCGAATGCAGGAAAACGGTCGAACTCCTTATATGATTCCCAATCCACTGACATGGTATATCCGTTTGGAAAATTTTCACCGATAAATTTGGTTATCATTTTTTTGTCTTCGTCGGTAAGAAACAAATCCTCTTCAACACCATATTCCAATGAATAAATCGCCCATTCGGGAATATTGTCCCAAATGAGCGTTTTACTGTTGTTGTCATTCATAGTCCTGCTGATTAAGTCTGTTTATAATTTCGTCAAGCTCCGTTTCCCACTTGTCCGTCCCCTCAATGAGTGACGGGTAGGTCAGTTGTTGCCACTGCCGGTAATCGAAGAGTTTCATACGCAGCGGATAGTAATCGAAAAGTTTCCGGCCTCCGGAAAATACTCTCAGGTGATTTGTTCCGACTTCCATCAGTTTCAGACCATAATGGCCAATGATTTCGTAAAATCTTTTCATCGGTGTGAAGTTGCTTCTGCTCATATCTTTTATTTTTAAGTTAGACATTTCACGGCTCGTGAGCCGATTTTTTATTTCTTGCCTGCCTCGCTGTCCCGTGCCGGATTGTGCAAGGCTTTCCGGAAAAATACCGCAAGCGCAGCGCGGAAGATTTTTGCGGAAACCCGTAAGGGCCCGGCCTTGCTCAATCCAGACAGGCACGGGGCTACCTTTGCAGGCTGAAATAAAAAAGCAGTCTATATTATTCCTTATCGCCTTCATCCTGTGGAATCAGATGTTTCAAATCAGGGTCATTTTTTATCCTAAACATCTCATCCTCGATTATCTGCACTATATCCGCCTTGATTTGGGAATAGTTCCGGTCTATCTGCTGCTGCATGATATCGTTGCCATTCTCGTCCTTGAACTCGTTGATGACGGGTATCTTCTTGTATGCTTTCGTTTCCGCCGCTACCTTTTCGCTATCTACAATAATCCGCGCATGGAAAATCTTCTGGTCAATTTCTTCCCCGAAGTTGTCCGCCACACTGCCCACGAATGTGCCCTGCGAGAGGTTGGCAATCTTGGATGCAGGTATCAGCGAATCCAACTGCGTGTTAATGGAAGTGGATGTGTCCTGCCGGTTAATGGAGATGGATTGTCGTTGCTGGAGTATTTTGCCAAAACGTTCCGACAGGCTTTTTGCCGTTTCCCCGACCACCTGTCCTGAGAATATATTTCCCACCGTATTTTGGATGACCTTCGCCTCTTTGTCACCGTAGTCACGGGTAAGCTGTGAGAAATCCTGAAAGCCGAGACACACCGCCACTTTGTTGCTTCGTGCTGTGGCTATCAGGTTGTCGATACCACGGAAATAGATGGTCGGAAGCTCGTCAATAATGATGGAACTCTTGAGTTGTCCTTTCTTGTTTACCAGTTTCACGATACGGGAGTTGTATAGCCCCAATGCGGCCGAATAGATATTCTGTCTGTCCGGATTATTTCCCACGCATAGGATTTTCGGATGTTCAGGATTATTCAAATCCAACGTGAAGTCATCGCCTGTCATGACCCAGTAAAGCCGCGGTGAAATCATCCTCGATAGCGGGATTTTCGCGCTTGCTATCTGGCCACCGGCTAAGCACCCGGTGCCTTGCCATGTTTTACCATGGTAGGTTTCCAAGCACTCGCCTCCGAACCGTGCTGACAGGTCTCCCCGTACACGGCTCTCCACCTTATCATTCAGTCTAACTTCCCCGAATGTATTTTTTGATGACATACTATGCATACTGCTAATGTTTTACGGTTACGGGAAATCATTTTTATTTCCCAGTCACTTTTGCCTTTCAAGTCTTTGAGTTTGCGTACATGGTGCATTTCAAGATTGTCTGTTGCACCGCAGTTTTCACATACCCGTGCTTGAAGCCTCTTGATTAGACCATTTCTGCCACCCGTTATGGCGACTGTATTGGGCAACTTATCATCTAAATTTCGATTCGGCAGTTCCTTGCGTTTGAAACCCTTGTCGTAAAACTCACGTCTGACCTCATATCCTTTCTTATTTGTGTAGGGTATGGAGAATACGCCGTTTTTCTTGTACTTCGCGATAATCTTTTTCTTTGAAGTACTGTATTTACCTGCGTATGTCTTGTACATACTATACTCCATAATATTATAGAGTGAGTCAATGACAGGATTGTTGTTTGCTATCGAGTAGTAGTCGTAGAACCCTATGATTTCAGAGTTATATTGGCTTATAATCTCCAAATCATCAAGACATCTCATATATGGGCGACCTTTGGACTTCCAAACCTCTTTTCCATTCCGCTTGACAATCTTTACAGCATCATATTCAAGAAGTTTTTTTCTTATCGTTTCGGTTGTTACATATAGGACAATCTTGTGGTCTAACGACCTTGTCAAATGACCGTTCTTATCTCTGTGTGTATCATTGGATTTTCGTACAAAAACATCGTACCCAAGAAATTTGGCATGTTTTCTTGCGTTGGTAATCAGAGTTTTTTCATCAGACAGTTCCAATTTTAATCTGTCAGCCATAAAATGCTTTATGTTCTCCTTGATTTGGATACAGTCCTGTTTACTGCCGATTACTCCAATTAGAAAATCATCCGCATATCTTATGTATTTCAGTCGTTTGATACTGTTGTCCATTTCATCACTTGCAGGATAATTCAATCTTTCTTTGACTATTTCTCTGATTTCAGCTAACAACTGTTGACGTATCGTTTCATCAACTGTGTTTCGTAACTTTTCAACTAACTTGGCTTTACGCTGTCCTAAACGTTTTACAATCGGATTTTCCTTGCGTCTTTTTCCCTTGTTGAAGTTTTCTGTGTACTCCTTAATATACTTATCGAACTTGTCAAGGTAAATATTAGCCAATATGGGGCTAATGATACCACCTTGCGGAGTTCCGCTGTATGATTTATGGAATACCCAATCTTCAACGTATCCCGCATTCAGAAACTTTCTGATAAGTCGAAGAAATCTCTTGTCAGAAATCCTTTCTGAAAGAATGGCTATCAACACTTCGTGGTCTATGTTATCGAAGAAGCCTTTGATGTCCCCTTCAATAAACCATTTTGTATTGTTGAATGTCTTTTGAATGCTTGAAAGTGCAGTATGTGGACTTCTTTGCGGTCTGAAACCATGAGAAGATTTTTCAAAACTGCCCTCATATATTGCCTCCAAAATCATTCGGATAACCTCTTGCAGAAGTTTGTCTATGAATGTCGGGATACCCAACGGTCTCATCTTTCCGTTTTTCTTCGGAATATAAACACGCTGTGAGGGTTTCGGCTGGTACGTCTCGTTCTTAAGCGTATCAATTAGCTGTTCAATGTGGGATATACTGAAGCCGTCAACGGTCTTTCCGTCAACTCCCTTTGTCATATTGCCTTGTTTGGCATATATGCGCTGGTAGGCTATATAGTACATCTCTTCATTAAACAGTACCCGATACAGACGTTCGAACTTGTATTCCAAGTCGGAACTGTGTTGCGTCAGACTGTTCAATATCTTTTCCGGATTTCTTTTCATGTCTCTCACATTTTCCAAAATTTGACATTAAACGATATAGGCTGCTTCCCTTCGCCATGTGCAAGGCTTTCCCTTGCTCGGACTACTACGGAAGCTCTGTTACCATGTCGGATATTCAAAGGTCTTTACCTTATAGCCTTTTGTGGCATTCCGATTTAGGTAATCCCCGTTTAGACATATAATAACTATTTGGCATGGCAGATTGTCGGATACAACTTTCGTCCTTTACTATGTATGTAGTTGCTCTGTGATAAGTTCTTTTGCCCAATCGACCTACAGGGAGAAGTTGGGTATCACAGCATAACGTCTGTAACTGTCTTCCGTTAAGGCTTAACCATCGAGCCGCTCAGACTATTGTTCAACCAGTATAGGCTTTATCCTCATATCTGTCTTTTCACCTCGCCGCACGGTCAGGACTTGACAGTTGGTCCACTTGCGGCTTTACCGACATGCTACACTCCCCATCGTCTTTCGTTGAATGGATAAGTCGGCTGGTGATAGGTTATTATTTCAAAGAACACGAACCTAATAGCTTGCCAAAGCTATATTTATTATATGCCCTTACGGGCGCAGCTGTAACTGGTCTTGAGCTCCTCCTTGCCATGCGTCCATAAAGGGGGAAAGGTAGTTTTCCAGTGAGGGATACGAGGTCAAAATCGTGAAAATATCTGCATACGGTTTGTTTAAGAATTCTATCGCATGGGGAAAGGTACAATACTTGCCGTCCTTGTAAATCCGCAAGTACCAGATAATGGCGGCAAGCAGGATTATCGGGGATTCCACGAAAAAATCACCCTGTTTCTGTATCCAGGTCTTGTTCAAATTCAGGAGAATGGTATAGGCTGATTCGTAGGCATCACTGATATCGGCCATGAATTTCGGGTTTATGGGATTGCATCTGTGGCTGCGTCTCGGATCGTCAAAGTTTATCACATAGAACTCCGGCCTGACCTTGTATTTATCCAAATTTTTCAGTAGCTCGTTATAGGCTATTACGGAAAGGTCGTCAAATTTGTAATCATACAGATATAAAGCGAATCCTTTGGAAATCTGCTGTTTGATAAAATTATTCACCACTGCGTAACTCTTACCCGAACCGGGCGTTCCAAGCACGATGGAAGCACGGAAAGGGTTGACGATGTTTATCCATCCGTCCCATTCCTTACCCTGATAGACGAACTTTGTCGGCAGGTTGACGGAATACTCGTTCTCCATAAGCCTTGTTTCTTGCATGAAACTCTCGTTGGCGGTATTGAACACATCTTCCATAAGATTGTGTTTCAGCATACGGCTTATCCACACACCCGACATCAAAAGAAGGATATATCCTGCGGTAAGCGTTACCGTGTATAAGACGGCATTGGCTGTCGGGCTGAACGGCAGATCGAGCATCCACCAGTTCATGAAAAATAGCACTACTCCCGAAAGGAAAGCGGCATATATCCTGTTCCATGTCATCTTTTCATTCTTCACACCTTTTGTACCCAGACACGAGAGAGCAAGGAATATGACGGCAAACACTTTCGTTACAAGCAGGTTGCTGAACAGCCCCGCTGTCCGCTGGAAATTAAGCAATATCCTGTCAACCACGCCTATATTGATACCCATATCCACAAATGATCGGTAACAGAACCAATAGACGTGAATGACAATAAAAACAATGGATATGGCACGCATGAACTCCATGACCTTGGCCAGTCCTCTCAAATCATCTTCCTGTTGCATGATAAACTGATTTTTAATGTTGGTAAATTCGGTAATTAGGAAATTCCCCGTGAGCGGCGTTTCTTCTTCTTTTTACGTTGTAGCCTCCGGGCAAGAGCCTCTTCCTGCGGGTCGGGACCGTTTGCTTCAAGATTGAATATCCCGAAAGCCTGTTCGAAGGCACTTTCCATATCGGAGGAGAATCCGCTTTGCAGACTGGTGTCCGGCATGGGCGCATCCAGATCCGGGATGTTGTCCGGATTATTAAAGAGCCGTTCAAAGGCGTTTGCCGAGAACTCCTTGCCGAGCCGCGAGCCGTTATAGACCTCCCGGTTCTTGTGGTCGATGAAAGTTGCGCCGTAGATGCGTCCTTCATCGTTCTCACGGAATACCGCGTCTATACCTTTTCCGGCAAGCAGACGGACAAATGTTTCCCGGTCGCCACGGCAACCGTGCATGGCAAGAGCCACCTCGTTCCGAATCTTCGGCTGCCATTTCCCGGCTTTGTACTCACGGGCATTGTAACCGATACGCTTTTCCAGTCCCTCATACCCGTAGCGTTTCCCGATAAGGGAGGACTTGATGGGCGTACATAGCGGTTTTCCCGTGTCATCCGTCATGGTATAGACGATGCCGTTATAGGGTACTCCATCAAATTCGCCTTTCACTTGCTTCGCTTCGATATTGAAACAGGAAAGCAATGCGCTGTACTCTCCGAAAGATTGGAAACGGTAAGTGCCGAACACGCTCTTTACGATGTTGGAAACCTGCTTCTTCACGTCTCCGTTTTGGTAGTCCGCTTTTTTCAGATACGGCTCAAGCAATTCCTTCCGTTTGTCTTCCACCTGCTTCAGCCCGAACTTCCGTTCCAGTTCCCGGCAGGCTTTCATCGAGCGGTTCCACTCGTAAGCGTCACTTATTTTCTCACCGTTTTCCTTCACGCAGGTAGAGACGATATGGATATGCCTGCGGTCTATGTCCTCGTGCAGATACACAATGTATGGCTGGTCGCCATATCCCATCTTCTGCATATATTCCCTTGCCAGATCCGCGAACTGTCCGTTCGTGAGGCGGTCATCCACCGATGGGTTCAGGGAGATATGCAGTACCGGCTTCTCCGTGTTCCTGTTGGCAGCAAGGTAGCTGTCGAAAGCCCATAGTGTCTGCTGCATGACATTATGGGGATTTCCGGTGATATCGGTAATCATACGGTTGCCCGTGATGATACGGGCGGTGGACTCGTCCACTTTCCGTTGGTTGTAGATGACCGCTCCGTAAAGCGATACACCTCTGTTGATTTTAGCCACCATTCTGCTGTTCCTCCTTATTCCTTTTTATCAGGTATTCCTCCTCGAACTCCCGGGTAAGCATGATAATCCTTTTGCTCAGCACCACCAGATCGATGGTGGCCTTCTCCAGATTACGGAGCAAGGCGAATGCCCGTTTTTCACCGAAATTGGACTTGACAGCTTTTACCGTCTGGTTGTAGTTGTTACCGATAGCTTGGAACTGGTGATGGAAATTTGTCAGTCTGATGTAGTAATCCATCGCAGCCTTGTCGATTCTGACGACCTTCATTTCTCGTCCGAAAATCATGGCCTTGATGAATCTTGCCCGCTGTTTCATGCCTGATTTTTCAAACAGAAGCTCGAAATTCCCATTCTCTTCCGAGGTCAGTTTGATACCGTAACGGAAAACAGCCGGGTCAGTTTTCGGCTTTCTGCCCGTGCTTCCTGTTTTTCTTCTTTTACTGTTTTCTTCCATACGCATTGAGTTTTTCTGTTACTGATTTTCCGTCATGGATTTCCGACTTTGGAGGAAATCCCTCCCGAGCCTTCAGGCGAGTGGCAAGTTTGTTTTGGGATGCCCGAATCATTTCGGGCTGCCCAAAACACAACTTGCTATGTTCGCTTGAACATGAATTTTCCTTCGTCAAATTAAG
>OGEG01000065.1_pt1 | contig 128899 bp, 84 predicted proteins | sample 1570621 | NCBI WGS metagenome assembly OGEG01 (sample SAMEA2582130, study PRJEB24529) | metagenome | biome: Human gut stool | place: China | collected 2011 | reverse complement strand
GGTGCAGGGATGGAGAAGGTACGAATGGAAAGAGATGGCGGGAATTGAAGCCTTTTCATTACGGTTCCTGCCCGAAAAGTCACAGACTATAGAAGGACAGGTGAATCATACCTATTCGTTATATCAGGACAAAAACTTTGGAGAAAGTGTCTGGATATATGGAATAAATCCATATACCCCCATTGTTTTTTATACCACTGCATATGAAAGCAAATCTTCAGAACTATACACATTACAAGATTTATACTCCATCTATATCAAAAAAATGAAGAAAGAGACCAACGTCGCAGCCTCTTTCACTCAAGATAAACATAATTTGGAACTAATACAAAAAACAGAGAAAGGTTCTTTTTACATGAATATGCCTAAGATATATGAATGTTATACACTGAACCTTACAACCTCTGATGCGGAAGCACCTGTTAAAGACATCATCCGAAAACGTCAAAAAGGTTATATGGATGAAACCCAATATCCCGACTATTATGTGAAATTGAACCGCTTCTTTCCTATATTCCCCCAACCGTATACATTCTATCAAAACAACAGTCCGGAAAATCTGTTCAATGACAACCTGAGAATTGGAAACAATTCATTCACAAACCAACATCTCTCTACTGTCACCGTACGAAGCCAAAAAAACGGATTAAGAAAAATAGATTTCAGTAGACCGGCAATTGTAGTTGATGCCTACGAAGCATACAATTTAGCTACCGATTACGGACTAAACGGAGGGAAACATGACTGGCGCACGTTCTCCGTACAAGTGGCTATGGTTTTCTTAGGAGATATGAGATTAGACAGACATTACTTCCTCCAAGAAAGATTCAACGGTAAGCCAATAAAGTTGAAAGCCAACCTCACCGTTGATAAGAATACCCCCATAAGCAATCCGAATTACAGTTTATCCCCCGGAGTCCTAAATAAATACCATCTACTTCGCAATCTCGACAAATTGTATATCTACACCGATTATGCCCCTCGCGAACAAGGCAGTTGGAAGTATGCACAAGACAACCAACCCGAAGTCATCATAGACTACCGCCTCTTCCCCAACGACGGATACCAAAGGACTTACAGAGACCGGCATTACGTCCTGCGAGGCTACGCAGTCTGCGAGGATTTCTACAGCCCCGATTACAGCCGGAAACCTCTGCCTGAGACCAAGGACTACCGGCGCACACTGCTATGGATACCGGAAGTCAAGTTCGATGAGAAAGGGGAAGCCACCGTACGGCTCTTCAACAACAGCAAACAGACCGTCATTTCCGTGGAGGCGGAAGGCATCACTGGGAAAGGAATACCTATCGTTTATAAAAAATAACAGAATACATTGTGATTTTAAAGGGATGTTAAGCGTAATAATAAAAAAACAAAAGTATGAAAAAGGACATTTTCATCTTACTCGCCATAAGCCTGGTCACAAGCGTCTACGTACTGGCAAACTCAGACACCGATTCCCTTTACTGTAAAGTACAAGGATTCGGCATCGGATTGCCACAGGAAAAGGTGTACCTCCACCTCGATAATACCTGCTATTTCTTAGGAGATACAATTTGGTATAAAGGATATGTCACACGAAGCGACAAAGGAACACTCACGGATTTAAGCAAAATACTGTATGTGGAATTGCTTACTCCTGACGGGTACTCCGTAGAACGACAACAACTCGAAATGACAAGCGGCACAGCATCCGGAATGTTCATTCTCAAAGATTCACTTTATGCAGGCTACTATGAACTACGTGCCTATACCCGATGGATGCTCAACTTCGGGCAATGTGAATACCCTCACATTTCACGTAAAAGCCATGGCTTTTATAGCCGCAAAATGAAAGATGATTATATAAGGGATTATGAAAAGCTGTATTCCCGGGTGTTCCCCGTCTATAACAAACCCAAAGAAGAAGGACGTTATACCAAAGAAATGACCCTAAGACCCATGAGAAGATATTACAAGGCACGTAAACTGAAACCGACCGCTGTCCTACGCTTTTATCCGGAGGGAGGACACCTTGTGCAAAATACAACCGGGCGGGTTGCCTTGGAACTGAATGACGAAGAAGGCAAACATTTGGAACACATTGACATCACCATCACAGACCAAGACGGGGAGAAAGTCAGCGAATGCCAAACCGACAAGAGAGGAAGGGCCTCATTCATCCTGAAAGACATATCTCCCGAAGGAAAATACAAGGCCACATTCACATTAAAGGGGGTGAAATTCTCCGAAAAGTTACCGGAAGTAGAAAAAAACGGCTGCGCCCTGTCTGTCACACAAACCGACTCCACTGCGGAAGCCTTCATACAAGCCGTAGGAATAGAACGGAAAATCGCGCTGCACGTCATGCACCAAGGAGTCTCCAAATTCTATCTCCAGTTAAGGAAAAATATAAAAGGAGAATATGATACCGTAAAAATCCCGCTCCGGACACTTTCCACCGGAGTAAACCAACTTACAATATTCGACGACGAGGGAAGAATCTATGCGGACCGGCTATTCTTCGTGAACCTCCACGACTATGACAGGCCACAAATAAACATCTCCGGAACGGAAAAACAATATGAACCTTTCGACTCCATCACCTTGCGCCTGAAACTTACGGACACGAACAAACAAGGACGAAGCGTGTCGCTCTCCATACGTGACCGGGCTACGGAAGAACCCATATACGACAACGGTACCATGCTCACGGAAATGCTACTCGCCAGCGAAATCAGGGGATTCGTGGAAAACCCGGGATTTTATTTCGAAAGCGACGACAGCACCCATCGACAGGCACTCGACCTGCTCATGATGGTACAGGGTTGGAGAAGATACGAATGGAGAAAGATGGCCGACGTGGAACCGTTCACTCCTAACTGGCTGCCGGAAAAGTTCCAAACCATCGCCGGATGTGTCAACCACGCCGAAAGACAGAATGTGGATTTCAAAAAAGCCAGTAACCTCAAAAGGGAAGTGAATGTATGGGCCATATTTGTACAAAACAGAAAAACAATTGAACTCAAACAGCCGACAAGAAACGGAACCTTTTACATGCAAACACCAAAAATCTACGGGGAATACATGCTCTTCCTCAGTGCCGCAAAACAGGACAAAGGAACTGACTACATCACCAGAAGCCGACAAAAGGACTTTACCGACGAGGAAGCTTGGCCGGACTATTATGTGAAATTGGACCTTTTCTACCCGCACTTTGCCAAGCCATACAATTATTATCAGGATGTCCCCCAAAAAGACATGCCACATTTTGAAGGAGAAGACAGCGTCGTCCGCACATCTTTCACCAACAGATATATGCCTGCCGTCACCGTGCAGGCCAAAAGGGGCGGGCTACGCCATTACGACCCCACCAAACCGGCTATCGTAATCGATGCATACGAGGCTTACAACCTGATGGCAGACTATGGACTGGCCGACCGGCCATTTTACCACATAGAGGAGGACACCATGTGCAGGCTATTGGCATCATTATTCGTGGGAGACATGAATATGCACAGGCAATACTACTACGAGAAAAGATATGACGGGAAAACTCAAAAGACAAAAAACTGGTACCGTTTAGTAAAAGCACCTCTTGAACATGCCATCTCTCCCGTCAAAGTGGAACTTCCAAAGCCCAACATCGGAGGCTATCAGACACTTAGGAAATACCGTCTACTGAGTTGGTTGGACAAATTCTATATCTATACCGATTACGTACCCCGGGAACAAGGCAGTTGGAAATACAAACAGGACAACCAACCCGAAGTCATCATCGACTACCGCCTTTACCCCGACGGCCAATATTTCCCGGCATGCCGCGACCGCCGATACCGCTTACAAGGTTACGCAGTCTGCGAGGATTTCTACAGCCCCGATTACAGCCGGAAACCTCTGCCTGAGACCAAGGACTACCGGCGCACACTGCTATGGATACCGGAAGTCAAGTTCGATGAGAAAGGGGAAGCCACCGTACGGCTCTTCAACAACAGCAAACAGACCGTCATTTCCGTGGAGGCGGAAGGCATCACTGGGAAAGGAAGACCTATCGTATGGAAGTCTGACGTTTGTACAATGAGCAAAAGGAACAAAGATTACCTTTATAAAACTATAACGATTAAATAAAGACCATATGAAAAAAGATTTCAACCGTATTATATACTACTTTATGGGGATAATCATCCTTACCGTATATTCTTTAGAGGGAACCAACCTACACTCGGATTTCACTACCACATTAGTATCCTATATCATACTTATCTCTGCGTTATCCCAATTTTATGAATGGGGGTACGGCAAGAAGAAGTACAAAAAGGAAGAAACTCCTAATAGCATAAAGTATATTGAACGTTCCGAACGCGTTACAGGTGTACTATTTTTGATATTATTCATATATAATGTGTTTTTCACTCAATGATACGAATAGAATATCTAAATAACAAATGGAATACTCCTTTAATCTTTTAAACACATGAATACTCAAATCAAACTTATCCTACGCGCCCTATTGCCATTACTGTTCATTGGAGCGAACAGAATAGGCCAGCACATAGCCCGTCCTCATTTCATCCCGAACGGTGCCGCAGTAAGGGTAGAAGTATTGTTCCCCGCATTTTTGCCCTTCTTCTTCCCTATCATCCTGCTCATACACGGATGTATCTGCTATATAAACCAACGTCATAAGTTTAACCTGAAACGTCTGGCTTACGCTTTGGCCATCCTGTTCATTCTAATGTCCATTCCAACCTTTATCCTTTCGGACAACCCATTATCTGCTAAAATATGGGAAGCATCGGAAAACCTTTTTGGCGCGGTAATACTTTGGCTGTACCTTTATGGGATGAACGCCACGAGACAGGTTAACGTCCCGGAATGGAATAGCAAATCCGGCGTGGCATGGTTCTGCATCAGCTTATGCCTCATCGTAGGAATTCTCATTCCGTCTTGCCTGTTTCATTATGGAGTCATAGGAAGCATGCCATTCAGATTGTACAGCCCGCTCATCCTGTCATACGGATGGTTCGGGCTTATATGGCTTTTGCAAAACAAATGGATAAAAGCCGGGCTTTTAATTCTGGCCGTTTTCTCTTTCGTCTACATGTTCAACATGTCCACTATTCCATAACATTAAAATCAACTGCAATGAAAAACCTTCTTCTTTGCTGCCTTGCTGCAACCTTAGCCGTCTCCTCCTGCCAGAAAACGGACATCAGGCAGACGCTGGAAAAAGCCGGTGAAAACCGCCGGGAACTGGAAACCGTATTGGAACATTACAAAAATGAGCCGCTCAAAGAGAAAGCCGCACGCTTCCTTCTGGAAAACATGGACGGGCATTTCGCCCACACCGGTGAAGCCGTCGACGTGTACGACAATTACATGGACAGTGTGTTCCGCCATTGCAACGGAGACCGTGTGTTCTGGATCATGAAATACGATACTATCTTGCAACGAACAGGCCTGGATTTGGAATTAAGCCAAGACGAACGCCTGTACGATGCCCAATCCGTCACGGCAGACTTCCTGACCGAACATATCGACAGTGCATTCACCGTATGGCAACAGAACTGGAACAAACAATACAGTTTCGAAATGTTCTGCTGCTATGTGCTGCCTTACCGTATCGGGAATGAAAAGACAAGTCTTTGGAGGAAGACATTCACCGTGCCTTCATGGGTGCGCGAAGCATACGCCCCCAACCAAGACAACTCCACCTATGCCTATGGCATGGCCAACGACATTCTGGGAGGCATGCGTTCCGTCATTTATTATCCTCCGCAATTCCTTCCCGACCTCCCCCTCACGGCACTCGAACATGTCAAGTCGGCTTCCTGCAAGGAATATGCACACCTGTGCGTGGCCGTACTGAGGGCGCATGGCCTGCCTGCCACCATCGACTTCACACCACAGTGGGGCAACCGCGGATTGGGGCATGAATGGTGCGTGTTCTTTCCCGACAACCATTCTTTCATCCCTTTCAATCCGGGGGAACGGCTCGGCGACCACTTCATGAAACGGAAGGAAGACAGGCTGACCAAAGTGTTCCGCCAAACCTACGAGAAACAACCGGAATCGCTCTATATGCAGAATAAGGGGGAAGAGGAGATTCCCGACCTTTTCGACACACCTTATATCATGGATGTGACAAGGGAATACACGGCCACTTCCGATGTGGAGGTGGAGTTGTACGACGACGTTGAAAGCGGCAGATTCGTCTACCTGTCCGTCTTCGACAACCAAGACTGGAGCATCGTGCATTGGGGCACGCGCCACGGACGGAAAGCCACCTTCCGGGACATGGCACGAAACGTAGTGTACATGCCCGTACATTATTCCGAAGGAAACGGCACGGTTCCGGCCGGAGACGCTTTCCTTTTAGACCCACAAGGAAATATCCATAAAATGACAGCCGACACCACACAACGCACGACGGTGGAAGTGAAACGCAAATTCCGCGACGTACGTTCCAACCAATTCCTTCAGGGCGTAATCGGCGGGAAGTTCCAAGTGGCCAATCAGGAAGACTTCAGTGATTCGCTGACCATACATGTCATCCCACATCTGAAGGACAACAAATTCCATGTCGTCCATCCCCATTACACCGGCGAATACAGATATTTCCGTTACCTGTCACCGGACTGGTCGAGGGGCAACATGGCCGAACTTTATACGTTCAATGCCGCCGGCGACACGCTGAAGCATAAACGGCTGATAGGCAACTTCCACGTACGTCCCTGGTGTGGGCCGGAAAACCTGTTCGATGGCAATGTCCTTTCCTTCTACGACTCCCACGACGTGTACGGCGTATGGTACGGATGGGAACTGGAACAGCCGGAAAACGTGGCACGTATCGTATTCCTGCCGCGTAACGATGACAACTTCATCCGCGAAGGCGAAGAATACGAATTGTTCTACTGGAACCACGGGACATGGATGTCATTAGGGCGCAAGACGGGGAATTTCGAGGCGGTATTGAAATACGACAACGTCCCGGCTCATGCCTTGTTCCGCCTGCACAACCGTACCAAAGGCTCGGAAGAAAGAATCTTCACTTACGAAGACGGAAAGCAAATCTGGTGGTAACCCTTTGGGTATCTACACAGGGATTTTACAAAAAGATCCTTCATCTTTCAGGCTTCATGGTAATCCGTTCATAATATTGACGTTACAGGCTGAAGGATATTTCAGGCATCCTTCAGCCAAGCCTCATTTCGTTCGGCACAGAACGGAAAATCGTTCGCCTGAGATTGAAAAATCATTCGGCTGAGATTCGTTTTTCGTTCTCAGCCGAATGATTTTTCATTTGCCTCATGATGAATATCCGCTTTCTGCAATGAAAGGAAACTGAAAGATGGCCTCCCTATTCTTCATCCCATAACAAACTATACGACAAAGCGTTGACATGTCGCCTGAAAGATGAAGGCTCTTTCCTGAAAAACCTTGGGAGGGAAAGCATGCGGGACGTGGAAGCTATAAACACATAAAAAAAGCATCCATAATCCTTGGATTACCGATGCCTTTATATTTTGTCGGGATGACTGGATTCGAACCAGCGACCACTCGCCCCCCAGACGAGTACTCTAACCGGACTGAGCTACATCCCGTTCGCGGGTGCAAAAGTAGAAATTGTTTTTGAATTCTCCAAATAAATTTCTACTTTTGTGCTGGTATAACCCACATTTTAGGCAAAACATGCAAATCAGACTTACCGCGCCGCTACACCTGCGGCATAAAACCATACTGCCGGCCAGCAAAAGCATCAGCAACCGGGCCCTCATCATCCATGCACTGGCCGGAGGAAAAGACTTGCCGAAAAATGTGTCGGACTGCGACGACACATTCGTTATGGTAAGGGCACTGACGCAAACTGATGACCCCATCGACATCATGGCGGCCGGTACGGCCATGCGTTTCCTTTCGGCTTACTGGTCTGTGAACGAGGGAACACATACCCTGACCGGTACAGCCCGGATGAAACAACGCCCCATCGGCATCTTGGTAAATGCCCTGCGGACACTGGGCGCACAAATAGAATATGTGGAAACGGAAGGTTATCCCCCCCTGCGTATTTCCGGCGGACTGCATGAGGGAGGCCGGCTCAGCCTGCCGGGAGACGTGAGTTCCCAATACATTTCCGCTTTGCTGATGATCGGTCCGGTCCTAAGAAAGGGTTTGGAACTGGAACTGACGGGACAGGTCATTTCACGCCCCTACATCGACCTGACCCTGAAACTGATGAAAGACTTCGGTGCACAAGCGGAATGGACAGACGAACGACACATCAAGGTGGAACCGCAACCTTACCGTCCGACACCCTATTATATAGAAAACGACTGGAGCGCGGCATCCTACTGGTATGAAATGATGGCTCTGACGCCCGACAAAGACGCGGAAATCATCCTGACCGGCCTGTTCGCAGACAGTGCCCAAGGAGATTCTGCCGTACACGGCCTGTTCGAACCGATAGGCGTGCACACGGAATTCTTCTGCGACGACGACGGAATGCCATGTGTCAGACTGACGAAACAACCCATCGCCACGGAACGCCTGGAGTATGATTTCGTCAACCAACCGGATTTGGCACAGACATTTGTAGTCACGTGTGCCATGTTGGGGCTCCCGTTCCGTTTCACGGGTCTGCAAAGCCTGAAAATCAAGGAAACCGACCGCATCTCCGCACTTATCCGCGAACTGGACAAACTGGGGTATCCTTTGCATGAAGCCTGCGGATCAGAAATATCTTGGGACGGGCAACGCACTGAAGTCCGGCCACATCCGGCCATCGACACCTACGAAGACCATCGCATGGCCATGGCGTTTGCACCTTGCTGTTTCGCCGTTCCCGAAATATATATCAATCATCCGCAAGTGGTCAGCAAATCTTATCCCCATTATTGGGACCACTTGAAAGAAGCGGGATTTGAAATTACGGCCTTATGATTATCATTTACATTCTTATAGCCCTTGCCGCCGCGGCCGTCATTGCTTTCGTGGCCGGCAGTTTGCGCAACCGCTCACTGAAAAAGAAACTTGCACAAGGCGAAATCAGCGAAATGCCGACCGTGGTACAACCGCCACAGGAATGTTGCGGACAGCACGAAGTCTGCGAAAAAGAAAGCCTGCTGGCTGCCGTAAGCAAACAAATAGAGTATTACAACGATGAAGAGCTCGACCGTTTCCGGGGAAAGGACGCATCCTCGTATAGCGAGACGGAAACGGACGAGTTCAGAGATATCCTCTACACGATGCGCGACGACGAAGTGGCCGGATGGGTGCGCAGCCTGCAACTGCGCGGCGTTCCCCTGCCCGACGCATTGAAAGACGAAGTATTCCTTATTATCGGAGAAAGGAGATTCGACCACGCATGAGCATCCTGTCTTACACTTTCTTCCAGAATGCCCTGTTGGGCAGTCTGTTGGCCAGTATCCTTTGCGGGCTGATAGGCACTTATATCGTTGCACGGCGGTTGGTTTTCATCAGCGGCGGCATCACCCACGCCTCGTTCGGCGGTATCGGTATTGGAGTTTACCTCGGATTTTCCCCCATACTCTCTGCAGCCGTATTTTCCGTATTGTCCGCCTGCGGCATACAATGGTTCAGCCACCGCCGCGACATGCGCGAAGATTCGGCTATCGCCATTTTCTGGACTTTAGGCATGAGCATCGGAATCATTTGCAGTTTCTTGGCACCGGGCTTCACCCCGGAGCTGTCCTCCTATCTGTTCGGCAACATATTGACCGTGACACCCTCGGACCTTTATTTGTTAGGCACATTGGCACTCATCGCCATTGTGGCTTTCACATGCTTCCTTCGTCCGCTCGTTTCCATGGCTTTCGATGCCGAATTCGCCCGTTCGCAACGCCTTCCGGTCATCACGGTGGAATATCTGATGATGGCCTTCATCGCACTGACTATTGTAGCCTGCCTGCGTATGGTGGGCATTGTGTTGGTCATCTCCCTACTGACCATTCCTCAAGTGACGGCCAATATTTTCACGCATAGTTTCAAACGTATGGCACTGCTCTCCATCGTGACAGGTTACAGCGGCTGTCTGGGCGGCCTTTACCTGTCGTACCATTACAATATACCGTCGGGCGCCTCCATCATTTTCGTCTCCATACTCATCTATTTGGTGTGCAAAGGAATTTCATGGTCGATTATTCGATGGAGAAGGCAATAAAATACATGTTTTTCAGTTATCTAACTGTGTAAAGAACGCATTGGGAAAAAGGATTCTACATATCATTACCTCCGGACTTGTCCTCCTGTCCGTCCTGACGGCGTGTTCCACGAAAAAGAACACGTCGGGTACTCGTTTTTACCATGCCATGACGGCACGGTTCAATACGTACTTTAACGGGTCGGAGGCCTTCAAAGAAGGAGTCCTCGAACAACAAAAAGGACACAAGGACAATTACACGACCTTATTGCCCATGTATGCCGTGCGAAATAAGTCTACGGCAGCCATGGGAAAGTCCAACTTCGAGACCGCCATCGAAAAATGCGAGAAAGCCATCAAGCTGCACTCCATAAAGGCGCGGCCAAAATCGAACGTCAACAAGCGGAAAACGGCCAAGGAAAAAGCGTATATGGCCCGTAAGGAGTTCAACCCATTCTTGCGGCACGCCTGGCTGCTCATGGGGAAAGCCCAATTCCAACAGGGCAATTTCATCGAAGCGGCCTCCACGTTCAATTATATCAGCGGGCTGTATGCCGGACAGCCTGAAATCGTGTCCGTAGCCCGGGCCTATCTGGCCCGTTGCTACGTAGAACTGGAATGGCCTTACGATGCAGAGGATGTCTTTCATAAAATACAACGTGACAGTATCGGAAGTGAAGGAAAACGGGAATTCAACGCTTCATACGCCGACTACCTCATCTTCGTGAAACAATATAAAGAGGCTATTCCTTATTTGCAAAAAGCCGTCAAGAAGGAAAAAAGCAAACTGCAACGTGCACGCCTGAACTTCCTGTTGGGACAGTTGTACCACGAAACGGGAAACAAAGCAGAAGCCTACAAGGCCTTGCGGCGTGTCATACGTGCCAATCCTCCATACGAATTGTCTTTCAACGCCCGTATCCTGCAAACCGAGGCTATGGCCAGCGGAAACCACAATAAAATGGTGAAGAAATTGCGACGCATGGCCAAGAACAAGAAAAACAAGGACTATCAGGACCAGATTTATTATGCCATCGGCAATATCTATCTGGCCAACCAGGATACCGCCCGGTGTATCGGGGCATACGAAACCGGTGCCAAAGAAAGTACACAGAACGGCATTGCCAAAGCCATGGTATTGTTGCGTCTGGGTGAGATTTATTGGGACAAGGAGGACTATATCAACGCACAACGCTGTTACGCCGAACTGGTCGGCATATTGGACAAAGAAAATGAAGCTTACAAAGAGGCGGAACGCCGCTCAGGCATCCTGACCGAACTGGAACCTCATTTGTCGGCCATCAAACTGCAAGACAGCCTGCAATGGTTGGCCAAGTTGCCCGAAAACGAACGTAACGAGGCCATCGACAAAGTCATCGAGGCCTTGAAAAAGCAAGAGAAAGAAGAAGCACGCAAGGCCATGCAGGCCGAAATGGCTGCCAATATGCCCAAAACTCCGACAGCCACACCCACCCTGCCTACGGGAAACCGCGGGGCGCAGGCGGGAGCTTCCGGACAAACCGGCACGTGGTATTTCTATAACCCGTCGGTCGTAGCCCAAGGCAAACGTCAGTTCCAACGTACGTGGGGCAAACGCCCGTTGGAAGACAACTGGCGGAGAAGCCATAAGAACGAGGACCGCACGGAAGATTTCGGAGAATATGACTACAGCGAAGAGAGCGACAGCCTGATGGCGGCACAAGCCGACAGCATCGCCTTGGCCGACAGCATTGCCGAAGCCCAGGAGCGTATGGCCGACTCATTGGCCAGCGACCCGCACAACCGGGAATATTACCTGCAACAAATCCCGTTCACGGAAGAGCAGTTGCAAGCCTCCAACGACATCCTGCGTGATGCGCTTTATCAAGCAGGCATCCTGGAAATGGAGAGACTGGAAAACTTCGGTTTGGCACGGCGTACCCTGTTGCGTCTTATCGAAACGTTCCCGGACGTAGCCGACAAAGACAACGTGTACTACCATCTATTCCTTATCAACGGCCGACTGAATGACATGGCCGAGGCGGAACAGTATAAACAGCGGCTCATCGAGGAGTTCCCGGACAGCCGGTATGCCATCATGCTGGCCAACCCCAAATACGAGCTTTACGCAAGGCAGGGCAAGCACATAGAGGATTCTCTGTATGCCGCCACATACGAAGCCTACGGCAAGAACGAATATGAGGAAGTGTTCCGCAATTATTCCATTTCGACTTCGGATTTCCCGGAGGGGGCACACCGCGCTAAATTCATGTTCATACAAGCCATGAGCCAACTGTACGGCGGAGAACGGGACAGTTTCTTGGTCACGTTGAAACAAGTCATTGAGAAATGTCCGAAAGACGAAGTAACGGAAATCGCACAAAGCATCGTGAAAGGCATTCAGGAAGGCCGGTCGCTGACCGACGGGAAATACGCGGCAAGCGACATCTGGAGCCGGCGTTCGCTGACGGCTCTGCAAGACTCCACAGCCGAAGCGCAGCAATTAAGCGACGAACGCCTCAGCAACTTCGTATTCCTGTTGGCCTATCCGGAAAACAGTCTGGACGAAGACCAACTGTTATATGAGATGGCCCTGTATAATTTCACCAGTTTTATGGTACGCAATTTCGACATCGACATCGTGAAGGCCGACGGACTGGCACAAATGCGCGTCAGCGGTTTCCTCAACTATGACGAGGCACACGCTTACGCCCAAAAGCTGTATGCCGATCCGCACATGAGTGTCGTGCTTAAAAACATACGTTCTGTCATCATCTCCGAAAGCAACCTGAAGCTGCTGGGCACGGTCTTCAGTTTCGACGATTACAAGAAGTTCTACGATGAGAAGTTCGCACCGCTGCAAGTGCCGGAGGACCTGAGACTGGACGAACCTACTTCCATCGAAATCCGTACGCCGGACGACGAACCGCCTGCCGGAGACGAAGAATACGAAGAAGAGGAGGAAGACACGGACAGCGGTATTATTTTCTAACATACGAAACCATTACAATGATGAACAACGGTTTATTACTTTGGGTAGACGATGAAATAGAATTGCTGAAAGCGCATATTCTTTTTCTCGAAAAGAAAGGATACGAGGTAGAAACCGTATCCAACGGGCAGGATGCACTGGACAAGTGCAGCGAAACGACCTATGACCTGATTCTGCTGGACGAGAACATGCCCGGCCTGAGCGGGCTGGAAACCTTGTCGCGCATCAAGGAAATCACACCGGTCACGCCGGTGGTCATGGTGACGAAAAGCGAAGAGGAGAATATCATGGACCAGGCCATCGGTTCCAAAATTGCCGACTATCTCATCAAGCCCGTCAACCCCACGCAAATCCTCCTGACCCTGAAAAAGAACATCCATAAGAAAGAAATCGTCACGGAGGTGGCTCAAAACGCCTATCAGCAGAACTTCGGCAAGATTGGCATGCAAATCAATGACTCATTGACGTTCGAGAACTGGAAAGAGGTGTACAAACGATTGGTATACTGGGAACTGGAGCTGTCCGAGACCGACAGCAACATGGACGAAATGCTGGGCATGCAGAAAACGGAAGCCAACCTGGCTTTTGCCAAATTCATACGCAAACACTACGAAGAGTGGATCACCCACCCCGAAGACCGCCCGCTGATGAGTCCGGATATCTTCAAAACCAAAATATTCCCCCTGCTGAACCAAGGGGAAAAGGTGTTTCTCATCGTTTTGGACAATTTCCGTTACGACCAATGGCGGACACTCAGTACGGAACTGGCGGATATGTTCCTCATCGACGAAGATATTTATTGCAGTATCTTGCCCACGGCCACACAATATGCGCGCAACGCCATCTTTTCCGGTCTGATGCCGGACAAAATCGCCCAAATGTACCCGGACCTTTGGGTGGACGAAGACGAAGAAGAGGGCAAGAACCTGAATGAAGGGCCTCTCATCCAGACCCAATTGGACCGTTACCGCCGTAAGAATACATTCAGTTACCATAAAATCAATGATTCGACTACGGCCGATAAACTTATCGGCCAGTTCAAACAGTTGGAAAAATATGACTTGAACGTCATTGTGCTCAACTTTATCGACATGCTTTCCCATGCCCGTACGGAATCGAAAATGGTGCGCGAACTGGCTTCCAACGAGGCAGCCTATCGTAGCATCACCCAAAGCTGGTTCCGGCATTCTGCCGTGAAAGACCTATTCAAAGCCCTGGCCGCAAGCGACTACAAAATCATCGTCACGACCGACCACGGCAGTATCCGCGTGAAGTCACCGGTCAAAGTCATTGGGGACAAGAACACGAACACGAACTTGCGCTACAAACTGGGGAAGAATCTGAAATACAACCCCAAAGAAGTCTTTGAAATCAAAGACCCACGTAAAGTCCTGCTCCCGGCTCCCAACCTGAGTACGGCCTACATCTTTGCTTCGGGCGACAATTTCTTTGCCTATCCCAATAATTACAATTATTATGTGTCTTACTATCGCGACACATTCCAACATGGCGGCATCTCTATGGAGGAAATGCTCATACCGCTGATAACCCTGCAAAGCAAGAAACGAAATTAAAAACAAAAAACTATATGAAGATTAGAATAGACTCTTTAGACCACATCCACGAGGCTGCCCGGGAATTCATTGCAGCCATGGGCGACAACACCGTCTTTGCCATGTACGGCAAGATGGGAGCCGGTAAGACCACCTTCACCAAAGCCGTATGCGAATGCCTCGGTGTGGAGGACGTCATCAACTCGCCCACCTTCGCCATCGTCAATGAATACCGTTCGGACAGCGGCGAACTGATTTACCATTTCGACTTCTACCGTATCAAAAAACTGGAAGAAGTGTACGACATGGGCTACGAAGACTATTTTTACAGCGGTGCGCTTTGCTTTATCGAATGGCCGGAACTAGTGGAAGAACTTCTTCCGGGTAATACGGTGAAAGTAACCATCGAAGAGAACGAAGACGGTTCACGCACAGTGAGCTTCTAAAAGTTTGAAAAGTTCATAATAAAGGAAAAAATAATAGATATTTTCCTTTGAGTTATCAAAAAGAATGCCTATATTTGCAACATAGCAGAAAAGAACAAGAAACAGTAGTTTCAATATGCTGTGAATGTTCTTTCATAAACCTTAATTATGCAAAAATATACTTTCTCATATCAATATGGGAAATGCCCCTGATGTAATAGGGCGTGGAAGTGATTCCGCGCCCTATTTTTATGCATGCCCTACATCACAACTTCCGTAAAATCAAGGTTCACGTCCTTCAGACCATCTAATAATCAACCTATTACGGTGAAGGCTTTACATTTTAGGATTCACACGGAGTTCTGCAGTTGGGAAAATATTTAGGGGGTATATAAATGTAGCCGTGAACCCACCGCTGAAGCCCATGTGAAGGCTTTCGACCAACAGGGTTCACCGCAACAGACTGATTCTTAGACAGTCTGAAGGAAGCGAACCTTTTTTAGAATAAACATATTGTATATGGAAGTAGATACCTCTGCCCCGTCGGCCTTAGCCTTATCTTCCGCTCACAGCAAAACAAAAAATCATTTGTAGCACATCGGAAAACCGTTTGGCGGTTGTTTCTACGGTGACCTCACAATTCCTTGGGGCATTTTTCATAAGGTACTTTCATAAGATATAGTTTTTACACTTATCTGAAGCTTTTAGATACAAACACGTCAAGATGGGCACTATTTTGTGTCAAAAACAAGTTATCATGCTATTTTTTATAGATTCAAGCCTATTTTGTATGATTTGTATTAAATCTTTCTCGTAGTATTTTTAGAAATGTGGAATTTCTTGAATTAGCATCTTCTACCATTGCTTTATAATCAAGAATATAAGCATTTTGTATAACACTTTGCTTCATATCCAAATCCAAATATACAGGCTGAGAACGAAAATACATCTCACCATTAGAGAACAATGGTTTAAAACGATTATTTATCAGATGTTTCCTATATCTATCATCAAAATCAACAATCCCATAAAACCACATTCTTTGGATTCTATTTTCGTAGTACTCTGCTAAGCGTTGAGTCCTTGTATCTAATTGGAATTCTACTATTGAATTTTGTTCAGCACTAATCCCCAAGCGTTTAAGTTCCACTACCACAACATCAATCTTGGAATTTTCTGCTTGTGGATTTTCTGAGAAAAATAATGTTATATCAGGTCTGTCATCATCGCTATCTTTAACCTCTCCTTGCGTAATTACATCAATTACTTTGGACATTTCAGCCTCACTCAATACCATATAATAGCTCATAAACTTATCATCAAAAATCCATACATTATTGTTATATAAATCAGTGATGATATTTTCATCCTTGAACTCAGAAAATTTTGGGGCAATAAGGTTATGAATATCCGCTTCTTTATTCTTGGCATTTAATGCTTGCATTCTTTTTATGACATTTTGTCTAAATAGAATATATTCCGCTAAAGTTCGTGCAGATAAATCAAGTGATTTCTCAAACTGCTCGTCATTTAACTCTTTTGCACCCAAGATTTCTTTTTGGTCTCTAAAAAATTTGTCTTGCGCTTTCTTTAATACATCGGACTGCGAAGAATATCCAATATCATTATTTTCAAAATATCCACTTAAATGAGGAAATGTATCATTAAGGTATTTCTCCTTGCTTTTATTATTTTTCTCAATCTGAGGAAATTGTTCTTTTACAACTTCTGCAATAGCATTACGAAAGATGAATTTAATAGTGCTTAAATCTGAATCAGGTATAGATAAGTTTATTCGAGCACCATCTACACTTCCTTGAAAAGATTCGGACATAAGCAAAAATATCATCTCATAACCAGATGGCAAATTTTCTCCTGCAATAATATCTATCTTATGACTACGTTCATCTATTGCTAACGCAGTAATGATATTGCTATCTTTGGGAGCAACTTCTCTAACATTATAATACAATTCAATTTTATTAAAAAGGTCTGTTTGAGTATCTAATGGCTTTATTTGAAAATTCGGTAATTCGCCTGTATTGATTGTATCTTCAACAAAAGAACCTCCAATAGCGGTTTTGATATAAACACTTATTTGTCTACCTGCAAGTTTAGCTTTATAGAACTTCATATAAAAGTTTTCCAATAAAACTTTCTTTATGTAATGTGGATTTATATAATCATTTTTGCCGAGTCTTTCTCCTGTGAAGCCACTCATTCTAAAAATTGAGCCATTGAGTGATGGTTCAATTTCTGTTATGGTACATTCTTTATCAAATGCTTCATTAAATTCAAAAACTCGTTGTTTTGATTTATCAAAAACGCTTCTAACTTCAACTTTATCAAAATAGCATAAATAGACTAATCGCCCTAAACCTTTGTGGCTTTGTTCTTCAACATCAAACAATTTTGAAAATTTTCTAAATCTCACATCATTGAACCCAACGCCATTATCTGAAAGTGTAACTACTAGATTATGTAATTCTCCATAATTACTCAATGATATATTGATATTAAATTCGGTAGCATCCGCATCTAAAGCATTTGCAAACGCTTCAAAATAAATCATCTCAAATGACGATTTAGAGAAAAACATCTTCAATGCTTGTTTGATATTAACTTCCATATATATTATTTTTTATAATTCATCCTCATAGTTAAACTCGACTCTACTTTGAAGTATTATCTCTTTGAGTACATTCGAAATTAGCCCTGCATCTTCTATTCTTTGGAAATGATGTAGCAGTATTGGGATATTTATAATTTCCTCTATGCATTCCATATACTTACGGACAATATCTTCTATAACATAAGTTTTGGAAGCATCTTTATACAATTTATCTTTTAAAACATCCACATCATCAAGCGATTTAACTACGAATGTTATTGGATATTTTTCTATCTTCTCAATATCAAGAAAATACTTTTTAAAATCCAATGTTTCTGTAACTTGGAAAAATCTCCCTAAAGGTTTCATTACAAAATCAATACCGCCATCATTGGCGTTCGTTCTTCCTGTCTTGTAAAGTTTTAAAGCTTCTTCATTCAAATTTTCCCAAGAATACCCCCATATAATAGTCTGTTCTTTATAGTAGTATTTGAGAATAGCATAACTGACTATCTCAAATAATCTTGCGTCAACATTTGGAGCAAGTAGTCCTGTTATAAACTCATGAACATTTACACTATTGCAGTCTTCTATTGCCTGTAGTTCTTCGCATTGCGCAATAAAACGTTGAAATGAATCTTGCTTAATTTCTACATATTTATCTATGATTGCGATAATAGCTTTAGCAACATTGTATTGAACACCATTGACATCAACTATCAATAAATTTTCATTTATCCAATAACGGTTGGTTTCTAAGTCCCTCAAAATAGGAGTGATATCTGATGTGGGAAAGAATTTTTGGAATTCCGCATTCATTCGATTGTTCAATGCGTGATTTTGCAATTTACTTCCAAAAGGAAGTTCGCATTGTCTCTGCAATAAACGAGAAAATTGCGCTCCTTCGTAATTCCTATACATGGAATTTGTATCAAAACCATGGGCTATATAATCTTCAATTATCACATATATAGCATAAAGATTGGCAAAACTGGAACGAGATTTAGAGCCCTTACTTACGGATTTAGTTTTCTCATTGATATATTGAATCAAAAGATTTTTTGTGTAAATCTCCGTTCCATTTTTCCCGTATATACGGAATAAAATATCTTTAATGATGGATGTAAAGCTGTGCTCCATAAGCCTAAGAAAACAATGATGGTTGCTGATTATCTGTGGATATTGTTGGTTTATATACTTTTTGTAATGCCTCTAATGGTACCCCTTTGTATTCTGTTGCTAATTCTAATCGTCTAAGTCCAATTTTAATATACTCTTCTTGCAACTCAATCCCAATCGATTGTCTCCCTAAAGTTTTTGCCACATAAGAAGTTGTAAATGTACCAGAAAATGGGTCTAATACAACATCTCCCACTTTAGAACTTGCTTTTATTATTCTTTCAAGTAAAGCTATTGGTTTTTGAGTCGGATGATTTTCGTATTCATCCATCCTATACCTAACTCGTGCGAAATCCCAAACATTGCCGGGAACTTTTTCCGTATTGTAAGGTTGTGGCGGATTTTTCCTATAATCTATCAATTTGCGTTTTGCGCCGGTCTTTGCCTCTACCTTTATATCTTCTGCATTAAAAGTATAGTTGTTTTTATCCTTCACACAAAAAAGAATCGGTTCATACATAGAGCCAAAGTAGCGTTTAGCTTGTACCCCCGAACTATCATAAGACCATACGAGACGAGATAGAATTGTTAGTTTCTTACGTAGAAAAATATCAAAATATGGCATGAATTGTGTCGACGTCATAACATAAAAAGCCCCTGATGGCTTCAACTTCTTAACACATAAATCCAGCCATTCATAACACCATTCTAAATAAGCTTCATCCGTTTCCCACTTATCTTTACAACCTGCGAAATTCTTTCCTATGTTATAAGGAGGGTCTGCGAATATTAAATCAATCGATTCATCCGCAATTTCTTCATTCAAAGCTATTATTGCATCTGAATGAATTATCTTATGTTCAGTATTTCCTATAACTTCAATATTATTCATATACTTATAAAGTTTTTTGTGCCATTTTCAATATCTGAGTAGCATTATTCTCATTTTTAATAAGCCTACAAACTTTATCTGCAAGCCATAATGTTACAAGCTCGTCTTTATCAGTTTGCAATATCTGAGCAATTGTTTCAACTTGTTCCCGTCTTGCTTTCCTCTCACCTTTCTCTATTTTGCAATATGTTGCAGTGTCAATATCCAGTGCTGCAGCCAATTGACGTTGCGGCATCTGGTTTTGAATACGAAGTTCTTTTATACGCTCTGAAAACATCAGTTTTTACTCTTTATTGTCTTGACATTATTTGGCAAATATACTGTTTTTATTTTGTTTATGTACTATAGAAAGCCAATAATCTGATAGCCTAATTTTAATGATTATTACACAGCGAATTACTTTTTCTTTGTATTTAGATCCCCCTACCTTTCCTTTGCGGCTGCATGGGGCGATGTATGTTCTACCGTAGCTTGTCGAACTGTTCCTTGAACCATTCGGCAATGGTTTTTCGGACGATGGCAAGGACCTGCTTCGTCCCGCCTGTCGGGTCTTTCACCACTTGCCCCCTGCTTTTTCGGTCATGAATTTCCGTCCGTGTTCCTCCGAATAGAGTTCCCCAGCATACTCCAACGGTTTCCCCTTGACGAGCGTTGCGATCTACCGTTCGTCAACCCCGACAAGGCGACAAAGGTTTTCGATATGGAGCATTTCACGGAAATAGGGAAACCATGCCGCCCCCTTGCGATTACCGTTTTCAGAAACGATATTTCCTCCTTGTGCCTCGCTTCCTTGTCTGTAAATGAATGAAAGCGGAAAAGTTATATATCACACTTTGCTTTTAAGAATCATCTTCCTCATCTCCGGATGGTTCAAAGGCATTGCCCCTTACGGCACGGCCCTCCCTGTACATTCCGCCTTGTTCCTTCCCCTATGGATTTCCTGCCCTATAACTGGGGAACAAACCTTGACGGGCATCCCGACTTTGCCCTCTTCAACAGATAATACAAAGAAGTAACGAATTCGTTACATATATAAAGGTATATTCGCCTTACTGCTCATTCAGCCAAATTAGTATCCATCCACTGTAAAACAACATTTAGAATGCGTTTCTACTGCGTCCTTCCAGTTTCTTAAAACATCTCTCAAAAGGTACTTTTATAAGATGTTATTCTTACACTCATCTGACTATTTTGAATACAAATTCGTCAAGACAGGCATCCTTTTGCGTCAAAAACAAGTTTAAATGCAATTTTTTAAGAAAATATTTGCAACTTATTTAAAAATCAAATACATTTGCTATAAACTTTGAGAGGAAGAGTCTCGCAAAGAACAATTAGTCACATAAAAAGCTAAAAGCCATGAAGAAAATTAAATTAATGGTTATTGGAATTCTAACTTTATCAAGTGCTTATGTTGGTTATTCTGTTTATGATGACATGAACGCTCCGATTTCCGACGAATTTTATTTGGAAGATGTGGAAGCATTGGCTTCAGATAGTGAAGCAGGTGGTTCTGACATAAGAGACAGGTGTCATTGCAGTAACGAATCTACCGGAAGTTGTTCGCCCAATAATTCTGGTGGTGATTGTGGTATGGATGTTGACTGTAGTCAACGCGCTTGCGTATAGAAAGCAACACATCTCCCGCAACATTAAACTGTAGAATGGTATTAATCATTCTACAGTTTAAAGATTTAGAAAAGCTTTAAATAGATACATTGAATTCATGAAAAAAATTATTCCCGTATTGACGTTTGTAATACTCTTTTGCAACTGTTCTAACAAGAAGAAAAACGGGAACTTTTACGTTCCCACCAATTCTCAAACCAGTATAAGCATTTCTAAGCTATCTTTTGACAGCATTCCGTTAGACTCGATAACTACATCGTATGTAATAGAATCAAACCTACATGACAGTTCTATTTATGTCATGGATAGATTTTTCTGTACCTTGTACACCTTTGACCTAAATGGACATTTTAAGTTTAAAAAATTAGGAAGCGGACATGCAAAAGGTGAGATTCCAGTAGGACGGATTGCCACACACACATTCCTAAACAATGGAAATTTGTTTATTTTGGATTATAATTGCGTGTATCGGCAATATGATAAAGATATCCTTTTAAGTGATTTCTTTAAAATCAGATACGACCGAAGCAAAAGGACTAAAGATAAGGAAGAGTTTTATCAAAATCCCATTGAATATACCCAGTTTTATGAAGACATGGTTTGTCGCTCGTATAAAAACAATGTCTATTTCAACGCACGTGCATCATCTAACGAATGCTGCTATGTTAATAATACGGCACAACATCTTAAAAACAATTCAAACATTTTGGAGGTTAAACTTGACGACCAAGATTTTGGTCGTTTGCTTGCTACAGGCTTTCCACCAAGTTATCAGGAAAACAGCCTCCAAAAAGCCATACTTTGTTCTGTGAATTATGACATAGACCTAAACGGAAACTTCTATGTCACATACGAGGCAGACAGTCTGATTCGTCAATATGATAACGACTACAATGAATTAAAATGTTTTGGATATGCAGGAATAGACATGGATTTGAATTACAAGACGATTACTACACTTGAAGAATCCCGCAAGAATTGGCGAAATGAAAGACTGACCAAAGGTTACTACAACTGGTTGGAATACGTAGATGAAACTGGGTTACTTTTCCGCTCCTATCAAAAAGGAGAAACACGTTCAACAGACGGATTGCAAATCTACAAAGACGGTGTTTTAATAGGGGATGTAAGCGTACCCAAAGGACTAAAGGTCATGGGATATATTGCACCTTACTATTATTCATACGTCATTCCGAACGAAGAAAAAGAATTTATGTATCTATACCGCTTCAAGTTATGAAACGACAAAATAGTATTTGGATTTGGCTCGCATTAATAGGGTGTGTTTGGGGGTTCTATTTCTTTTGGAAACAAAACTCCCATCAAAAATCCCTGCGTACCCCACGAGACACACCGAAAGAACAACCTTTGACCGAACTTAAAATAAAGGAGAAAGTCATCAAACTCAAATCTGTAAAAGCCGGTGAAATAGCCACAGCCAACTATATTCTATATAACATAGGAAAAAATCCCCTGGTCATTGATTATGTGAATCCTGACTGCAACTGCACCAGTTGTGAAATTAGCGATAGCATAACAGCCCCGGGAGATTCCATGCAAATAACATTAAAGTTCAATTCTGAAGGAAAAGCCGGCACGAACTTTTTGAATACAGTAATAAAAGTCAATACACCAACTGAATTATATAAATTAGGTTTTGTAATCCATGTAAATGAATGAAAGAGGAAAAACTATATACCATTCTTTGTTTTTAGGAATCATCTTCCTCATTTCCGGATGGCTCAAAGGCGTTGACCCTTATGGCACGTCCTTGCAGATGGAGGAATACTTCCGCGTATGGAGTATGGACGGTGTGTGGAGCAAATACACCATGGTTTGGGCGATACTCCTCTGCACCGGAGAACTGTTTTTAGGCCTGCTACTAGTCTTCGGAATCTTCCGTAAACCGACAGCATGGGCGGCATGCCTCCTGATGGCCTTCTTTACGGTCGTCACCGGAGACTTGGCTTTTACAGCGGCAGGCACCGCTATTCAGGACTGTGGATGCTTCGGCGAAGCCTTTAAAATCAGCCATGAAGCCACATTCTTCAAAAATCTCCTGCTATTGGTTTTGACCATTGGAAATATTCTTGCCGTACGCCACGAAAGGCTTTTCCCGAAACATGGGGTTGGAAAATGGACAGCTTTAGCCTGCCTCATTTTCGCTACGGCCATCCCTGTACATTCCGCCTTGTTCCTTCCCCCTGCGGATTTCCTGCCCTATAACCGGGGAACAAACCTCGATGGGCATCCCGACTTTGCCGTCTTCAACAGACAATACGAAGAAGTAACGGATTCGTTGCTCAACCTGTCGGGAAGCAAACCATTAGCCATCATTACGACAAGGAAAGAACTGATGGCGGAAGATTGGAAGAAACTGAAGACGTTCAGTACCTTGGCGAAGCAAGGAGACATTGCCCTTTGCCTCATGTCTCTCCCCGAACAGAACAAAAGAAACACAATGGAAACCTATTATGCTGATGAAGTGACCCTGAAATCCATACTCCGCAGCGAAAAAGGTGTCCTCATCGTGGAAAACAGTATCATCCGTGCCAAATGGAACCTGGACACTTATCCGGCTAAACTTATACGCCATGCCACGAGGCTTAAGCAACTCGCCGCATGGAACAGTTGGGTCGCATACCGGTATGGCTTCTGCTTGTTGGCCGGGTTCCTCCTCATAGTATGGATAAGGAAAAAAGAAAAACAAGCCCCGCAAGGATGAAAACGGGAGATTACATATATAAAGGTATATTCGCCCTGAGCCTTTTGTGTGTGGCCGCCGTGTTGGCCGTAGGCATACACTACGGTTGGCGTGCCTTCGTGGCAGACACCTTTATCGTGCCGTCGGACTCCATGCAACCCACCCTGATGCCAGGCGACAAGGTAAAAGTGGACAAACTCATCTTCGGGGCTCGGATATACAAATCCCTCGACTTCACGGACGGAAAGTTGGAATGTTGGCGCACAAGAGGACGGCGCGGACTGCGCCCGAACGACATCATCGTCTTCAACTACCCTATCAACGACGGGAAAATAGGATTCAAAATCAACTATGTGTACGTGAAACGGTGTGTGGCCCTGCCGGGCGACACCATTTCGTTCGTACACAGCCGACCCGTCAACAACAACTACCACGGCACGATAGGCGTGCCCGACATGCAGCAACAATTAGAAAGCATGCCCGACGACCAACTGCCGTGGGGCGTGATGTGGCCGATATTGACGGGCGACCCGCGCTTGGGATGGAGTGCGAAAAACATGGGACCGCTCTACGTGCCACGATGCGGCGACATCATCCGGATGGACAACTGGCGCAAGGCGGACATTTACCGTCCGGCCATCGAGTTCGAAACCCGTAAACCACTCACATGGGACGGGGAACGGAACGTTTGCCTATCCGGAGAGAAGCCCCTGCCCTACTACCGGTTCCAAAAGAATTACTACTTCGTATGCGGAGACCATGCCGCCAACTCCCGGGATTCGCGTTACTGGGGCTTCGTGCCGGAAGAATACATCGTGGGCGTGGTATCGGAAGTGGTGGAATCCATAGACCGCACTACCGGACGCGAACGCAAGGAACGTGCCGGACTGAACCTGCTTTATCCCCAATCCACCCAAACTAATGAGAATGAAACGGTATAAGCTGATACGATACGGTATGGCAGCTATCCTGACTGCCATATTGTGCCTTCCGGCTGTATGGCAGACGGTGGCCTACCCATCTGTTTCCGACGTATGGTGTTACGGGATGGTGGCCATGTTGTCCATACCGGCTTTCTGTGCCTCCCTTCGGGCACGGCAGTGGCCAAGACCGCACGCCTTGGATACCATCGTCCTGCTATGGGCACTTTACATGGCCTGCAACTATTGGTTCCTCTCCCCTTATCCGGCTACGGAGGATTTCCGCGAAGCCGAAGCCTTGTGCCTTGCCTATGCGGCCTTGCGCCTCGCCATCCCTTTTTGCGGAAAGGCATTCGGGGCGGTATGGACAACGGGGCTATGCTTAGCCGGACTTTACCAAATCTATACCGGAATCGCCCAACTGGCCGGTTGGGAACCTTCCCATCACTACCGCTATGCCCTGACGGGTACCTTCTTCAATCCCGGCCCGTACGCCATTCTGGTAGCCATTGCGCTAACCGTAGCCGCCGCATGGCTATACAACCATAAAGGAGCATGGACAGGATTGTCCCGACCAGACAAAATATTCCGTGTGACCGTATACGCCATGTGGGTAACCGGACTGCCTGTGTTGGCCGCCACATGGAGCCGCACGGCATGGGTGGCCCTGGCAGTAGCCCTTACCGTCATGCTATGGCGTGGCCACCGCCGCATGGTACTTGGAGGGTTGGCCGTAGCCGCCTGCCTCGGCGTATGCGCTTATGCCATGAAACAAAATTCAGCCGACGGCCGCCTGCTGATGACCATCGTAGCCGGAAAGGCATGGATGGCAGAATGGCTGACAGGACACGGACTGGGCGGTTTCGCCCACGCCTACGGTGAAGCACAAGCCGCGTTCTTCACCGAACATCCGGACTCCCCGCTGCTGTCCGCAGCCGGAAGTCTGGAATATGCCTTCAACGGTCTGGCTGGAGTGGGCGTGGAGCAAGGCTTCATCGGCATGGCCTGCGCGCTCACGATTACTTCGTGGACGGCTTTTATCCTTGTGCGGAAACGCGAGGCATCGGCCTGCGGCTATATAGCCCTGCTCGTGGCCTCAATGTTTTCCTATCCGTTTTCATTATGGCCGTTCCGCCTGTGGGCTACAGGATGGGTGGCCTACGCCGTAAGCCTGCAAGCCGGAACCGGCACGGGGGCAGCCTGGTGGAAAAAAGCCTCAGGAGCCGCCATGGCCATACTGTTGGCCGTGCCTTCCGTTTGGTGGACGGCAGAAACAAAAACACGGGTGGAAGCCTACGGGGAATACCGTGCCCTCTCCGGCATACAAGATGCCGCTTTCGTGGATGATTTCCGAAAGAATTACGACCGGTTGAAAGACCGTCCCGAGTACCTGTTCACCTACGGCAAAGCCTTACGCGAACTGGAACGGTATAATGACAGCAACGCTGCCCTGCGGCAAGGCACACGCGTAAGCTGTGACCCGATGTTCCATGTCATGATGGGGAACAACTACCTTGACTTGGGGGCGACCCGTGAAGCCGAAACGGCCTACCGCAAGGCTTTCAGCCTGTTGCCAAACCGCGTCTATCCCCTCTACCGCCTCATGAAGCTGTACGAAGCCACGGGGAAGGACGAAAAAGCACGGGACATGGCACGACGGATAACCGCCCTCCGTGCCAAGGTGGATTCACCTGCCGTACGGAAAATGAAAGAAGAAGCGGAAGATTTGCTTCAACAAACCCACGTTTAAAAACCACAAAGAAAAAACAAAGCCTTATGAGAAGATACATCTTTTTTGCGGCCATCGCATGCGGCATGATATTCTCGGCCTGCAACCGCCCGCACGACACCCTGCTCGAAGAAGCCCTGGAAATGGCTGGGGAAAACCGCACGGAATTGGAAAAGGTTCTGGCACACTATGCCGGAGACTCCCTGAAACTGGAAGCAGCCAAATATCTCATCCGACACATGCCGGGACATTACTCGCAAGCCGATACAACGCTACTCATACCATATTATGATGCCGTGGATTCCCTGCTTACGGCCATGAAGGACACTACGGACAAATGGGTGGTACGGGACTCTCTGGTAGCCCTCAGCCGGAGGTTCGGGCAACTACGCACCCCAAAAGTACAGGACGTGAAGATCGTCACCGCCGACTTCCTCATCCAAAACATAGACAGTGCATTCGTACAATGGAGGGAAGGACCATGGGCACGCCATTTGGACTTTGAGGATTTTTGTGAATACTTGTTACCTTACAAGGTTGAGGAACTTCAGCCCTTGGACGACTGGCGCACGCATCTGCGTTCGTTCCACCCCGACCATCTCGACGAACTGGCCTATTGCGACCTGTACCGGAATTCCGCCCTGCAAGCCGGTATCAAACTGAACGACAACCTGTGGTATTACATGAAACCGGGTATCACGGACGAAACTATCCTGCAGCCCGTCTACCGCTGGCGTACCCGCCTGAGGCTTCCCATCGGTACTTGTGCGGATTACGGTGCCATAGCCACCTCCGTATTCCGGAGCCAAGGTATTCCCGTGGTAATGGATTTCACTCCGCAATGGGCTTTCCGCAGCTTAGGCCACTCTTGGAACGTCCTGCTGGCCGAAGACGGCAAGCGTATGCCTTTCAGTGGCGTGTGCTCCAATCCCGGACAACCTCACAAGTTGGGCGAACGCATGCCCAAAGTGTTCAGACGCACCTACGCCATGCACCCGGAACTACGCCGGATGCTCCAAAACGAGGAATACGTGCCGGACGTATTCCGCAATCCGTTCATCAAAGACGTGACGGAAGAATACATGGACTGCCGGGATGCTATCGTCCATACCACTGAGGGGAAAGAAGGGCATTACGCTTTCCTTACCGTGTTTGACAACAAGGAATGGGTGCCGGTGGACTTTGCCCGGATGGAAGACGGGAAAGTCATATTCCATAAAGTCGGAATGAACACGGTCTACCTGCCCGTATGCTATGAGAAAGGAGGAAAAATGAAACCTTTGGCACCTCCGTTCCTCTTTGCCTACGGCGGCAAGGTACGTCCCGTCGTAGCCGACACAACGCACCGAGCTGACCTCGTACTGTGGCGCAAATATCCCGTCCTGCCTCATGTACAGGAGGTCATCATGCGTATCGACAGCGGGGAGTTCCAAGCCTCCAACGATGCCCGTTTCAAGGAAGAAACCGTACTCCATCGCGTGACGGACTGCTCGGCCACCGGAAAGGAAATCCTGCTGTCCGACACCGTACGCCCTTACCGTTATTGGCGCTTCTACCAGCCTAAGGAAGGCTCGTACTGCAACATTGCCGACATTCGTTTTTATGAAAGAGGAAGCCACAAGCCCGTTAAAGGCAAAATCATCGGCACGGACGGTCATTGGGAGGGGAATCCGGAAGGTACGAAGGACAAAGTCTTCGACGACGACCTGCTTACGTTTTTCGATGCGCCGCTCTCTGCCAGGGCATGGGTCGGCATGGACTTCGGCCGCCCCACGGCCTTGGAACGCATCGTCTACACCGCACGAGGCGACGGCAATACGATAGACATCGGCGACACTTACGAACTGTTCTATTGGAACGGACAGGAATGGACTTCTTTAGGCAAACAGGAAGCCGCGAACATCTATCTACGATTCCGCAACGTCCCAACCGGTGGGCTGTACTGGTTGCGCGACCAGTCAAAGGGAAAGGAAGAACGTATCTTCACTTATGAACAGGGGAGACAGGTATGGTGGTGACAAAACATCTTACTTTACCGAACCAAGAAGTAATCCGCTAATTTACAACCGGATACAAAACAAAAATCAATCTCCGCAGAACGGAAAATCGTTCGGCTGAGATTGATTTTTCAATCGGCTGAGAAACGTTTTCAGTTCTGCGGAGGTTGATTTTCCAAATGGAGCAACGGTAGTTTTGTCTTACATTTTTTACAGAATCGAACCGCTGCCGTCATAAACTTATAAATCAGGATTAATCCTCCTCGCCGAAAGATTCCCCGTATTCCAACTCGCCCTGGACCACCCACAGGATATCTTCAGCCGCAAAGTCGCCCATCTTGTCTTTACGGGCCTGACTGATGACGTAATCCACTATTTTGTCTTGGTCGATTTCTATATAGCCGTCCTTGTCGGGTGCCGCATCCAGAATACCGCTATTGGCATAGTACTCCACGATAACATCCAGAAAGTAATAAAGCTCTTCGTCCGTAAACTTGTCTTTTACTTCTTGCGGCAAGTAATGTTTGATGAACTCCACCGTGCGTGCATCGTCTTCAGCATCTTGCAGGAGTTCCTGTTCCAAACTGTCCATAACTTATATTTTTAAAGGATGGCCTTCAGCTTTTCCTCGAAAGTACTCTTCGGAGCTGCACCGACTTGTTTGTCCACCACTTCACCGTTTTTAATGAAGATCACAGTAGGCACGTTGCGTACACCGAAACGCATGGCCAAGCCGTCGTTTTCCTCCACATCGCACTTGCCGATGACAGCTTGTTCCTTATATTCTTCTGCCAATGCCTCGATATCCGGTCCGATTTTCTTGCACGGGCCACACCATGTCGCCCAAAAATCTACCACCACAGGCTTACCTGAAGCCAACAACTCTTCAAAATTTGAATCTGTAATTGCTAATGCCATTGTATTATTCCTTTTAATCGTTTGTTATTACTGACAAATATACTAATTTATTTTATATGACAGGACGGGTTTGCTTTGAATATAAGAAATTAAATCCTTTTTAACTGACACTCTCGCCAACTTGGATTGCATCGTCAGGTTCATCTGTCCCAACGGGTCGAGAATGTGGAAATAAAGGTCGGTATTGCCGGGACACTCCTTCACGATGTCGGAAAGCGAAAGCACGATGTCCTCATCCAACGCATCCAGAGCCACGGATATCGTAATCCTTTCCACCAGAGTGTCTTTCACATCTGCCAGAAAATCAATGCGCCCGATACGGAAATCCAGTTTGGAAGGATCCCATTGCCGGGGCTGGCATTTAGCCGTAATATAGAGCGTATTCCCCACGTCCATATATGAGCCCCATGTAGGCCAATCCTGTCCGAACAAAGCCAGCTCGTATGCTCCCGTGAAATCCTCCATCGTCACGATGCCATACGGCTTACCTGTCTTGGAGATACCCTTCCGTACGGCCGTGACCATGCCGCCCAGCGTGAGGTCCATATTGACAAACTGTTCCAAATCTTTCAAATCCGCCATGTGCACGTTGCACACATTTTGAAGTATGACGGCATAATCGTCCAACGGGTGGGCGGACAGATAAATGCCGACCAAGTCGCGCTCCTTGTTCAAACGCTCCAACGAACTCCACGGTTCGGCCTGCGGCACTTCCGGCGTAGCGATTTCCACCATGTCCATATCCCCGAAAAGTGAATTCTGCACGGCATCCTTGTCGGTCTGGTAGCGCGAGCCGTAACGTGCCAACTGGTCGATAAAGCTTTCCCCTTTGGCATTCACGCCGAAATACTGTTCGCGGGTGATGCCGTCGAAACAATCGAAAGCCCCCGAAAGCACCAGGCTTTCCAGGTTATTCCGTTTCACGGCTCCGCTCGGCACACGTTGAATGAAGTCGAAAATGTTCTTATAAGGCCCGTGGGCTTCCCGTTCTTTCACGATGGCGTCCACAGCCGAATCGCCCAAGCCTTTGACGGCACCCAAGCCGAAACGGATGTTTCCGTCTACGTCCACACTGAACTTCCGGCGGCTGATGTTGACGTCCGGCCCCAAGGTATTGATACCGATACTTTTGCACTCGCTCATCAGCTTTGTAATATCGGTAATGTTCGCCAAACTTCGGCTCATGACGGCCGCCATATACTGGGCGGGGAAATTGGCTTTCAGGTAGGCCGTCTGATAGGCAACCCAGGAATAGCACGTGGCATGGCTCTTATTGAACGCATACGAGGCAAACTTCTTCCAGTCCGCCCAAATCTTTTCCAGCACTTTCGGGTCGTGGCCATTCTTCTTTCCGCCCTCGATGAACTTGGGATACATGTGATTCAACTTTTCTATCAGCTTCTTACCCATAGCCTTACGCAATGTATCGCTCTCGCCTCGCGTAAAATCGGCCAACTGACGGGACAGCAACATCACCTGCTCCTGATACACCGTGATGCCGTATGTGTCTTTCAGATACTTCTCCATACACGGTATGTCGTATTCCACCGGTTTACGTCCTTGTTTACGGTCGATAAAGTCGGGTATATAATCCATCGGTCCCGGACGGTAAAGCGCATTCATGGCAATAAGGTCCTCGAATGTGGAAGGCTGCAATTCTCGCAAATACTTCTGCATGCCGGGGGATTCGAACTGGAACGTCCCGATGGTGCGTCCGTCGCAATACAGACGATAGGTGGCCGGGTCCGTAATGTCCAATGCGTCCACGTCTATTTCCATCCCGAGACTGTCGTAGATGTTGGCCTGGCATTCCTTGATGATGGAGAGAGTCTTCAGCCCCAAAAAGTCCATCTTGATCAATCCCGTGTCTTCAATCACGGAACCTTCGTACTGCGTACAGCGGAGCTTCTCTCCCGTTTCCTTGTCCTCGGCTGTGCTGACCGGCACCCAATCGGACACGTCGTCACGACAGATGATTACACCGCAGGCATGCACGCCCGTGTTCCGCACATTACCCTCCAGCATCCGGGCATAACGGATGGTGTCGCGCAACAAAGGATTCGGCGATGCCTCGGCCTGTTGCAACTCCGGAATGCACGAGATGGCATTCGGGAGATTCATTTTACGCGACTTGCCGTTTTCGTCGTCCGGCAACTTGTCCGGTATGAGCTTACACAATCCGTTGGAAATGTCCAACGGCAGCTTTTCCACCCGGGCCACATCCTTTATAGCCAGTTTCGTAGCCATCGTACCATAGGTAATGATATGTGCCACTTTCTCTTCACCGTATTTCTGCGTCACCCAACTCAAGACCTTTCCGCGTCCGTCATCGTCGAAATCCACGTCGATATCGGGCAATGAAATACGGTCGGGATTCAGGAAACGCTCAAACAGCAAATCGTATTCAATGGGGTCTATCTTCGTGATACCCAAACAATAGGCCACCGCAGAACCAGCCGCCGAACCACGTCCCGGCCCCACGGACACGTTCAACTCGTGACGCGCAGCATTGATATAGTCCTGCACGATGAGGAAGTAACCGGGGAAACCCATCGTCTTCATCACGTGCAACTCGAAGTTGATACGTTCCCGCACATGCTCCGGCAGCGGGTCGCCATAAAGTTTAGCCGCCCCGATATAGGTCAGTTCAGCCAGATAATCGGCTTCCAACTTCAAACGGTAAAGCTTGTCACAGCCACCCAGTTTCTTCACTTTCTGTTCGGCGTCCTCGCGGCTGAGCACCACGTTGCCGTTTTCGTCGCGGGTAAACTCCTCAAACAAGTCCTCATCGGTATATTTCTTCCGATAGCCTTCTTCGGTTCCAAATTCTTCCGGAATAGCAAAGTTCGGCATAATCGGCGCATGGTCGATGCTGTAAAACTCCACTTGGTCGCAAATGTCGCAAGTGTTGGCCAATGCCTCCGGCACGTCTGCAAACACTTCATTCATTTCCGCCCGCGTCTTGAACCATTCCTGTTTGGAATAAAGCATACGTTTCGGGTCATCCAAATCACGGTTGGTGCTCAAGCAGATCAAACGGTCGTGTGCTTCGGCATCCTCCTGTTCCACAAAATGGCAGTCGTTCGTACAGACCAACTTCACGTCATATTTACGGGCCAGTTCTATTAATTGCGCATTGGCTCGTTGCTGCAACGGGAAAGTCTCACGATTGGCCCGTTGGTTCGGATCTTTCACCTCATGGCGCTGAAGTTCCAGATAATAGTTGTCTCCAAACACGCGTTTGTACCACTGCACCGCTTCTTCAGCCCCTTCAAGGTCGCCCGACAGTATTTTCCGGGGAACTTCACCGGCTATACAAGCCGAACAGACAATCAAACCTTCACTGTGTGCCTCCAATTCAAAACGGTCCGTACGCGGACGCACATAAAAACCGTCTGTCCACGACTTGGAGACCAACTTGACCAAGTTATGATACCCCGTTTCGTTTTTAGCCAACACGATTAAATGATACCGCCGGCCGTCCTTCTCTTTTTCCATCTGATCCAGACGACGAGGCGCCACATACATTTCACAACCGAATATCGGTTTGAACAAACGTTTCCGAGCCGCCACCAACTCCACGCGAGCCGTGGCCAACTGGTCGGCAATCGGAGGAAACTCCGGTTGCGCCTCCGGCACGAAATTCGCCTCAGCCGGTATCGGCTCGTCATTCGCTTCTGCCCGCCTTCTCAGTTCATCGGCTTCTTTCTGCTTCTTTTTCTGCCCGTCCACCCATTCTTTCAGGGCCGCATCCTCACCGTTCTCCAACAAAGCGATACGCTTCTTCCACATTTTGATGTCCGCATTCGTACCGCTGTTCTTTTTGGTCGTATAATTAAAAAACTCCTTGATGGCCATCATGTTACCATGATCGGTGATGGCCATTCCGCGCATACCGTCTTTCATCGCCTTGTCAACCAAGCGCGACACGCTGGCCTGACCGTCGAGGATGGAATATTGGGTGTGCACATGAAGATGTACGAAGTCCTGCATAATAGTTACAATTTGGTAAAACAGAAATTATGGGCTAAAGTTACGCCACATTGAGGAAACCAACAAAATAAACCTTCGTTTTTTAACATAAAAGACTTTTTAGGGGTCGGCCTTTGAAAAAGAAAGTAGGGAATTTTGCATTTTAACGGAATATAGCTACCTTTGTCCGCTAATACAAGGGGAAAACTCCATGGGACGCAAATTGAATAAATTAAAAAAAATCAGAATACATCGGGAAGGAACGCACACGCTCATCGCAGGTGCAGGGGTGTTGTTGCTGTTCAACGCCTGCCTTTACTATGCTTTTGAATGCAAGCTCCCGTTCTATATTTCTGCAACCGTATGCACGGTCATCTACCTTATCGTAGTCAATTTCTTCCGATGCCCGGTCAGACGTTTCGAAGGGGACACGGAAAACGTTGTCGTAGCTCCGGCCGACGGTAAAATCGTCGTGATAGAAGAGGTGGACGAAAACGAATATTTCCATGACCGCCGACTGATGGTTTCCATATTCATGAGCTTGACCAACGTGCATGCCAACTGGATTCCGGTGGACGGAACCGTAAGGCTGGTGGAACACCATGACGGAAACTTTCATAAGGCTTGGCTGCCGAAGGCCAGCATTGAGAATGAACGTTCCACTATCGTCATCGAAACACCGGACGGGGTCTTCATCATGGCCCGGCAGATTGCCGGTGCCATGGCTCGACGCATCGTGACATACGCCCGCGAAGACGAAGACTGTTATATCGACGAACACATGGGATTCATCAAGTTCGGTTCCAGAGTAGACCTTTTCCTTCCGGTCGGAACCAAAGTCAACGTCAAATTGGGGCAAAAGACGGTGGGTAACGAAACCATCATCGCCAAATTATAATAAAATGTTATATGGCAAATATCATCATACGACAGATTCCCAACAGCATTACTTGCTGCAACCTGATTTCCGGCTGTATGGCTACGGGTGCAGCTTTCTACGGTAATTACAGTTGGGCGTTTCTGCTCATTGTCATAGGAGCCGTATTCGATTTCTTCGACGGGATGTCGGCTCGCGTGCTGAAAGTATCCTCCCCCATAGGAAAGGAATTGGATTCGTTGGCAGATGTAGTGACCTTTGGAGTAGCCCCTTCGGCCATGATATTCCATCTGTTCCATCGGGTGGTCTACCCCGACTTCATGGAACCGCTACGCGACGTGATGCCCTATACGGCTTTCCTTATGGCGGCTTTTTCGGCTTTGCGATTAGCCAAATTCAATATAGACACGCGGCAAACATCGTCTTTCATCGGCGTACCTACCCCGGCCAACACCTTGTTTTGGGCTTCGCTGATTGTAGGCAATTACGGTTTTTTGGTTTCAGAAAAGTTCAATGCTTTCTTCCTTTTCATGTTCATGTTGCTATCCTGTTTCCTTTTGGTAGCGGAGATTCCCATGTTCGCCCTCAAATTCAAGAACCTTTCCTGGCAAGACAATAAAATTAAGTTTATTTTTATCTTGACTTGTATTCCCATGATTATCTTTCTGGGGTTCAGTTGTTTTGCAGCCATCATCGCATGGTATGTCATTCTTTCCGTCCTGACTTCGCGACAGAAAACACACTGATTCTGGCATGGTTCTTGTTTATAAGTCCGGCAACAAAGCATAAAAAATTATATTTATGACAGGTCCTTTCGGATGTTTATTCGGTTTACTTTTTGCCTTTTTGGCCTTCCTACTCATTATGGTTCTTAATATAGCCAGAAGAGTACGGAACATCATGTCTTCATTTTCTCCCAAGAACCATAAACAACAGTCTTCATCCGGTAATCCCCACGGACAAACCACGCCGCAAAATCATTCTCAATCCTCGTCCCACGGTTCGCACAAAATATTCGACGACAACGAAGGGGAATATGTGGACTACGAGGAAATCAAATAAAAGGAACCTAACGTTTCCCCTTAAAGAAATCTTTCAGCAAAGCCACGGACTCGTCCGCCATCACACCACTCACCACTTCCGTTCGCGGATGTATGGCTTGCGGTGCAAACATCCTGTATCCTCTTTTTTCATCCGTTGCCCCGTAGACCAGGCGTTTCACTTGTGCCCATCCGATGGCCCCCGCACACATCACACACGGTTCCAGGGTTACGTAAAGCGTACATTCGTTCAAATACTTTCCGCCTAAAGCATTGGCAGCCGCCGTAATCACCTGCATCTCGGCATGGGCCGTCACATCCGTCAACGTTTCCGTCAGATTATGTGCACGTGCCAGAATACGGTCGCCGCAAACGACTACGGCTCCTACCGGTATTTCATCCTCTTCATAAGCACGCCGCGCCTCTTCCAGCGCTTTTTTCATGTAAAAAGCATCAGTTGCCATATCTTCACAATTTAGTACATGCAAAAGTAAGATTTCTGCAAGGATTCACCAATATTTTTAATAAATTTGCAGCACGGGAATCCAACAAATCGATATGGCCGCGCACAATGAACTGGGAAAAGAGGGGGAACTACTGGCTGCAAATCATCTGCAATCAGAAGGTTATGTCATCCGACACCGGAACTGGAGGTGCGGACACAAGGAATTGGACATCGTGGCCGAAAAAGACGGCACGCTGGTCTTCGTGGAAGTAAAAACCAGAAAAGACGTTTTATTCGGACTCCCCGAAGACGCCGTCACAAACGGGAAAATACGACGCATTGTCAGTTCGGCCGACGCCTACTTGCGCAAATACGCCATCGACCTCCCGGTACGCTTCGACCTTATCACCATCGTAACGGGAGAAAACGGGCTTCCCCGGCTAAGGCATATAGAGGACGCCTTTTACCCGCCGCTATACTGACCTGCAACACGATTAGAATATTTTGAATATGACGCATTCACTTTACATATTGGACGATTCGCCATGGTTTGAATGGATACGACTCCACTCGACAGACTCCACCATCGATTTCCTGAAACACTATCGTCCTGTTTCTCCGAAAGACATGATTCTGGTCACGGCAGACTTCCAGACTGCCGGACGCGGACAAGCCGGCAACTCTTGGGAGTCGGAAGCCGGTAAGAATCTTTTGTTCGCCCTGCTCTTCCATCCCCGTGAAGTGGAAGCCAACCGGCAGTTCATCCTGTCCCAGGCCGTGGCACTGTCTATCTGCGAAACGTTGTCCGACTACGCCGAAGACATCCGCATCAAATGGCCGAACGACATCTACTGGAAGGATCGGAAAATCTGCGGCATGCTCATCGAGAACACTTTGGTAGGACGATATATCGAGAATTGCATCATAGGAGCCGGCATCAATATAAACCAACAAACGTTCTGTAGCGATGCCCCCAATCCGGTCTCGCTCCGGCAAATCACGGGAAAAGAACAAGAACCGGTATTCATCTTAGCCGACACCATCAAACGCTTCAAGGACTATTATCGGAAAATCCAACAAGGCCAAACGGAGGACATCGTCCGTAACTACCGGGAACGGCTTTACCGGCACAATGGTTTTCATCTTTACCAAGACGCGGACGGCGTTTTCGAAGCTGAAATCCACGACGTGGAACCCACCGGGCATCTGGTCCTGACAGACAGGGACGGCACGACACGAAGATATGCCTTCAAGGAAGTAAGCCACCTGATACCGTCGGACACAGCCCCGTCCGCCCCATTCGTACTTTAACCCACCAAAATACTTTATTATGGCTAAATTCAAAAGAATACTCCTCAAACTGAGCGGCGAGAGCCTCATGGGAGAACAACGTTACGGCATCGACGAAAAGCGTCTGGCCGAATATGCGGAACAAATCAAAGAAGTGCACGACATGGGCGTGCAAATCGGCATCGTCATCGGCGGCGGCAATATATTCCGCGGCCTGAGCGGTGCAGGAAAGGGATTCGACCGTGTCAAAGGCGACCAAATGGGTATGTGCGCCACGGTCATCAATTCGCTCGGACTGAGCAGTGCCCTGGGAGCCATCGGCGTAAAAAGCCGCGTGCTGACCGCCATCCGCATGGAGCCTATCGGCGAGTTTTACAGCAAATGGAAAGCCATCGAGTGCATGGAAGCCGGAGAAGTGGTTATCATGAGCGCCGGTACGGGCAACCCTTATTTCACGACCGACACGGGTTCCTCGTTGCGCGGCATTGAAATCGAAGCCGATGTGATGCTTAAAGGGACGCGTGTGGACGGCGTGTACACGGCCGACCCGGAAAAAGACCCCACGGCCACGAAGTTCAGTGAAATCACATACGATGAAATCTACCATAAAGGCCTGAAAGTAATGGACCTCACCGCAACTACGATGTGCAAGGAAAACCATCTGCCCATCTACGTTTTCAACATGGACGTGTACGGCAACCTGAAAAAAGTGATGGAAGGAGAAAACATCGGGACTTTGGTACACAACTGATTCCATATCCGCCCCGGAACGACCGACAAATAAAACGCAATGCCCGTCATGTCGCACACATGACGGGCATTTTATATTCCAATAACGGCAATCAGTGGGATACAGAATCCGAGAACACGTTAATCACCACCACGCCGGCAATAATCAAAGCCAGCCCCAACACGGCCGGCCAGTCAAGATGCTGTTTGAACACTGCGAAACCGATGACGGCTATCAGCACGATTCCCACGCCCGACCAAATGGCGTATGCAATGCCCACCGGGATGTGTTTCAGCACCAAGCTAAGGCAATAAAAAGCCGCCGCATACCCGGCTACCGTCACCACCGAAGGCCAAAACTTCGTAAACTGCTCGCTTTGTTTCAGAAAAGAAGTCGCCACTGTTTCAAAAACAATAGCCATCAACAATACCAAATAACTCTTCAGCATATCCCTCTCTTTTTAGAATGAAACTACAAAGATAGGTTTTTAAAAGAAAAAGAGCAAATAAGATGAAAACGAGTACCGTGCCAGAAGACTTTCCGATAATTCCTCCTCCGTTTTATTGCAGATGAATAAAAAATCCGCTACTTTTGTTTTTTAAAGTATCATAGTATCAATATATCATCTTAACAAAAGAACAGATTATGGCAGATTCAAAGACTATCCTTGACGAAGCGCAGGAGAAAATGGACATGGCGGTAATGTATCTGGACGAAGCCTTGGCGCACATCCGTGCGGGAAAGGCTGATATCCGTTTGCTCGACGGCATCCGTGTGGATTCCTACGGTTCCATGGTACCTATCAATAATGTGGCAGCCGTCAACACGCCCGATGCCCGCAGCATCGCCATCAAGCCGTGGGACAAAAACATGTTCCGCGTCATCGAAAAAGCGATTATAGATTCCGAATTGGGCATCATGCCGGAAAACAACGGTGAAATTATCCGTATCGGTATCCCGCCCTTGACCGAGGAACGCCGCAAACAACTGGCCAAACAATGTAAGGCCGAATGCGAAACGGCAAAGGTCAGCGTACGCAATGCACGCCGCGACGCCATCGACGCCCTGAAAAAAGCCGTGAAAGACGGTATGGCCGAAGACGAACAAAAGAACTCGGAAGCCAAACTGCAAAAGGTGCACGACAAGTATATCAAACAAATCGATGACTTGTACGCGGCCAAAGACAAAGAAATCATGACCGTCTGATGCGAGGGCTCGTCATCCGTAATACAGGAAGCTGGTACGTCGTCCGCACGGACGACGGCCAGCTTGTCGATTCTAAAATCAAAGGCAACTTCCGCCTGAAAGGCATACGCAGCACCAACCCGGTGGCCGTAGGCGATTTTGTTCAGATTACCGTTAATGCGGAGGGGACGGCTTTCATCACGGAGATAGAAGACCGTAAGAACTACATCATCCGGAAAGCTTCCAACCTGTCCAAACAAAGCCACATCATCGCAGCCAACGTAGACCAGGCTTTTTTAATCGTGACCGTCAGCCATCCGGAGACTTCCACCACCTTTATCGACCGTTTCCTGGCTTCGGCCGAAGCGTACCGCGTCCCGGTATCGCTCGTTTTCAACAAGACCGATTGTTACGATGCCGACAACCTCCGCTACATGGAAGGCATGATGCACCTGTACACCACCATCGGCTATCCCTGCCATGCCTGTTCCGCATTGCAGTCCGTCGGTATCGACGCACTGCGCGACAGCCTGAAAGGCCGGACCACTTTGCTCTCGGGCCATTCCGGTGTAGGAAAGTCCACTTTGCTGAACACGTTGATACCCGACCTGAACGTACGGACGGCAGAAATATCCGCCGCACACGACACGGGCATGCACACCACGACATTCAGCGAAATGTTCAGTCTGCCCGGCGGCGGTTATGTCATCGACACCCCGGGCATCAAAGGATTCGGCACGTTCGACTTCGAAAAAGAAGAAATGGCACACTACTTCCGCGAAATTTTCCGGATTTCGGCAGACTGCAAATACAATAACTGCACGCACACCCATGAACCGGGTTGCGCCGTGCGCCGCGCCGTAGAGGAACATCTCATCAGCGAAAGCCGCTATGCCTCTTACCTGAACATGCTGGAAGACCGGCATGAAAGCAAATACCGGCAAGGTTATTAACATTTCAACTACTCTCCATGGAAATCATTACCATCATCATCCTGTTTCTGTTCTGCACCCTTCTGTTGGCCGCAGAACTGTTCATCCTGCCGGGCACAGGCGTGGCCGGCATCGCCGCAATCTGTTGTCTGGTGGGTGCCAATTACTTCACCTTCGTCTGGTTCGGACTTACCACAGGACTTTGGTTATCCGCCGCGTCGCTCGTAGCCTGCATCCTCGTAGGCTATTGGATGCTACGTTCCAAGACACTGGAAAAATATTCGTTGCACAAGTCCATCGACTCTACCGCCGCCACACAGGACCAACTCTCCATACAACCCGGCGACGAAGGAGTAGCCGTCACCCGCCTGGCTCTCATCGGCAATGCAGACATCGGAGGCCGGTTGGTGGAAGTCAAATCTGCCGACGGTTTTCTGGACGAAGGTACTCCCGTAATAGTGGTTCGCGTAGAGGATGCCCAAATCACAGTCAAAAAGAAATAAACATATTATTCACCCTTTAATTTTCTGATATCATGTTATTAGATCCAGTTGTTTTTCCGGTATTCATTGCCATTGTCGCCATCGTTATCCTGGCGATATTTTTCCATTTCGTACCGTTCTTCCTTTGGCTTTCCGCCAAAGTCTCCGGCGTACACATTTCGCTCATCCAGCTATTCCTGATGCGCATCCGTAACGTGCCGCCCGGCGTCATCGTGCCAAGCCTCATCGAAGCCCATAAGGCCGGCCTGAAGAACATCACCCGCGACAATCTGGAAGCCCACTACATGACGGGCGGACATGTGCAACGCGTGGTACATGCCTTGGTTTCGGCATCGAAAGCCAACATCGACCTGCCTTTTGAAAAGGCCACGGCCATAGACCTGGCCGGCCGCGACGTGTTCGAAGCCGTGCAGACTTCCGTCAATCCGAAGGTAATCGACACGCCACCCGTAGCCGCCGTAGCCAAAAACGGTATCCAGTTGATAGCGAAAGCCCGTGTCACCGTACGCGCCAACATCCACCAACTGGTGGGAGGTGCAGGCGAGGACACCATCCTGGCCCGTGTAGGCGAAGGTATCGTTTCTTCCATCGGATCGGCCGAAAACCACGAGCAAGTTCTGGAAAATCCGGACTCCATCTCCAAACTGGTACTCAAAAAGGGTCTGGATGCCGGTACGGCTTTTGAAATCCTGTCCATCGACATTGCCGACATCGACGTAGGTAAAAACATCGGTGCCACCCTGCAAATCGACCAAGCCAACGCCGACAAAAACATCGCACAGGCCAAGGCCGAGGAACGCCGTGCCATGGCTATCGCCGCCGAACAGGAAATGAAAGCCAAGGCGCAGGAAGCCCGTGCCGAAGTCATTCAGGCCGAAGCCGAAGTGCCCAAAGCTTTGGCACAAGCCTTGCGCGACGGTCACATGGGTTTCATGGACTACTACAAACTGGAAAATCTGAAAGGCGACACAGCCATGCGTGAGAACATCGGCAATCTGACGAAAGACGGAATGAAAGATATTCTGAAGTAAACCGGACATCATTTCCCCTATCACCCCATAAACCTCTTTCTTCTCCCCTAAAAAGGAGGAAAGAGGTTTATTCTTTACCCACGTTCAAACGGCAGGCTCGCCCGAGCAGGCCAAAAGTAAGGGAATTACATAACAACTCTCCGAAATACACCGTTCACATTTTCAAGATGTTATGATGGCTAAAAAAATCTCCTGAGATTGGAAAATCAATCTCAGGAGAACTTTTTTTCGTTTGGCTGAGAATGAATTTTCAATCTCAGCCAAACGATTTGGCGGATTGCGGTGTATATCCTTTTCATGGCATTCCTATTAATACAATCTCACTTCAGTATTAACCTTAATGCAGCATAACCTTCCGCACATAAACCTTTCCTTGTATTTCAACACGAACCAAGTATAATCCGACTGGCAGTTTATTACAATAGTGGATACCATCCCGTACGCAGCCACTTTCAACAATCCGGCCATCCATACCTATCACTCTAAACCTTGCCCCTTCAGGAGCATAAATACGAATGCAATGTTCCGTAGGATGGGCTGACACTGACAGGTTCGGGGGTAAAACCGTTCCGGCAATTCCATCTTCCTCATCATCCTCCCATTCGGCCGATGCCTCTTTGTCTTCTTCCTCCATCACCGTATTTACATTAGACCAGATTTCTATTTCGGATATATTGCAAGCAGCCGACCAATTATATACAGCCAAGTACCTGTACTTTCCCACAGGCCCTACGGTATAGCAACCTTCCGCACCGTCCTCAGTCAGCCAAGTATTCTCTAAAACGGGAATCCCGTCATAAATGTTTCCATTAGTACGCAAGACATCCTTCGCCTCCGATTGGTTCCATTCTCCTTTGAATCCCCCTTCAGCGGTATTACCTAAAACTTTCATTTGTTCTCTCGTATCTTGCGTCACACCGTCATTATAACAAGAAAGCCGGTTTATCTCCAAACCGCCCTCCCCGAAATCGTACACCAAAAAATACTGGTGCCTCAGCCCTATAGGCGTATCCTTAATACCATCGGAGGCCGCTATCAAAGCCGCCTCCGATTCATTGGTCTTGTCATTCCCATTCGCATCATATACATTCACTGCCACAGCCTTCTCATTTATATCCACCAGTTTCAGTTCTGACTTCTCCAAAGGCACAATACGAAGTTCTTTTAAATCTAATGTATGCCCCTTTCCTTGCATATACACTCTTAATACGGCAGCCCCACACCTGACGGTCACGGTTCCCAACAACTTTTCCGTCCAACCATTGGAAGGCTGTAGTTCCTTTCCCTTTTTTTCTCCTCCGTCAACGGCTACAAACAGTTTTGTTCCGGCTGACGAACTCCGGTAAGTGGCGTACACATTATACCGTTTTTCCACATTTGCGTCCATATTGTCATCCGGTGCCGGGAATACCATGGTATAACTCATCCATTCTCCGTGTTCCATGTCCGTCACATAAACCTCGTCCCCCTCTTTTCCTATTTCTACCGTGCCATCCGTCCGGTAAACCGACGACCGCTCCTTTCCGACATTATGATACGTGTGCATCTCTCCATCTCCTGTATAAAAATCATAGTCGACAGCTTTTATCGCACACGGAATCGTAGGCATCCCCGACACCCGAACTCCGTCCTTCCATGTCCCGGCGTCGCCGGCCATCCAATCCGTACGTTTCTTCGTCAGCGTCCCCCAACCGGCCCATTCATAATACCAATTAGGAGCCACACCCCAGTTTTCATGCCCATAATCCGCCATCATCTTGTCATAAGCCCGCTGTAGCCAAACATAATCGCTTTCAGGCACTCCTGCCCTAACCCGGTAATGTTCCAACGCTTGCGTCTTCCATCCACCCGGTCCAAACACTTTACCTCGATCGGCAGATGCCATGTTTTTGGCTTCCCAACGCTTGGAACGGCTTACTGCCTGGTAGAATTTACCGTTCTCAAAAGTGCACTCCTCCTCATTGGCCGTGTAAGCCGTAGGTTCCCATGGTTGCATTTGGTCGGGAAAAGACATTATCCCCGAAAGGTTGTATCGGATGTTGAATTCAATTCCTTTTAGAATCCTGTTATCCAACCAACCATATAAAGAGTCCCCTTGATTCCAAGCCATTTCCGCGATTGCAGTATAATTCCCGATACCTCCCATCGTATGCCCTTGGTCACGACAAGACTCCTGACACTGTCCGTTACGATAAATATAATAACGCAGTGCCTCATCGGAATGGTATTCTTCTCCGGAAGCGGGCCATGTCACATTATAATCCCGTTTAAACTCATCCTCGCTAATCAGACTACCCTGTATCGGAGGTCCGGCCTGATAAGGCAAATCGTCCTTACGCCCGGGCAAGCAAGCCAAATAACGATAACCTCTGTCATACATCGTGTCATTATCCAAATAAATCCCCATAGCCATCAAGCCACGGGCTGCGAACAATCCTTGATTGCCGAAACGTCCCGGGTCGAACTTATAAATATTCCAATAAAAAGACACTCCATTCTTATCGTCATCCGATGACTTATAGGAATCTGCCGAGACTTTAGTACTGTAAAACGGATAAACTAACATTTTCTTGAAGGCTTCTTGGTCTTCCGGACGCCATCCTTCATAATCACGCAACAACTCGGCCGCCTCTATCAACATGTATATCTTGCCGTTGTCGAGAGGTGCCGTCCCACGGCTACTGGCATTCACCAAACGATTATACCGATTCAACCTTTTCACGGCATCATCTGCATAAGCCTTGTTGCCCGTAATATGGTAAAGCAATGCCATATCATGCGCCCGGCGTCCGTCGGCACCAATGGTTCCATTGAATTTGCCCTCTTTAATTTGTGTGATATCCGCATAATTACCATCACCGATTTGTGAATACCCGTCTTTCAACATGTGCTGAAACGTGGTATAAAACGGTTCCTGCCGGGCCTCTACCATCGCTTTCATCCTATCCAGGTCTGCCTGTGTGTAAGTGATACCCGGATGGACAAAAGTCCTTTTCTGTGCCTGGCCTTGCAAAAAGACGAGCATCCCTAAGGCGAATGCCACTTTCCTCCAGACTTTCCCCTGCTTCATTATTCCCAACTTGTTTATCATGGCTTCCATATATTACATTACCATTTATCCTTATATGATTATATACGAACGAAGTGGCACATACGCGTAAGCCCGTCTGCGTTTTAACACTATTTATGACGATATACCCGTTATAACACTTCTCCCTTATACTTATTGTATTGCCGCGTCTCCTCCCGATTGATTTCCCGCAAATGTATGGCCGCACCTCCACGGGGTCTCAAACGGAATTTCAATACCTGCGAAGCATTGACCCGTTTGTATACGCATTTTACATGAGTCCGGGTCTTTACCTCTTCTCCGCCATCCGTATATATTTGAGCCAGATATGTCTTCCCCTCTTCCAAGAAAGAAAGGGAAACATCTTCCTCCGCCCCGTCATTATTGGTCAAAAGCCCTACAAACCACTCCTTTTCCTTACGCCGGGCCATGACAATCCCCTTACCCGGATGTCCGGAAAGCACCTTGGAATCATCAAATACCGTAGGCAGGTTCTCAAACCATTCTATTTCCGGTTCTCCTTGATAAGCCGAAGGTTTATCGTACCAGAAAAGGGTCTGCAACGGGCTGTAAAATACCAACGAAGCTGCCAACTGATGAGCATGTGTATTCTTCAAACGCTCGTCATAATAACAGATGGTGTAGTCTGCCGCCCCGTTTATCATACGCGTAAAAGGCAGAATGGTGTTGTGCGTTGCATCCGGAAACTCCTCGTTTCCTAAAATACCCTCCTGTGTCAGTAAATTAGGATAGGTACGACTGAAACCAGAAGGCCGGAACTCATCGTGGATGTTCATCAAAAGATGGTTCTCCGCAGCCAAACGTACCAAATCATGCAACCATGTAGCCCACCGGTGGCTCGCATATTGCACGAACCCTGATTTTACTCCCACCACGCCCCATTTGTGTAAAATGGGAAACAATTCACGCGCTTGCTTCATCAATGCATGTTGGTTGACATACAACCATACTCCTACACCTTTCTCTTTCGCGTATGCAACGATACGAGGCAGATCCAATGTCTCTACCACTTTCGTGGCATCCCCATCATGGGACGTACAAGGCATATACCATTTCCAATCGAAAAGCATATAAGGAATATGATGGTCGGCACAAAAATCCACCGTTTCCATAGCTCCCTCCGTAGTCAATGTCACCTCACGCATAATCTTGCCGGGCTTCACCCATTGTGCCGCATCGGGAATCCTGCATACAGGATTCAGATTCTGTATGATATCGTTATGTTCCAACAAATCGCCGGGCCGGTCGGCAGCCATGACGACTTTCCACGGTGTGGCACAATAAGTCACCGCATCCACGGGACTATACATGACCGAAACCAATGTGTTGGCCTTGTCCTCCGAAGCCCTAAACTTAGTCAGGCACCAATCATCTACATCCGCATCCACCAAAGCCACCCATTTGCCTTGCGGTAATTCCACCGTCAATGCACGTTCTACCGGATGCTTGATACTACTTATAGGCTGATATTCAAATTTGGCTTGCGCCCATTGCTCCGTCCAAGCCATGGAGAAGGCGGGAAAGGCGTACTCCGTCAAATCTGCCGTTATTTTATGGAAAATCGCTTTCGGATGTTCCGGAAGAAAGTAACGGAAAGCAATTCCTTCATCGTATGCCCGCACCTCCACATTCAGGCGATAATCAGATCCGTCTTTTTTGGACAAGTACATCGTGGCCGAATTGTAACGGTCGCGCACCACACTACGCTCTCCGTACAGCGGATTCCAGATTTTATCGTGAAGAGGGTGATATGTCACAGAATCAACTTCCATATTATCCATCCAACATCCGGGCTGCTCCAGATCGCGAACTCCGAGAGCCATTTCCCAGACACGGTTGTCCATATCAAGACCTGCACGAGATGTTTCTATCACAGAAACTCCGTCGTAGTCTACACGATAACACAATTCATTCGTCCCCGAAGCCGTTTGCCGCGACCAAAAAGACACGAAGTGTGTCCCACTGGGAGAAGCCAGTTCCATTTTCTGTCCGTTCCCAGCCCATAATGCAGGTATACACCCGAACACGAGTGCCAATGTTTTTACTCTTTTCATGCAATCCTCCACAACTATTCGTTTATTCCACATATAAACCGTATCCATTTGTCAAATTGTATTCTTTCTTTCCCAACTTCACCCTTATCGGGCCTGTAGAAGAATAATACCATTTCCCATCTTTCTTGTACAATGCCGCATACACATCCACGTCTGCCGATATCGAAATCTCACCGGCTCGGAGCATACGGCCATTGCCCAAATACAAACATTCCCATTCTCCCCTGTGCTTCCTCACCATGCCCAGACATCCTCTAAAAGACATTTGCCTGGACGGAGCATAAGATCGTACACCAGAAGTACTGAACAAATAATCCTCCTTACTGCCAACCGTTTCAATCTTCAACCCTACACAATCTACATCGCCACGCAAAGTTTCAACATGCCGTACGGATGGGGAGTTATCCTTGTAAGCCTCATATACGGCCACAAACGGATGACTGGCGGCATTCACTCCTTTCTGACGCACCAACAAAGTCGGTGTTGCAGCCGGGGGCATACTAATATTCCCCGGTGTCAATCCCTTGTTCATCGTCGTTGCCGGAGCATCCATTTGATATATTTCCCTACTTGGCATCCCTGCCATCCACAAACGTGCCTTTATGCCTTCGGGCATTGTCCACGACGCCACAAAATCACCGTCATAATCCGTCTTGCGAATATTTGTGAACCAATCATACCCCCCATGATACTTTTTCTGGAAGCTTTCCTCCGCAACCATTTGCATGCAATTCCCTTCGGCATCGGACAAATCCATGGAAGAACCTACATGATGAAACAAATAATCGTTATCATTCTGATCAGAACGGAATACATCTACATAATATCCACTATAAGGTGTGTTCTCCACCATTATGACCGTACGCCGCTTTTCCCCTGCCGAAACATCCACAAAATTAAGGAAAGACGTTAAGGCTTTCTCATTCACGAAACTCCCGGATGGCACGGAAGGCTCCATGGCATTGATTGTTATTTCCCCCTCCGTATAACCGGGAAGCACGGTATTGGAACCGGTCACAGACTGATGGTAAGCATGATCCTTGCTCCAATATGACTCATAAGCTGCTGCATCGGGTGCCAAGGCATACCCATAGGCATACAGTTGCAAAGCCAGACCATTGGGCGTCAAATGGTATCCTTTCGTACCACCATATACACAAGCCATCATTTTATAAGGGTGTTCCCAATTTTTCATGGTAATAAAACGATGATGTGGAGAATAAGAAGCCCGCTCGTTCTCAACATCCGCTTCTTCCGGAATCTCTGCCACAAAAGTACAAATACCCGGCCAACCGGCATCCGAACGACAATACTTTCCCAAGACAATTCCCTTACGCAACGCAACTGATACCTTTCTCACCCCTTCAAGATTCCCCGTTTGCCTGTAATAAGCCAATAAACGTTCAAAAGTCAAGAAATTGGCACTTCCACCACGGGAATCTCCGAAGACCACCATATTGGCAGAATCATCCATCCATGGAAACACAGCCATGGCCGCCTTCTCTAATATTGGATTTCCGGCAACGATATCTATCCCATTATTCTTTAACTGCATGGCCCAGTCCAACAACATGTCGATCGTGCCAAAAGAATAACCGGGAGACTCCGGCCATAATCCTGTCACAGCATCATAGTTTTTCAACATACCAGGAATCGCTTCGTGAAATTCCGTAGACTCCTTAACCAAAAAATTCAAATAATAATTTCTACCTTTCCTATCGGCATAAGCACTATCGTCCTCTAAAACCAGTACCGGACGAATCATCACATTCCATCCATTCACATTCCAGTTTCCGTCTCTTCCGCCACGGACGAACCCGATTTCAATAAAACGTTTAAACACCTCACCGGCCACGTCTTGGGTACTCTTTCCTATCTCCTTGAAATGAACATGGGGATGGACTTTCAGATAATCATACAAGAAGTCATACACAACGGCAGCGTGCATGGCTAAATCATCGTGTATCTGTTCATAGTCGTAATACCCACATATTCCGCCTGGCGCCCAACCACCTGGTCCTCCACAAGACTGTTCCGGATCCAAAATGGGATTCATATAATAAGTTCCGGCCAACCATGTATTGAAAATATCCGCAGCAAAACGTGCGAACTTCTCTTCGCCTGTCACCCAGTACACAAAAGACGCGTCCTCTGCCAATGTAAGAATCTCCACATTATTCGAGCGTATCATGTGTCCACTTTCCTTATAAGGTACTTTAACCGGAGGAGCCGAAGGATCCTGACGATTCAGCCCCAACATATCTCCCGTTTCATTATACGGAGTCCGCTGCTCCAAAGGCACATTCACATATTTATTCCACGTGCGCATACCCGGCATCCGTACAGTCGGCACAGGGGCGTCTCCCTCCCCACGCTCCCAATTCTGATTTTTCAGATAGCACTGGGTGTAACGTTCGCCGTCCTTCCAATACATAGCCAAACGGGAAACAATCCATTCGGGATCATCCACATGGCGATTCACATACTTCTCCACACGTTTGCGAATCTTGGAAAAAGCATCACGAGCCCATGATGTCTCGTTCACCTTCCGCTGTATTTCGGCACGTTCAGAAGACGAAACATAAATACATGGATGCTCTCGTTCTCGTACACTGTTTTTTCCTTGTCCTATGAGCGGACAACATATTACCACAAACAACAGCAATGCTTCAATAATATTTCTTTCCTTCATTTTCAATCATATAAAAATAATACCATAACCTTTCACTCACCTTTTTAATCAACAGAACCATATGCTAATTGAATTTTCGCAAAAAAATCTTCTAATACGACACGCCCATTAACGAAATTATACACTCTTATCGGTCGATTCTTCTCGTTTTTTTCATATTTCAAATCTTGAGTGATACGTGGAGCTGGTATCATATCATAAAAATCAGTGTGTTGGTTTGGATTCAATATCAAACTGACGGCAGGAGAATCCCCCAGTGTCCAATCTTCTCCACGAGGCCATCCTTTCACATTTCTTTTTTCTTGGTTAAATTCTATCAAAGAGTCAAATAGGTATTGCCCAATCTCCCCACAAGGTCTGACTTTCAAAGCTATCTCGGCCGTCCCCACCCTCACAAGACTATATACATTCGAAGGAATTTGCCAGAATTCAATCGAAGATGAAAACATTGCATTGACAGCATGTATATCATTATGCAAATTAAATTCATTCGCATTGTTAGGATAAGCACCGCCACCGCTCCAAATAACAATCAACTTGTCCGCTATCCTTGGATTTAGTAAATAGGCTGATGCAATATCCGTTAATGGACCTCCACATATTACATACAGAGGACGAGGGTCCTCTCGTAAAGCTTCCCGAATAATAAACTCTGCACCTTCCGACTTCCGAGGAGTGCATTCATCCGACAATGGAAAAGCAGCCCCTCTATAAACAGATATATTCCCAGACAACCCACATTTATCCACGACACGTACAGCTTCTTCATAACTTTTTTCCATAGACCGAGGTACACGATCCCTGAAATGAGCTGTAACAACACCCTTAACGATAAACTGTGGAGTCAGTAAAGCATGTACTATTGAAAAAGCATCGTCCACTTCTGCCGCAGCATCTGTACTAACAATCACCCTTACTTGTTTTTCTTCAGGAACTGAATAGGGTAAATTTTGGGCTGAAAGTCGACCGAACATTATAACTCCAATAATAATCAATAATCGTTTCATCTTATTTCATCATTTACTTTTTACTACTATTTCAATACCCACTCACACGAATCCGTCACAAGGCTACCTGTTTCCGAATAGGCTTTAACTATAATTTTATTGATTCCTTTCTTTAAAGCCACACAATCGAACACACAAACCTTTATAGAATCCGGTTTCTGTATCTCCACACGTTTCCCATTTACATAAAGTACAACTTCCTTGCAATTACTATATACTTTCACTACCGTTTCCGACTGCCTACGTTCCACAGAACGACGAGAAGCTATATAAACCATCGGTTCCGGATTCCAATTCGCCTTATACATAAAATAAGGATCTTTCTTCACCTCTCTGTCTTGCGACACGATACCTTTCGTATTCACACTTGGCACACTTCCTTCATTACGCATACAACTGGCAAAATCAAACATAGCCCAAAGAAAGCTGCCCCACAAATTCTTATTTTCTTTTATCACCCTCCAGTCTTCTTCGTGTACATAGGCTAACCACTCTTCTGGTTGGAACGGTCCACCATGAGCGGGATTCGGCTTTCTCGGAAACCCTTCTATATGCTGACTGGTATCCCCTCCAGCTCCATATTCACTAATGGCTGTACGCATGCCTATTTCTTTTGCCCGGTTGGCAATCCAATCTGCAAACTGAGAAAGTTCTCCTGTATACCCCTCTTCTTTGGGGAAATTCCCATGATACCATCCCGGATAATTATTGAAACACGTAATCTCCGGTATCAAATTATGAGGTCTGTTCCCATGATCACTGGCCCCCACAATAAACCGCGAAGTCTTATCCAACTCACGAATACCATCTCTCAACTCTTTTAAAAAAGATTCGGAAGGAGGCGTATAGAGGTTTTCAATCTCATTGTAAATACCCCACCATGCCACACTAGGATGATTGTACAGTTGCTTCACCATCTCTATCATCATTATCTTTACATTTTGCTTGGATTCGTGATCCAACCGTATTTCATTGACTAAAGGTATCTCATCCCATACCAAAAAACCTTCCCTGTCAGCAATATCGTGCATGTTTTCGCTTTGTGGGTAATGAGCAAAACGGATTGCCGTCGCCCCCATGTCTTTGATTATGGAATAATCCTTCTCATTATCTTCATCCGCAAGTGCCCAAGCCTTACCCTTCAAGTCTTGATGCCTCCCTACACCATATATCGGATAAGGCATACCATTCAACAGAAAACCATCTTTTTTCGTGATAGCAAAATGTACGTAGCCCCAATGATTGCTCCACTTCATCCACATTCTTGCCATTTCTTTTCAAACGCACCTTCACTTTATACAAATAGGGGGATTGCCGTCCCTGCCACAATTTAGGTTGGAGTATATCCAACAACTGCACATTCTCCCTTTCGCATCCGGCCGGCACTTCCGTCATATCTTTCCCCTGTGCCACTATTTTACCGTCAGTATCATAAACCACAGTTTCCACCTCAACAGCCGCGTCCGGCACCAAAGGCTCATTGCTCATTGCCGTCCTCATCCCATTGCTTAATATTGAACGGATCTCCACCACAGCCTTTTCCTTAGACATGCTTTGAGGAGTGATATATACACCAGGAGATGCATAATCCAAGGGCGATATACATATTTTATCAGTCACCAACAAAGTTACCGGACGATATAATCCTCCGTTGACATTAAAGTCACCAGACAAAGGCGGGATGTCCTGTCTATGTATATTATCCACTTCTACCCGCAATTCGTTCTTTCTTCCAAACTTCAAGTAATCGGTCAGTTCAAAACAAAATGCCGTAAAGGCTCCTCGGTGTTCCCCTAACATTTTCCCATTGATATGTACACGAGCCACTTGACTTGCAGCCTCAAAACGAACAAAGATACGCCGTCCTTTCCAACTCTCAGGAATATCCAAGTTTCTATAATACCACGCTTCTCCACGATAATAACCGAACTCTTTTGCTGGGTCTACCACCACGGTGTGCCCTTGTTTAGATGACACAAGCGATTGCCCATTGACATCCAAACGGTTTTTACCGCTTTGCTGTCCGTCTTCCACATTCCACGAATGAGGCAATGAAACCTTCTCCCACCCATCCACAAGTGAGATTACCGAAGCGGGACCACGTTGAAATCGCCAATCATTCACCAACGGTAATGCCTCTCGCTGCGCAAATACACTCACCGCATAAAACCAAGACATCCCCCACCACAGACACCGCATCTTGCGGCTCACATCCATTCTTATTTTTTTCTCCATCATACATTATTATTTCATGGAATTCTTATCGACCCTAAAAGGAGAAGCAGGAAATCCATTCTTATTATACAAATTTACATCCGGCACATTGCTCCAACCATAACGAACAGAAACAGGGCTTTCCACCTGCTCGCTATAAACAATTACTTTATTCTTTTCTATGTAAGCCTGAGCAGGATAAAAACATACGTCATCATCCGAAATCTCAAATCCTTTTAACTCTCCTCCAGTGGATACTAGCCCCTCTCCCGTATGCTTAAAGGACAATACCGCCTTGCTTCCCTTAACCCTCATCTTCCGGAACAGGGGACCTGAATATACCACATCCTCCCCATACGCCAGAGCCTGAGCGGCTTTGCACAAACGGAACCCCACCGGGCTTTTACGAACAGGGTGTATGTCTTCCGCATCACCAACATCCGTTGTCACCACCATAGCCGTGCGCTTAACCCTACTTAAAGTCTGCAACTGCGCCTCACGAAGCTCCGGATCGGAATCTTTGTAAGGTGCAATTTGTACATACAAGAAAGGGAAATCCCCCTGTTTCCAATCTTTTCGCCAACCTTCTATCATGGCCGGGAACAACGTCCGGTATTGCCCGGCTTGTCCACAGTCGCTCTCACCCTGATACCAAATCACACCTTTAATGGCATAGGGCTGCAAAGGAGCCACCATCGCATAATAAAGCCCTGAAGGATAACGTACTTTCTGTCCCTCTTCCACAGCCTTGTCATAATCCCTAACCAAAGGCATAAGCTCCGGTATACCCGCTAAAACAGCCTGGCTAGTCCAATATTCTGCTTTTGTCCCTCCATAAGCCGAGAATATCATCCCGACCGGAACCTTACGTTCTTTATGAAGATCCCTTGCAAAGAAATAACCTATTGCCGAGAAATCCGACACAGTCTGGGGTGAGCACACCACCCACTTACTTTCTGCATCAGAAACAGGCGTAGTAGAATACTTACGGTCAACACGATACTCTCTTATTTGCGGATAACGGGCATTCTCCCGTTCTTCGCGCCAATTCCCAAGTTCTCGCTGTGGCGGGCGAGGTCCTAATTGACGTTCCATATTGGATTGCCCACTGCAAACCCACACTTCCCCTACAAAAATATCCTTCACTTCTACGACATTAGCTCCTGTACATGTCAATACATAAGGACCTCCGGCCTCTTGTGCATTCAAGCGTACCATCCATTTGCCATCCTTGGCCACGGTAGACACCTTTTGGCCATTAAACTCAACCGTCACATTCTCACCGTCGTCCGCAGTACCCCAAACAGGGATGTCTATACCCTGTTGAAGTACTGCATGGTCGCTAAACAAACTGTTTGGACGCACATCTGCATACGCAGACTCCAGAAACATGCAACCCAATAAAAGTAGCCATGACCATTTTGCTATATTCTGCTTTATTTCCATCTCTTACAGCCAACTATATATTCCTTATCGGCTACGCTTTAATACATAGTCCTTGCCAGCCTCCGTCATAATATCGTATTCATATACTTTATATAAAACCGGATATTGAGGAGTAAGTTCCTTAGAAACCAAAGGTTCTTTTATCTCCGCTTTTGCAAACAAGGGGTTAGTATTAATCCCTTCTGCAGATTCCATTCCGACACCTTCCAACGGAACATAAGAGCGGATACGCAGGTTTCCTCCCAAACGGGAATGAATTTTAGCCGTAACAAGCTGTCCACTCCCCCATTCCATATCCACCACAAAACCACCACGGGCAACCAAGCCCTGCACACAGCCTTTGCCCCATGTATCCGGAAGGGCCGGTAGCAAATGCACCGCACCATCGTGGCTTTGCAGTAACATCTCAGCCACTCCAGCCGTATAACCGAAGTTCCCGTCGATTTGGAACGGCGGATGGGCATCGAACAGATTCGGATAGAGCCTCCCATCCCGATGCTTTCCTGCTTCCGCATCACTGGGAATCAATTTCAGCATGTTACATATCAATTTGAAAGCATGATTTCCATCCAACAGGCGAGCCCATAAGTTTATTTTCCAACCGATAGACCATCCCGTAGCCTCATCTCCACGTTGCAACATGGTGTTCTTAGCAGCTTGAAACAACAAAGGATGTGTGTAAGGCGAAATTTGAGCCGCCGGATACAGGCCGTACGCATGTGAAATATGGCGATGTTTGTCTTGAGGGTTATCCACATCTTCAAGCCATTCCTGTAATTGGTTATGCCGACCGATTTGCATCGGAGGCAATTTGTCTATCATAGCTCTCAAAGAATCCTGCCAGGCTTGCGGTTCACCCAAAGTCCGGGCTGCCATCAACGCGTCGTTCAACGCATCGAACACAATCTGGTTATCCATCGTACAACCGGCCACGATAGTAGAAACTTGTCCCACATTCTCCCCTCCGGGACCGTGTTCCGGCGACATGGAAGGAACGGTCACTATCCAACCGTACACAGGATGCGGAACCAAAAAATCCATGTAAAAGTCTGCAGCTCCTTTCAACACAGGATACACTTCCCGTAAAAAATCCTTATCGCCCGTATACAGATAATGTTGCCATAAATGCGTAGACAACCACGCCCCACCATGAGGCCACGTACCAAAGAAAGCCCGATCCACCGGCCCCGTACACCGCCAAAGGTCAGTATTATGATGAGCCACCCACCCGTCGGCACCATACATGCAGTGGGCCGTTTCCTTTCCACTCTCGGCCAACTCCTTCACCATTTCAAACAAGGGTTGATGAAGTTCAGAAAGATTGGTCACTTCTGCCGGCCAATAATTCATTTCCGTGTTGATATTAATGGTATATTTCCCATCCCATGGAGGTAACAACTTGTCGTTCCAGACGCCTTGCAAATTAGCCGGTTGCCCTCCGGGCTGCGAAGAAGAGATGAGCAAATAACGCCCATACTGAAAGAGCAAAACCGCCAACGGCATATCATCTCCCTCATTAAAACGGCGTACCCTCTCATCAGTCTCCAACTTTTCTTTTGGGCTGCTTCCCAAATCTAATTTTACCCGGTCAAACTGAGCCTTATAATATTTCACATGTTCGGCCAATGCATCCTGATATCCTCTCTCCACGGCCTTGTCCAACATACCCTCCACCTTACGGCGAGGATTGCCGCCCACTTCCTTATAAGATTTAAAGTTCGTAGCCGCAGCAATATAAACCGTTACGGATGTTGCCCCATCCACTTCTATCTCATCTTTCAATGTTTTGCATCTTCCTCCTTCCGTCTTTACTCTTGTACGGGTTTCCATTCTCACCAGACCTTTCACCCCTTCATGGTCATCTCCTTCTCCGGTCAGTACCAAATCAGCACCACGACGTACCACCTCATGCTTTTTCAACGGTGTCTTATAACGGAGTTTCATGGTCAGCTTACCGGGTTGGTCCGCCGTAAACCGCATCATGACTACCCTATCGGCCAAAGAGGCAAACAATTCACGCGTAAAAGTAACACCGTCCACAATATACCGTGTCGTAGCCACGGCACGGGAAATATCCAAATCACGGTAATAATCCTTATAGCCCTCGTGCCCCGGAATATCAATCAACAGGCTGCCTAACGTTTGATAAGGCATACCGTTACGTCCGGAATAAAATGTACGTTCTATCAAACTCTGCGCTTCTTTGTTTTTACCGTCGAAAACCAAACGACGCACCTCCACCAAATTTTCTAAAGCCTTTGGATTGTCATTACGGTGCGGACCGCCCGCCCACATCGTTTCCTCATTCAGTTGCAACTCCTCCTGCGTCACGCCTCCATAAACCATCACACCCATAGATGAATTACCCAACGGTAACGCCTCCACCCAAGTCTTGGCCGGACGCGAATACCATAACTTCAAATCACTCCCATTCGCATGCAACGAAAAGCACAAAGCCTGTATTACGGCCAAAGCTACATATTTCTTCCACATAAATCTAACATTTATTTATAGAACATACTTATTCACAAAAGAACACCCGCGTAGTACGTGGATTTATCACCATTTTTTTCTCTTTCACTTCATATTTTCCTTTCGTCAAATCCAAAACACGATGTTTAGCTTGAGGAATTTCCAATTCAAAAGACTTATTTGTAGAACTATTCATAGCCACCACATAAGACCCGAACTTCAACAAATAATAATCCGCCCGCCCGGCATACGCATTCTCTTCTCCCGATTTAAAGCTGATACCCTCTGGTATCTTGGCAATAGGAAGCACTTCTCCCGCATGGGCCGAATGTACTCCCGTATACCATTCCCGCCAACCCGCAAATCCCAGATTGACCCAATCGGGACGCGTATAACGCATGCCGCTATCCTCAAACTTGGTTTCTATATATACATTGGCCAAGCGCTCCATTACAGGAGTGATGTAGTGCACTTTCGCCAAATTATTCACTGCGTTTCGGGCACGCCAATAAAGGGAAACATAAAGAATCTCGTCTCCATTCTTAATGGCTACGACTCCGTCTTCCTCGTCCGCAAACACATAATCGGGCATATTGGCCGACATGGGCAAACGCAAACCGGAAGCAGGTTGGGAGGCCACCAATTCATATTGCTCCGGAATATGCAGGCAACTCTGTAAGGAACGAATATTATTCCCGTCTTTCAGCTTTTGTTCCACCATGGCAAACAATTGATTATCATCCATCATCTGTCGGGCAATTCCTACAGCCAACGGATCCAATGTTGCCGCCGCTGTCATCAAAGGGGTTGCATCCCAGGCTGCTCCCCTGTCACCGTACAACACATTTCCGGGATAATGTCCCCCGTCCCGCCAACCGACTTCCGTCTCGGCACGAAAACACCGATAACCTTCATCATCTACCGCCGGATAGCGAAAATTATAACGTGCACCGGCTATACGTAACAATTGGTCCTTTATCTTGGCATCCCCCGAAAAAGGCACGCCCGGCACGGACGTCGCTTCATAGATTTGGATAACCCAATCCACCACCTCACCATAATAACCTACATATCCTAATTCTTTCGTCAGACCTTTTTCCGTCAACTGCCAATAATTCTCTCCCAATGGCTTTTCCGGTCCATCCGGAGTTTCCTTTCCCCACCAAGGAGCCAAAGCCAATGATTCATACAAATAACGTAAAGTCTGATATTCAGGCAACGCCTCACGCGGATTCATCAGCATCATGGCTCTATTACACTCATAAATGGCCATATCTATAATCATACTTTGATTGGTATATTGCCGACGATGGGTCGTACCATACTCCAGTGATGCTTTCATTATGTTGCTCCAAGCTTCCCTACGGGAAACCCCGTCGCTCATACAAACTTCCAAACTATCCTTTAGTTCTGTCCACAAAGCCCTGATACTACGCGCCAACATACAAGTAGTCATCCAATCCCCGTTATACACACTCCCGTCAGAATAAATAAGTTCAGGCTTCTCTTTACATCTGTAATAATGGCGATCTATGTTTTGCACCACTTTCTTTATAACAAGCGGGTTTCTATACGCAGGTGTCCATTTAACACGCCAAGCATCAGACAACATCCACACTTCTTGTTGTCCCAAAGGATTTCTTTTCTCCAATATACCATTAATGTAGCCCGAAAGCTGTTCCTTTAAACGGTCAAGCACTTCCACGCCCGGTTCTGGCCGCACGGGAGCCTTGGACACGTCATAACATCCCTGTACCTCCTTCTTATCCGGCATAAAACAAGGTTCTACGTCAACATAAGCCTTGTAAAAACCTATGGTCGGGCCGTCCATATCCTTTTGGTACTGCTCAAAGGTGTTCCCATAACCCCACGTCTTTCCATAGGAGCGCAACTCCAATTCAACACATTCTTTTCCTTTCGTATATTTTAAAGGTAAAGGCAAGGTCACATAATAAAAACGTCCGGGACAAGGCCGGCCTCCATTTCCGAAATGCAACAAGTCATAATCTCCCAAATGCCGGTAACCGACCTGTTTCCCTTCGATAAACAACATCACCATACTCTCGTCCGCCTCATCGCCCCAACAGCGCACGGTAAAATAATTCTGCCGTTCCGGATTGACTTTCATTCTGAAACGCAACCATCCGCCTCTCCAGTCCGCCTCTTCCCGTGGCAGCATACGGCGGGCCGTTTCCTCCAAACCGCCGGTATAAACCTCCGTCAACGAATCCGCCAAAACATGCTTCCGCTCGCTACCCCTATTCCCGAATACCAACACATCCTTTCCTTCCGCCCACACACTACACGCGAAAAGAAAACATAACACCACACATTTGTTTTTTAATTTCATATTTTGCCCGTTTTTATAATACAACCACAAAGGAATACCATCCTCTACAATTAAAATACGTTTCAATGAACTTTATTACGTAATTCATATCCTATAATCTCTGCATTATCGTCGTTAAATAACTTTAAAATAAGAGACTTAATTTTACCCCCCCTTAAAAAATATTATATTTGCGTTTGTTATAAGGATTTAACACACCTGTTTACCAACGAGACAGTCCATTCATAGAACTGTCTTCCCAATAAAATATCTGACATGAAAAAACATCCATCCGCCAGACTGTATTGGCTCACCCTCCTGCTGTCTGCCGTTTGTACCTTGTGGGCTCAAACACCCCAATATGCCCTACAGTATATCAACGATACAAAAGGGCTACGGGGAAAATCTGTGTATAAATTCTATCGAGACCACAGGGGAACCATGTGGATCGGCACAGACCTCGGTATAAGTTCTTTCAACGGGCACTCCATCATAAATTACACTATGGACTGCGTACCTCCGTTAAGCAATACGAACGATATCATAGAATATCCAAAAGGCGAAATCCTGTCGGCATGTGCCAATGGCCTCTATCGTACAGACATGAACATAGCCTCGTGTACCAGAATATGTCCCGACATCCAAAATGCCACTTGCTTTTGTCTGGCCGGAAAAACATTGCTTGTCGGCAGCGAACGAGGCGTTTGGATTTACAAAGACGACAAGAGCGTGGAACAACTGCTGATAGAAAAAAACGCTATTTCCAAAAGTAATATCGTGAATGACATGGCCTACGACGGGAAAGACGGTGTATGGCTCACGACCAACACCCACATCGTTTTTCTAAATCTCAAAAGCAAAAAATTCACAAAATACACAATCTCCCCAGATGATTCGCCCATCCATCTGTCCGACCTTGTCTTATTAGGTGACTTTTTATACATCGGTACCCAAAACTACGGTATCATACGTTTCAACCGTCAAACCCTGACGCACGAACCGTGGAATGTCGGCATTTACTGCAATGTCATATCCGACCTTACAAGCAATCAAAAAGACCTGTTATATGTCTCAACAGACGGAAACGGTGCTTTTGTCATCGACGTAACAGAGAGAGAAATCAAGGCACATTTCAACCAATTCCAATTGGACACTCCATACAGCAACACTATTTATACCTTTTGGCAAGACAGCCTTTCCGGCACTTTCTGGTGGGGATTTTTCGAAAAAGGATTCTGCCATACTTACCACACCGATCCGGTTTGTTCCACCTACAAATTCAAAGACGTGGACACACAAGACATTTGCGTCAGGTCGTTTGCCATGCACGACCGCCAAAAGGTCATCGGAACACGTAACGGCATTTGGTTCATCTCCGAAAGCCAAGGACTTACTCGCTATTTTCCACCTACACTGACCGGTACGGGGATTATCACAGACATACAATACTTTTCCGGAAAATATGTCATTGCCACTTATGGCAGTGGCTTATACCTGCTCGATGCCCAAACTCAGGAACTTTCCAACGCTCTACTGCCCTCTTCACTCCATCACGGCCGATTCAGCAAACTTGTCATATCCCCAAATGGCAAACAATTAGTCGCCCTAAGCGACTTGGGATTATATTTCCTTGACCAAGACTTCCATATCGCCCAAAATTATACCAACAAGAATTCCGAGCTTTCAGACGCATACCTCATCGAGATGATATTCGACAACGAAGGAAAAGGGTGGATTTCGTCCATGAAGAACCTCTCTCTCTACGATCCGACAACCCGACTCATACAATCGCACGGTTTTCCCAAAGGCTTTTTCAATGAAATAGGCGACATGGCTCTCTGTTTATGCCATAACAACGACATCATTGCCGCATCACGAGACAATGTATATCGTTGCAAAACAGACCTTAGCCAAGTACGCACATACAACTTGTATAACCGGCTGCGCGTAGAACGGTTATCCTTCATCACAGAAGGCCGAGACAGCGTTTTTTGGGTAGGCACGAATAAAGGAATCTTCCTTTTTGACAAAGATTTTAAGAAATTCCGCCAACTGACGGAAGCCGACAACCTCCCACCTTTATCTTCATACAAAAAAGGTATTTATTGGGATGAACAAGGTACTGCCTGGATTGGCACAGAAAGGGGACTGGTATATATCACACCGGAACAATACGCACAAATAACGTCAAAAAGGTACCCGCCCCTCACATTAGACCGATTATCTCATGACACCAACCCCGTTTCTCCCAAACGTGCTAACGAAATCAACGACAACAAAACCATATCCCTGCCATTCAACCCTCTTTTGCCGTGGAGAGAGGATGTATTGTTGTCATTCAGTATCGCAGAAAGCGGGTTTACCCCCGCATTCCAACGTTGTTACGAATGGAGCATAGACCAAGACACGTTTCAAATATGTACGGGAGACGAAACCTTGTACCTTAAAGGGCTCTCGTTCGGAAATCACACCTTACGGATTAGATTTGCCGGAGCACCTGAAACAGAAACGAAATATGAAATACGCATTTATCCCGCCACATCTTGTTATGCCATACTACTTCTCATCTTACTCCTAATCATCTTGGCCTTTAAAATCACAAAGTCCAGAAAAAGGCAGGTACGACTGAAAAAGGCACTCCAAAAGAAACACCTCCTCGACTTGCAGATTTTAGAAGAAAAGATTGTCAGAAACATGAAACTGGAAGAAGAAGCCAAAGAAAGAGAAAAGGAAGAAAACAAGGTCAAGTCCATGTATAAGAAGGCCAAACTCAGCGATGACGAGTATGTCGCGCTGTATCGAAAAGTAAAATCTTATATTTCCAAAGAAAAACCTTACGTAAATGCCGATTTTAAACTAACGGATTTGGCACGTGCTATAGGATGCCCGGCCGGATACTTATCGCAAATGTTCAACGTATACACCCAACAGACTTTTCTAGATTTCATCAACCGTTACCGTATCGAAGAATTCAAACGCCTCATCAAGGATCCGGCCTATAACCATTACACCATCACTGCAATTTGCGAATTGTGCGGCTTCAAACGCTCCACATTCTTTTCGGCATTCAAGAAATTAGAAAACTGTACCCCTTCGGAATACTTGCAACGCCACCAGATACACAGGTGACCGACGGAAACCACCGCAGCGGGAACCACCGGAATATAATTTTCATAAAGACATGATATTGAATTTATTCCTGTCAAAACGAAAGATATATACCGGTTTGTTCCTGCCATATCCACTTCAATCCTTCTTCATTCAGAGTGGGGATTTGGAAAACCCGAATACACTTTTTTACACTTCGGCCTTGTTTTTTGGTTTTGTTAAGCAAAACCTTGTAGTTCTCTCAGCCAAGAAATTTTTCGTTCTCAAGAAGAAACATCTTTTTTCTCAGCTTGTCGGAGGATTAGTATCCGCATGTCGGCGGAAATCCCTCCACAAAACGGACAAACAAACTGTGCAAAACGCCCTTCTTTATGCTATTTGGGGCCGGAATGCGCACAAAAACAAAATGGATGTTTTGCAGGCGAAACGCCCCTTGGGCTTACGCGCAACACGTCCGCCTGCGCCGGAAAGCCATCTCGCGCCTGCCACGAAGAAAGCAAATTCCACCTTCGGGCTGACACCTTGCTTTTCCTTGGCTGCACGAGATTCGCGTATTTGCAGTGCATGCCGAGAGACGGGGCAAATACGCGCCACACACAAAGGCGGATTTGACTTTCTGACATTTTGCAAAAGCCTCTCAAAAGCTCCCTGCAGGCCTGTTCCTAACGCGATACTGAAACTCGTCCACATCGATATATCCCCCTCCTTTCCGATTATTATACGTAAAAACGCCCACCATGTCACCCCTGAAGTTTCCCGTTCCCATCTTGTATTCTTCACCGAAAGGATAAAAGTTTACCCCATCCGTACTATAAAGGAAATGTTGCCCTTCTGTGGAATATTGCCCGTTTGTATTGCGTTCTTCAAAACCGGAGACCGACCGGATATATAAGGTTCGCAAACCGTCCGGGAGTTGCGGGCCATTCTTGCTCTTCCCGTCCTTCTCGTAAAGAATATGTTTGCTGTGTCCATCATCAACGATTCCTAAGAAAGCATAGTTCTTCCCGCCATTAAAATGCGCCACTCCCGCCTTTTGCCCCGAAACCGTTCCGATTATGTCGACCTTCACGGTAATAACTACCGTATCGGAGCTCATATAACGTTGGTGAATGGTATTGGCCGACTTAAAGAAAGAATCGGTAGAGTCCGCCGTGGCACCGGCATGCAATCTTAAAAAACCCCGTCGTTCCGTCAATGACCATCGAGTACTGTCGGACTGATGGTTCCAAGCCCAAAGCCTTTTGAGCGTGGACGAAGAGAAGTCGTCACTACCATGAGGCAACCGGATGCGGGACGACCGGATGGGCTTTGACGCCCTCCAACACATGGCTCCATATCCTCCGGAAGAAAATACGGAATCACCGATGACCGGCCAATCATCAATCCACCTTACAGGTACAAGGCAAGGGGTACGCCCATCCGGGCCGTAACGGTTGAATTGGGCAATCCAGTACCACCGCCCGTCCGGAGTATCCACAAGGCCGCCTTGTCCGGGGAGAACCTGCCGATAAGGTGCCCCATGCGGGTCAATACGTCTCATTTCGTACATGCCGATATCACCGGGTCCACCGGGACTGCCATCAGCTTTTGTCCCATAAAGGTTACGCGAACGGTAAATATACGTTCCGGCTCCATTCCCACCGTCCAGAAATTCGATGTGCAAAAGGTAATAATATCCATTTTTACGGTATATCTTATTTCCTTCCGTAGAATGATTCCGACTGTACAATGTACCTCCCTTTGGATATTCATACACCACGTCCCGTTGCTTCATGTGTTCGGTCTCTGCATCTAATAGCTGTGTGCCATCCGGAGTCATTTGAAACAAGTAACCGAACCAGTACTTCTTACAAGGACGGCTACTGGCCAAATAAGCCTTTCCGTTTTCGTCCCACATAGGACAAGGGTCTGTCCAGCCATCCACCCGCAAGGGGTTTCCGAACTTGTCTTTCAATGGTTGCAACTTCCACTTGTCAGCAGGATTTCGAGTGGTTGCCACAAACATGCCGTCGGAATGGAGATTCACATAAACGTAAAACAAACCTTTATGATAACGGATGCTTGGTGCGTATACCCCGTCATTATAACGTCGCATTTCCCGGAAAGAAAAAGCAGAAGAAACCTTGGACAAGTCATCAAAGACCGAACCTATGATTTCCCAATTGACAAGGTCTTTTGAATGGAGTACCGTGACACCGGGAGAAGTCTCAAACGTGGAAGCGACCATGTAAAAATCATCACCGACCCGTATAGGGTCTGGATCGCTGAAATCGGCTGCAATGACAGGATTACGGTAAGTACCGTCACCCATATCTCCCCAATATCCGTTTTGTGCTTGCTCGTTTAAACCGGGGTCATCGCTTACACATCCCTCCACACAATCTCCCCCTTTTACAGGCCGCCCGGAAGTTCCGCACACTTGCATGGCCTGCTCCATGCCTGTACGGGCACTTTGGCCGTACAAGCATGGAAAGGCAAGGCTAACCAGCATACATATGCCCACCAGACGTGTTTTTGTCATCAATCTGCACATAATATCCTGATATCGGTTCCTATTGCCCCATCAGGAATCATAATTCCGTGACCAATAAACATGCCCAAGGCTGCAACTCCCTACTGAAACGTAACACACCGTCCTCGTCGGCACAAATCGTTTCCTTGGCTGTCCCCCATGCCGCCTCTTTCAGAGTCTTGACCATACCATGGCTGAGAGAATGGGGCTTGCCCATGGCCGCATAGGCCGCATAAACGTTTCCGTGGGTTTCGTCCAACAACTCCAATGCAAACGTGGTACCGGGTTTGAAGCCTTTCAAACACACCTCCACTTGTTTGGAAGAAGCATTCATATAAGTACCCTTATCTCGTGCAGCCGGCACATGTTCCTCAAACTCTGCCGGATAATTGAAAGCCAACACCGTGACTTTCCCCGTGCGGGAAGAACGGCTCACGAAAAGCGGGTCTTTGTAATACAGTTTCTCATCCCCCAAAGCATTCAACATCCGATAGGCATGGAACGACGGTTTTACAATTCCCTGGAAATTAATCATACCGAAACCACCGTGAAAAGCTTCCTCTCCACCTCCTTTTTCTTCAAACACGTCCGTAAACGTCCAATACATCAATGAATTTGCAAGCCCTATACAATCCAAGTTCGCCTTGATGATATAAGCCGCCGGTGGCAACAAATCATGCATCGCGTCACGGCTGTTCGGGCTGGTACTCCATTCCGTGAGGTGAATCTCGGCATGAGGATATTTACTCTTGGCCAAAACCTCACGCAACCACGTCACGTCATCGTGGAGCGAATGCACATAGCGTATGGCATCCTTTCCTCGTCCCGCCTCGGGGTCCAATGCGTAATCCGTAGGATAAGGATGGGTGGAAACGAAATCCACCGGCAATCCCTCTTTCTCGCAAAAATGCAGGAAGTCCTCTATCCACACGCCTTTCCACTGCTGTTTGTTGATTTTGTCCTGCGTATAGAACACCGATTTCCCGTAATCATACACGTCACCGTCGAAACGCGTGTCTGCCACAAAATTGCTTGTAGCCGGTCCTCCAACTTTCAGCTTTGAGTCTACCGCCTTGATGGCTTTGGCAGCCTGACGGTAAAGTTCAAAATAATCTGTCTTCGTCCCGTCGAAGAAACCGGGATAATGGAGATTTGCTTCATTCCACACCTCAAAATACCAAGTGCGAACCTCGTCTATGCCGTAACGCTCCACCACATGCCGGGTGAACGCCAAAATCAGGTCATGCCATTTCCCGAAATTGTTACGATCCACCGTAACTTTGTTCTTATACCACATTTGTGTCTTGCTGTCCTTGGCGGCAATCCCCGTGGGGAAGAACGAAAGTTCCACGAAGGGTTTCACTCCCAATGAAAGCATCCGGTCGTACACTTCGTCCACATACTGCCAATTATAAACGACTTTCCCGTCCGGTTTTTCAAAATAGACGAACATGTCGTCATTGAACAAATCATGCATACGCACATACCGGAAGCCACAATGTTCTTTCACCATCTTCAAATGGTCCAGCCATCCGGCACGCAGCCCCTCATTTACACGTCCCGCACCGACACCCACACTCCAATAATGACTAAACGCCTCTGCTTTTCCTTCCGTTACATCTATATTCTGCGCAGACAACATCATACCCCACATGAATGCCAGCGAAGCCAAAATAATCTTTTTATCTTTCATCCCTTTTAATTTTTAAAAACAATAATAATACGTATGAATCCGATAAATCACGTAATCCTACCGGTGATTTTGATACTTTTTCCCGTTAATGATATAAATGCCATACGGCAATCTGTCCAAAGCATTCCGGAACGGTACCCCGGCCCGGATTTTCCGTCCTTCCAAATCATACACGTCCACCCAATCAGACCATTCTGTCTCAGCCTTGATTTCCACCTGCTTCACTCCATCCGGGTCATCATATTCCACCGTCAACGTCGGTATCAAATCGGATATTTCGGAACCATCCTGATGCAATAACTGCACGATACGAGCCCAACGGGTCACTTTCTGTCCGGTAGGCTGTCCTATCTTGTTGCCGTCCAAATAATAATCATCCGTCGTGGATGTCCCGTATGTGGACTCGCCCACATCCTTACAAAGGATCGTCGTACGAATCGAACCGTCATCGGCAGGGGCAAACAAAAAACTTGCTTCCGGAAGCCCTTCGGCCAACACTTGCTTGAAATACTCCGTCACGTCTCCACGCACCCTCCAGTCTTCTACCGTATAGGTGACATCCCGGCTCGGAATCCATTCGAACATCTTACGCCCACCTCCAAGTACGGCCGAAAAGGTCCATATTGCATCAGTTGCCAAAGCCTCATCAATATATTCCTGTTTGGCTGCATAAGAATCCGTTGTTCCACCTGTCTCTCCCCAATCCGTACTAAACGGGTGGACTGCCACTTTGCAACCGCTTTCCGAGGTAACCAGGGACAATGTAGCCGACACTATTTCCATCCCTCTCAATTTGGACACGTCGAACTTTATCGCTCCCAAAAAGCCGTTGTCTGTATTTTCGGCTGAAGAATTACGTACTTCAAACGAGGCACCATCTCCGGTTTGCGAGGTATTGTTAATACGAAACTGAATATCAGCCGAAGGATACTTCCATGTGGCAATTCCTATCGTAAAACGCTCCATTGCAGTCACCAAGTCTTCGTAGGCAGACCGAACCGTTGTATCCGGAGCATCTTCCTTTACTTGCCCGGCCACGTCTATAGCTATTTCCAATTCTTTCCGTTGCTCATCGGTCACCAATTCCGAAACAGCATACGCCCTATACAAGCTGTCCGCACTTTCAATCTTCTGCTGTAACCTGTCATACCAAGAAGACAGGGTAAATGTAGCTTTACCCAAATCGACCGTATACCCGGAAGTGTTAGCCAGAAACGTGAGTCTTAAAAGCCGCGTTTCGCCTGCCGGAAGATGTACATACCACTTATACTCGGAAAACCCTGACATGGCATAAGCCACTTGCCGGGTGTTGGCCGTGTCCAAAGGCATCTCACCATTCCAATATTGTTCGTCCGTAAACAAATCCACGTTCAAAGACGGCTCTTTTTCGTCATACACGTGACCGCGTGCCTGTATGGTCACGGTATAATCCCCTGCTTCTTCAGCCTGTACTGGAATCAGCACCCATGCCCGGTTCATGGCATTCACCAAGCTGCTTCCTGACTTTATTTGCAAGGCACCATCCTGTGCCACCTTTTTCCGGTAGTCACAGCTACCCGGCACAGTACAGGCATCGTAGGTGTAATACGTCCCGGCAAACGCGGTATAAGCATCCTCTAATACAGTTCGCACACTGTCTGCTTCTTCACGATCGGAAACACCTGCGTGGGCTACATAGTTGGCAAGCGTCAGTTCCTTGAAAAAAGGCATGAAGGCATCACGGGAATAATATCCGTTACGGGTTTCTTCCGACAATCGGGTCGACGCATGCCGTGCAAACGGTATCAATTCCTCTACCCGGGTTTTCAAATCCTCCGTATCCGTTTGAGCCTCTGACAAGATTTCCCGGGAAGCATCTTCCACATAGTCCGTCAGATAAAAAGCTACCGATGTAAGTGGAGCAATCTGTATGTCTCCTGACAATACCACCTCCTCACCGGTAGCCACGTTTACGGCTTTCCGGCCTTCCAATCCGTCGGCCACACGCAGGGCGTAAGTCTCATCCGAGGTGGTATTTTGAGCCACGACATAAGCCCCTAACTGCTGCTGGTAAAAACGGCACATGGTACGCATGCTGTTATAATGTCCCGGCACGTCGTCATAAGAAGGCACTTCATACACACTTCCTCCGTCTGCCATCTCCGGGCGGTCGGGATAAGTGATCTGATGGTTACCGTTCCAGTATTCATCGGATATGGTTTCCGTTGTACCCGATGCCACATACTCCATCACATCCGGTATGAAATTGACATCGCGAACTTCGTGCTGGTTCACGACATGCACCCGCCCACAGGAACCGAGGCTGCTTTCACTGTAAAAGTTCACAAACAAATATTCCGAACCGTGTTTGACCGCGACAATACCAACTTGCTCGTCTCCCTGCACATAATCCGGACTTTGGGGGACTGACGGCATGGAAGCCTGCGTATCTCCGCCATGGTTTTCACCATAAGCCTGCAATTTATCAATACACTCGGGCAGCCAATAAGAACGGGAATAATAGTTGGACAGGTTACTCTTCATGTCTTCCATTATCCCCAAACGTCCTTCCTTATAACTTTGCCACACATGTCCAAGCAAATCTTCATCGCTGCTGATTGCAGCCACGACCAGGTTATTATAATAAGGTTCTCCCGGGTCGTACCGATTACGCCAACAAGTAACTCCCTCTCCCACGATTTGCTTGTACCCTTCGGCATCGACCCACGGGTAAGTAAACCATGCCTGTGTCTTCTCGTTCGCCACAGCCTTGGATAGGATTTCCTCATCCCCATTACCTCCGGCCGACCTCCCTATAAACGGGTCGCCCAAAGTAGCCAAATACATGTCTATGACACGCGGCCCCATATTGCCATAACAATTCACGCAATCCCATCCGGCTTCCCTTCCGTTTCCTTTTTCCGTCATAACCTTAAAGTCTATCCCCCAAAAGTTGACTTTGGAATCCGTACTTCGGGAATCGCCTAATTCATAATCCGGGAAACCGTCTTCATCTTGTATTGTCCCATCGAATGAATAATCTTTCGGAACACCCGTCCAAAAATCCAATCCGACTGCCTCACGCAGGAAACGAAGCCCCAAACGGGGGGCATTCCGGTAACGCGCATCATCCAAAGCATACAAAGCCAAAGCTGCTCCATAAGCGCTGTAAGCGGCTTCCATAGTCTGATTCGTAATAAAACGACGACCGTTATACGTACATCCGTAATCCAGACTTTCCTTAAAGGCTTCAACCCATTGCTCGCGCCGGGTGCAACCTTCTCCTCCGCCCAAGTCAACCTTCTGATCCAAGAAACCATCACTTATCTGTCCGGCCCTCCATAACTGGTACATTCCAAGCCCCTGCTCACCATAAAGCCCGCCCCAACCGGCCGATGCCTTTTGCTCTGTCGCAGAGTTTCCCATGACGGAACGTTTCACCACAACGCCCTTCTTCCCTAAATTATTGATATATACCAAAGAGTCGATAGCCACCTTTATCTTCTCAGACAAATCCGCAGGCATATTCCCGTAATACCCCTTTTGGTATGCCGTACCCATGACTTCAACGATATTGAAATTATTGTTCCCGTAAGCCGGTTTGAAATCATCTCCTTCGATTTCTTTTTTTATCGTCGAGTTCAGACCATCCACTATTTTCTGCCGCAACGTGGCCAGGTCTTCACTTGTTTTTACCCGGGCATCCTCATACTTTAGAATGGAACCTGACTTTTCATCATCCAAGACGCCGAACATCGGATTCGTTGTCATGTATGCGGCATATATAGGTGGCAAGTCTCCCTCCATGGCACGTTGATACGTTTCAAACACTCCTGGCGTACCGTAACCGAAATAACGCCCGACACCACGGACACGTACAACCACATATTTTTTACCGTCTGTCAATTTTCGCGGCACAATCATCGTATTGTAGGCAAAAGCACCGGGTGCCCTCTGCTCACTGAATGTTACGGCATTACGGGAATAGTCCATCAAATCCTTGTTTTCAACTTGCACCCTGTAACGCTCATTATTTACAGCAGCGTCTCCACCGTACGTACGAAGGGTCAGGTAGTTCTGCTTAGTACCGTCCACTTTCAGTACAAAGCTATATTCTCCACCATAAATACCCAGATACTTTCCTGCGAAAGGATTATTTTCAAAACGCAGGCAGCTACGCCCGGACTCCCCCAAAAATCCTTCTTCTACAGCTTTCACATTCTCCGGACAATACACCGTAAGTCCATGCACTTTCTCACTTTCCGCCAGACCGAGTAAAACCCGGTCTACCACCTGGCCTTGCACCGCCCAAGGATAACCGGCAATAGCAAAGGCAAACAAAAATCCTTTTATTTTCATCTTTTTTTATTTTTAAATAAGATAAAAGAACCTTTCGGCGTCTTTATGACCATATTATAACCCATAAAAACGCCGATTGGATTTTCAACAAAAACAGCTTCTTTATTCCTATACCCCCAAAAGGGCAAGGCTATCGTTCACATCCCCCTGACAGAATTACCGCACGCATGAAGGCAAGAACCAATGCTTACGGTCGGACAAGTAATCAAGCCACTGTTCACGCGAACGTGTGGAATTGGAAAGACCGGCCAGTTTCTCCGCTACCTTCCCTGCCAAATAAGTGGGATCCGAACGGTACTGGGCAATACGCATCAAATCATGAAAACGGTTCCCCTCGAAAGCACACTCCAGTACATATTCGTCCATAATCTTATTTTCCACATCCGTCAAAGAATCGGTACTCGAAACATCGATGACATAAGAAGCATTCATATCCGCATCTCCGCATCCACGACTGTGTAGCCCTTCATTACTTTCAAATATGGAAGCATACAAAGGTGTCACCTGACCGAAATCGAGCCAAGTCTCTCCCGTAAGTTCTTTACGGGAAATGTAATTCCCATTGGATAAGACCTCTGCCGTCAGCCCATACTTCAGTACCGCCATGGCCAACTGGTGCTTACCTAAACGATTGACAGCCTCCGCATAACGCAAATAAACCAGCGGGGCACGACATAACGTGGCATAATAGGAACCTGAATAACTCATATTCCTTACTTTTGTGATATAAGCATCTGTTCGTTCTTCTGCCATGGGATCGTCGGACGGATACTCCATGACATAGGTTCCTAAATCACCGATTACCCCATTACCTCGTAAATCCCCGGCAACAGACACTGGATTTAGCCCGATAGTGTACTGCTGGTTCTCAAAAAGTTCACGACACACAGCCGATGCCCCCAACTGGTAATCCGTACCCAATAAGTCCGGCAGACGCGTCATACCTTTCTCATACTCTCCGGAATAAGCTATGGCAGACACGACATTCGACGTGGAAAAAGAAGAAAACTGTGTGATCCAAGAAGCCGAACCCAATCCTTCACAAGTACTGTTAGCCCATGTATTCCTATAAGTTCCGTTAACGGAAAGTTTACGGTCCAACATGAGTTGATAATACATATTCGCCGCACGGGAAAAATCCCCACGCCACAAATAAAGTTCACCCAACAGGAAACGGATTGGAATAAAAAGTTGGGTTATCGGATAAGAATTCACCGTAGCATACTCTCCATCCGTAAAAGGAAATACTTCAGCCCTACCATCCGCAGGACAATAAGGTTTCAAATCACGAATAAGCGTATCGATAAGAGCCTCCGGCAACAGGCTGTTCCCAGCCGCAGCCAATGACTGTTCCGATACGACAAAATCCGTAATTTCCCCTGCGCTTTCATCCACATGAAGGATGGGATACGTAAAATAGCGCACATGCCCATAATCCAAAGCCAATTGTAAATAAGCCCAGGCCCGAATACACTTCACCGGCGCCACTAATGTATCGCTTTTTGTACCGAACACATTGCGGTCGATACGGTCGATATAGTAATTACAATTATTCACCAACGCATAAAACTTACGCTCATTAAGGTATTGGTTTGTAGTATCTGCCTCGAAAAACTCTATATCCCGTAAATCCTGAGAAGAATTACGCGTTTGTGTCAACAAGTCGCCTCTTAACTCATTGGAGATAAAACGACCGTCGCCCACTTGCTGCATTTGCTGCAAGATTCCGCATATCTGATAAAACGCATCCCGTTCGGTAGAAATGACCCGTCCATCGGTATCTACCACACTGGTCAAATCGTTTTCAAAAAAGTCCGAACATCCTCCAAAAAGAATGGACACGACACATGCGCCTAATATATTTTTTGCTATCTTGATATTCCACATAACAGTAGGTTTTATAAGTTTAACTTGATTCCGAACCGGAAAGAACGCCCACCGGACAAAATTCCGTAATCCACTCCCTGTACAAGAGGAGACGTGCCGTAAGAGACTTCAGGATCTGCTCCGAGATACTTCGTCCAAGTATAAAGGTTGGATGCGGAAACCCATGCGGTCGCCCCATGAATAAACTTCATACGTATGGGCAGTTCATAAGACAGCTTTACGTCTTTAAGACGAAGATAACTTCCATCTTCAACAAAGCGGTCGCTGAAACGTGCATTGCCCATCGGATCCCCATACACGGCACGGGGCATATCGGTCACCTGTCCGTCATAACGCCAACGCCCTGCCATGGCCAATGTCTGGTTGTTCAAAGTCCCTCCTTGTTCCAGCAAATGCCGACGATAATTATAAATATCGTTACCTAATAAGTAAGTGAAAAAGAACTCCAACATAAACCGCCCCATGGACATACGATTCATAAAAGATCCTGTTAACGCAGGATTGGGATCCCCGATGACAGTACGATCTTTCTCATCGATCAAGCCATTACGGTCCAAATCTGCAAAATGTACATCCCCTGCATGGAAATCAAGTTTCTTGCTTTTTGTATCATTCCATGTCTGCAACCCCGAAGCCATAGCCTGACGCTCTGTTTGGAAAACCGTACTTCCGTTCTCACTAACTGTACGATAACCATAGAATACCCCCAAAGGCTGCCCCTCCGCTACGAGCACATTGCCCTTCCCTACGGAGTTTTCAATAAACCCGCCCGGCACAGAAAGCACCTTATTCTTATAATGCGTAAAGCCTAATTCGGCACTCCATTTGAAACGAGAACGATTGACTATTTTAGCACTCAGATTCAGTTCTATCCCTTCATTTTCCATTTCTCCGCCATTGGCCAAATAACTATCCAATCCGGTCAGAATATCTGCAGCGCGGTACATCAACATATCCGACACATGATGCTTGAAATAGTCTATGCTGATGCCCAAACGATCATGCAAAAAAGACAAATCGATTCCCGCATTGATTTTACGTACAGTCTCCCATTTTAAACGTTCGTTCCCCAAATTGGCAATTTGTAAACCGTTGGCATTACCGAAATAATTCACGGGATTCAAATAAGCATAACGGTAAAGGACATCAAGGCCGTCATTTCCGCTCCAACCGATTTCTGCCCGGAGATTCAACCGGTCTATCCATCCGACACTCTGCATAAACCGTTCGCCGGACACTAACCAATTCACGCCTGCAGAAGGGAATGTGGCCCATGTCCCACCCAAGAAACGGAAACCGTCGGAGGCCTCCCGTCCAAAAGAGTTGCATGCCTCCTCCGTAAGAGTTCCCCATACACCATAACGTTGGTCGTATGAATACGCAGCCGACAAATACATGGCAGAATTTCGCAAGGTAGTCTTCCGGCCATCTATGACCTTACCCACTAAATTCGTATTGAGGTTGACAATCTTGTCACTTCCCGTATTATGCCCTTCGCCATAATTGCTTTTATAAGTATTGGTTTGAATACGCAGCCCCAATGAAGCATCCAACTCATGACGCCCCCCGAATGTATGATTGAAATGGAAACGGGTGTCACTAAAGAGTTGGTCTTGATTGATACTCTGATCCTTTACCGTATTCTCATACACAGTTCCATCCTCTTGTACTTGAGGAGCAATCCCTTCAATCGGACTGTAATAATGTTCTTTTACAGCATTCATACTGTAAGCAAAACGAGAACTAAGGTCGAACATATCATTAATATTCCACTTCGGCTGGACATTCACTCCAAAACGGTACTGTGTGAATTTCCCTTTGGCATTATCCAATAAAGATTGGGGGTTAGACACACCGAAAACATCCACCTCCGATAAGTTGGATGTGTAATTCACTCCATCGCTCGTAAATTGATAAGGTAAGACCAACGGTGATTTAATCAAGGCCAAATGCACGGGAGAAGTGTAATCGTTCACTCCATCGTCAAGTACATTGCGTGTCAAATGTGAAAAGTCAAACCCCGCAGCCAAAGTGAGTCTCTTTGCCAATACGATATCTGCATTAAAACGGGTCGTAAGCCGATCGTGGTCGGTTGTCTTTACTTGTCCACGTCCCATGGCATAAGCTATCGACAAAGCATATTTGGCCACATCATCTCCTCCTTCCACATTTAATCCATAATACTGACGGATACCTGTTTGGCACACGTCATCCAACCAATCATGATTATTGTGATATTGATTATAAGTAATATTGGAAGAAAGGTCCGGATCGTCATTCAGGAAACCGTCGAAACGGTCTGCGGCATCATTTCCCATACTCCCTTTAATCAACTCACTGGCATAAGAACGATATTGCCCTCCATCCATCATTTTGGGCATTTTAGGACGGAAGTTGAAAGCCCAGTTCATATTCAAATCTATTTTCGTGGCTATGCTCCTGCCCCGCTTGGTCGTAATGAGAATAGCTCCATTCGCCCCTTTTGAACCATAGAGGGAAGTAGCATTCTTGAGGATTTCTACTTTCTCCACGTCATTTATATCGATATTGGCCAAAGCATTGATATAGAATCCGGAAAAGACAGACTCCACATTCTCCGTATTTTGAATGACACCGTCTATGACCACCAAAGGCTGAGAATTCAAATTTACGGAATGATAGCCCCGAATGAACATATTGGCTCCAAGCCCCGGCAAATCTCCCCGGGAAACGGCACGTACATCTCCCCCAAAACGCATTCCGATTTCCTCGTCTACCGAAAAGGAGGTACTACATCCCCACACGTCATCTCCGGACTTTTCGCTCCGGAAAGCTTCGGTGTACATCACCATATCCTTACTTCTCTGACCACGAAGAGAAACGGTTCGTGGCACATAACCGGGTGATGAAAACGTCAACTGCCCGTCATAAGAAGCCACGGGAACACGATAATATCCCTTCTCATCGGTCAACGCAGATATGCCTGGCATTGAAGCGACAGAGACACCTAACAACGGTTCTCCTGATACCGCATCCGTCACACATCCTTTCACGTAATATTTCATCTTAATGCTGTCAACCGATTGTACTTGTACACTATCAGACGGCATTACAGCCCATGCTGCCGGGCAAACAGAGACCCATACGGCAGTCATCCACATATATTTAAACTTGTTCTTCATAACCATATTAATTTACAGGTTCCAATATGACACAGTCGATACGCATATATTTTTCATACACGGCCAAATCCGCAGAACTCGTTACGGCACACTCCACCCTTAAATAAGCCGTGGTCGTCTGCTCTGCCTGCACTGACGCAAAAGGAGATGCCGTATAATTGGCATAAGGGAATTTGAAATTCTTAGCCACCAACATTCTGTCCACCCGATAAGCATCTGTAATAAAAGCCGGTGACGTTCCGTCAATAGGTTCCGGAGTTTGCGTCCCTTTATAGTCCGAAGGCGTAGAAATCGCTGCATCTTCTTTCAGCGTTCCATCTTCATGCACATACGTAAGATAGAATTTTAATTTCGTAGAACGCATCTTGTCCGGGTCGTTCACACTGGCTGTATCCACTGCAGATGCAGGCAATGTGACCAAATATATATTATATTTACCCGCCAACGTATTAGGTAACCGGAATCGCACCGTATTCTTCTGGAAAGACAGAGAGGACGGAATAATATACAAGAATTTATTTTCAGAAACTTGTCCGGCAAACTGTGGATAATTCTCCACCGAACGGGAAGAAACAGAACTACAGTATTGGGTTGCATAATTCGATGAGTACTCCGCCTCCACCCGAATTTCATTATGCCAACTCTCCGTCGGGTCAAACTTCAGCTCGTCTGCCACATACATCAGGCCGTTACTCACCTCGCGACGTTCCGCACCGTCAAAAAGGTATTGCGGAGAATGAAAGACATTACCGGAAGTAGACACAATGGAATCCCCCGCCGGATGGTCCACATCCAGGCTCTTACGGAAAACTATATCCTGTAACATGGCCTGACGTGTATGCGCCTCGCAAAGAGAATCCGCCAAAGGTGTATCCAATTCAAAATTCCCCGTTACACGTATTCCCGAAATATTAATCTTGCCATCCCCGAAAGTCCGATAGTAAGGACGTACTTTTGCATAATGCCTCTTCCAGGCCGCATCGGATGGGGCTAAGACGGTGTACACACTGTCTTCCTTATAAATATCCCCATAATGGCTCATCCAGTCGTTTTGAAAATTAAAAACGGAATCATACAAAGTTCGTCCGTTTTCATCCACTCCCAAAACCGTACTTTGCTCCGGAAGGAATGTATATTCATCCATTTTCTGTAAATAATCGCCAATAGAATCCGTCTGGTTCCCCGCTTTTAACTCTTCATAAAGATTACGATAAAAAGGGACGATACGATTGACTGTATTCAGAACCCCGTTGGCACCTCCCGTCACATCTTTTACCACAGCGTCATTGCCAAAAACCAGACCGTCATTTGCGCTCGTAAGGTTTTGATATTTTCCGTTCAACATCTTTACGCGCAGAGAAGCGTCTTCCGCATCCCAAACATCCCCCTGCGTATAGGTATAACGGCAAATATGATTATAAAGGAATTGCTCTAAGGTATCGTTCGTCAAATTAAAACTTTCCATCGCATCGTTATCCGGTGCAAAAACGGTAAAAGTTTGTGATGACGAAAGCAAACCGTCCATACCATTGTCCCTCACCACCTGCGCAAAGCGGCTCAACTCCGGCCTCTCGTCAATAATCTGCATCAAGGTTCGGGTTTCCTGCCCACCCACAGTATAGTGGTCATCCCAAGCATGTTCTTGGCATCCCAGCAATCCGGCCGCACACCCGATAACCAAAGCCAAGTTTTGTATTATTCTTGTAGTCATAACCTTTTTGTTTTATCTGTTTTAATCTAAGCTTTCTTGCCGCTGATAATAATCATTTTGTTTCAGTTTGTCATTTACATCCATTTGGTCTTTATGAATGGGCCAATACCAATATCCCATACTCGACAGTTTTCCGGCTATGCCATCCGGAGGTGTTCCGCTCCATTTGTCATTGACCAGCGTATTGATGATATTATCCGTAGGGCCACCCGCACGACGAACCTGACGAAGCAAATCAAACCAACGCTTTCCTTCGAAAGCAAACTCTCTCCGACGTTCTGCCATCACCATATTCTCTGCCGAAGTCTTGTCGTAAGAATCAGAATGGCTTAAGGAATCCACTCCATCGGGATGTGCCCGTACATAAGTCATGTTACACAAAGAGGAGACTTGGTCGAAATCGGAAGCCGTCGTTCCGGACACAGCCAAGGCCTCGGCTTTCATCAGATAAATGTCTGCCAATCGGTATACGATCCAATTGTTCACCGAGCTTGAGGCTCTATAAATATAAGAAGACGTTGAAGCCTCGGCCTGCGTATCCGCCAATGGTGCAGATTGCCCTACATACTTGAATATACGGGACTGTTTTAAATCGATATATTGCATGCCTCTGACATCCGCCAAGTCATATAAACCGATGATACTGTTCGTTGGCTTGAAATGAGGATTGGTTTCGGCATTCCCATACAACGCGGTCAAGGCACTCCTGTTATTGGAATTGGCACTATTCAAATTAAATTCAAAAATACTCTCATCCGAATTGCCCGAGTAAAACACAGATGTAAAGAATGTACTCCTCGGCAATAACGTCCATCCCGTGTACTCTTCCCCAGACAAAGTTATCGGATTAGCCAACACCTCATTACACTCTGCAATACAATCTGCATACCGCCCTGCCCATAAATAGATATCGGCCAATAATGCACGACAGGCATTTTTCGTCACATGCCCGCAATTCATGGCCTGATATCCCCACGAAGGCGTGGCATAAGATTTTGCCAACTGTACATCTGCTATCAAATGCTCCAGCATCTCGTTTTCCGAAATTGCCCCCACATTGTAATCTGTCGCATCGCTCGAACTCGGTTCCGTAACATAAGGCACCACATCCCCGTATCCGCGAACCAAATAGAAATAACACAAGGAACGGATAAAATAAGCTTCGCTCAAATCGTGCTGGAGATCCGATTCCAAATAATTATTATCCTTATTGCGCACATCCGGTGCCTTTTGAATCACATAATTACAAATGTTTATGACTTTATAAAAAGAGTTCCAACTACAAAGCGAATTGCTCGACAGAATGTTCCCTTCATCCAATATTGCACGCTCCTCCGTAGAAGGACTGGAGGACTGGATATTGTCCGAACGCATCTCGCCCAAATACACGAAACGTTGCAATACGGCAGACTCCAACATATAACGATAGGCTCCGGCCACCATCATCTCCACGTCTTCCGCACTATCCCAAAAGTCATCTTCTATGATTTCATCTTCCGGATAAAGTGTCAGCCAGTCGTTGCACGAAGAGAGGAAACATGAAAAGACGCAAGCCACCAATATATTATTCAATAAATGTTTCATTGCCTGATAAACTTATTAAAGAATTAAAAACCTAAAGAAATACCCAACATCCAGTCCTTCGAGCGAGGAGTAGAAGATTTGTCTGTCACCAAACCAAAATCTCCAATATTGATTTCCGGATCCACGCCCGAATACTTCGTCAGACAAAAGAGATTATTCACCGTAAGGTAAATGCTGGCCGTATTCAAACCTATTTTCTTGATAAGGTTCTTTTTGAAAGAATAGCGTAAAGTAATGTACTTCATGCGCAAGAAACTGCCGTCTTCCACGTAGCGGTCGCTGGGCAAAGAGTTGTATGCTTCCTGATACACGGCTCTTGGAACATCCGTCACATCGCCTTCTTTTCTCCAACGCCAGTTGACCGACGTGCATTGGTTATAACCTTCATACATATTTTCCATCGACCGACGAGCTGCATTCATGATTTTGTACCCATAACGGAAGTTGAAAAAAAGACTGGCTGAAAAGTTGTCATAACGCAAATTCAACCCGAAACCTCCTGTCAACTTAGGATTACAGTTCCCCAGATAAACCACATCATACTGGTCGATATTACCATCGTGATTAATGTCTTCATACATGGCATCACCACCCTGGAATTGATACGCCGTGGAATTATAATAGTAATACATGGGTTTAGGATTCCCATTATAATCTTTCATGACCGCACCATTTGCATCACGGGCCACAGGGACAGTCTTACCTTCTGCCATAGCCTTGTCATAATTATCAAAACTGTAACTATACACGCCTTTATAACGGAAACCATAAATAGACCCGATAGAATTGTCCACCTGCAACCGGGACGGGAAAGCCGTACCATTTGCAAAATCCGTCACATTATTATATTTTGCCAACACGACGGGATCCATTTCTATGATGGTATTCCGGTTGCTGGACAAATTGGCATTGAACGAAACATCGAACTTTCCGATGGAAAGGAATTTGTTGAATGCAAAACTAACCTCCCAGCCATCGTTATCCATCGTACCCACATTTTTATAATCCAACGTGGTGAATCCCGAAGTCGGAGAAATGTTCAAATCAGGGAATAACATATCCGTGGTACGTTTATGATACCAGTCAAAGGCTGCCACAAATTTGCCATTGAACAATTCCAAATCTGCCCCCAAGTTCGTTGAGGTCACCCTCTCCCAACGCAAATCTGTCAAACGTATATTGCTTGGATATACGGCTGTCGTCCCCATATAACCATAAGTGTCGATAGCCATACGGTTAAAATAAAGATAATTGTCATCAGGCTGACGACCGGCAATACCCCAACTGGGACGAATCGCAAAAAGGGAAAGCACGTCGCGAATACCATCAAACCATTTCTCATCCGTTATAATCCATTTGGCACTCACACCGGGAAACCATCCGTAACGGTTATTATCTCCGAATTTCGTACTTCCATCCATACGGACGCTTGCATCGAATATATAACGTCCTTTGAACGCATAATGCAAACGACTGGAAAAAGACACACTGCGCGAAGCGTTGTTACCATTGGTCAGGGTCGAAAGAGTAGCCGGTGAGGAAGCATCCGTAATGCCGGAGCCCGGATGTCCGTAAGATGTAATCTCCTGGCTGGTCCCTCTGGAACTTTCCGTATTCCACGCCGCCATCATTTGCAGGTCGTGCTCCTTATTAAGGAAACGGCTCTGCCATGTCAGCTTATTTTCCGTCATAATCTTCAACGTCTCGGTGTTTTTATCGGTTGCAGAATTGACTGAACTGTTGTCCCACGCACTGTTACTGCATTCACCGGGCAAAAAACGCTCCCGGTGCTCCGTATTCATATCCATTGAAACATAACCGCTATAACGGAGATAGATTTTCTCGGGATCAAAGAAATCATACTGTAAACGTATGGTAGGCAAAACCCGATACGTCTTACTATTATCCTTCGCCAAGCGACCCAAAGCAACCGGATTACGCAAATTCTTCTGGCTATTGCTCATATTAGAGCTACTCAATATGTTATAATATTCCCCCGTATTCCGGCCATCAGCCGTTTGACGGTATATACTTAAATTGGGCATCTTCTTATAGGCTATATCCAACAACTTATCATAGTTTTGGTCATTATCCCCATAAGTAAACTGGAAATCCGTACGTACAAGCATTCGGTCACTGATATGGTAATCCAACTGAGCACGGGTACTATAACGGTCATAACGTTGTCCGATATTCGTTCCTGTGCGGGTATAATATCCTCCGGATATATAAAATGTCGCACGTTCACCACCACCTTGTACGGTCACATAATGGTCATGCGTCCATCCTTTTTGCGTCACGGCATCCACCCAGTCCGTATTGTTATCATACATCTGATACTCCGACCATGTAGGATCATATTGAAACTCCTTGAAGTCATAATCATCATGGCTGCTATTTCCCGTAAGCTGATTCATGTTAAAGTAACTTTGCTTCATCATCATAGAGAAATCATCTCCATTCAATAGCTTATATCCTTTAGGCTGTGTGGCACCTGTCAACTTATAACTGTAAGTAACCCGCGTCTTTCCCATGGCTCCCTTTTTGGTCTTTATCATAATCACACCGTTGGCACCCCGGGAACCCCACATCGCAGTAGAAGCAGCATCCTTCAATACCGTAATTTCCTGAATATCCTCCACATTTACATTCAACAAGTCTGCATACTGTTCGTCCGTAGCCGCATCAAATTGAAAAGAACTGGCATCCGCACTTTCAAAAGGAATATCATTGACCACAATCAAGGGTTCCGCATTTCCTAAAATCGTAGTCGTACCACGGATACGCATCTGGCCTCCTTGCCCCGGAGTACCGCTTCCCACGATATCCAGTCCCGGTATACGTCCCTGCAAGGCATCATCTACGGAAGTTACGGAAATACCCTCGACTTCTTTCATGTCGAAAGTTGTCATAGCCATGGACACTTCACGCTGTGCGATGTTGAACGTAGCATCGCTCGAACGTTTTTTAGCCGTAATCGTCGTCCCCTTCAAGGTCACCGTATTGTCTTCCAAACGTACGTCGATTTTACGGTTCGAACCGATTTCCCGTATGACGGTCTTAAAACCGACATAAGAAAATTTCAATTTATTGTTCACACTTTTAATGGCAAAAGCATACTTCCCGTCCATGTTCGTGGTAACACCGCCTACGACACGGTTACTCGCATCTATCTCAGCCACGGAACACCCCATAACTCCTCCGAATTCATCGGTCACCGTTCCCGAAACCATTATTTTCTGGGCTGCGGCATGCAGTACCATTCCCCACAATACCGCCAAAAACAATATTTTTTTCATGTCATTGCTCCAAATTACTCTTTCATTGTCAATATCCTTGTCAATCAGTCTGACCGGCCAAATAATCATCCAAATCTTCATACAAATCCGTATGCCATTGATCGGAAGGTTGCTCAAACCATAACACCTTATCAATCTGATGTACCACGGTACAACTATAGCTATCTATGGTAGTCGATTTTGACAGGTCCGGACTATCCACACTGCCGGTTGCATTATTCACACGAATGTCGCGCCCTATCAGGTTATAACGTCCCTCGTCTAACATTACATTAGCCCTGCCGCCTATATTGTCCCTGACTACGATTGAACTACCGGTGTTCGTTACATATACCGGATAAAACTGCATCGTCCCATTGTCAATCGTCTCGGTCAGATACTCTGCATCCGTTTCCTTCTTCCCTTTGATAAATACACTGTTATCTTGAATATGATAACGGATAAAACGCCTAAGCTTATCTACTGCAATCTGATATAACGAATCGATATGAGTCTCTTGCCCTTCGGCCGAGAGTTCATACAAGTCTTGTAATTCTTCCGGTGTAGGTATATAGTGCTTATCCATGGCTTCCTGCAACAACTCATTGGTCGGTACATACAATGTATAATCATATTGTTGAAGGAAAGTGATATAATAATCCAACGGAATGACAGAGGCCGTCGCAGAATTACTGAAAATACTGCACGCATTACACAATGTCAGGAATGTATAAAAAGGACTATTGGGATTCACGACACTACTGCTTGCACTTTGATTCAAATTCTTGTAAGTAGAAGTCAGTGTATTCTGTACAACCCCGTCTATCAGATAAGACGTTCCGTTAGTCTTTTCCGACGCATCTGTGATTTGAAGGGCATGGTTGCCGTTTACACCCTGTCCGTTATTATCTGTATTTCCCCACCCGGACACAGACGCTCCCGCCGATGTTCCTGTGATACGGAGCGGCATGTACCCCATTGTGACGAAATACTCCTGTCCCCCGGCTACAGCCTGCCGGAATTCTTCGTTACTGTTAACCACCAAGGTATGGCTTCTCATGATATCGTTAAAACGATTCTTAATGATGCCGGCATCCGTTACGACATTAATGGAATCACCCGTTTGCATACTATATACCGTGGCTTGTATTTCACCGGCCGCATTCAATGAAAATTTCCAATAAGCTTGCGAAGCCAACGGAAGCCCCATGGAAACGGGGTCTACATAATGATTCAAATATTCATCGGGCGTAATAAAGAACTGGTAGCAACTCAACAATGAACGCAAATAGTACATAAATTGTGTATGCGTGTCATTCATTGCCACATTGAATATTTGGTTGGCAGGATCAATCTTGGCAGGTCCCATGACCGAACGGTAGTCCAATGGCGGGAAAACCTTATTAACCACATACACCATTCCATTACGCGCCACATAGCGTCCGACCACATCCGCTTCAGATAGCTCCATATCATAACCCGCCTCATCCTTCAGTATCGAAAAGTTATGCGGCAATGAAGCCAAGAAAGAATATTTCTGATGGTTTTTCACAAAGTCAGCCACAATGTTGTCCGGCACATTATCCCACGTTCCAAAACTTTTCACCAAGTCCTCTCCTTCTCCACCGATTCTGAAATAATCCTGCATGGCTTCATTCGTGGGTACAAACATCACCCCCATGTCTCCCTGAAAAGCCGGTTCCGTAGAATTGGCATTCCGGGCCGCTGCTTGGTAGGCATTCCAAGCAGGATCAAAATAAAGACAGGCGTTGCTTTTATCGTTTCCCTGGTCGTCCACAGTCAATGCACCATACAAATTTAAACTATGGTTGTCACGGTTTTCCGGATGCTCGTTAAAATAACGCAACGAATAGATACGCGGTGAAGTAGCCGTAGCCTCCTGATATACCACTGGAATAGCAAAACGGTTCATCAATTTGCTGAATTCCCGTGTCTGCTCGTCTTGATTTATAAAACCGGCCATCGTCTCCGGTGGCAAAATCAATCCTTCCAATTCATGCAAATAACCATTCTTACATGTAATGTCTTGTTGAATGATCTTATTGTCATACAAAGCCGCCTCACCCGTAGATAAAGTTCCATCCATAACATACTGCATATCTGCATCCGTAATACCCAATTCCGCCGAGACCAATGGGAAGAATTGGGTTAGCGTAAGAGCTGTGGCATCCTGTAGCAGGCGGACGGTATCTTCTTCCAATGCCGAAAAATAAGGGCTTGTGGCATACTTATCCAATAAGTCGGATTTCAACAGCAAAGGGACGCTGTCTGTCACATTATAATAGGTGGAACGCCGCAACACCGTACCACTCACATCCCCGTGACAAAGGCGTTCGATAAGTTGGGCATTACTGATTCGTCCCAAACTGATGAACATGCCTTTAAGCGTAGGTGACATCTCTTCATAAGACTGAGGGCCTTCCCCCTTCGCCTTATTATCTGCAAAATAACGGTCGAATGCTTCATCACGCGTAAAGAACAAAGTATTGGACCCCGTTCGACGCATCACCTCCGTCAACCCACAATCATCAATAAGGCGAACGTAGTAGTTACAATCTCCCCGCCCTTTCAGATAATCATAAATATTTTCTCCCAACCACTCCGGGGAATGGTCTTCCAAAGCTTCAAAGTTATCTGTGCAAGATACTGCCAAGCCGAAAGACAACATCCCGGCCAGACAACACCCCACCATATTCTTATATCTTTTCATCATGCTGTGTATATTAGTCTTTACTTTTAATGTTGATCCTCATTTTCCAATAAATCTGTCGGCATGAATTCTATGAAATCCACATCAAAATCTCCGGCACGCATGGCCACCAAACGCAATTCATGCGTACCGTCCTCTGTCCAGTTCACAATATTGAGGATCTTCCTCAGCCGAGTGTCTACGTTACGGGCGGTCAGGTTGTCACCATACGCTAAATTATGATAATTGGTTCCTACATAACAATTCGGTGCCTTCATATAGCCATGGTTCCGCAGATTCTTGTCATTTTCCAACCCGTATGGATCTTCCTCGCTTTCTCCCATACCTGCAAAACGGCTACTTCCCGACTCTTGGATAGCCAGCCAGTCCTGAATCCAACCGGTATCCCCGCTATAGGCTGCCATCCGTGAATCTATCGGAATGCCGCAAGGCATACCATCCAAATAAGCCTGTACGACAGCACCTTTCGTTGTGTTCGTAGCAAAACTCAAACGAACTTCGTAAGACCCCTTAGGTATCGGACCGACCTTCATCGTGAAATCAAAATTACCGGTTAAAGTAAAATGGTCTCCATGCAAATAATCATGGGGTGTACATCCCTCATACGTAATATAAGTGGTATTATTCGACGTAAAACGTACATTCTTAAAATAGCCGTCGGGAAAACTCGTAATATACCAGTTATAGCCTTTGTCCCCGTCATAAATCACGGAGTTATTCACCCCCTCGGATAAAAATGTACGTACATCCATTCTTATACGGCGATGGAAAACGTCCGCCTTGACTTCGTCGGAATACACCAACATGTTATTCAACCCATGCAACACGCCGTTCTGACAATACTGATCCGCCTCATCGTTCAAGATGCGGATAATAGGCTTCCCACCATAGGAATCCTGCATCGTCATGGCAGAGGTGTAAAGCGGATTATAAGGAGTATAAGGACAATTCAAAACCGGAACACCCTTAGCAGAGCTGTTATCCTTATCCACCGTATTGGCATTTTGCACATAAAGCAACATATTGGGTTGCATGGATACATAATATTGTTCCACCCGGTATTCCTCATCGCATATATGGTCGTACCATGTAAACCAATCGTGCATAGCTACATAATATTTATTAATAACCAACTTGTTTTTAGGACGCTGGACATCATACAAATGATACCCCACGAACTTATGCAGACTATTCCGAGGGTCTGTCTCGTCCTCTATGTCGGCTCCCTCCGGATAAACCTGTTTGGCATAGGCACGTAAGCCATCCAAATCCCTTATGCCCTCGCGTAAAAACATAATCGAGTCACTCTCGGCAAAACAAGTATAGAGGTACTTCTTTGTTGTAGGCCATTGATAGTAACCCGTTGAAGACGAACCTACTTCTGTTCCTCCCGGTAATGTAGTGGACAATGGCGCCTCATAGCTCGCATCTTCCAACACCATCATGGAGTCCCTCCAACCTGTGGCCAACAAAGCCTGGCCAAAAATGGAATAACGGGGATTGTTCGCCACAAAGTCTGGAAGCATGTCATTGTTCCCTTCCAGAACCCGGTCCGTGATGTGCACCACACCGTTCAGCATCTCATTGTTCGGATTCACGATGTCCGCATATTCGTCACCCGTCTTGATGCCCCATACACCGCTGCCTGACTGTACGGAGGCCGTCAGGTAGCGTCCCAACATGTTCTGTACAGGAAAAGAACCTTCCGGGAAGTCTTCCGTCATATAAGCATCCACGGCGTTCGCCTGACCGTCTATCAACTGGTAATACACCATCTCGCGCACATCTGCCGTATCCATCTGCTCCAACCGCTTACCCACAGCAGCATACCACTTTTCCATGGCTTCGTCATTCGGGACAAAACAGGTGTATTTGCCGTAAGATTCCAACAACTCGTACGCACCGGCCATGCGTAAAGCCTTTTCAAACTCTTTCAATTCCTGACGACCGGACACATAAGAGGCTACCATTTCACCCTCGAAGGTGCGGTAACTTTCACCCACATCGTCGGAATCCATGCAACCAGACAAGATGGACGCCCATAACAAGGCACAGCCTACTACACTATAAAAACTCGACAGATTCTTCATTTTCCTGTATTATAATTCAAGCGTATCAAAAAACAGGAAGAAAGATTTCCGGAAAGACCCGGAAATCTTTCTTCTACCATGGTTTATCTCACTACGATCTTTTTCAACGTTATTTGTTTGCCTTCAACGGCTTTCACCACATACATGCCATTGGCTAACGTGAAAGAAACCTGTCCTTCGGCGGAAGCGGAAGCAACCAACCTGCCGTCCACTGAATAAACACACACCTCGCCATTGGCCATCACGCGGACATTATTCCCGTTCACGGTTACCACGGTTTGGCTCTCCATCTCCGTATCCTCGATGGCCGTAGCTATCGTTTCGGTAGGTATGGCATCCAACGAATCATAGAAACGGATCCAGTCTACATACACGGCATCGTCCGCACTCTGCATGCCGACCCAACTGACATACTGGGCACAGGCCTTACGGTCGCCGAAAGGCACACCGCATTCCAACAAATCCCAAATATAAACGTCGCCACGCTTCTCCAACAGGTTATCCATATTGGCTGCCGGTTCTTCCACGCTCTTCCTTACATAGAAGGTAAAGCCGTTGAACGTCACATTCGGATTGTTCGATTTCCATTTCATGGCAAAATAACGGTTGATACCGGAATTCAAGTTGATGGCATACAAGGAATCGCACTGCTGGTTAGGTTGGGGCACACGGTTCAATGCAGAATTATAAAATCCGTGTTCACGCATAATGCTGACGGTCTGCCCGCCTTCTTCGCTCCAGTCTGTGACTTTCTCCGCCACATTCACGGAATCGGCATGGATATCGTCATATTTATCCATCCAATTCAGCTTCAGGCAACTCATCGCATTGCCCTCGCCGTCTTCAATGGTATTGTCTATCGCAAGGTTCGTACCCATGCGCCAACCATTGGTGCTCCATCCTTCCACATAAGGAAGGGTAGCCCGTTCCGTGGCCACTTTCTTCGCGCCATCCGCCCATGGGTATTTCTCGAATGAAGCCTTGTAGGCCGGTTCCAGTGCCATTTCCACCGTTCCATTGAATTCCCATGCGCTACCTTCGCCTGATGACATCGGATAGTTCTCCGCGTCATGATCGGACGGGTCATATTCGGCCGGTGTCGGGAAGAACAGGTAATTGGCTATTTCATCCTTCGTCTCCACCGTCGGGATTTCTTCTGCCACGGACAGTCTGTTCTCCATGTCATCGAAGTAATAATAATAATTTCCCACCTTGAAGTCATAGCCCGGCTCGTCCACAGTACCACGGTTGGCCAAGACCACGTTGGCCGCATTGCTACCCGTCAACTGGCTGGCATCCACAAGCATCAGCGAACCGTCCGTGGCCTGCACGATCGTACCGCTCGCCGTCTTGAGGTTATAAGCCTTTTGGCCGTTTACCTCTCCGTTGTCTACCAGCATGAAGGCCACGGCATTTTCAGGAGACACCGTGGTCATCAGTTTACCCGTATAATTCCCGATGGTCTTGTCCACCGTCTCCAAACCCAAAGCCATACCGGAGTAATTCACAAACGTATTCATCAAACTTTCCGTGTGGTAAGCGATGGCCGTCAGGAAATCCTTTTTCGCAACGGCCAACGCCTCTATCTGGGCCGTGAAGTCCTCACTTTTCGATTCGGGGTTATCATAGACGGCTTTCGCGGCCGAATATGCCTCTTCCAACACGGCCAACTGGTCGGAGAACTTATAGTTGGCAATGAACTGCTGCACATCGTACATGCTGCTGTTCAGTACGCCCTTCTGAGGATCCACAACCTCGCCGTCACCCCAATTGTTCTCTGCGGTCAGCGATTCGTCGAAATCCTTCATGGATGAGAAAGTCTTGATCCATTTCAAGTAAACCGTAGGCATTTCCTCCTTGGTCTTCACACGGCTACTGATCGTATCACCGTCCTCGATCTCGTAAGCCAACGTGTCGGCATATACTCCCAAAAATCCCAAACTGAAATTGCTCAATTTTATATCGGTAGTATCCAGACACAATGTACCTCCTCCCTCTTTGGCTTCCGCACAAATAGTAGACAAATCCATGGCCAAAAGGAAATCGGCCTTGTCCCCGGCTTCGGGATTCAGACGGACCAGATGCCATATCGAATCGTTATACTCCGTATGTACGGCCTTGGCCGTACGGTAATTATCATAACCATTATTACCTCTATTCAACTGTACGGAATCTCTTCCCAACATATCCTTCAACGGTCCCCCATACTGCAAGAAACGGTAACGGCCATTCGCATCCAGACCATTCACCGGTAATTTCTCCGAAGTTCCTGTTTCTGGATTATACCATTTAAATTCCGGTTCAAAATATCCATCTGCAATTTTCACTTCCTCCGAAGCCTCATCGTTCAAGGGTACGGATATTTTCATCGCAATAACCGGATAAGCCCTTGTGATTGTCATTATACCGGCTCCTGTAGCACTCTCTTTCAGCGTCATCTCCGAACGGAAATTAAAACCGCCCTTGTTCGTTTCCTTTGTGGCATTATTGATACCCATCGTGAAACGTACATAATCCATATCATCGGTATAACCGACTTCCGGATACCAACCGGTCACTTTCTTGCCGTTTCCGCCTTCCGAAAACAGACCGGAAGCTTTCAACTGGGTCGGCGTCCAGTTATAATAACCGTCAACCCCATGCACGGGATCCTGAGCCCACGCCTGCATGGCCGTGGACAAAAGAGCCACATAAAAAATGTTCCTTTTCTTCATAAGTAAAACATTTAAGTTAATAATTAGAATATATAATAAAAACACGGTTCATCTCAATCCATGCAACTTACTTTTTTCATATATGCACGCACCTCAAGCCTCCCCAGGTACAAATGTTTTTCCACAGTACGGACACTCAGATTCAAACGTTCCGCAATCTCTGCCGGAGACAGATCTTTGTAACGACTCAAATAATATATGTCCTTACGCCGCTGCGGAAGCGAATTGACCTTTTTGCGCTCGCTCGTCAAAATCCATCTTACATGCAATTTTTCCTCTACGGAAGGCTCGCACGACCGCGAACTAGTATCGAACATATAAGAACTTATTTCCACACAATACCTCTTCCTACGGATATAATCTATTATCAGGTTACGCGCGATAGCGAATATAAATCCGTCCACAGTTTCCCTACAAATCATATCTTGCATCTCTAACAGACGCAAAAAGACATCTTGAGACATATCCTCCGCATCGGCTACATCATGAATCCGATTCGTAATGAACTGAACCAACGATTCACGCCTCCCCTCATATACGTCGGTGATTAATTTTATATCTTCGGCTGTCCGTATCATCTTCATGGATATCAGTTTTAAAGTTTCACTTAAATTTCACAACCGCAAAGATATGTTACGGGATATAAAAAAGCAAGGACGATTTTTCATGAAAAACTCTGTCTAATGAATACAGAGTACAATTCCAGTTAATATAATATTAATCAATAAATTATATCCATTCCAACTCGTACTTTCTAATTTAGACAGACTAAGAAAAAGAGTGTACGATTCACATCTTTTTAGTTTAACACCCCTAAAAAGCCTTTCCGGAAAGGTCATGCACGCCTGTTTTGTGTACGCAAACAGCACTACATAGATCTTCGTTTTCCACAAAACATGGAACAGTAGATAGTCAAAAAGGATATTGATACTCTTACAGGCAAAACATCTCTCCCTACACAAAAATTTTGCAAAAAGATCTTTCATCCTTCAGGATACACTGTAAGTATCTCATAACATTGACGTTACAAGATGAAGGATATTTCAGGAATCTTTCAGCCAAGCTTCATTTCATTCTGCGGCGAACGAAAAATCGTTTGGCTGAGATTGATAAATCGTTCGCCTTAGATTGAAAAATCATTCGGCTGAGAACCTTTTATCACTTTCCACAATGAAAGAATACTGAAAGCCCGTCTTCTATCCTTCATTCCATAACACATTATATAATAGTAGATTACCGTATAACCTGAAGGATGAAGGCCCTTTTTGCAAAAACCTTGGGGGAAGAATATCCCAATCAATCGACCAAGAACAAGCGTATGGGACCTAACAAGCCGGCTTCCAGCAAAGGAGAATCTTTCGTATAAAACTTCCAAGGAAGAAAAAGGACACGTTCACGTTCATCGTATTCCCCTTTCATAAACCATTCCGGAAGTTGGCGGATGCGCCCGTATTCATCATAATCATATAATTCGGGCAGATGTTCGTCTCCAATAATACGGTTCGGATACAAATTAGTCACTTTCACAGACAATTCGTTCATCCCCGGGCGCAGCATGTCCGTAACATCAACCTTGTATGGCGCTTTCCACAAACAAATACTTTTATTCCCATTCACACTTACTTCTGCCATATTTTCCACCCGGCCCAGATCCAACCATATTCTCCTACCGCCAATCACGGTATCCCAATCCTCAGCTTCCATCCGTACTTCTTTCACATAAGTTGCCGTCCCGGAGAAATGCCGGACATTGAAATCCGGATTTTTATGTAAAGAACAAAGACGTTTCAATCTCATCCTTTCCGGAGCCTTACTATGGCGTGGGAAACAGACCGTCCAATCTTCCGACCAATCCTGCCATAACGCCCCCTGCATACGTGGAGACGGTACCCCTTTTTCAGTTAACGACCGTATAGCCCCGGCATCCAAAGCATAATCGAAGACCTCGGCCGGTGTCTGGTCTCCTTCAAAAGATGCGATATATTGTTCTTCTGCCATAGGTACGTCAATAGCCGGGCGACAGTCTCTACCGGAAGCTTCGCCTTCGAGTACTTTTTCCCCGTTCACAAACAAACTGGGCTTCCCCGACTCATACACTAAAGTTACGTGGGTCCACCCTTCTATGGAACCGGCATAATCCAACACGACCTTCATACTTTTCTCTCGTTCCACTACACGTATGCCGTTTTGCCCCATGGCCAATCCCACTTTTGCCCCACGCCCGGTGACATCAGGATACAGAAGAAAGCCACGCCCTCCGGCTGCAAATGTCTCCGGTTTAGCCCACAAAGCCAAAGTAAAAGTGGAGTGGAAATCATGCCGGTCCGTATACTCAAAGCCATCACCCTTACGAGTTTGCACTCTCGTACCCCTCGGCCTGACAACCTGTAGAGGGGATGAAACACACTCTCCCGGACGAAAGACGATAAACATCGACCCACTTTCCGGCAACCTGAGATTCAAACGTATCCGTCCATCTTTCTCCTCATAGTCTACAGGCATATCTGTTTCTCCAGTCTCCGCGTTCCACAAATACGGAACTTTACCGGACATACGGCAAGTGACGGTCAGGTCTTCAGGCCTTCTCCGATGGTTTGCCACGAAATAAACATCCTCAGTCCCCACAGTACGATGAATAAAATGAATTTGGGCATCCTTGTGTACAGAAAGGAACGAGAAATCCGGCCACACCTCCATACTCCGCAATATTTCACCTATATCACCTTTATAAAATACACGTACATGCCCTGAACCCGAAAGCCCCCATAACTCTTCGGCCAATTCCCGCACACGTCTGTCCTTCTCTGCATCCAGTCCCAAATAACCATAAGGTTTGTCCCCGGCCAATAAGACAGAACCACCTTGCCGTACGAAAGAAAGAATCCGTTCCAATGTCTCCGGAGACGTACGTTCCATCAGTGTAACCACCAACAACCGATAAGCCATACCATCCGGCAAGACGTAACGCCCGTCTTTCACCGACACACGCCGATGCAACCCTTCTGCGGCAATAACGTCCCAACGATAACCGTAAGGCGTAGCAGGGTACGCCTCATTATAGTTGTTGACGCCCGACGATATGGCTTCGTCTTTCAGATACAGTACGTCCGCCACATAACGCCCCTGCTGTAACATATAAGCGCATCTGGAGTTATACAGGTTAAAAGCCGAAAAGGCGACCGGCCAGGTGGAATTACGGTCAAGATGAGTTCCGAAAGGCCCCATCGTCATGATATTGCCAGGCTGTGTACCAGTGTAAGGCTGATGCGTCGTAGCATGGTACACGAAACGGTTTACTCCCGCCGTCATGATATAATCCCCCAAAGCTTTCATCCCATAAGGATGTTCTGTAAACTTGCTGTTAAAAGGTGTTCCCGTATAACACTCGCAAGGCACTACCGTTTTTCCCCATACATGTGCGGCCGAAGCGGCCATCATAGTTGTAGAGATATTGCCATATATATAATGTGTCCAGAATTCACTCATGGGATAGTCCTGACGAGCGGCCATCTCTAAACTCTCGAAGTTCCCGTCGCCATACGCTTCACCGGCATAATACAGTCCGTAACGTGCAGCACGTTCTTTGAAATACCCCACATAATTCTCCAGAAACATATCCGTATGCGTACGACGGAAATCCCAAAGAAAACGTTCTGTTTTGTCCACTCCGTCCACAATACGCCCGGTCGCCGCCAACAAATAAGGGGTCAGGGAATATCCACGTCTTGCCTGAAAATATTCCGGTAATGCTTCCGTCCAATTTTGTTTCCCGGCTTCCCAACTGTCTATGACCAAAGCCTCCAACGTCGTACCGCACCAGGGCTTCAAACGTTCCAGCAATGGAGTCAGAAAACGGTCGAAATGACAATCTACGGCTTCACGGCTAAACTTGTCGCAGTCCAATCCGACACCTGCATCCGGAGCTGCAGCCACAGTCTCCCCCGTCGTCGTATATCCCATGCGCACCACAGTCCATTTTCCCTGTGGTGCATGCCATTTCAAATGTCCGGTTTCATCCACCATACGTGTCACATCCACAACTTGAGAGGATTTTATCACGTCCTTAGCTGCCACTGCCTGCGGATTATACGCCAATGATACAGGAGCATTCATACTATTGATTTTCGGAGCATAATTTTCCAACCTCGGCGAAGCATGGAAATCAACTTCCGAAAGGTTAGTCGCCCGATTGGTCGTAATCTGAACATACCGTACCGTAACAGGCGTACACGAAAACGTGCCGGGCGTATCCATAGCCCTCAATGCAGGACAAATAAAAGCTCCCACCGGTTGGAAATGCTTCCCATCGGCAGATACTTCTACTGTTAAAGAAGGGGCATAATCCCGTGGCCCGTCATGAGGATCCAACGGCTTCTCACGTGTCCCCCGACAAATAGTCCCTGCCTGTAATTTGAAAGGAGCATCCAATTCAAATAAAAGTTGCCCACTTTCTTCCATACGGTATTGGGTCTCCCAATTATGGTCTGATAGCAAACGCCCGTCCAACAGTCGCCCCGAACAAGTAACCTTCCTGACCAATGACCAAAAAGGTGTTCCTTCTTCCGGCAACGAAGGATAAGCCAACACAAAAGCATCGCGATAATATCCCATTTTACTGCAAGGCTTCGGCAAGTCAACCCCGACTGTATCCTCCCCGTCGGAATTTACAAAGACCTCCGTCCACACCAACTGTTTCATAGAATGCCCTACTGGAATCCAAGGACCTCCCGTTCCGCTATATCCCGGAGAATTATGCATACTGAGCCGTATTCCTAAACGCCCGGCTTCTTTTACCGCATGCTCCACGGCATCCGCCCATTCGGAAGAATTATAATCCACCGGACCGCGCGGAATACCCACACCCGCTTCAAACATCATGGCTGCCCCGTAATGGCAGCGTTTCATATACTCCAAATCCTGAGTCAGTCCCTCCTTGGTAATATTCCCGTTCATCCATTCCCAATAGGTACTGGGACGCGCACCGTAAGGGGGATTCCTGAAATCATCAACGGAAACCTGAGCTATCAAGTTTACCGACATCAAGACTCCCATCAGGAAAACCACCCACATATACGAAAAAGTATTCCGTTCATCCATATTCGTAAAACTGAATCCGTTTTTTACCATAATACGAACGAACCTTTCTTTTCACGTAATCTTTCTTTTGTTTTTTTGCTTATAAAGCTTTTTCTTCCTTCGCTCTCCGCTTCATCTCGCGGTCCGACCATTTCTTCAGGCGTTTGTATTCCTTTTTGGTCAACCGCATGAAAGAACCGTGCTGCGGTGCCTCCACTCCTTCTATGGTGACAGGAGAATGAAAATTCTGCAAACGTTCGTCTGCCTGACAAATACGATATTGGACAGGCCGAGTGGAGTATTGGATATACGCCACCCGCCAAGTGCTGTCGCCTATCAGTCGGAAAGCCGAACATCCTTCGCATTTCCGGTTGCCCTCGAAACGCACATAGTCCGTTTCGCTCTTAATCCGGTAAGGTCCCGTCAGTTTGTCGGCCACGGCAGCAAAGATTCCCGGCGTTCCGCCTTCCTTTTTAATCAGCATGTGATACTTGCCATCGGCCGGGATATAGTTGATATCCGCGTCAATCGTAGCATAGCCCCAGTCGAACATCAAGCGGGGCTTGGTCAGTGTCGTAAACGAATGGTCGGCATAAGAATAATACATACGGTCATACTTTTCTTCCTCTGGGTTCCACAAAGAATAGTAAATCATATATCCGCCTTTCGTCCCGTCCGGCCATACGTAGGCAGGATCCCAAAAAATCTGCGGAGCCCAAACCCGTTTTATCCCGGTATAGTCACGATACACATCCGGAGAATCCGGATCGGAAAAGACGGAGGGGCCCTTACGAAAATCGAAAGCCACGGATTCCCAGTGTATCAAGTCGTCACTGCGAAGCAAGTCTATGCCATGGTTGAACCAAGAACGGCTCTTACGGTTGCTCATATCCGTCGTCACCATCACGTACCCTTTGCCGTCGTACGTCCTGCAAATATAAGCATCGCGCGCCCCTCCCTCTATGGGGGAAAGCTTCTCTACATCGTACACGGGCCCTCCTCCCAAAAGGTCTTCGTAATGCAAACCGTCCCGACTCAGGGCGTATGCCGTCCATTCTCCACGGCCGCTCATGTGACAGTATAAATAACCGTAATCTCCCTTTTGAAGATTTTGCGCTGCAAGCGGGGCGCATGCCGTCCAGACCACACAACCCCATGCCCACCATTTGTTTCTCATGTTTCTTTCTGTTTTTGAAGATTAAAAAAAACCGCTGCACAGAATCACTTCTCCGCAGCGGCAAAAAACGGTGACACTATAAACCTATATACCATAAAAACGCCACCGTTATTCTTTTATCTGTATGAAAGATTATTTCTTACAGACGTTCCAAGGTTTGATTTGCTTGAAGAAATCGTTGCCTTTGTTGTCCACCAGGATAAACGCAGGGAAGTCTTCCACTTCAATTTTCCAGATGGCCTCCATCCCCAACTCAGGGTATTCCACGCACTCGATGCTCTTGATGTTGTTCTGCGCAAGGATGGCCGCCGGACCACCGATAGAACCGAGGTAGAAGCCGCCGTGCTTCTTGCAGGCATCGGTCACTACCTGACTGCGGTTACCCTTAGCCAACATAATCATGGAACCGCCATGGCTCTGGAACAAGTCTACATACGGGTCCATACGGTTGGCCGTAGTCGGCCCCATGGAACCGCAAGCCATCCCCGACGGGGTCTTGGCCGGACCGGCATAATAAATAGGATGGTCCTTGATGTATTGCGGCAAGTCTTCGCCACGGTCGAGACGCTCTTTCAGCTTGGCATGGGCGATGTCGCGGCCTACGATAATCGTACCGTTCAAAGACAAGCGGGTAGCCACCGGATACTGATCCAACTGTGCCAGAATCTCTTTCATCGGACGGTTCAAATCCACCCGTACCACATCGCCTTCGCCGGCCTGACGCAGCTCTTCCGGAATCAGTTCTCCCGGATTGCTGTCGAGTTTTTCAATCCAGATACCGTCCTTGTTAATTTTACATTTGATATTACGGTCGGCCGAGCAAGACACGCCCAGACCTACCGGACAAGACGCACCGTGACGCGGCAAACGGATGATACGCACATCGTGTGCGAGGTACTTGCCGCCGAACTGTGCACCGAGACCGATCTTATGCGCCTCTTCCAAAACTTGCTTTTCGAGTTCCACGTCACGGAATGCGCGCCCCGTGGCATCACCCGTGGTCGGCAGATTGTCATAATAATGAGTAGAAGCCAGCTTCACGGTGAGCAGGTTCTTTTCGGCCGATGTGCCGCCGATAACGAATGCGATATGATAAGGAGGACAAGCAGCCGTACCGAGGCTCTTCATCTTCTCAATCATGAACGGTACCAAAGTGGCCGGATTGAGGATGGCTTTCGTCTCCTGATACAAATAAGTCTTATTGGCAGACCCGCCGCCTTTGGTCACGCACAAGAAACGGTACTCCATTCCTTCGGTGGCTTCGATGTCGATTTGTGCCGGGAGGTTGCACTTGGTGTTCACCTCTTCGTACATGCTCAACGGGGCATTCTGGCTGTAACGCAGGTTTTCTTCGGTATAAGTCTTATAGACACCTTTCGACAAAGCCTCTTCATCGCAATAACCGGTCCACACCTGCTGGCCTTTTTCGCCATGGATGATGGCCGTACCCGTATCCTGACAGAACGGAAGAACGCCTTTGCATGCCACTTCCGCATTGCGCAGGAACGTCAACGCCACATACTTGTCATTGTCGCTGGCCTCAGGGTCGTGCAAAATCTTCGCCACTTGTTCATTATGAGAACGACGCAACATGAACGACACATCGCGGAACGCCGCGTTTGCCATCGCCGTCAATCCCTCGGGAGCCACCTTCAACACGGGGTGCCCTTCAAACTCGCCGACCGACACATAGTCTTTGGTCAGCAAATAATATTCAGTATCGTCCTTGCCCATCTGGAACATCGGAGCGTACTTGAACTCAGGTGCATTTGCCATAATCGTTTTTGTTTTAAATTGAGATATTTCTTGTTTCGTACTTGCAAAGATAGTGAAAGGCGAGCGCAGAGACAAGCGAAAACGGAGTTTTCATGCTTGGCTATGCCCTGTTTTCCCCGCCTTATGCCCCTTCTTCGTCGTATTTCTCAAAGAGGAAATCATTGTAGGGGTATTTCTGCACGTGAAGTTCGCGTACTTTGTCGTACAACACTTTCTTCAATTCCTCCAAATTGGTCTTCTCACGGGCTGAAATGAAAATGCAGTTGTCGTTGCGACGAGCCATCCATGTCTTCATCAGGTCGTCCAGCGAGACGTTTTCCTTTGTGGCCGGCGTCAGGTCGTCTTCCTCTTTTTCCACCCAGTCGTAAGCGTCTATCTTGTTGAACACAATCATGCACGGCTTGTCGCTGCACCCCAAGTCGCCCAACGTCTTCTCCACCACTTGAATCTGGTCTTCAAAGTCGGGGTGGGCGATGTCTACCACATGCAACAGCAAGTCGGCCTCGCGCACCTCGTCCAACGTGCTTTTGAAAGAATCCACCAAGTCGGTCGGCAATTTGCGGATAAAACCGACCGTATCGGACAGCAGGAAGGGCAGATTGTCGATGATAACCTTGCGCACCGTCGTGTCCAACGTAGCGAACAGCTTGTTCTCGGCAAACACGTCGCTCTTCGAGAGCAGGTTCATCAACGTGCTTTTCCCCACGTTGGTGTAGCCCACCAACGCCACCCGGATCATACGTCCGCGATTGCTCCGCTGCGTCGTCTTCTGGCGGTCGATTTCGGCCAGACGTTGCTTCAGGAGCGACATCCGGTTCAGAATGATACGGCGGTCTATCTCCAACTGTGTCTCACCCGGGCCGCGCAACCCCACGGAACCCTTCCCGCCGCCGGAGCCGGAACCGCCTCCCTGACGCTCCAAGTGCGTCCACAGGCGTTGCAGGCGGGGCAGCATGTAATGGTACTGGGCCAACTCCACTTGCGTCTTGGCATTCGCCGTCTGGGCGCGCATGGCGAAGATGTCGAGTATCAACGACGTACGGTCGAGTATCTTGACTTTCAGTTCCTTTTCTATATTGCGTAATTGCTTGGCGGAGAGTTCGTCATCGAAAATCACCATGCCGATTTCTCGTTCCGCCTCTTCTTCCGCCTCTATGTATGCACGGATTTCTTCCAACTTCCCCTTGCCCACATACGTCACGGAGTTAGGACCGTTCACCTTCTGCGTGAACCGCTTCACCGTCACGGCACCGGCCGTATGGGCCAAGAACTCCAGTTCGTCCAAATATTCGTTCGTCTTGCGTTCGTTCTGCGTTTGCGTAATCAAACCGACCAGGACCGCTGTTTCGGCCTGTGCGTCGGAAATCACAAATTCTTTCATTCAAAAAACTTTCTTTATTCGGTGACAAAAATACATAAAACCCCGTTGGAAAACAAATAGAAAGGGGAGGATTTTAAAAAAGCAAAAGAGGCTGCGCAAACGCAGCCTCTTTTCCATTCATTTAAACCTAAAAATACCTGCGCGGACATTCCTCCCCCGCAGAAAAAACGGCCTTATTTCACTTGGATAACCAGATACTTACTTACGCTCCAGAATGTTTCGGGCGCGGTAATATGTAACACATATTGTCCCTTGTTGTCTTTCTCCAACTTATAAGAACCGGCCGGATGGTTGGTCAGCAGCTTGGCGCTCTTGGAATACAACTTGATTTCCTTGTCGTAACGGATATCCACTTTCGTGAAATAATCCTTATTGAAATCATTACCTTTCAGCACATCACCTTTCTGCAAGATTTTCTGTTCTTTCAATTCCGATTTCGTACCAAATACATACCATGCCGTATGGAGCTGCTTGTCCTGCTCGGTCACGGTCTGGTTTTTTGCCTTGTTTTCTTCCGTCAACGTATTCACGTTCTCATTCAAAGACGTAATGGCCTCACCTTGTTGGGCTATCACAATATCCTTTTCAGCCAATTGTGCTTCTAACTCCTGCACCCTTTGCTTTTGGGCTTCAAGCTGGGCGGACAAGTCGTCCACCATCTTTTTCAGTTTATCCCCCCCGATGGTGCTCGTACGAAGCTTCTCTTTCAACTGACTGATTTTGTCCCGGTTTTGTGCCATGGCATCCTGAATGTACTGCATGTTCTCCCGAATGGCTTGTTTGGAAGTTTCCGATTCCATATTCCCGTCGTTCACGGTGATACGTCCCTCCGCCTCATTAATGCGCCGGAAGCCCTCCTGAATCTCGTTCACCGTTCCCATGATTTCATTCAACTCGGTATCTTTGTCGTTGATGACTTGCATCAGCGAATCCCGTTCCTCGGCAAAAGCCTGGTCTTTCTTATTTGCCCCGTTGTTACATGCGGTCAAAGCCGCTGCACACATCACACATAAAAAAATCTTTTTCATACGTTTCTATTTTTATTCGTTCATATCCTTTTTCTTACTCTCTTTCTCTTCGCACCCGGCCAGCACGATGACGAACTCTCCGCGCGGTTCCGTTTCTGTGAAATGGGTCAACACCTCTTCCAACGTTCCCCGCACGCTTTCCTCATGCACCTTGGAAATCTCACGGCACACGGCAACTTGGCGCTCCGGCCCGAAAGTTTCAACGAACTGCGTCAACGTCTTGACCAAACGGTGAGGCGATTCATAAAAAACAAGGGTCCTGGATTCTGAAGACAAGGCCGCCAAACGGGTGGCCCGGCCTTTCTTGACCGGAAGAAAACCTTCAAAGCAAAAACGGTCGCAAGGAAGCCCCGAAGCGACCAAAGCCGGTACAAAAGCCGTAGCACCCGGCAGACAAATCACTTCCACACCGGCCTTTACGGCTTCACGCGCCACCAAAAAACCGGGATCGGAAATACCCGGAGTGCCGGCATCGGATACGACCGCCACCGTCTCTCCGGCATTTAAACGACTGACCACACTGGAAACCGTCTGATGCTCATTAAACTTATGATAAGACAACATTGCATTCTTTATCTCAAAATGCTTCAGCAGAATACCCGTCGTACGCGTGTCCTCCGCCAGTATCAAATCGGCTTCCTTCAATATGCGCAAAGCACGATATGTAATATCTTCCAAGTTCCCCACCGGAGTAGGTACCAAATATAAGATTCCCATCAGTCTATTGTCAATATGGACAAAAGTAAGAATAAAACATTATCCGCTACGCTACACACGTCAATATTTAACAGATGTTTGCGAATTTGCCTCTTTTTTTATCCTATTATCCACCCTTAATTCTTATTTTTGCAGAGAATTATAATCAAAAATATCCGCACATGAGTCCGATAACCGAACGAAACGGGGAAATGATGCGCAGAGGACGGATTGAAGTCATCTGCGGTTCCATGTTCTCCGGCAAGACCGAAGAACTGATCCGAAGATTGAAACGAGCCGAATTCGCCCGCCAAAGCGTAGAAATATTCAAACCGTCCATCGACACGCGCTATGCCGAACAAGACGTGGTGTCGCACGAAGGAAACTCCATTCCCTCCACCCCCGTAGATTCTTCTGCCAGTATCCTGCTGCTTGGTTCGGACACGGACGTAGTGGGCATAGACGAAGCGCAATTCTTCGACGAGAATCTGATTGACGTATGCAACGAATTGGCCAATCGCGGCACACGCGTAATCGTGGCCGGACTGGACTTGGACTTCAAAGGCGTGCCTTTCGGCCCCATGCCGGGATTATGCGCCGTGGCGGACGAAGTGACCAAGGTGCATGCCATTTGTGTGCGTTGCGGTGCGCTGGCCTACGTGTCCCACCGTACAGTCGACGACGAGAAACGAGTGCTTTTAGGGGAACAAACAGCATACGAGCCGCTCTGCCGTGCCTGTTACCAAAAAGCGATAGAAAAAGATAATCTAAAACATCAAGTCTAACTCCTGCTTCATTATGTTTGAAAAAGAAATAACGTTCGACCGATTTATCCGGGGATTGATGGTTGTAGCCGGATTGGGACTGGCCATATACATCATCAATCTGCTCAGCGCAGTACTCCTGCCTTTTTTCATCGCCTGGTTCCTGGCCTATATGATATATCCCACGGTGAAGTTTTTCCAGTACAAACTTCATCTCCATAACCGAATCTTGTGTATCGCCATTACCTTATTATTAATATTGGCAGCCATAGCCGGTTTCTTTTGGCTCATCATCCCTCCGGCCATCGCCGAATTTGTGAGATTCCGTGATTTAATAGCCGACTTCATCAAAGAGACAGGAAATTCCACCATAGCCCGCAATATCGAAATTTTCTTCCAACAGAATATCGACCAAAATGCTTTCATACGGTTGCTGCACGAGAACAACGTGATGGAAGCGTTGAAAGTGGCCGTCAACCAACTATGGAGCCTGGTTTCGCAAACATTCGACATCATCATTGCACTACTCGGTTTTTGCATGGTGCTCCTCTATCTTTTTTTCATCTTGTTGGATTACGAAAAATTATCTGAAGGTTGGATCAAGTTAGTCCCTAAGCGTAGCAGGCGTTTTGCAGCGGCATTGGTGGATGATGTACAACACGGGATGAATTCATACTTCCGCGGTCAAGCCCTTGTCGCCTTTTTAGTAGGAGTATTGTTCAGCATCGGGTTTCTCATCATCGACTTTCCTTTAGCCATAGGTTTGGGAATGTTTATCGGTTTTCTGAATCTCGTACCTTACATGCAAGGATTCGGCTTCATCCCCACAGTTTTGCTCGCCCTATTAAAAGCCAACGACACAGGGGAAAATTTCTGGCTCATTTTACTTTCGGCTTGTATCGTCTTTATCGTCGTACAAAGCATACAAGATGCGTTTCTCGTCCCTAAAATCATGGGCAAGCTCATGGGACTGAATCCGGCTGTCATCCTGTTGTCGCTATCCGTGTGGGGTTCTTTATTAGGTTTAATCGGCCTCATCATCGCACTTCCCTTGACGACCCTCCTGCTTTCCTATTACCGTCGCTTCATAGAGCGGGACGAACGCAAAGTCATACTGGCAGAAGAAAGGCGACGTAAACGTCCTTTATCTTCTCAAGCCTTTTCAAGCGAATCCTCCGATGCTTTCCCTCCCATCCCCACAACACCTAACCGCAACGGTGAGTCCACACCAAAGGAAGAACACATGCATGCTTCTGAAAGTGGAAAAAGCTCTTCCGTGGAGGGTGAAAAGGATTAAAAGACATTATCTCTACGAAAAAAAGCCCCCATTATGAAAAAAAACGGGCAAATCGTTTGCTATTCTCAGAAAAAGCCGTACCTTTGCACTCGCAATCAGGAATGATGCATAATAGAGGTCGATTCGTTAGCTCAGCAGGTAGAGCACAACACTTTTAATGTTGGGGTCTTGGGTTCGAGCCCCAAACGAATCACTGAAAGAAAGACAGTTTTCATTTTTCAGAAAACTGTCTTTTTGTTTATAGATACTACATTTAGCCTTTTTATGTAGACGCCAATTATAAATCTATTAAAATCGGATTCACCTGCTATTTCTTGCGGGCTGCCACTGCCAAAATGACACCTAAAGCCACTCCCAACAAAGCCGCGAAAAGCACACGCACCTCTCCCGGCAAGAGGAAAGTTACCGTATGTGCAGGAAACCAGAACAAGGGTATCGTCTTCTTGAACACGAACTCCCATTGTACACGCCAATTCAATCCCTGCATAATCTCACCCATAGGGATGGGACTGAACAGGCCACGCAGGGTACCGCCGGTCATCAGGATATGCGTGTCGGTGATTTTGTGGAATGTCATGAACACGGGCGCAAAAATACTGTTCATGGTAACGGAGATGGCAAAAGCCAGTAACACTTTGCCCCAACTAAGTGCACCTTCCATAATGGCAGCGGGATTATCCACACCCAAATAGGCGGCAAAAGCAGGCACTCCGGTAGAAAACACCACGAAAGCCATGTTGATGCCCATTCCTAAAAAGCCCCATACCACAGCACGGGGCAAGACGCCGAACCCCTTACGAAAGTAATGCCCCGAACTGATACGTAGGCCCAACAGTTCACCCATAGTGGACAGTATAGAGAATTTGACAAAGCTCATCACCATACCATGCGCGGCATTAAACGACTGATACCCTTCATAAAGCGTGCGGGACAAGAAAAAAGGTACAAAGAATGCGGCCACCACCAAGGCAAAATATAAATCAGCGCGTTTCATGATATTCTAATTTTGTATTAATAAATTCTCCGGAATCGTATCTTTCTACGATTCCGGCATTCCTCCTAAAACTATTTCAACTCCACCAACTCATATTGCTGACTGCCCAACCCGATTTGCTCGGCATAGTCCAACGTATGCATGCCGTGCCTGGAGTCGATGCGTTCAATCAGGTGTATCTTTCCATGGTCTTCCGAAGCACGTACCTGGTCCACACAAGCCCGGTCGAGTGCCACGGGGTCGAGCGAAGCCAAGATTCCGATGTCCCCCATCTTCGGGTCTTCGGGCGTGGCCACGCAATCGCAATCCACCGAAAGTTTATTGGCCACGCTGATATACAGGATACGGTCACCGCAATGGTCGGCCACAGCTTTGGCCGCTTCGGCCATCGACTCTAAAAAATCATCCTGCGGAGGCAATTTGCCCCACACCTCTTTCACGCTCTTCGTTTTTCCGGCGGAATGGATGTAAGCCTTTCCCGAGGAAGAAGCGATACCGATGGAGATATTCTTGATAGCCCCACCGAAACCGCCCATCGGGTGACCTTTGAAATGGGACAACACTACGGTAAAGTCATATTCCGGGTACGCCTTTCCCACAAAATCTTCTTTCAAATGCTTTCCCCCTTTCACGGGCAACGAAACTTCTCCGTCCGCATCCATGATGACTACCGGGGCTATGGCCGTAAAGCCGTGGTCTTTGGCCGCTTTCAGATGCTTTTCCGTATCGGAACGTCCGCCACCGTAGGCCGTATTGCACTCCACGATAGTGCCGTCCACCTTCTGCACCAACCCTTTTATCAATGCCGGATCGAGGTAATTGTTATTTCCGGGTTCGCCGGTGGAAAGCTTCACCGCCACTTTTCCGGTAGCCTTCCGCCCGAGCGCTTCATACACTTTCATCAGGCTCTCCGGACTGATTTCTTTTATCATATACACTTTGGCCGGTACTTTTTCCGACCGTGTCTCACAAGCAGTCCCCTGTCCCTTCACACTGGAAGCCCACAGGGAAAGACCTGCCCACGCGCAAACCGCGAATAAAAACAAACGTTTCATGACCCTATATTTTAAAAAACTCATTTTACACTCCATTCCACCACTTCTCCAATCATCGGACACAAGACTTCCAGCGTGCTGTCCTCTGCCAGCTTACGGGCGTTCTCCAACGGTTCGTCCCAACGGTGGCGTGCCAACGCGTATTTGGAATGATGCACCGTGAGCACCCGTCGGGCACCCAAAGCTTCAGCTTCCGCATGCTGGTATTTGGGCAACGTATGGATATAACGCCAGTCTACGTTGTACTGCCCGTTCTCCAACACGGCCAGATCTATCCCCGGAAAACGTTTCCCGATGTCGGCATAGTGCGCTCCGTAGCCGCCGTCCCCACCGATGTACACCTTACGCCCCGCCGCTTCTACCAGAAAAGACGCCCACAGGGTACGGTTCGACCGCAAACCACGGCCGGAGAAATGACGGGCAGGCAAGCAATGTACCGTCACACCGCCGCCCAACGTAGCCGTCTCGTTCCAATCCAACTCCACCAACCGTTCCGGTTCGTAGCCCCAGTACTCGAAATGTTCGCCCACACCCAAAGGACACACCACCTTACGGACACGCCCCTTCAGGCGCGTCACCGTCCCGTAATCCAAATGGTCCCAATGGTCATGCGTAATCACCAGGCAATCTATATCCGGCATATCTTCCGGACGATAGATATCCGTCCCCGGAAAAGGCTTATTCAGGAAAGATACCGGAGCGGCACCGCAAAACACGGGGTCTACCAAAATACGCTTGCCGCCCAGTTGAAACAAATAGGAAGAATGCCCGAACCATACCAAAAGCTCCCTATCCGGGTCGAGTGCACGTAAATCCGTCTTCACCGACGGAACCGGATGTTCCGGACGCAATCCTTCCGGCGACTTTTTGAAAACGAAATCCAGCATGGCCCCCCATTTCCCCTTTTCCGAAGTCATCAGGACGGTAGGTTCCATGTTACGGAACTCCCCGTCCCTGAAATTCGGCGACCGCTTGATACGTTCCAACCGTTCGCCACGCGGCAAACGCCCGAACGACGGCGTCTGAAGGAAAAGGACCACAGCCACAATCGCCACAGCTATGACACACAATATAACGAGCAATATCTTTATCATTTTCTTCCGATACATGTCTTTTTTAAACTTTATCTCCTAATGTCCCGGCAAAGATAAGCGTTCGCCCGGAAATATCCTATACCTTTTTTACTTGATTTACAACCGGAATTACTTCCCGGCCTTCCGAATGCGGATTCCGGTCCTCATCCTTTCATCATCCTGACATACAGCCACCCCGGTATATGACGATACACCCAAGCAACCAGTCTCCAGCGTCGGGTGACATATACGACCTTACGCCGCCGGTCGATACCTCGTGCGATTTGCCGACAAGCCTTGTCCACCGGAGCGACCCAAAACAGCCCCTCTCCCTTGGCCATGGCCGTATCTACAAAACCGGGACGGATGTCTGTCACCTCTATCGGCAGCCGCCGTGCGACCACACGCTGACGCACCCCTTCCAAATAATTCATCTGGAAAGATTTTGTGGCATTATAGGCCGGTGCCGCCCCGCTGCCGCGCAGGCCGCCCACCGAGGTGACAGTTGCCAGATGCCCCTGTCCCCGGTTTTCAAAATACCGTATGGCCCAGTCCGCCACGCAAGTCCACCCCGTCACGTTCGTATCCAACGTGCAACGCTCTACGGCATAATCCAGCTCCGGATTCAAGTCTCCCGTCCCGGAAGAAAGCACCAGAATATCCACTCCTCCCAAGCGGGACGCCAAACGCTCCAATGCCACCGGAAGCGCCTCTGTGTCCGTCACATCACACACCTCTGCTTCAAACACATCCGGACGCGACGCACACAAGTCTTTCAAACGGCCCGACCGACGTCCCATCACTCCGATTTTCACATCTCCGCGTTCCGCATACAAACGAGCCAATCCCTCACCGATACCGGACGTGGCTCCCACAATCAAAATTCTCTTCATTGTCGTTTACATTTTATTTCCACTTTCGATTTTCGGGCAAAGTTAAAAGGGAGCCACCGGATTTTCCTTGAAGTATTTCAAGAAATTCCGGACTTCAACAATTTTTTCCGGATGGCACTCACCGTTTCGGGCGTCACCCCGATAAACGAAGCGATTTCTTTCAGCGGACGCTGTTCTTTCAGTTCGGGATAACGCCTCATCAAGTCCATATAACGCTCTTCGGGCGTACAACAATAACTGTCCATCAAACGGCGGTAGGTCATGACGAACAGTTGCTCGGCCACGATGCGCCCCAAACGCTGATGTTCTGGAGACATTTCCCAGTAACGCCTCAGCTTTTCGTAAGGCAAGACGTAAAGCGTGCTTCTCACGATAGCCTGCACGTCTGCCAACGCCGGACGGCCACAAAGGCACGAGGTGTATTCGGCCACGAAACTGTCGCGAAAGCTATACCCGACGATATGCTCCCCACCTTTCGTGTCCGTCCGCACGAAACGGAACATGCCGTCTTCCACATAGGCCACACGCCCCGACCGTTCGCCTTGCCGCACAAAATAATCCTGCTTTTCCAATATTCGCCGCTCCCCTTGTTCCAAAAAGAACCGTTTCATGGCCAAGAGGTCCAGCTCTTCCATATAATAATCATTTATCGCATCCATACCGCAAAATTAATATTTTCCGCGTATACCCGCACATTTATTCCCCCGACCTATCAATTTGTCAGATTGTCAATATCCCCCGCACAAGACTGCGCCATTCAGGCACAAAGGAAGGCACGGACGGAAATACGCGATTCTCGCACGGCAGGGAGGAAGCCGGTGTGTCAGCATTTGCTTTTTTAGGCTTACTTTCTGACCATCGGGACATTCCGTCCTACGCACAAGTAAAAGGCTCGCGTCAACGAAACAGGGTATTTCCATGACATCATGCTTCCCCTTTTTTGTCCTCCGAAAGCCACTAATCAGTATCCAATAGGGTATCCTGCACACGTTTGTACGTTGCTTTCACCCCGTCTGTACACCGTCATGCGCAGTTTTCCGAAAAGTCCTGCGGAGAAAAAAAGTGTTTTTTCAGCCAAATGAAAAATGAATCGACTGAAATTGATTCTTAATTTTGCTTCAGGAAAGTGAAAAACAAGCCTAAAACCTTAAAAAGCGTGTATAAGTAGGACTGAAATCCTTCCTGAAAGCACTTTTCCATGCGCTCCCGTTCTTCTAAAAATTGCCACTTTACTTTCCTTTCGTCACCCATTTCACACATTTCCCTTTCATTTATCCAAAAAGCACAAATCCACACGACCGACGGAAAACTGCGGGACATGCCGCATGAGACCTGCCTCAACATGCAGGGTAGCCTACTGGAAAGCCCTTATTCTGAAAAGGATTTTTTAACGCGAGCGGATTGCATATATTTCCCCAATACCTTAACTTTGAATATCGACTTTAAAACCTTTTCGCCATGAAAAAGATGATATTGGGATGTTTTTTGTATGGGACGGCCATAGGATTATATGCACAAGCCCCACAAGGAGACTTCAAAGGCTCAATACAAATAGGGCAAACGACAATGCCTATCGTGTTCCACTTCGGACAACAGAACGGTCAACCGACAACCACCATGGACAGTCCTGCACAAGGCGTTTTCGGTTTCCCAGTACAATCGTCTGAATGTCTTTCCGACGGAGAATTAACCCTGAAAATCCCACAAATACAGTTCTGCTACGTGGGCAAAGTGCGTAGCGACTCCCTGATAGAGGGGACGGTGACGCAAGCCGGGCAGTCCCTTCCGCTGAACTTGGTACGCACGGCTCGGAAAGCCGGTGTGTCGTCTGAACCGGAAAGGCCCGGCACCCCAAAACCGCCCTTCCCCTACCGGGAAGAAGAGGTAAGCGTCACGACAAAAGACGGTATCAAATTATCGGGTTCACTGACTTTGCCCGAAGGGGAAGGGCCATTCCCTGCCGTGCTCCTTATTTCCGGCAGCGGGCCGCAAGACCGGAATGAAGAGGCATGGAAGTACAAACCGTTTCTCATGATAGCCGACCGCCTGACCCGGCAAGGCATCGCCGTACTCCGCATGGATGACCGCGGGACCGGCAAGTCCGGAGGCCGCTATGCCGACGCCACCTTGCAACTCGCTGCCACGGATGCGGAATGTGCCTTGGATTATCTTCTCCGACGGAAAGACATCCGACGCGGTAAGACCGGACTGGCCGGACACAGCATGGGCGGCACCATCGCTTTCCGTATGGCCGCGCAACGTCCGCAAGACGTGGCTTTCGTACTTTCATTGGCCGGAGCCGCCATTCCGGGAAAAGACCTGATGATGCACCAATGCGAGAAGATCATCCTTTCGCAACTCCCTGCCGCCGCAAGCGACAGCCTGCGCACCCTGTACGAGGAACTGTACGGCACCATGGCGCTCTCCCTTCCGCTCGACTCCATACGCCACAGGAGCACTCCTCTCATGGTCTCCATTTGGCAGCATCTCGGCATAAACGAAGACACCTACCGGGAAAACCTCACGGACAGCATCCGCCGACGCAAGGCCCGCCAGCTCACCGAACAGGCCATAAGTCCGGAAATAGCCAGCATCATACAATATGACCCGAGCCATGACTTAAGCCGGGTGCAATGCCCCGTATGGGCCGTCAATGGGGCAAAAGACCTGCAAGTATTACCCGAAGAGAACCTGAAAGCCATCGAAACGCTCGCAAAAGGAAGCCCGCAAGTCGTCACGCACATTTATCCCGGCCTGAACCACCTGTTCACGGAAGCCCCCACCGGGCATCCCTCGGAATACGGACTTCTAAAAGGGAATTTCAGTCAGGAAGTGCTGCAAGACATGGCGGAATGGATCAGGAAAACCGTAGGTGCACCCCAAACGGTCTTCTGACACATCCCACAACCGTAAAGGCAAAAGCCCTGTTCATTTCACGGTTTGCGCCCGCAAATACCTCTTGAACTGTTCCTCCGAACCATTGAATACGTCGATGTCCACATCACCTTGGATACCGCGGACCCGGCCGTCGGGCGAGAGCTGCCAGTAGAGCAAATGCACGTATGGCTTGTATTCCCCGTAACGGGCCACCCATACGGGATAGGCTTTCAACTCTTCCGGCGCGAACGGCATATAACGGTTGACAAAATCCTGGCTCACATATATAATAGGTGTGGTGCCGCTCCGGCGACCTACCTCTTTCAACCATACCAGCATTTCACGGAACAGCACGTCACGGCCTCCCATCGCCGCAATCCGCCTGTCGGACAGCTCCACGTCGAGCATCGGCGGAAGGTCGCCTTTCTGCAAGCGGGACTTCTTCAGGAAATAGTCTGCCTGGCTCATCGCCGGACGGGTGGAAAAGAAATGATAGGCTCCGACCGGAAATCCATACCGGCGCGCGGCACGTACATCCCGCGTATAATAAGGATTGAACACCGTCAGCCCCTCCGTGGATTTGATGTACACGAAAGAGACCGGATAGTCCACCGCTCCCAACGCATTCCGGTCTGCCGTATGCCCCAAACGTGTAATACGCAGATTCCTCCAGTCTATACCGTACACCCGCCGCTTGTGCACATGCTGGTATTTGGAAATGTCGATGCCGTATATCCGTTCCGAATGGTACAGCATTTGTTCGCCCCGGAACCGTCCCTTCGCCCACACTCCGCACTTGACCACCTCGTGAGGAGCTACTGAAAAGCCGAAGCCGTCACGCCGCCCGTCCTTCCATTTCCCGACATAGTATCCTCCGTCGTTCGCCGTGAACTCTCCCTCGCCATGCTCTTCCATCCGTCGGTTGAAGAGACCTTCATACGTCCCCTCTTTTGCCCGAAGTCGTCCGCGCCGCAAAGAATCCCCGCGCCAATATCCGCTGTACGTGCGCCCCAAGGAGTCGGTATACTCCCCGTATCCTTTCCGGATGCCCGCATGCCAACTGCCACGGTACACCCCGCCATCGGGATAACGCATCACCCCCTCACCTTCCGGGAAGCCATCGGCCAACTGTCCGTAGAACAGCGTATCCCGACACGTATAAGTACCGTAGACCGGGCATGTTTCCGACACGTCTTTTTCTCCGGTAAAGTCAAAACGGAACCCTGTGCGCCAACCGGAAATCCAGGCTTTCAAATCTTCCCATACACACTCCGGCCAAGACGCATGGGACAAACTCAAGGCATACAACCCGACAGCCGGATAAAAACGGCCACCGACCCACATACCGTTCAGATTCCTCCAAGACCCGAACACAGGAGCACCCTCAGCCCCCTGAATTAAAGGAATTTCCGGACAACCGTCTTTCATCCGGATGCTCACCGGCGAAGCTTCAGCTTTTTGCCTACGGGACGCTGCACCCGGCCATCCCCAATGCCCCCACCATGTATAATACGGCGAAAGGATATGAAACCAACCATACGGAAACGGATTCAACCGGAAACGACGGCAACCGTCGGGCAACTTACCGCCTGCCGCCTGCCACACGGACGGACCTCCCGACCTTTGCGCCAACCGTCGGCAAGCCACCGACACCTCGTCCGCACCACGGCCTGCCCTCGCATGAATACGCAGCGTCCGCTCCTCACGCAAATACGCATCTTCTCCCCCTGCGGCCAACAACCTGTCCAAAGTTTGCTTGCAACGTGCCAGTTCTCCACATTGCGCCTTCACCCATTCGTTATGAGCCATGACTTCATGAAATCCTTCGTCCACCACCGAATGCGTCCGGCCATAATACTCCATTTCCTCCAACATCCTCCGAAAACCGGCCAAACGCACAGACAACAGTCTCGACTCTTTCTGCAAGGCAGGAAGCAAGGTCTCACGATTCAGCCGTTCCGGTCTCGTCACGGAATCGGCAGCCGTCAGCAAACGGCCGGAATAGGAAATGAAAAAGGCATTGGCCCGAAATTCACGCTGTGCAGTTTCGCGCTCTGTAGAAAACCCTCCCAAGGTGGAATCGGTACGTAAGACATTAAAATACAAGGTGTCGCCTCCCGGTACTCCCAATTCATACCAAGACACCGTGACAGCCTCTGCCACGCCCTCACGGCATGCCCTCTCCGAAGTCGGCCAAAAAAGCAGGCATCCACACAAAATGATTCCTACCGTCGCCGCCCACACTGTTTTGCATAATTTGCTCACGATCGGCAGAGACGAGCAAGCTTGCCTCTGCCCTCGCTTAATCGCAAATTTCTTTTTATTCCACTTCATACATTTCCCGCACGAAAAAGCCTCATTGCTTTTCTGTCTAATTAAAAACAAAAATACAAAAAGCATTTAAAAGATGTTGCGGTTTTAAAAGAATATAAGTATTTTCGCAGCGATAAATCATTTATTAATTTAACTAACGCTCTATTGTATCATGAAAATCAACTCTCTGCTTGCAGGTGTAGCGCTCATGGCAACGTCGTACACGGTTTGCGCACAAGACAATACCGTGACCGTACAGACTAAGAAAATCGGAGCCGACATCCAGCCGACCATGTACGGCGTGTTCTTCGAAGACATCAACTTCGGAGCCGACGGCGGTTTGTATGCCGAACTCGTCAAAAACCGTTCTTTTGAATTTGCCCCCGACCATTACATGGGTTGGAAGATGTTTGGCAACGTCACGTTGCAGAACGACGGCCCTTTCGATAAGAATCCGCATTACGTCCGTTTAGGTTACGCCGGACATGGCGATATGTGGACGGGCATACAGAACGAAGGCTTCTTCGGCATCGGTCTGAAGAAAGATGCGGAATACCGTTTCTCCGTATGGGCACGCGTGCCGGACGGCAAGCCGGTGACGCTGATGGTCCAGTTCATCGACCAGAACACGATGGATGACGCACAGCAGTTTGTCAGTCAGGACTTGGTTATCGACTCGAAAGAATGGAAAAAATACACGATGGTCATGAAATCCAACCGTACCATCGCCAAGGCTAACCTGCGCATCTTCCTTTCCAATCCGCAACATCGCTCGGGTACGGGTACCGTAGACTTGGAACATGTATCTCTCTTCCCGGTCGACACTTGGATGGGACATGAGAACGGCATGCGCAAGGATTTGGCACAAGCTTTATACGACATGCGTCCGGGCGTGTTCCGTTTCCCCGGCGGCTGTATCGTAGAAGGTTCCAATCTGGAAACGCGCTACCAGTGGAAGCATACCGTAGGGCCGGTGGAAAATCGACCGCTCAACAAGAACCGTTGGGAATCGACCTTTACCAACCGTTACTATCCGGACTATTTCCAAAGCTATGGTCTGGGATTCTATGAATACTTTCTGCTGAGCGAGGAAATCGGCGCGGCTCCGCTTCCCGTCTTGAATGTAGGTATGGCTTGCCAGTACCAGAATTGGGACAATGAGAAAGCCCACGCGGCCTGCAATGCCGAGGATTTGAAGCCTTACATCGACGATGCCCTCGACCTGATCGAGTTCGCCAACGGTTCGACCGATACGAAATGGGGAAAGTTACGCGCCGATATGGGCCATCCGGAACCGTTCAACATGAAATACTTAGGCATCGGAAACGAGCAGTGGGACAAGTTCTATTTCGACCGCCTGAAATTCTTTGTGGAGGCTGTCCGTAAAGCCCATCCGGAAATCCTTATCATCGGTTCGTCCGGTCCCGACTCGGAAGGCAAAATGTTCGACCTCGGTTGGGAAGACATGAAGAAGCAGAAAGTAGACCTTGTGGACGAACATTTCTACCGTCCGGTAGACTGGTTCAAAAACAGCATGAACCGCTATGACGACTACGACCGTAACGGCCCGAAAGTGTTCGCCGGCGAATATGCCTGCCACGACCACGGCAACCGCATGAAATGGAACCACGCAGGCGCTTCTATCTACGAAGCCGCTTTCATGACCACATTGGAACGCAACGCCGACATCGTGCACATGGCTACATACGCTCCGCTTTTCGCCCACGTGGAAGGCTGGCAATGGCGTCCCGACCTGATTTGGTTCGACAACCTCCGCAGCGTGAAGTCCGTAAGCTACTACGTACAGCAGATGTATGCCAAGAACATGGGTACGAATGTCGTACCGGCCACGCTCGCCACTCCCACTCCCAAAGGTGAGGACGGCCTGTTCACCAGTGCCGTGTTCGACAAGAACACCGGTGAATATATCGTGAAGGTCATCAACACAACGGACAAGGCACAAACCGTGGACATCAAGTTCGACGGCTTGAAGAAGATAGAAGGCAACGCCACAACCGTTACCCTGGATTGCAGTGACTACACCTTAGACAACACATTGGATCATCCGAACGCCATCATTCCGCAGGACGGATGGGCAGCAATAGAAGGCAACGTCATCAAAACTACCATTCAAGACAAGAACTTCGTGATTTTCAAGGTGAAGAAATAAAACCTCGGGCACGAATCTCTATAAACGTATTTTGCGGGTACTCCCTTTACCATGAAGGAAGTACCCGCAAACTTTTTGTCAAAGAACAAGGACGGTACGGAAAACTCGATGCCGAGAAAGGTGCGACCGTGAACGCCTTGTACGGAGAAGTGCAAACCGCCCGTTAACTTTCAAGCCGATATGGGGCAGCGCGAAAATTGGAAAATGCGCCGGCCCCATATCGGCTTTTGAAAAAAACATATCATTCCTTTCCTCTTTTTACCTGCATATTAAGATTCTTTGCGTATCTTTGTACAAACGAAGAAAGGATGAACGTCATTGATTTGATTCAGAACCATAAAGGAACGGCTTTTTCTTTCGAAGTACTGCCTCCGTTGAAAGGAGCAGGCATAGACCGGTTGTTCCATACCATAGATACGCTCAGGGAGTTCAACCCGGCGTATATCAACATTACCAACCACCGCAGCGAGTATGTGTACAAGGACTTAGGGGGGGGCATCATGCAACGCCTCCGCATCCGCCGCCGTCCCGGCACCATAGCCGTAGCGGCAGCCATCCAAAGGCATTACGACATACATGTCGTGCCCCACATCCTATGTAGCGGATATACCCGTGAGGATACGGAGTACATGTTGCTCGACCTGCAATTCCTGGGCATCAGCGACTTGTTGGTGCTGCGCGGCGACAAAGCCAAGGAAGACTCGGCCTTCCGTCCCACGGGTGACGGTTATTCGCATGCCACGGAACTCATCGGACACATCAACCGTTTCAATGAAGGTTTCTTTGTCGACGGTTCGCCTATCAAGTCTCCCGGCACGTCGTTTTCATACGGCGTAGCCTGCTACCCGGAAAAACATGAGGAAGCACCCAATCCGGAAGCCGACTTGGCCGTGCTCAAGCAGAAAGCCGACATGGGTGCCGCCTATGCCGTCACCCAGTTGTTCTACGACAATGCGAAGTATTTCGACTTCGTGGACCGTGCACGCCGGACCGGCATCACCATCCCCATCATCCCGGGTATCAAGCCCTTTGCCAAACTGTCGCAACTCAACGTAGTACCTAAAACGTTCCATTGCGACCTGCCCCAGGCTTTGGCTTTGGAAATAGGAAAATGCAAAACGGACGAAGAAGCCAAACAAGTGGGGATAGAGTGGACGGTGGAACAATGCCGCGAGCTGATCGGTCACGGCGTGCCGAGTATCCATTTCTATACCGTTTCGGCCGTGGACAGTATCCGCGAAATCGCACGTCAAATCTACTAAAGCCATGTTCAGCCGGGTTGTAGGACAAACAGACATCAAAGAACGCCTCCTTCAGGAAGCGCAAGCCGGACGCGTGCCGCATGCCCTGCTCCTGAGCGGACCTTCGGGATGCGGAAAGCTGGCTTTAGCCGTGTCGTATGCCCAATACCTGCTGTGTCACCGTCCGGGGGCGCACGATGCCTGCGGGGAATGCCCGTCATGCCGGACTTTCACGCACTTCGTACACCCAGACCTCCATTTCGTCTTCCCCATCATCAAATACAAAACAGCGGAAAGTTCCGTATGCGACGTGTATATAGACGCATGGCGCAAACGGCTGCAAGCCGGGCTTTATTTCGACTTGAACGACTGGTTGGGCGACATGAAGGCTGAAAACCAACAGGCACTCATCTATGCGGCCGAAGCCGCCCAGATACAGCGGAAACTGGCACTTAAATCCACCTTGGGCGGACGTAAGGCCATGATTGTCTGGATGCCGGAGAAAATGAATGCGGAATGCGCCAACAAGTTGCTCAAACTCATCGAAGAACCGCCTGAACAAACGAATTTCCTTTTGGTGAGCGACGAGCCGGAGAAAATCCTGCCCACCATCCTGAGCCGTACCCAACAAATCGAGGTAAAGGGCATCGACCACGAAAGTTTGGTGGAAGCCCTCCGCAAAACCCATCCCACGGAGGACGTGGAAGCTCTCGCACGCAATGCCAGAGGCAGCTATACCGCAGCACTGAAAAGTCTGGATGCCAGCCGGGACAATCTGCTTTTTTTCGATCTGTTCGTCATGCTGATGCGGTTGAGCTACCAGCGCAAAATCAAGGATATGCGGAAATGGAGCGAACAGATTGCCGGCATGGGGCGGGAAAGACAAAAGAACTTCCTGACGTACTGCCAACGGTTGGTGCGCGAAAACTTCATCTATAACTTCCGCAGGCCGGAACTGAACTACCTGACGGCACAGGAAGGGGATTTCGCCAAAAACTTCGCACGTTTCGTCAACGAGCGGAACGTCATCAAAATCATGGACGAACTGAGCGATGCACAACAGGACATAGAGCAAAATGTCAACCCACGAATCGTATTTTTCGACTTTGCTCTGAAGATGATTGTGCTGCTCATACAATAATATATATCAAAAACCGACAACGAATGGAGGAAAAATTCAAACTGAACGGGCCGTGCCGGGGACTTTGCGCCAAAGGTTGCGGACGACAAAATAAACAACTGAATACGTACGATTACCTGGCAGACATCCCGGGTAACGCAGAAGCCACCGACCTCGTGGAGGTGCAGTTCAAGAACACGCGCAAGGGATATTACCACAACAGCAACCGTCTGCCGTTGGAAAAAGGCGACATCGTGGCCGTGGAAGCCACTCCGGGGCACGACATCGGTGTGGTCACCCTCACCGGACGCCTCGTCCCCCTTCAAATCAAGAAGGCCAACCTGAAATCGGAACAGGAAATCAAACGGGTGTACCGCAAAGCCAAACCGGTTGACATGGAAAAGTACGAAGAGGCCAAAAGCCGTGAGCACGACACCATGATACGTTCGCGCCAGATAGCCAAGGAATTGGGACTGCAAATGAAAATCGGCGATGTGGAATACCAAGGCGACGGGAACAAAGCCATTTTCTACTATATCGCGGACGGACGCGTGGACTTCCGTCAGCTCATCAAGGTATTGGCCGAGACTTTCCACGTACGTATCGAGATGAAACAAATCGGTGCACGGCAGGAGGCCGGGCGCATCGGCGGTATCGGCCCGTGCGGACGGGAATTGTGTTGTGCCACGTGGATGAAGAACTTCGTATCCGTCTCCACCGGAGCAGCCCGCTATCAGGACATTTCCCTGAACCCGCAGAAGCTGGCCGGACAATGTGCCAAACTAAAATGTTGCATGAACTATGAGGTGGACACTTACGTGGAAGCCGGAAAACGTTTGCCGAGCAAGGAAATCACTTTGCAAACCCAAGATGCCGAATATTATTTCTTCAAAGCCGACATCCTGGCCGGATTAGTCACCTATTCCACCGACAAGCATTTGGCTGCCAACTTAGTCACCCTCACTACCGCAAGAGTTTTCGAAATCATCAACATGAACCGCCGGGGCGAGAAGCCTCAACGTTTGGAAAGCGGGGAAGCAGCAGAACCGGCCAAACCGGCTGACCTCGTTGAACAGGAGAGCCTGACACGGTTCGACAAGAGACGGAAAAACAAAGGCAAACGCAAAGACAACGGTAATCCTCGTGGCTCACAATCTTCCAAAGAGACACAAGGCGCGGAACGCCGGGAAGAGAATGCCGGCAAAGACCGCCGTAACCGAAACCGCGGACGGGACAACAAAGAATACAAAGGCGAACAGGGCGGCAACCGCGAGAACCGCCCCGGCAAGGATAAACGCAAACGGGACAGGGACAATCGCTCGGAAAAAGCTGTTAAGCCCGCCCCAAACACACCGGCCGAAAAGACGGAATAGTCATGACCATTCTTCGCACTCCAACGTTCATTGCAGCCGTAAGCATCCTTTTGTCGCTTACGGGCTGCAATGAGCATGTAATCTATCATTCATACCGCCACGTTCCCGAACAAGGATGGAACAGCCGGGATACTTTCACATTCGACATCGACACCGTGCGGACAGCAGCGACCTATCAGTTCGCATTGGGATTGCGTTCGACCGATTCATATCCGTACACCGTTATCTGGCTGGCAGTGGAACGGGAGTTTTCTCATCCGGACACTCTGCGTCGCGACACGGTGAAATGCCAGTTGATGGATTCTGTCACCCATCGTATGGGCAAAGGCATCTATATGTACCAATACGACGTGCCGCTTCCTCCCATGACATTGCACCGCGGACAAACCGGACAAGTCCGTATCATACATCTCATGCAACGGGAAGTCCTTCCGGGCATACACGATGTGGGAGTCCTCATCAGCCGCTAAAGCCTTAATCCCTCTTGGCCAGATTGCGTCCGGCATCTATACGCAGGAATACGAATAACAAGATGGTGAAGCCCCACAAGGATGAACCTCCGTAACTGAAGAACGGCAACGGAATACCGATAACCGGCGTAAGTCCCAACACCATTCCCACGTTGATAAACACATGGAACAGGAAAACACTCATCACGCAATAGCCATAGATACGCCCAAAGGCAAAGGGTTGGCGCTCGGCCAAATGAATCAAGCGGAGAATGAGCACCAGGAACAACACCAATACTCCGGCCGCACCCCAGAACCCTTCTTCCTCCCCGACCGTACAGAAAATGAAATCGGTATCCTGTTCCGGCACATACTTCAGCTTGGTTTGCGTTCCGTTCAGGAAGCCTTTTCCTCGTAATCCTCCGGATCCGATGGCAATCTTGGCCTGATTGACATTGTAACCGGCACCCGAAGGATCGTCCTCCAGGCCCAAAAGCACATTGATACGTACCCTCTGGTGGGGTTCCATCACACTGTTCAGCACGTAATCGGCCGAATAAAAGAAAGCCATGGAACCCAAGGCAAACAAGGCAATATAAAAGTAACGCGTGACACGCTCGCTTAAAGCCACATAGCATAAATACAAGATCATGGCCACGCATACCGTAATCAAAATCCAGGTGATGTCGAAGGGAATGACAAAGCCGGAAAAACCAAGAGCCAATGCTATCACGCCCACACCATAAAACAGGATATTCCGTTCCACCGACACCTTGTCACAATAGACATGCACCATACCGATCGTAAAAAGAATCACCATCATCAACACCAGAAATTCTCCGGCACTGGTGGGGATATGCCCTAACATGACGTGCTCGAAACGTACGCCCACCACAAAGTAAGCCACAGCCGACACCCCGGTAAAAAGCACGGCACCGGGCATCCCCTCCCGATAAAGCATCAGGAAAAAGGCCAGATAGACCAAAGCCGAACCGGTCTCCCGCTGCAAGATAATCAGGACGATAGGCACAACAATAATGGCCAACGTCACCAAAAAGTCTTTCCACCGCGAAATATTATATCCGTAAGCAGACATGAATTTGGCCAAAGCCAATGCCGTGGCACATTTGGCAAATTCGGCAGACTGTAGACTGAAAGGTCCTATCTTTATCCACGAATGGGAGCCCTTGATGTCTCGTGCCAAAAAAGGCGTGACAAACAGCAAGACAAGCAACAGGGCATAAATGACGTATGCAAAGGTATCGTACAACTTCCCGTCGAGCATCAAAAGGATAAAGCCCAATGCCAACGAAGTGCCTATCCAGATAATCTGCATCCCCGAACGGGAATCGAATGAAAAAATGTTCCCCTCCATGTCAAAATCGTAGCTGGCTCCGCAAATGCTGATCCAACCGAACGCCAGCAAGGCCATATATATAAGGATGGTCCACCAATCCAATGAACGCCACACGCCTTTTTCCTTTTCATCTATCCGCCGTACCATAACCGATATGTCTTTGTTGATACATCTCCGCCAATTTCTCGCTTTCGGGCGAGAGTTTGCCGTTCAAATACTGTTCCATCATCAATGCCCCGAGAGGCACACCGTAGTCTGCCCCCCAACCGCCGTTCTCCACATACACGGCAATGGCTATCTTAGGGTCGTTCATCGGGGCGAATCCCATAAACACGGAATGGTCGTGTCCACGGTTCTGTGCCGTACCCGTCTTGCCGCAGACTTCTATACCGGGAATATTGGCTTTACGGCAAGTCCCGGCCAATACGGCCCTCCGCATCCCCTGTACCACCGTTTCGTAATGCCGGGCTTCCACCTTCGTGTATCTCCGCCGGGTGTAAAGCGTGTCTATCTGCTCGTCTTGTATCTGTTTCACCACGTGCGGCGTGATAAAGTATCCCCTGTTGGCTATTGTCGCACCGAGATTGGCGATTTGCAACGGTGTGGCGTTCACTTCGCCCTGCCCGATGGAAATACTGATTACGGTCAACCCGTTCCATGAGCCGCGATAGGCCTTGTCATAAAAAGGGGCATTCGGAATCAATCCCCGTTTCTCTCCCGGCAGGTCGATACCGAGCTTATACCCGAATCCCATCGACACCATATAGTCTTTCCACACCGTCATGGCCTCCTGCACATTCTTGTATTTCGTCCGGTTGCCGAACATGTAATAAAGCCCCCAACAAAAATAAGCATTGCAGGAGGTTCCTATGGCCGGAACCAACTTGGCCGGTGCCGCATGTCCGTGGCATCCCACTTTCAGTCCGCGATAAATAAACCCGTGGTAACAAGGGTAAGCCGTTTCGGGAGTAATGATGCCTTCCTGAAGGAAAGTCAACGCCTGCGTGGTCTTGAATGTGGATCCGGGTGGATACTGCCCCATGATGGAACGGTTCAACAAAGGTTTCAGCGGATTACGGCTCAAAGCCAAATGGTTCTTTCCACGCTGCCGGCCCACCATCATACGGGGATCGTAAGTAGGCGAAGACACCATGCACAACACCTCGCCGGTAGAAGGTTCTATGGCCACGATACTGCCCAGCTTGCCTTCCATCAGACGTTCGCCGAGCGCCTGCAATTCCAGATCGAGTCCCAAAGTCAGGTTTTTGCCGGGCACGGTTTTGGTATCCAGCTTTCCGTCCATGTATCGCCCTTTGATACGCCCCCGGGCATCACGCAAAAGTATTTGTATCCCCTTTTCGCCCCTCAACTGCTTCTCGTAGGCACGTTCCACACCTTGCTTGCCGATGAAATCACCATTCTGATAATACTCATCTTCCTCCACATCCGCAGGCGACACCTCACCGATGTCCCCCAAGACCAATGCGGCATACGGGGACTGGTATTGACGGATGGAACGACGCTGCACATAAAAACCGGGAAAACGGAACAGCTTTTCCTGAAACACACAGAACTCCTCGGAAGACAACTGGCTCATGAAAAGCTGCTGGGTGTAACGCGAATAACCGGGATTGCGGTGCCGGTCCTTGATTTCGTCCATCCGCTTGATATAATATTCCTTGGTTATTCCGAGGCTCGCACACAAATCCAACGTGTCCACCCCCTGCTGCTCGTTCATGACCACCATGATGTCATACGAAGGTTGGTTGTAGACCAATAACTTCCCGTTGCGGTCGGTGATGACTCCCCGCGAAGGATATTGGATTTTCTTTAGGAAAGCATTGGAGTCGGCATTCTTCTTGTAATCGTCGCTCATGATTTGCAATGTGAAAAGCCGGACAATATAAATGAGGACGATGCCCGTAGCCACCGCCCCTATTACATATTTACGCTTTTCCCTATTATAATCAGCCATCCCTTCTGTCCGAAACTTCCAACTATTTATTACCGCGCATCCTCTCCAATACCAATATCAGCACAATGGAAAGCGCGCTGCTGCCCAAGTAAGTATAAAGCATGTCCAAAGCACTGAAGAAAGAAAAGATTTCAAGCATCATCACGGACGCCTGCTGCAACAGTACAAGCAACGTCACATACCAAATGTAATTCCATCCTCCCAACGTCCGGTAGCCCGGCACCATGTCTTCCAGACAGTCTTTGGGCGTAAACAACCGCAAAAGTGGCGGAGCGCACAAAGCCGTCAAAGTCATGGACGCAGCCCCCAGACCCGGCGTCTCGGAAAAGAAATCGGCTCCGAGCCCGACTGCAAATCCCCACAACAGCCACGCATAACGCGAGGTGTTCAACGGTTGGAGACAAAGGATATACACATATATGACAGGAGTAGCATAACCGAAAAAGTGGATATGGTTGAATACCAATCCCTGGAAAACCAGCAAGATGAATACCCACAACAACCTACTGAAAAAACTCTGCATCATACATCGGCCTTATTTTTCTGATTCTATCTTTTGCTGCAAACTGTCTATCTCCACCCGATTGGGCGTCGTAAGCACACACACGTCCCTTAACCGGGCAAAGTCCGTACTCAAATTCACCTGTAACTTATAAGAAAGCCCGTCTTCCGAATTTTCCACCTTCGTCACTTTGCCGACAAACAGCCCCGCCGGAAAAACCGCAGAGAAACCGCTGGTCTCTACCGTCATGCCTTCCTTCAGGCGGGCATGGCGGGGTATATCGCCCAAAGAGGCATACAAAGGATGCCGGCCGTCCCAACGCAAATAACCGAAATAATCGGTTCCCCGCAAACAACAACTGATATTCGACTTGCTGTTCAACAGCGGCATGACAATCGCATAATGGGGCGAAGTCAGATAGACTATCCCCACAATGCCCGTACCGCACACGACCCCCATCTCGGGTTTCACGCCATCCAGCTCCCCTTTGTTGATGGTCAGGTAATTATTATGCCTGTTCACACTATTGCTTACCACCTCGGCAGGCACCATGCCGAAACCGTCCAACAGTTCCCTCTGACGCATTTCCGTATAGGTGGAATCGTGTTCCGCACGGTCCAACAACTCCGTCAGTGCCCTGACCCGCTGCTCCAACACCAGATTCTTCCGCATCAGGTCTTTGTTCCGTTCGCCCAAAGCGATATAGGACAGGAAATCCGACTCCCACTCCAACACGCGTCCGGAAACGGTATTGGCAGAAGTGAACCATACACTTCCCTGATAAAGATTGAAACGAAAGAGCAACAAAAGGCTACCTCCTTCCAACAGGATGAAAAGGAGCCAATAGCTATATTTCTTCAGAAAATCGAATAAGCCCTGCACGGGTTACATCAAAAAAGAAAAGTTGTTCACGTTCTTCAATGCTATACCGGTGCCTTTGGCCACACTGTGCAGCGGATCTTCGGCGATGTGGAACGGAATGTTGATCTTGTCGGTCAACCGTTTGTCCAAACCACGCAACAAAGCTCCTCCACCCGTCAGGTAAATACCGTTGTGCACGATGTCGGCATACAATTCCGGCGGCGTATTCTCCAACGCGCTCAAGACAGCCGTCTCGATACGGGCGATACTCTTCTCCATGCAGTGCGCCACCTCCTGATAACACACCGGGACCTCCATCGGCAGGGCCGTAATACGGTTCGGTCCGTACACGATATAATCCTCCGGAGCGTCCTCGCCCAATTCCGTCAACGCTGCTCCCACGTGAATCTTGATACGTTCGGCCATACGCTCGCTCACCCTCACATTATGCTGGCGGCTCATGTATTCCTGGATGTCGGCCGTAAGGTCGTCCCCCGCGATGCGGATGGAATTATTCGACACGATACCGCCCAAGGAGATTACGGCGATTTCGGTGGAACCTCCGCCGATGTCCACTATCATGTTACCTTGGGGAGCCTCCACGTCGATTCCTATGCCGATAGCGGCCGCCATCGGTTCATAAATCAGATACACGTCCCGTCCCCCGGCATGTTCCGCCGAATCCCGTACGGCACGCAGCTCCACTTCCGTAGAACCGGAAGGAACGCCTATCACCATGCGCAAGGAAGGAGAAAACAGACGGCTGCCCGTATGCACCATCTTGATGAGCCCGCGCATCAACTGTTCGCAGGCATAAAAGTCAGCGATGACTCCTTCGCGCAAAGGCCGTACCGTGCGGATATTGTCATGCGTCTTTTCATACATCAACTTGGCCTTCTCTCCCACGGCGATCATTTTGTCCGTACGCCGGTCTAATGCCACCACGGAAGGCTCGTCCACCACAATCTTACCGTCGCTGGTGATAATGGTATTGGCCGTCCCCAAGTCCATTGCTATTTCCTGAGTAAAAGAAAAGAATCCCATCAGCCCTTCACTTCATTTTAATATTTCCAAATCCGTTACCTTCAAACGCCATCCCTTACTTTCCGTTCTCGAAATAAGCATGTATGGCCGTATCGTAATGGCTGCTCACGCCGAACGCACGAGTGGCAAACCAGCGGCGGTCCTCCACATCGGTCTGCGCCCCTTTCCGGTTCAGCAAATCCAACAGCGGCCCATATTCAGCCTTGCTCGGCACGATCACCACATCCTTGAAGTTCTTGGCACCGGCGCGAATCAACGAAATGCCGCCTATGTCTATCTTTTCGATAATGTCCGCCTCGCATGCACCGCTCGCCACGGTATCCTCGAACGGATAAAGGTCCACGATGACCAAGTCGATTTCAGGTATTTCATATTGTTGCATCTGTGCCTGATCTTCAGCCAGCCCGCGACGCCCAAGAATGCCGCCGAAAATTTTAGGATGCAACGTCTTCACGCGCCCACCTAAAATAGAAGGATAAGTCGTCACTTCCTCCACAGCCTGGCAAGGATAACCCAACTCCTCGATAAACTTCTGCGTACCTCCCGTAGAGAGGAACTTCACACCTTCGTCATGCAACTTCTTCAACAAAGCGTCCAGCCCGTCCTTATGAAAGACCGACACCAATGCGGTTTTGATTCTTTTCGTTTCAGCCATAGTCTTAATACTTATATACGTTTAAGGCACAAAGATACGAATTTTATACTGATTCACGGTGTCTTATCCTTAAAAAAAGTAGATCCCCAAGAGTTTTTGCAAAAATATCCTTCATCTTTCAGGATGCGCAACAAATAACTGTCATACAGCGCATTACGTCCTGAAGGATGTTTCAGGCATCTTTCAGTGCCCTTTCATGGCGGAGAGCGGTAAAAAGTTCTCAGCCAAACGTTTTTTCAATCTCAGTCGAACGATTTTTCAATCTCAGCCAAACGTTTTTCCGTTCTCAGCCGAACGAAATGAAGTCAAGCTGAAAGATGCCTGAAACATCCTTCAGGACGTAACATATACGTAATGAAAGACTTACCATAGCACCTGAAAGATGAAGGCTCTTTTTGCAAAAACTCCGGGAGAAGGACATGCAATAAGGAATGACACCTTTACGGTCGGGATTATACGGGCATCACCGTTATATCATAAATGACTATACAACTTATTATCATTCTTAAAGTAAAATTCATTATGGCCTCATTCAAATTGAAATTCCGCCCTTCCGTCACGCAAGGGCAAGAAGGGACCTTGTATTTCCAAGTGATTCATCGCAGGGTGGTGAAAATGATTTATACCGATTTCCATATACGACAGGACGAATGGAATGATACCACCTCCTTTATCCGAATCACCGGCACGCCGGAAAGGCAGGCTTTCCTGCAACTGACGGCTTCCAAAGTGCAGTGGAACACCAAACAACTTACGGCCATCATCACGGACAAGGAAACAGCAAGGGTGGAATACAGCACGGAAGACATCGTATCGGCCTACAAGCGGTTACCGCCCTGCCAGACATGGTTCGGTTTCGTCCGCGACATGGCCGCAAAAAAGGAAAAGACAGGCCGGCAGGGAACGGCCAAGACTTATCGTGACGCATTGAACAGCTTTATCCGGTTCCGCCAAGGAGAAGACATGGCACCCGATGCCTTGGATAAGGAAACGATTGCCCAATATGAGGCATGGTTGAGAAGTTGCGAACTCAAGCGCAATTCATCCTCATGCTACCTGCGCAGCCTCCGTACCCTTTACCGCAAAGCTGTCGAAATGGGTCTGACTACGGATAAAGGTATCTTCCGCCACGTGTTCACCGGCTTTGCCAAAACCGCCAAACGTGCCATCCCGTTAGAGTCTGTCCGAACCATCAGGCTCCTCCCCCTGCCCTGCCACTCGCCCCTCGCCTTTGCCCGGGATATGTTCATCCTAAGCATTTACCTGCAAGGAATGGCGTTCGTAGACCTTGCCTATCTACGAAAGTCCGACATCCGTAACGGCGTATTGCAATACAACCGTAAAAAGACGCGGCAAAGTCTAAGCATCGGTTGGGAACCTTCCATGCAGGCTATCGTCGAGGAATATGCCCATTTGACGGTTGGCAGCCCGTACCTGTTGCCCATCATCACCCGAACCGACGGCACGGAGCGTCGGCAATATGAAAAAGCAGAACATAACATCAATCGGAATCTAAAGAAAATAGGCCGGATGGCAGGCTTGTGTATTCCGCTTACGACCTACGTGGCGCGACACACCTGGGCCAGCACTATGCGAGACATGGGTTATGACCTTTCGATTGTAAGCACGGGCTTGGGACACGAGAACCTGAAAACCACGCAAATCTACCTTTCTTCGATCGACACCATGGCCGTAACGAAAGCCAACAAGAAGATGATTGACAAGATATTAAAATAAATCCAACCGACAGAAAAAGTTTGATTCCCATGGAGGTTGTATAATATGAAGCGGCCACTTGGCGGCAAATCGTTTAAAATCAATACTGTTTTATAGCTTATCATCGTGATTCGTCTAACAAATGAGGGCTTGAATACATGTTTTTCAAAAAATATTTGCGCAAAGCGCTACAGATTCAGTTCTTTTTACTAACTTTGCCGCCAAGTGGCCGCTTCATATTATGCAACAGCACAAAAGCGGTCGCCTGAAAAGGGAGAATAAACCATTCTAAAACAAAGGATATGGAAACAGATTTTATGAAGCAGACCACGCTTCGTTCATCTCTTTCTATAAAAACGGCAGGTATTTGTTGCTGAGGTTCCTCCAGAATACTACCGTTACACCTGAAACAAGGTATCCCATAACTCTTATGCGTCCGACATGAGGGGAAAATAAGGATTGCACTTCAAAGTTCTGTCGAGAATGACCATACCGGAACATACTGACACGGAAACAGACCGTAGCGTGAAGCCGCGTCGTCACGACAAATTAAATAAGGTGGATTTCCAATGGTTTGTCGTCCGCACCCTTCCCCATCAGGAAAGGAAACTGGCCGATTTGCTTTCGGCTCATCTGTCACACACCCATAATATCCTTGAGGTATATTGCCCTACTCATACCACAGTAAATTTAGAAGACAAAGTCAGGAAGCCACAGACCCCCTTGTTTGCCGGCTATGTATTTGTCCTCTCTACCCAAGAAGCTTTGGTCGATTTCATCGACAAGCAGTATCCGGACGGCACTATTCTATATGAACGCAGAACGGCATCCGGACATAAGGCTTGCCTCCTGAACATACCCGAAGGACAGATGCGTTTCTTCAAGGATTTCAACGAAAATTATGCGGAACACGTCATCGTCCTGGAACGTCCTTATAATAATTACGCTTTTAACCCGAAAACCGGCGAGCCGAACGAGATTGTCAAGGTCTTGGACGGCCCGTTGAAAGGCCGCGAAGGATATTTGACCCGTTTCCACAAAGAACGGAGACTGGTTTTCAACATGAAAGCCATTGACTCGAACCGTCATTTCGCCGTTTCCATTCCTAATGTCTGGAACTTTCAAGTCGTACGTCTGCACAATACCGAAGGCGACCGTCAAACCATCGGTACCCGCAAAGCAAGGGCTGTCGATTGGCTCATCGGTATGTTGGAAAGCTGCGGATATGACGGAAAAACGCTTTCGATGCTATACGAAATAGTAGAATCACTGGCAGTAAAGCCATCGTTCGCCGAACTTCGCAAAGACCTCATCCGGAAAGGCCATGAAGCATTAAGTCAAAGAATGGCCCGTATGAGCGCCCAAGATGCCGAACTTATCCTGAACCTTGTCCGTTACGAGCATGACAATCCCGGTTATGCAAGAAATCATTGGGACAAGCACGTCATCCGTCCGTTTCTCACCCCTGCTTCGGGCGTGGAATTTGAGGACGGCAAAGACGAAGCGGTATTGCCACACGCACATTTCACGGAAATCATCCGAAAGACGGACATTACGGAACAAGCCTACCGCCCCAGCAAGAGCGAGGAAGAATCTATGACCACCACTTATTACAGCCATATCGGTATCATGCCCGACACGCTCCATGGCGGTTACATCCTCTTTGCCAACTGGGACATATTCTTGGGCCAATATTTCCTGACCACGGGTAAGGCCAACGAGCGTTTGGTAGAAGGAACGAGCCGAAACGGTAAAAGCGCGAAAGACGGTAATGCTCAGGAAGAAAAGCTCATTGAGTCGTTCCGGAACTTCTCCCCCACGCTCTACCGTGTCCTGACCGATAAGGATTCGGCTGTAAAAGCCTTCCCCCGCCTCAAGATAGGGGAAGAAACCCTGAACGTATTGGCCATTAAGGCCACGGACATCGACAGTGCCAAAAAACGACTGGCCACCACTTGCATCGAAATCTGTAAAGAAATCAACGCGACCACACATCTGGCCGTCTGGCGCAGGTATTTGCAGACTGTGTGGTTGCATCAATAGGACATAAAGAAAAGTTATTGACCAGTACATTGGAAACTTATTTTCAAGGACGGAAAGACTTGTCCAACGGTTTGGCCATGAAGCAGTTGCCCCTCTATTGGTTCGGCAGCGGTACGCCCACCTACCTTATCGAGGTACTGAACAAATTCGGTGTATTACCGTCCCCAATAGGGGGAAACGAGGCTGTGGCGGCCGATTTCGACGCACCGACCGAACGAATGGAAAGCAAGAACTTTCACCTTAACCTATTGAATGATAGACTATAGGAAC